>ERZ791884.98-NODE-98-length-122612-cov-4.476807_pt1 | contig 122612 bp, 82 predicted proteins | sample MGYA00509941_ERZ791884 | MGnify/ENA primary metagenome ERZ791884 (study PRJEB30046, sample SAMN00792095) | human gut metagenome | study: EMG produced TPA metagenomics assembly of the A metagenome-wide association study of gut microbiota in type 2... | reverse complement strand
TAAGCCAACAAGCAAATTCTTCTATTACTTCTGCATATAGACTATTTATGTTTTCTTGTAAAATCTGATTTTTAGCAGATTTTAAGACTTCATAAATTGTATTTAACACTAAATTAAAATATTGGTCTGCCAATCTATTTTTATCATTTGAATATATTTTTTTATAATTAAATGCTTTTAATTCATTTATAAAATTTAAGCCTTCTTGTGAAAAAGTTAAGCCTTTTTCTAATGTTGTATTTTTCAATAAATCCGACATTAGATAATTTACTATATTTGTTGTGTTTAATATATCATACCCAGTATTTGCAACATCTAATCTATGTTGTAACTCTTGAATATCTGTTTCTGTAAGTATTTTAAATCTAAGTGCATCTTCTATATCTCTGCCAAGATATGAAATTTTATCAGAAATTTTTACAACACAACCTTCCCAAGTAAATGGAGCATATTCGTTAGGCTTTGTATAATTTTCTAGATTAATTGCTTCTTCTCTAGGCTTTATGCTGTTTTCATCAATTTCGCCACAATGCGAAATTATGCCATCTCTTACTGCATATGTTAAATTCAAATTTTCTTTATATCCTTCTCTATTATCCAAAAGCTCTATATTATCAACATAAAGTAAACCATTTCTTTCATGCCAAAAGTTTTTTCCTGTTTTCCCTAACAAAATTTTATTTAATACCCTCTCCCCAGCATGTCCAAACGGGCTATGCCCCAAGTCGTGAGCAATAGCAATGGTTTTAGTAAGCTCTATGTTTAACCCAAGCGCTTTTGCTAAACCATAACTAATAGATTCAACATAGTTTACATGCTCTATTCTAGTACAAATATGGTCATTTGTTGGTGAAAAAAACACTTGCGTTTTATGTTTCATTCTTTTAAACGCATTAGAATAAATTATTCTAGTATAATCTCTTTCAAACTCAGACCTTATCTCTGTATTAGCCGTATACAACGGCTTTTTTCTTGCAATCATTTGCTTCCATTTAGAATTTTCTGGAGTAGCAGAGCCTTGCTTTAAAGCATTTAAATTAATATTTTCATTCATCATTATCACCTTATCCTTCGCCCATTAGGGACGCCCCTTTGGGGCGAGATTTTATTAAAAATATCCTATCACAAAATCACAAACGTTTCAACGTTAATTTTCACAGAATTCTTATTCATATACTTATATGAAAATTGTAGCCTAAATCATCTTACAAATAATAAGGGAAGCAGATTATGTTCTGTTTCCCTTTTCTTATTTTTATTCAATTACAATTTTTTCGTCTTTTACAACAGCTTTTGCTTTTTTCCTTGGTTTTATTATGCCATCTAGTATTGCTTCTGCAATTTTATCTTCTAGCATGTTTTGTATAGCACGTCTTAGTGGTCTTGCGCCATAATTGATGTCTACACCTTTCTTAGCAATTAAGTCTTTTACAGATTGGTCTATGTCTATTTTTATATTTTGTGCGCTTAATCTGTTTTGAACTTGTACTAACATTATATCAATTATTTTCTTGATATCTTCATCTTCTAGCTTGTGGAATACTATTATGTCGTCAATACGGTTTATAAGTTCTGGTCTGAATTGTTTTTTCAATTCTCCCATTACTTCTTTCTTTATTGTCTCATATTCTTGATTCTTGTTTTCTTCGGCATTTCCACCAGCAAATCCCAATTTATTTTTGTCTGTTATTAATTTAGCTCCGACATTTGATGTCATTATTATTACAGTATTTTTAAAGTTTACAGTTCTGCCTTGAGCATCTGTTAATCTTCCGTCTTCAAGAATTTGTAATAACATATTCATTACATCTAGGTGGGCCTTTTCAACCTCATCAAATAGGATTACAGAATATGGTCTTCTTCTAATTTTTTCTGTTAATTGTCCACCTTCGTCATATCCAACATATCCTGGAGGAGCACCTATTAATTTAGCAACAGAGTGTGGCTCCATAAATTCAGACATATCAACTCTTATCATACTATTTTCGTTGCCAAACAATGCTTCTGCCAAGGCTTTTGCAAGCTCTGTTTTACCAACACCAGTTGGTCCTAAGAATAAGAATGAACCTATTGGTCTGTTTGGATCTTTTAATCCAACTCTTCCTCTTCTTATAGCTTTTGCAACAGCCGAAACAGCTTCATCTTGTCCGACAACTCTTTTATGCAAGTTGTCTTCTAGGTGTCTTAATTTTTCATTTTCAGTCTCAGATATTTTGCTTACTGGAATTCCTGTCCAAGTTGATATTACCCCTGCAATATCTTCTTGTTTTAGAGTCATTACTTTTTTAGTATTGCCATCTTTCCATTTATTTTGAGCATCTTCTAGTTCCTGTCTCTTATTTTTTTCTTCATCTCTTAGCTTTGCTGCTTTCTCGAAGTTCTGAGTTGCAATAGCTTCTTCCTTCTCTTTACGAACCTTTTCGATTTCATCTTCTAAGTTTCTTATCGATTCAGGTTTCGTATATGTCTGCATCTTAACTTTTGACGCAGCCTCATCAATTAAATCTATCGCCTTATCTGGTAAATATCTATCATTAACATATCTTGTAGAAAGTTCAACAGCTGATTTTATTGCCTCATCAGTAATTTTTACATTATGATGAGCCTCATATTTATCTCTTAACCCTTCCAATATTTTAATTGCATCTTCTTCAGATGGCTCGTTTACCATTACTGGGCTAAACCTTCTTTCAAGAGCTGCATCTTTCTCAATGTATTTTCTGTATTCGTTTGTTGTAGTTGCTCCAACAACTTGAATTTCTCCTCTTGCAAGAAGTGGCTTTAAAATATTTGCTGCATCAACAGCACCTTCTGCAGAGCCAGCACCTACAATCGTATGAATTTCATCTATAAATAGGATTACATCTCCGGCTTTTTTTACTTCATCAAGAGATTTCTTTATTCTTTCCTCAAAGTCTCCTCTATACTTTGCACCAGCTATCATTCCAGATATATCAATACTTACAACTCTCTTATTTTTTAAAGTCTCTGGCACATCACCTTCAACTATTTTTTCTGCTAACCCTTCAGCTATTGCAGTTTTACCAACACCTGGTTCACCTATCAAACAAGGGTTATTCTTGCTTCTTCTTGATAAAATTTGAATAACTCTATCAATTTCAGTTCTTCTTCCTATAACTGGGTCAAGCTTTCCTTCTCTTGCCTTTTTAGTTAAATCACTACCATATTGGTTCAAAGTTGGAGTAGAATTATAACTTCCTCCATTGCTTGTCCTCTTGCTCTCAGATTCCTGACCTTTTGTTTCATTAATCATTTTCACAAGTTCATTGTACAACTTTTTTGGATTTACATTCAAATCCATCATAATTCTAACAGCTACACTATCTCCCTCGCGCATAATTCCACAAAGAATATGCTCAGTTCCAATATATTCACTATTAAATCTACGTGCTTCTATAAAAGAATTTTCAATTATTCTTTTGCTTCTTGGCGTAAGCCCAATACTATCTGCATTTACAATTGGAGCATTTTCACTTACACCTATAAGTTCTTCAATTTCCTTTAAAACAGCTTCTGCAGTAACACCTTGGTTTGCAAGAACTTTACTTGCAACACCTGTTCCTTCTTCTACCAAACCATATAAAATATGCTCGGTGCCTATATAATTATGCCCTAGCTTTGCAGCTAAATCGTTCGCAATTTCTAGAGCATTTTCTGCACTATTTGTAAATTTATATTCCATAATTCACCACTTTCCTTTCATTCATACATTAGGTTGAAAAAGTATTGAATTTTGGCAATTAAAATGAGTTTCAAATGTAATACGCACATACTTTTTCCATGTAACTACGTTTGAAATAGTATTTGACGTAGCCAAAATTATAATTACTTTTCAATCTAGCTTTTTATATTTATTCTGTTACAATTTTTCTAATAATATCTGTCCTCTTTAAGTCTCTTTCATTAGAATCCATTACTTTTCCATAGTACTTCTGTAAATTTGCTGGTTTCGTATATAGAAATAATTTTTTTATTTTTGTATCATCTAATTCACTTATTATCCCCATATCTGTACCAAGTTTTACATCGGATAACAAATCTATGCATTCATTACTCGATAAAATTCTGGCATTTTCTAATATACCGAAGGCCCTGTACACTTTATCAGCAAGTCCAATTTGATTCTTTCCCAAATATTTTCTTGCTACTCTTTCTTGTTCTATAATCTTATCTGTTATAAGCTTCATATTTTTTACAATTTCTTGTTCTGTAAGCCCTAAAGTCTGATTGTTAGAAATTTGGTACATGTTTCCCATGCTTTGGCTTCCTTCTCCATAGACTCCCCTTACGCTCATTCCAAAATTGTTTACAATATGAAGTATTTTATTTAAGTTACCAGTCTCCGCAAGCCCAGGTAAATGAACCATTACAGAAACTCTAAGACCTGTACCAACATTAGTAGGGCATGCTGTTAAATATCCATATTTTTCACTAAACGCATAATCCACTAATCTTTCTAGTTTTTGGTCAATTTCAATTGCAAGATTCATTAACTCTTCTATTGTAATTCCTTCTCCGAAAAGTTGCATTCTTAAATGGTCTTCTTCATTTATCATTATGCAAATATTTTCTTCATCATTTATAAGAATTGCACAATTCTCATCTTTGCTACTTGCAAACTCTGGACTGATAATATGTTTTTCGACTAAAGATTGTTTTGTTAGATTATCCATATCTTTTAATCTTAACAATTTTAAGTCATATCCAAAACTTGGAAGAATACTTTCTATTTTTTCTAGTATATGTTTTTTATCATCTTTTGAACATCTGCTCTCAAAATTAAAATTCTTAATATTACGTGCAAGCCTTACTCTCGTACTAATTACTACATCAGAATCTTTTCCATTTTGTAAATACCAATTAGACATTTTACTACTTCCCTTCTCCATTAATAATTTCAAATTGACTAATTTTTTCTTTGTTTTTTTCTTTCTATTATTTTGCATTTTTCTTTTCAATGTCTTTAATTTTATCTCTTATTTTTGCTGCGTCTTCGTATCTTTCTTCTTGTATTGCAACATTTAATTTTCTTTTCAAAGACTCCAACTCATCAACTTGACTTACTTTTTTATCTTTTTCAGCCTTAGAATTTTGAGAATTTACATTAGCCTTATTTTCACCAGTATTTTTCATTTTCTCTTCAATGTTTAAAGGTTTTCTTCCAACATGTTCTATACTTCCCTGCATATTTTTTAAAACCTGGTCAATTTTATCTTCAAACATATCATAGCAATCAGCACATCCTAATAATCCTGTTTTTATAAAATTATCATACTCTTCTCCACAGTTTGTACACGTATTGCTATTCTCCTTCATAAAACTTGGTAATAATTGTTCATCATCAAACAAATCATCAAAGAAATTTGAAAAATGGATTGGCATATTAACCTTAAAATTTGATATTCCCATCTTTTCAGCACATTCTTCGCATAATACCATCTCTTTCTTTACTCCATTAACAATTTGAGTATATTTAACATTAGCTTCATTTTTTCCACAATTTTGACATACCATAATAATCATCCTCCTATAATAGATTTTATTTTAGTCGTCTTTTTAACAGTTTTTCATTACCTTTTTACTGTTATAATTTAATTTTTTTTAATATTTTAGCTTTTTATCATAAACATAATTTAATGGTTTTGCTAAAATACACTTTTCTTCTGTAATCTTTTAGTTAATCTTCAACAAGATTTAATAACATATTTTTAAATATGTTAGCTCTTAATTTATCTTTTTCTTTTGGATCTACAGTGAGAACATTGTCACTAGTTGCAACCTTTAAAAGTTTTGCCTCATTTTTAGTAACCATATCATATGATAAAAAATTACTAATAAATATGCTAACTTCTTGTGCCGTTACAGCATCTCCCATACTTGATATTATATGCATTAAGTAATTGCTTTTTGTAATGTTTACTTTAGTAATTGTAATATGTCCTCCACCACCACGTCTGCTTTCAACATAATAACCTTGTGTAGGTTTAAACCTTGTAGATATTACATAATTTATTTGAGATGGCACACAGTTGAACTTTTCTGCTAAATCGTTTCTTTGTATTTCAATACTATCTTCATCATCAAATAAATCCTTTATAAAATCTTCTATCATGTCTGATATTCTCACCTTTTACCGCCTCTTTTCTATTTATATTACTATTTTCATGTCATATTAAATTTTGCTTTCAATCGTTGTTTCATTTTTGACTTTGACTTTCAATTGTTTTTTGTTTTTTGACTTTGACTTTCTTTGACCTACATTCTTATTATAGCACCATTATTTTTTATGTCAATAGCTTTTTTATAATTTTTATTTCCAATTGGTCTTAATTTTTATATTTTTTTCAATTGACCTTAATTTGATGCTGGTTTAAATTTTTAATTTTTAACTTTTCTTTTGCTTTTATATTTTATTTTTATATTTTTTCTTTTGTTAATTAATCTGTTAACATCATTATTTATAAACTTAATATTTGTTAGACGTATATTTGTTTTTTCTAGTCATCTCATTTAACTCATCTGCCCTATTTTTTTGCCTATTAAGTCCAATCCATGCAAAATATGAAGAAACAAATTCTCCATATTTTGTTGTTCCCTCTCCTCCTAGTAATTCTTCTAAATGAAAATTATTGGATTCATCTGTACTACTATCATTTTTATATAAGCCTTCTATTTTTACAATATCAGAATTTTGTTTTTGTAAATTTCTTAATTTTCTATTTTCAATATTTTTCTCTTTAAACATAAAATGCACCTCTTTTAGTTATTTTGTGCATTTTATTTGCTTTTATTCTATATTATCCTTCCAATAGATATTTCTTTTAAGAATACATTTTTCCATTACATTATGAATTCATTTTTAGTATTATTCTTCACTTAACACGTATTTTTCTATTGCTTCAGCAACACCATCATTATTATTATCTTTAACAATCACATCTGCAAACTCTTTCATGTATGGAGCACAATTCTCCATCATAACTCCAAGCCCAGCATTTTCAACCATTCTTTTATCATTCATATTATCGCCAATTGCCATTATTTCTTCTTTATTTATTTGCAATCTATCAGCTAATTTTTCAATAGCTCCCCATTTATCAACATCCTTGCTAGTTATTTCTGTATAATAATATTCAACTTTCTTTTCTTCTGTGCCAAGCTTAATATACTTTCTAGCCATATGTTGTAAATCAAGTACATCTACATTCTTTACTTCTCTTAGTTTTCTAATTATACTATCAAAAATTATTTTGCTTTCATCGCAAACAGTAATTTTTAGAACTTGTAAATCTGGATTTTCTTCAACATATTTATATATATTATCTATTATTTTTATGTTGGTTTTCTTATCCTCTGGAATATTTTTATTTTCATTATTGTAAAATAAAATGTTATAATTTAGTGATTTTGAAATTGTTAATTTTTCTGTATATATATTAAAAAATATACTATTTTCTTCACAAATTTTAATAATCTGTAAAGCTTTTTGTCTTTCTATAAATTTATCGTATATTATTTGTTCATTTTTCATATCATATAATACAGAACCATTTCCACAAATTATATAATTATCTGCTCCAACTTCATATGCATAACTTCTTGCAGATGAAATTGGTCGTCCAGATGCAATTACTATTTCTGCACCTTTATTTTTTGCTTTTTGTATTGCTTCTTTATTTTTCTCTGATACTTCTCCATATGAATTTAATAAAGTTCCATCTAAATCTATTGCTACTAATTTATACATATTAATTTCCTTTCTATTCTTTCAAAAATATATAATTTAAGACGTATTTATAACACTTTAAATTAAGTTTTTTAAATTTTTCTACGGTTTAACAGCAATATTATAACATAGTTTTTATCTTTTTAAACATTTTTTTATTTTTCTTTCATAAAATTTCCAGTTTATTTTTGAAAATTCGAGGCATTATATATACTGTAAAGAGCACATACGCTTTTTAAATACTCACTAGGAGGTGAAAATTATGGCACATTCATCAAGCAATAGCAATTACAAAGTAGTTCCAGAAGCTGCTGATGCATTAAACAAATTCAAATACGAAGTTGCTAGCGAAGTTGGAGTAAATCTAAAAGATGGATACAACGGTGATATATCTGCAAGAGACGCTGGTAGAATTGGTGGAAACATGGTTAAGAAGTTAATACAACAAGCTGAAAGCCAAATGAAATAGTTTTAGTTTTTAATTAGTTAAATTATTATTAATTTTTAGTGATTTATTATTATTAGACAGGATTTTAAGTTCGTTTTATATATTTTATTTTAGAAAAGATAGAATACATAAGGCAGGATTTAATATCCTGCCTTATTATGTAGCAGAAACAATTTTTATTTTAGCAATTTACTCTCGTAATGTATTTAAAGTATAATTGTTATGATACCTTAATTATTCTATACTCATAATTTTCATATTTTTCTATTGCATTTTTTAATAGGCCCTTATATTCTTTTGAATTTTCTTTATGTTTTGTTTTGCAAAAAGCTTGTATCAAACTCGTTTCAATTATTTTTCTACTATATTTCGTAATATCTGGATTTATTATTATTGTTTTATTTCTGGCATTTTTTATAAACATATCTGGCATTCTTTTTATAGCATAATCTTCTGGTGCAAAACCTAGCATTACTCTTATTTTTTCCATACTATTTGCAATCTCTATTTCTGCAATCTCTGAATACATCTTTTTTATAGCTTCACTTACAATTTCAACTGTCCCTATTTTTTTATATCTTACTGGTAAAAATAAATTTACCTCTTTTTCATTCATATCTAATTCTGGAACATTGATATTTTTAAAATTGATATTCAAATTTAAACTTTTTCCTAAAACGCTAACCGTTAAATATGTTTTTATTTCTACTGGTTTTGTCAAATCAATTATATTATTATTTTTTTGTTTTAGAATATTCATCTTTTTATCCTCCTATCAATCTTTTATATAAACGTATGTTCGTATTTTGTGTATATTCTACATTGATTTTTTGAATTTGTCAATAGTTTTTACGAACATTTTTTTGTTTATTGTATAAAAAAATTATCCACCAAATTAGCGGACAATTTTTTTGTTGACAAATGGTTGACAGTTGACAACTTTTTATTATTTTTTAGTTTATTTTTATAGTTTTATAAACATTAGATAATTGCTACATTACAGTATTATCAACTATTTCATAGCTTCTTCTACTGCAACTGCTATTGAAACTGTAGCACCAACCATAGGGTTGTTACCCATTCCTATTAATCCCATCATATCAACGTGAGCTGGTACTGATGAAGAACCTGCAAATTGAGCATCTGAATGCATTCTTCCCATTGTATCTGTCATACCATAAGAAGCTGGTCCTGCAGCCATGTTATCTGGGTGTAGTGTTCTTCCTGTTCCACCACCTGATGCAACTGAGAAGTATTTCTTTCCTTTTTCATAGCATTCTTTTTTGTATGTTCCAGCAACTGGATGTTGGAATCTTGTTGGGTTTGTAGAGTTTCCTGTTATGGATACATCTACATCTTCATGATGCATTATTGCAACACCTTCACGAACATCGTTAGCTCCATAACATCTTACTTTTGCTCTTTCTCCATCTGAGTAAGGAATTTCTTCTACTATCGTTAATTTTCCTGTATAATAATCAAAGTCCGTCTTTACATATGTAAATCCATTAAATCTTGATATTATTTGTGCTGCATCTTTTCCCAAACCATTTAGTATAACTTTTAATGGTTCTTTTCTAACTTTGTTAGCTGATTTTGCAATACCTATTGCACCTTCTGCTGCTGCAAAGCTTTCATGTCCTGCTAAAAATGCAAAGCATTTTGTTTCTTCTGATAAAAGCATTGAAGCTAAGTTTCCGTGTCCTAATCCAACTTTTCTATCATCTGCAACTGAACCTGGTACACAGAATGATTGTAATCCTTCTCCGATTGCTTTAGCTGCATCTGCTGCTTTTGTACAACCTTTCTTTATAGCTATTGCTGCGCCTACTGTGTAAGCCCAACAAGCATTATCAAAACATATTGGTTGAATTGATTTAACCATTTCAACTGGATCAAATCCTTTGTCTTGACAAATTTTTCTTGCTTCTTCTAAATCTTTTATTCCATATTTATTTAATACGGGCATAATTTGATCTATTCTTCTTTCATAACCTTCAAATGTTACTGCCATATTTTTTGCTCCTTTCATACCTCATAATTATTCTTGTCTTGGGTCTATATATTTTGCTGCATCAGCATATCTTCCATATGTTCCTGTAGCTTTCTCTATAGCCTCTTTAGGATCCATTCCGCCTTTTATAAAGTCCATCATTTTTCCAAAGTTTAATGCTTTGTAACCTATTATTTGATTATCTTTATCTAATGCTTGGCTTGTTATATATCCTTCTGTAACTTCTAGATATCTTGGTCCTTTTAATGATGTTGAGTATATTGTCCCTATTTGAGATCTGTGACCTTTTCCTAAATCTTCAAGACCTGCACCTATTGTAAGTCCACCTTCTGAGAATGCAGATTGGCTTCTTCCATATACTATTTGTAAGAATAATTCTCTCATAGCTGTATTTATAGCATCACATACTAAGTCTGTGTTTAGTGCCTCTAGTATTGTTTTACCTGTAAGTATTTCACCAGCCATGGCTGCTGATTGTGTCATTCCAGAGCATCCTATTGTTTCTATTAATGCTTCTTGTATTACACCTTCTTTTATGTTTAATGTTAATTTACATGCTCCTTGTTGTGGTGCACACCAACCAATACCATGTGTTAATCCTGAAATATCTTTAATTTCTTTTGCCTTAACCCATTTTCCTTCTTCTGGAATTGGGGCTGGTCCATGATTTACGCCTTTTGCAACTGTGCACATTTTTTCTACGTCTTTTGAATAAATCATATTAATTGCTCCTTTCAATACTATAAAATTACGCGTTACCTTCGTAACAGATACATTATATTACAAAATTCTACATTTTTCAATTTTTTTAGCAAAATTTTTATTAAAATCCCGTTCTTGGTAATTTCTTTTCTTGCACAACATTGTAAATAGTTGAAACAGCTGTGTCTTTTGAACTAACTCTGTAATCTTGATTATAGCCTTCTAGTACAGTACTATTCTCTATTTTAGTATCATTTTCAAGATTCTCATTTGTTTTCATTATTATATGTGGCTTTTTCTCTGATTTGAAACCGACATCAACATTTCCGAAATAAATTTTTATTTCTGTAATTTTTTCATCTTTTTCTAAATGTAAATCTGTCAAGCTTATAAAATTGTCTTCTCCTCCGTTTAGATTTTTCTTTAATACCATGTATTCATCCTTTTGATTTGTTTTATAATATATATTGTAAAGAATATCTTTATTGTATGTTCCTGTTTCAATTCCTGTAATTTTTGCATAATCAGCTGGTAAATAATCATACCAAGTAAAATCTTCTAATTCTACATTTCCTGTATTCTTTATTTCGAAGCTATAATCTATTTCATCATTTGATTTTGTAATATTTTTACATGATTTTTTTATTTCAATCTTTGGATCTTTAGATTTATTAACAATATCTAACTTTACAATCTCATTGTTTTCTTTTATTTCAGCCTCATATATTTTTTTATCTAATATATACCATTTATTAGTTTCAATTTCTTGTACATTATATCTACCTTTTTCTAGTTTTTTTGATGCTGCCACTCCATTTTTGTCTGTTACTATTGTATCTACTAGTTTATTTTCCATATCATAAATATTAAATTTAACTCCTTCTATAGGGCTTCCTACTTCTGTTTCTAATATATTATTTTTATCTTCACTAAGCTTATTTATTTGAATCTTTCCTTTTATTTTTTCATTTTCTATTGTTATTTCATTAGTTTCATTAAATTTAACTGATGCTTTTATTTTTTCATTATTTAATACATAGCTATCTTTTGTTTCAACTTCTTTTATGTAATAATCTCCTATTACTAAATCTTTTGATAAAGCTTCTCCATTTTCATCTGTTTCAAGTTTTTCAATACATTCATCTTCCTCATTTAGTATTTTAAACTTTACACCTGCTAGTCTTACCGAATTATCATCTTTGTCTTGTTTTATTATTTTTATTTTTCCTTTTTTCTTCTCATTTTCTATTTTCAGTTCTGCTGTTTCATTCCAATTAACAGTAACTGATTTGTCAACTCCTATACTATATTCTTGTTTTGTTTTTGTTTCTCTAACTATATAATTTCCCGTATTAACAGTTGTCGAAGCTTTTCCATTTGCATCTGTTACAACATGATCAATTATCTTTCCACTTGCATCAATAATATCAAATTCCACTCCCTCTAATTTTGTATTGTTGTCGTCTTGATCAACTTTTTCTATAGAAATAGTTCCTTTCTGACGATGGTTTGATACAGAAAACATATATACTTCATTATATCCTAAATTAATTTCGTATTTTTTCTCGTCTAATACATATCCTTCATTAGTTTCTATTTCTTCAACGATAACTTTTCCACTTGGCATATGGTCACAATGTACGTAACCATTTTGATTTGTTGTACATATTCTCTTTCTTCCATCTTCATATGTAATTTGAAACTTTACACCACTCATAGGTTCACCAGTATCGCTACTTACTTTCAATATTTGAATTTCGGATTGTTTCTCTGGTATCTTCAAAAGAATCTTACTTTTCCCTTCTTCTATTCTATTAGAAAATATTACATAGTTTTGTTTTCCTTCAATTTTGCTTGCAACATAATATAGTACATCCAATTCTGATTTTATTGTATAATCCACTCTTGCTTCTGCACCTTCAACAATACTTTTCTTTGGTATCATTACTTTAAATGTCTCGCCTGGCAAGAATTCTGTTTTTGGATTACCGTTTATATCTGCTGTAAATATATCATCATTAGCATAATCAATTTCATCTATTATAATTTTCGACTTTACATTTGCTTCTGTTACCTTATATTTTGCAGAATAATAGTTGTTATCTTTATCTATAATAAAATTGTCTTCCTGAATTACCTCTGGATGTATTATTTCTTCTCTTTGTTCATTTGCAGCAATATTTACTAACTTATATATTGCATCTACAACCTTTTTACCTCTTCTTTGTATATCTTCTAAATTTTGATTATTAATTTCTGTCTCCCCAGCTCTAAAATGAGTATATATATTTTCAATTTTTGCATTAGGCTCATTTCCATGTTTTATAATCCAATAAACAGCTTGTTTTGTTGCTAGATAAGCATCATCTTCTGTTTCTACACCTAAATCCTGTGGAGAAACATTTGGATACCCATGTTTTAATACTTGCCATATCTTATCATTTCTTAGCTCTTCTCTAACTAGTGCATCATAATTCTCATATTCTCCTGGTAGCCAGCCTACTCCATCCAAGTCTTGGTCCATACAATATGCAATTTTTTTATTTCCATCTTGATCTGTATAATATGTTCTTGAATATGTTATATACATCCATTTATCTCTATAATCACTCCAATATTGAATAGTATAAAAACCTAAACCTCCCCTTTCAATATTAAGCGTATCTCCTATGTTTACAGTACTTGCCAAAGCAAAAGCAGTTGGCCAAAGTATCATCAATATTTGAAAAATTACTAACATTTTTTTTAATTTTAATTTAACCATAATTTCCATATAATCAATTATATAAACGTATTAAAATTATTTAATTGATTAATTCCTTTCTCAATTTATTTAGATGTTTTCCTGTACAGCTTGTACACATAATCTTTGGTTTACTTTATTTTTTATACATGTTATTAAAGTAAGTCTATTATCTGAAGTTCCCTCTAAATTACTCCAATCTGTTTCTAGTATTTCTTTTTTTGTATCAACAATATATTTTCTTTCTCCATATTTAGTTGTATATATTATTTCATCTCCTGGTTCTAACTCGTTTATCCTAGCAAAATAAGAATATTTATTTCCTCTGTTGTGAGCTGCAAGTCCAACATTTCCATCATATTTTGCCGTTTCTTCTATGTGCCCTATGTAATCTCTTAATATCTCATTAGTACTTCCTTCTTTTACTGTTCCATTTAAATTTATTTTTTCAATTTTTAAAGAACCTATTAAATCTTCCTCAAATCCATCATCTTCAGTTACTTTTTGTTCAACATCTTCTGTATTATCAAGTTGCTCACTTGTATTTTGTTTTTCTTGTTCTATAACTTTCTTATCATATGAAAATAAAAAGCCTATAGCAACAATTAAGATGAGCACAATAAATAAAACAAATATTTTTTTGTTCATGCTTTTATAGTCCTTTCTTAAAACACTCAATCTAATTTCAAAATTTAATTTTTGCAAAGAAAATAAACACATAAAATACCTATTTTACGTTTTAGTTAGTATATTTAATTGAATAACATTACAAAAATGGCTTTTTGTATTTTCTTTTTATTTTGGATTTTATTTTAGAATAAATTTTCTTGAAAAAATCATTTGTGATATAGTAATTTGATATATCAAAATTTAACTAATCTAATTATACATTATTTTAAGATATAGTCAATATGTTTTTTACATATTTTTACAGTTTCATATGTCATAATTCGACATTTTATTAATTGCACTAATGTAGTCTATATAACTTCATGACCAGTTTCGTAATTTTTCAAATATTTAACCATTCCTTGCCTTTGCTCAGTCTACATTAAGTACAAATATTTTATTTAAAATTATTTGGTATTAATTTAATATTTATAAAATATAACAAAAGAGATTATAAAACTTCTAAGCGTCTTATAATCTCATATTTTAAACTATGCTTCTGGTTCTATTAAACCAAAGTTTTTGTTATCTTTTAATTTGTATATAACATTTACTTTTCCTGTTTCGATGTTAACAAATGTTAAGAATCTGTTTTGTGGTTGTTCTTCTAATAATAATTTAGCATCTTCTGCTCCCATTGGTTTTATACTATAATACATTGTTTTAACTATTTCATCTTCTATTTCATGCTCTTCAGCTCTGCTTGCTTCTTTAGCTCTTATAGATTCTGTCATATTTTGTTTGTCCTTTTTAGTTTTCATTTTTCTAATTTGGCCCTCTAATATGTCAATATCTTTATCTATTGAAGCATACAAATCATTGCTTGCTGTTACAGCTCTGAATGATTCTCCATTAACAGATATTTGCATTTCTGCAACTTGGTCTCCGCCTTCTTTTTTTATTGTTACAAATAAATTTATATCTTCTGCATCAAAATATTTTTCTATTCTTTCTGCTTTTGTATCAATATAATTTTTTATTGCGTCTGTTGCCTTTAGTTCCTTTCCTGTTATTTTTATGTTCATAAAAATCGCTCCTTTCAATTTATCGAAATGTATTTTTCTTGCGACTTCATTATATATGTTTTTTGTACTTTTTTCAAGTGTTTTTTGTTCTTTTGTTGTTTTTGCATTCTTATTGTTACATTTGTTTATTTTTAATATTTATACACATATAGAAAATAAGATATGTATAGACGTAAAGAAAATCTGTAAACACTTAGTTTTATACACTTCATATGGCATTTTTTATATGTTTTATCTTATATTTTTCAGCTATTAAATACACTTCTACCACATCAAATCTTATTTACTTATTTTCCAATTTATTTTTGCATACATAATATTGGGCTGTTTGCTCTATATGAATTTGCTTAGTTTTAGTTACAGCTTCAGCTGGTCTTCCATATTTTAAATTTGTTCTAGCTTTTACTTCTACAAATATTATTTTATTTTTTTCAGTTGCTATTATGTCGATTTCTCCTTGTTTTCCTCTATAATTTCTTTCTAAAATTCTATATCCACTACTACTTAAATACTTAGTTGCTAAATCTTCACCAATTTTTCCAATTTGTTGTTTCGTATTCACGTTTCCAATCCGCCTTTCCTCAATTAATTTCTTAATTACATATAATTGTTTTTCAAGATACATTGCTTAATCTACATTTAGAATATACTCCACGTGATACTTAAGAATTCAATATTCATGATTAAATTACCTCTTACTTAATTAGATTGTAGTTTTAACCATTAACTAATTTTTTTGCCCGCTCTTACATAATAGTTTCCGGGAACTTGTTCTATTGTTCCCTCAATTTCCATTATTGTTAGCATAGAATTAACTTCAGAAATATCTTTATTTATTTTTTTAGCAATTTCTTCTGATGTCATTTCTTGTTCTAATAATCTAGAAATTTTACTAAAGTCTGTTACCACTGTATTATCATTACCTAAAATCACTTTGTTTTCTTTCTGATTTTTTTCTTCATTTTTGTCTTTTTTCCCAGAAGTACTCTTGTAAAAATTTTTTCCATACAAATCTTCTATTAATTGTCTTGGTGTTGTTACTATTTTAGCTCCATCTGCTAATAATTCGTTTATACCAGAACTATTCTTTTGGTCTAGACTTACAGGAATACAATACACCTTTTTCTTTTGAATTTTTGCATATGTTGCTGTTATTTTACTTCCACTTCTATGCTCTGCTTCTATAACTAAAACTGCATCTGCTAACCCACTAATTAGCCTATTTCTTTTTGGAAAATTGCTCATTTTTGTTTCTTCATTTTCTTCATACTCTGTAATTACACAGCCACCAACATCAACTATGTTATTATATAACCATATATTTTGTGATGGATAAATATATTTAAATCCACCTCCTAGTACCGCAATTGTTTTTCCAATTTCGTGCATTGCACCACAGTGAGCTGATGTGTCTATACCTATTGCCATTCCGCTAATTACACATATTCCTCTTTTTGCAAGTTCTGACGCAAATATATTGGCATATTTTCTTCCATATTCAGAACAGTTTCTCGATCCAACTATGGCAACTATTTTTTGCTCATTTAATAATCCCACATTTCCTTGGCAATACAATTGTTCAGGATATTCCCTTATTCGTAACAGCCTTTGTGGGTATTTTTCTTCATAACATTTAATAATTTCTATAATTGATCATCCTTCCCTCTATAAAATTAACAATAAAATATACTTAAAATATAATTTTCTACAAACTATATGTAATCACATCTTTTTCCAAATTTTATATAGTAAAATTTCTAATTTTTATTGTCCTCTAACCATATTTTTCTATCTAGTCCAATATTTCCTATCTAAACTCCTATACTGTATAGCTTCTGCTATATGTTTTTTCTTTATTTCTTCTGAATTATCTAAATCCGCTATTGTCCTTGCGACCTTTAATATTCTTGTATATGCTCTTGCACTCATTTTCAATCTTTCGAATGCAGAATGTAGTAATTTTTCGGATTCTTCATCTAAGATGCAAAATTTATTTATTAGATTCGAATTTAGTTCTGAATTTGAAAAAATTTTATATTCTTTGTAACGTTCTCTTTGCTTTTCTCTAGCCTTATTTACTCTTTTCCTTATTTCGGTTGAAGTTTCTTCTATCTCATTTTCCTTTAAATCTGTGTATTTTACTGGATTAACTTCTACCTGTATATCTATTCTGTCTAATAAAGGTCCACTTAATCTATTCATATATTTATTAATAGCAGTTTCACTACAGGTACATTCTTTTTCTTTTGAGCCGTAATATCCACACGGACACGGATTCATAGAAGCAACAAGCATAAATCTACATGGATATACAATATTTCCACTTAGCCTATTAATGTTTACCTGTCCTTCTTCCATAGGACTTCTCAGTAATTCTAGTGTATTTTTATTAAATTGAGGTAATTCATCCAGAAATAACACTCCATTATGTGCTAAGCTTATTTCTCCTGGTTTAGCTATTTTACCACCGCCAATTAGTGCCGCAGGTGTAATTGAATAATGTGGAGCTCTGTACTGCCTATTGTTTATAATTGGCTCTCCCTGTGGCATATTTCCTGCAATACTATATATCTTAGTAATTTCTATTGCTTCTTCAAAAGTTAAATCTGGCAATATTGAAGCTACTCGTTGTGCCATCATTGTTTTGCCTGAACCAGGACTTCCAATAAGCAGGCAATTATGACCTCCTGCTGTCGCGACTTCCAGTGCTCGCTTTACATTTTTTTGACCTTTCACATCTTCAAAATCTGTATTTATGTATTCAGTGTTATACTCAAATTCTGTTTTTTTCTCTGGAGAGATTTTAATTTTATTATTAAAAAATTCAATTACTTCTCTAAGATTTTCTACTCCAATCACATCTATTCCATCAACAAGAGCCCCTTCTTTTGCATTTTCTTTTGGCAGGATTATTTTATTAATTCCCTTTCTTTTTGCTTCTAAGCAAATAGGCAAAATTCCATTAACTCTATTTATATGTCCATCTAAAGATAGTTCTCCAATTACAACAGTTCTTTTTTCTATCATTTTTATTACGCCCATGTTTAATAAAATGGCTACCGCAATTGGTAAGTCATAAAATGTGCCTTCTTTTCTTAAATCCGCCGGAGATAAATTGACTATAATTTTTCTGCTTAAAAACTCATGCCCAGAATTTTTTATCGCAGTTTTTACACGCTCTTTAGCTTCTTTTACACTAATATCTGGCAAGCCAACAATTTCCCAGCAAGGCATACCAGACGAAATATCTACTTGTACCTCTATTAAATAGCCTTCTAGTCCTCTAAGCGCAATACTATTTACTTTAGATAGCATAATTACGCACCACTTTCTATAAAAATTTAATAATTGGATTTTTCTTCGAATTAATTTTTTGAATAAAATTGTTTGATTTAAACTTTAATAAGTATATACCATAATTTTCCATTTTGCAAGTATAACTCATCGTCAAATTTCAACAAAATATGACATACCTGATTAATATCAATTAATCGCAGCACTTCTGATAATAACAATGGATGCCTCCGATTTTCACATGATAAAACCTTGATAAGATTCACTCTATCAAGGCTTACTAAACTATAAATATAAATTATTTTCTTCTATATATTGTACTATTTCCGGATTTGTATATTTTTCGCATTCTTTATAATTTCCATTTTGTATAAGTTCTCTTATAATTCCAGAACTTACATTCGAATATTTTTTCTCATCTAAAAATTCAAAATTATTTTTATTTTGCTTTAATATTTCTTGTGTAGCTAATAAGCTTTTTGAATCTGAACCATTTCTTTCAAATATTATGTATTTAAAATTTTCTATTAACTCTTTTGCATTTTTCCAAGTAGGTAATTTTTCAAAGTTGTCTGCACCCATTATATAATAATTTTCCGTATTTTTATATTTCTGCTCTATTAATTCAAATGCCTGCAAGGTATTTAATGTTTGTTTTCGTCCTAACTCTATATTTTCAACCATTATTTTATCATCACAAATAAGCTCTAACATTTTATATCTATAATTTTCATCTATCAAACTAGGCTTATTATATAAGTTCCCAACTGGTACAAAATATACTGCATCCAAATTAAATTTTTCTATTGACATTTTTGCAACATTTATATGCGCATATGTTGGTGGATTAAAACTACCACCAAAAAAGCCTAATTTTTTCATTATTTACATTTCTCCTTTAAAACCAAAAATCGATTAAAATTTTAATACACATTTTTGCATTCCTAAAAATTTTACATAGTTTTTTATGATTGTTATTTAATTTTCTACTTTGTTTAATCTTATAATATTAAATACTTAATTTTTCATTTAAGATAATTTTTTTCTTAATTTCATGATAAATTATACGTATTTTTATACTTTTTGTAAAGATTTTTCTACTAATCCTTGCAAATTTACCAAATTCATGGTACAATAATATGCGTTATAATTACAAACTCAAAGGGAGGTGCAATAAACATGCCAAATATCAAATCTGCAATCAAACGTGTAAACGTTATAGAGAAGAAAACTGCTAGAAATAATATGATTAAATCTGGATATAAATCAGCTGTTAAGAAATTTGAGCAAGCTGTTGAAGCTGGAAAAGTTGAAGACGCAAAAGTTTTACTTTCTGAAGCTACAAAGAAAATAGACCAAGCTTGTACAAAAGGAGTTATCGTTAAGAATACAGCTTCTAGAAAAAAATCTGCTTTAGCAAAAAAATTAAATGCAATGAATGCATAAATAAAAAATTGTGCACAGTTTTTTATTGAGTAGAATCGTAATAACATTTGTTATTGCGATTTTATTTTTTCTCTATGCTCATTGCATTTATTTCAAGTGCCTTTCTGCCTTAACTCCTCCTACAATTTTTTATTTAAATTTATCAAATACAATATTGTATGTTATAGAACAATCATCACTACATTACTTTATATCAATTTTGCCATTTATTTCAACTGTATTTTTCATCTTTTATATGATATCATTTATATAGTAGATTTAAAATATAATTTTGCCTGTTGGCTGTAATTATATATTATATATCAAATTACTGGAGTAAAATACAAAAACCTTACAACAACATACTTTTCAATATATTATAAATAAATTAGAAAGGATGGATTTTTAAATGTTTTTGATTTTTAAGAGCTTTTTTTATAAATTTCTTTCTGTTTTTGATTTTTCTTTTGATCCAAAAGTAAAAAATCTTATGACTGCAGGTGTACAAATTTCGTTTATTTTAGTACTGTTTGCCACACTTATAATGTCTATTTACTTAACCATGAATCAATCTTACATAGTATATGAAATTGGCTCTTCTCTTTTTAAGTCTTTCACAATGTTTATGGCAATTTTCTTTATAAGTGGAATTGCATTTAATACTATTTTAAAAGAAAAAACTAGTAGATAAATTTTCTAACCTATATTTTCATAAAAAAGATGCACATTTAAAGTAATTAAACTCTTTGTGCATCTTTATTATTATTTATTCATTTCTTCTATAAACATTTTGTTCAACATCTGTGGATTTGCCTTGCCTTTTGTAGCTTTCATTGCTTGTCCAACTAAGAATCCTAAGGCTCTGTCTTTTCCTGCTTTGTAGTCTGCTATTGATTGTGGATTTGCTTCTAATACTTGCATTACAACCTCTTTTATAGCACCTTCATCAGAAATTTGTATCCAGCCTTTTGCCTTTATTATTTCTTCTGGGTTGCGTGTTGCAGCATCTTCTACAAACATTTCCTCAAGTACTTTTTTACCTATTGCAGAACTTATTGTTCCTTTGTCTATCAATTCTACTAGACTTGCAAGTTCATCTCCTGTAAATGGAATGTGCTCTGGCTCTAGCTCTTCCTCGTTTAATATACGAGAAATGTCTGATAAAATCCAGTTTGCAACTGCTTTTGCGTTTTTGCATATTTTCTCTGCAGCTTCAAACAAGTTTGATAAATATTTAGAAGCAGTAAGTAATCTTGCGTCTTTTTCAGATAACTTGTACTCTTCCATGTATCTTGATTTTCTGCTTTCTGGCAACTCTGGAAGTGTTTTTCTTATATTTTCTATATATTCATCAGATAATTTTATTGCAACCAAGTCTGGCTCTGGGAAATATCTATAATCTTGAGCATCTTCCTTGTTTCTCATAGAAAATGTTCTACCAGATACATCGTCCCATCTTAGAGTTTCTTGCTCTATAATTCCGCCATTATCTAGTACTTCTGACTGTCTTTGAATTTCATATTCTATTGCTCTAGAAATTGACTTAAATGAGTTCATATTTTTCATTTCTGTACGTGTTCCAAATGGTGTTCCTGGCTTATGTATAGAAACGTTTACGTCTGCTCTAAATGAACCTTCTTGCATCTTACAATCAGATACTTCTATATATTCTAATGTAGATTTTAATTTTTTCAAATAAGCATCTGCTTCTTTTGCAGACCTTAAATCTGGTTCTGAAACTATTTCTATTAAAGGAACTCCAGCTCTGTTTAAATCAACTAAGCTTCCCTCGCTAAACTCGTTGTGGTTTAGCTTTCCAGCATCTTCTTCAATATGAATTCTTAAAATTCTTATCTTTTTCTTTTCACCGTTTTCTTCTTCAATTTCTATGTAACCATTGTTGCAAAGAGGCTTGTCAAACTGTGAAATCTGGTAAGATTTTGGTAAGTCTGGGTAGAAATAATTTTTTCTATCGTTTTTACTGTCTTTTGAAATTGAACAATTTGTTGCAAGACCTGCTTTTACAGCATATTCTACTACTTTTTCGTTTAATACTGGAAGAGTTCCTGGCATTGCCATACAAATTGGGCATGTGTGTGTATTTGGCATTCCACCAAATTCTGTTGAGCAGTTGCAGAATATTTTTGTTTTTGTAGAAAGCTCTGCATGGACCTCTAGTCCTATAACAACTTCATAATCTTCTCTTGCCATTTTTTACTCTCCTTTCTTAAATTCTGGTTTATATTTTTCTCTGAATTTTTCTTTTTGCTCAAATGTATATGCAGCATTTAATATTGTTTCTTCATCGAATCTGTTTCCAATAAGTTGCATTCCTATTGGCATTCCTTTGCTATCAACTCCGCAAGGCATTGATATTGCTGGAACTCCGGCAATATTTATTGAAACTGTACATATATCAGCCAAATACATTTCTAATGGATTGTTTGATTTTTCTCCAATTCCGAATGCTGTTGTTGGAGCAACAGGTGTTAATAAAACATCATATTTTTCGAAGTTTTTATCAAATTCTTTCTTTACGAATGTACGTACTTTTTGAGCTTTTTTGTAATATGCATCATAATAACCAGATGATAGTACATAAGTTCCTAATATAATTCTTCTTTTTACTTCTGGTCCGAAGGCTTCACTTCTAGAATTTACAAATAATTCTTTCAAATTTTTGTAGTCTTTTGCTCTGTATCCATAGCGGATTCCATCAAATCTACCTAAATTTGAACTTGCCTCTGCACAAGCGATTATGTAATATGTAGCAAGTGAATACTCGGCAACATCAAGTGAGCATTCTTCAACAATTGCTCCCATTTCTTTGTATTTTTCTATTGCTTCTTCTAGTTTTGCTTTTACTTCAGCATTTATTCCTTCTCCAAAGAATTCCTTTGGAACGCCTATTTTTAATCCTTTAACATCATTTTTCAAAGACTTTGTATAGTCTTTTTTCTCTATGTTATATGATGTAGAATCTTTTTCATCATGACCTGCAATCAAGTTTAAAAGCATTGCACAGTCTGTTACGTCTTTTGTGATTGGTCCAACTTGGTCTAATGATGAAGCAAATGCAACTAGTCCATATCTTGAAACTAATCCATAAGTTGGTTTTAGTCCAACAACTCCACAGAAAGATGATGGCTCACGAATAGATCCACCTGTGTCTGAACCTAAAGCCCATGGCACCATGTCTGCTGCAACTGCTGCTGCAGAACCTCCTGAAGAACCTCCTGGTACCTTGTTCAAATTCCATGGATTATGTGTTATTTGCATTGCAGAATTCTCTGTTGAACTTCCCATCGCAAATTCGTCCATATTTAGCTTTCCTAAACTGATTATGTCTTGCTCTTTTAGCTTTTCAACAACTGTCGCATCATATGGTGCAACGAAGTTTTCTAGCATTTTAGATGCACATGTTGTTTTTACTCCATTCGTGCATAGGTTGTCCTTTATTCCAATTGGAACACCTGCTAAACCTGACTTTGCCCCACTTTTTCTTTCTTCATCGTCCTTAACAGCTTCTTTTTCTGCTTCATCTAAAGTAGTTGTAATAAAGGCTTTTACATCTTTTTCTTTATCTTCAATTCTTGCCTTGTAAGCTTTTACAATTTCTTCTGAAGATAATTCATTTTTATTCAATTTTTCCACAAGCTCGTGGACTGTAAGTCTTGTAATATCTTCCATCTGCCAATTTACCTCCTATATGTGTTTTTTTACCTCCGTAAAAATCTCGTCATTTATATCTTGAATAGTTCTAATTTTTCCATCTTTAACACATTTAATCTCGTACCAATTATACTCCTTAGAAAGCTCACATGCAGCATTATAGGCTTGTGTTAAATACACTTGGTCTTTCTCATGTATGTCCTTTTTTGCCTCATGTGTTATTTTGTTTTCTCTATTTTTCATAAGCTTTGCAGAATATTCTGGTGGCATATTCAAGAAAAACACCTCTGCTGGAACTGGAAGTCCGTATAAATTAAACTCAAAATCCCATAACCAGTCTAAAAACTTTTTTCTTTCAGCCTTATCTTGAATTTTTCCTGCCTGATGAACCATATTAGCCGTGGTATATCTATCTGCAAGGATTATTCCGCCATTCTCATAGTACTCTTTATATTGTGTTACATAAGTTGCATATCTATCTGCCGCATAAAATGTAGAAGCAATATATGGGCTAATTGCTTTTGCATCTGTGCCAAACTCTCCAGCCAAATACATTTTAACTAGTGAAGATGATGGACTATCGTAGTTTGGAAAACTAACAGTTCTATAATCTATTTTTTCGTCTGTTAGTCTCTTCTTCAAAGTCTCTAGTTGCGTCTGCTTGCCACTTCCATCTGTTCCATCTATTACAAATAATTTTCCCATATTTTTTTCCTTCCTTTAAGCAAAAGATACTTACAATTTTGACTGCGTCAAACTTTATTTAAAACTCGATTACATACAACACGTATGCGACCTTACCTTTTAAATTTTGTTTTCCTTGTCAAAATTTAATTATTTTTCAATTTCATTTTATAAAACTAAGATATAACCTTTGGTATTTTAAACATATCTCTTTCTTTTTCTGGTGCGTTTGCCATTAGTCCTTCATGATTTTCAAATGTTTTTACTTCATCTTTTCTGAATACATTTGAATTCTCATTTGCACCGATTGTTTCTTGTAAATTATCTATTGGTGCCTTGTTTACAATTTCTGCAAAATTTAAAATATCTTGCAAATTTGCTAAATAGTTATCTATTTCGTCATCTTTTATTTTTAAATCTGCAAGATTTGCTATATGTAATAATTCTTCTTTACTAACTTTCACTTTTATCACTTTCCTTTCGTGGCGTCTTGAAAGCCTTATTTTTATACTTCCATATTCTACAATAAAAATAGTGTAAAATCAATACTATTGTGCATTTTTTAGCAATTTCATTGTGCAACTTTTAGTATATTTATTGTGCATTTTTTAATAGCTTTGTTGTGCAACTTTTACTAATTTCGTTGTGCATTTTTTACATTGCAAAAGCAGATACTTCAGTAAAACATTTCCTGCTTGTGCATATTATTTTTCTCCAAAAACTTCCTTTTTTATCCCCTTGCATTTTACTAATTTTCATGTTATAATTCTAATTGATGGTGCATTATTCTAGTAATGCTTTCTATTATGAGGGTGGGGCTAAAAATCCACTAAAGGGCACATCGTTGAAGTTCCTTGTTAATGCGCGAAATGCCAGTTTTGTGTGTTTTCAGGGAGTAAGATTTTAGGGAAATATGTAATGGCATACATATCAGGCTCCCTATTATCGCGGAGGCTTAGATAGATTTACATTTTAAGTATAACCTATGTACAAATACATAGTGTAGCCTGTCTTGAGTGATAGCATTGGGATTATACGTTTATCTTTGTATATGAAATTTCTATTGCAAAAGGGACTAATCTTAGAAAAGTATTTCAAGGAAAACTTCTAGAATGTTTGTTTCATTAGAAGCATAGAATTGTAAGGATTAAGGTACGGACTTAAGTGGCAATCTGGCATTCCTTTACATGGAATATCTGCTTGAAAAGGAAACTGCTTAACAGTAATGTTAAGTAGCAGATAGAGAAATTAGGCTAGACCTCAAACCGTAAAATTTACTTATAATTTTACCATCTTAACTTTAATTTAGAAATTAATCGATAGTGTTCTAACACTATCGAAATATTTAATTTAAGGAGATTTTTTTATTATATGAATAAAAAAGATAAATCCTCTAAGGAGAATTTAACAAACACAGAAGATTCCACCAATTCAACAAATAAAGCAAATAACAGTTCAAAGAATAAAGTGGCGGAAAACAATAATGTAACCAATTCAAAAATTAATAAAGAAAAAAACTCTAACACAAATTCTAATATAAGGTGGTTAGTCACTGTATTTATCACAACATTTATTTTGTCAATTGCATTCTCATTTATATCAACAAACTCGATTACAAATTTACCATTATTCCCTGCTATATTAATATTATTTTTAGTTATATTTATTGGTATATTTTTTGATATAATTGGTGTTGCTGTTACCGTTGCAGACGAAAATGAATTCCATGCAAAAGCATCAAAAAGAATCGCAGGCTCCAAAACATCTGTAAAATTAATTAGAAATTCTGCCAAGGTTGCAAACTTCTGCGCCGATGTAATTGGTGATATATGTGGAGTTTTAAGTGGTTCAATAAGTGCTTCAATAGCATTAAAAATTACAGCTTCATTTGGAATTTCGTTCAACATACAATTTTTAATAAGTGCCTTAGTTGCCTCTCTTACCGTGTCTGGTAAGGCAATTGGAAAAACAATAGCTCAAAAAAGTGCAACTAAAATTGTACATGCTGTTGCAGTAGTTCTTAACAAACTACACTTAAACAAAAAATAGACATGCAAAACGAGCAAATATGTACAACCTAGGAACAGAGCAGAAATTGTATATCTTCCATAAAATAAGTACTAATTTATATTTCATAACGTTTTAACACATTGTTCTTAGTCGGAGCTCCTTGCGAGCCCCTCAAAAAGCGAACTTCTTGTTTTACTTTTAAAATATAAATTAGTACTTTTTATTTAATATTTTTGCATGCAATTTTTCTTCATTCCCGAATTGTATCTTTTTTCCTATTTGTATCTTATTACTCTATATTGTATTTTTAATAATATTTTTAATACAGAGTTGTTTAATGGGTATGATCTATGTAATCCAGATAAATCAAGTTTGTCACTTAAGTTTATCCTATTATCAGTCAAATTTTGTACATATCCGGCCTGCCATAATGTGTCTCTTTCTGCATTTGTATATAATCCATATGGATACGTAAATACTTTTAAAATGTTATTATCTTCTAGATTATTTTCCAAATCTTCTTGAGCCTTATTAGTGTCTGAAAGCAATCTTTCTGGAGTTTCTTTATCATATTGTGTATGTGTATAACCATGAAGATAGATTGACATTAGTCCACTTTCTTTCATTTCTTTTGCTTGTTCCCATGTATAATATCCATTTGTTCCAACTGTATCACTTATTTCGAATGATGTCATTGGAATGTTATATTTTTTTGCAATCTCGAATGCATATTTGTACACTCCTGTATATCCATCGTCAAAAGTTACTAAAAAGCTCCATTTTGGTATTGCTTTTTCTCCATTTTTATATGCAACTAAATCTTCGTAGGTTATTGGTTTATAGCCTAATTTCATAAGTCCTGTCATCTGTTTCTCAAATTGTTTTACTGTTGTTTGCATATAATCATATTCTATTTGCGATTCGTCCTCAACTATATCATGATATACGAATACTGGTATTTGTAAATTTTTTTCACCAATATAATAAGTGTTGTTTACTGTTGCCATTTCATAAATTATAAAACTTACTATTGCAAGTATTAATACTAGTAATGCCGATAATATAACTTTTTTTACCGTGCTCATTTTTTTCTTTTCTAATTTTTCTTCTTTATTCATTATTATCTACTTTCCTCCTCTACCTTTGAAACTTTTTTCATTCCTTGTATCTTTTTATTTCCAACAGTTCTAAGCCCATTGTCCATAAGTTTTATTAGTTCTTTTTCCTCAATAGGTAAAAATGTTCCCGTTTTTTCCGAATAAATATATCTCACATACTCATTTTTTTCTTTGTTTGCAGATATACAACAGGTATATTTTCTCTCCCCATCTTCTTCAACATACATATCCATAATTTGAACTTTTTTAGCTTCCTTTGTACTAAAAACATCGGGTAAAATCATCTCATAATATAGCATTTTTTCTACAAATCCCATATCAGTACCATACATAAACCCCTCAATTTTTTGAAGTGCATATTTCATTTTTTGTTCCATGTTCGGTATCAATTCTAATTTATCCCTAAGCCTATCTATCAATATAGCTAAATATTCGTCTCCCTCATATGTATAGCCAAACTTTTCATCCATTTCCTGCATTTGTTCGTCTGAAATTAATTTTCTTGTTGAATAATCTGGCTCTCTCCCAAATAGTCTTGTTTTCCTATGAGCTTGTATGAATTTCATATCTCTTTGTAAATCCGCCTCATATTCAACCCCATCTATTTTGAAAATTGAATAAACATGTAAATCATCTTCCGCATGAACAGCTTCAGCCTCTATTCCAATTCTTTGAAGTAAGCTATTATATGTGTTTGTAAGTGATACACATATAACTTTATTATTTTTCAGATCTTTAGGAGTATGTATTCTCTTCGCAGACTTATATATCATTCTTCTCGTTTTACTATTTCCAAGCCAATATTTCTCATCAAATGTAAACAATTTGCCTAATTGCAAATAAATATATCTTGCTTGTTCCATCTGAGTTAAATTCGCTGGCATTCTTCTTAATACATTTTCAGTCAAATTATTAATGTCCATAAAATCACGTCCTTTTATGTGAAATATTATACTCTACTAACTCAATTTATTCAACAAAAAACTTAAATTATTTATGGCAATTTCCCGATTTTGCAATGTTTTGTGAAAACAGCAATATGGTGTGTAAATAAAATTTACACACCATATAATACACTGTCTAAACTAATTTTATAAAATTAGAAAGTTCTTACTAAACGTACTGGATATTTATTACTACGAGCCTCAATACCATTAGACATGACGGCATAAAAACTAATATAGTAACTATGGTTACTGCCAAAACCGGTGAATGCAGTAGACGACCAATATATTCTTTCTAATCCATATTCACCATAGTTTGAATTTGTTATTTTTAACTGTCCAGCAAATGTACTCCATGTAGCTATAGTTGGAGTCTTCCATTCTCCTGAGGTTATACTTTGGGCATTTGCAAATGCATATGTAGAACTATTATTATAATCACTCAGTGCCATTACATTAAATCTTGAATTTCCGCTGCCTCTTGCTGATAAAACATTCTTTGTTCCAAATGGGCCATTATAATTTGTTTGACTTATATAATACTCTTTTAGCCCTGTTACAGTAGATATTGTATAATTAGTGCCTCCCCATGAGCCACTTCCACCATTTTTAAAGTCTGCAAATATTATTCCATCTGGTGTTCCATCTCCATCTGTATCTGCATAATAACCTACTCCTGAATTTCCGGTAAATGTTTGATATTTTACTGTTACAGAATATGTTGCCGTTTTTTCATTATAGTTTGTGTTAGATGCACTCTTTACAGTTATTGTTGCACTTCCTACTCCAACTGATTTTACTGTTACCGTATTTCCACTTACAGTTACTGTTGCTACTTTTGTATTCGAAGACGATGCAGTTATACTTCCAGTGTTACCGCTAACTGTAAATGTTGTGCTATTTGGATAATTAATTGTTCCGCTTGTTGCTGATAATGTTAATGTTCCTGCTGCTTTGTTTACTTTCACTGTTTGTGTTGTGCTTTGTGTTTTATATCCTGCTTTGCTTGCTCTTACTGTTACTGTAAATGATGATGTATTTGTTATTGTTGGCATTGTTGTTGAATAATTCGTACCATCTGTTGAATATTCTATCTTTGCATCACTTGGTGTTACTGTTACTTTTGTTATCGCATTGTGTGCCTTTCCATCATATGTTCCTGTGTATGGCGTTGCACTTAAGCTTATTGTTCCATTATTTACTGTTGCAGTATATGTCGCTGATTTTTCATTGTAATTGCTTGCTTCTGCACTTGTTACTGTTATTGTTGCCTTTCCCGCGGTTGTTCCCGATTTTACTGTTACAGTATTTCCACTTACACTTGCTGTTGCTATATTGTTATTATTTGAAGAAACACTTAATGTTCCTGTATTTCCACTTACTGTAAAAGTTGCGTTACTTGGATATGTTATTGTTCCACTCGTCGCAGATAACTTTAATTTTCCTTCTGCTCTGCTTACTTTTACTGTTTCTGTTCTTGTTTGCGTCTTGTACCCTACTTTACTTGCTTTTATCGTTACTGTAAACGAAGAAACATTTGTTATTGTCGGCATTGTCGTATTATACGTGCGTCCATTTATTGAATACTCTATTTTTGCATCACTTGGATTTACACTTACATTTGTTATTGCATTGTGTGCCTTTCCATCATATGTTCCTATGTATGGTGTTGCACTTAAGCTTATTGTCCCATTTTGTACTGTTGCCGTATATGTTGCTGATTTCGCATTGTAATTTGTTGCAGTCGCACTTGTTACTGTTATTGTTGCTTTGCCTGCTGTTGTTCCCGATTTTACTGTTACAGTATTTCCACTTACACTTGCTGTTGCTATATTGTTATTATTTGAAGAAACACTTAATGTTCCTGTATTTCCACTTACTGTAAAAGTTGCGTTACTTGGATATGTTATTGTTCCACTCGTCGCAGATAACTTTAATTTTCCTTCTGCTCTGCTTACTTTTACTGTTTCTGTTGTTATTTGTGTCTTATAGCCTTCTTTGCTTGCCTTTACTGTTACTGTAAACTCTGATGTGTTTGTTATTGTTGGCATTTCTTCATTGTATTCGTTTCCATCTAATGAATATTCTAATTTGACATCACTTGGATTTGTACTTATACTCGTAAATGCATTATGTGCTTGTCCATCATATACTCCATCGTATGGAATTGCCTCTAATTCTATTGTTCCATTTTTAACTGTTGCCACATGTATTACTTTGTTTTCTGCATACTCTCCATTTGCTGCACTTCTTACTATTATATTGGCCTTTCCAGCTACTGTTTCTGGCTTTACTGTTATTGTATTTCCATCAATAGATGCTGTTGCTATGTTTGAAGCATCTGAGCTTACTGTCAGCTCCCCTCTTGATGTGTTATTTGTTACTTCAAATGTTCCACTATTTGGATACGTATATGTTCCATTTTTTGAAGATATCGTCAAATCGTCTGCTTTTGCAATTCCATCATATATTATTTCTACATCTCCGTTTTCCTTATCTTTTACTAAAAATTTATATTCATCATTTACTATTATCTCTGCATTTTTTTCATCTACTTTTTCTTTAGAACTTAAATTATAATTCTTCTTCCCAGTACTTATTTGTTCCAAATATGTATCCAAGTCAACTTTCTTACTCTCAACCTGTATATCTACTTTTTCAAGTTCTAATGCTTCTTTTATTCCTGCTACTGTTTGTATTTTTTGTGTACTCTTTGCCTTATCAAACAAATTGTTATTTCCAACTACCAGATTAATAGTTACACCCGCTAATATCATTATTATTACAATTGTTATTACTAAAGCAATTAAAGTAATTCCTCTCATTTCTTTTGTTCTCATACTTTTTTGTCCTCCTATGTTATCCTATAATCATTAATTATTCTACTTAATGATAAATTAACTGAAATAATTATAGCAAAAAAAATATAAAAATCAAGATAAAAAAGTAATTGTTATATAAAAGTAATTTTTAATTCTAATGTGAAATCATACAAATAAAAATACCTATAATTGGCTAGGTATATATATAGTTAAACTATGAGTATTATCATTAAGTACAAGACTTAACGAGATTTTTTTATATGTTTTACCTTTTGCATATATATTTTTCCTAATTTTCTCTTTTATATATTTTTTCATACAATCAATATTATTATGTTGTATTATACTTTTCAAAAAAGCAAGCTTCCCGACCACTTTTTAATACTAGTGTATTAAAAGTGGTCGGGAATAAGCATATTTTTGTGTTTAAATAATTATTTAAAATAATTTAATGCTGTAACCAAACTATTTTTTCATTTTTGCCCGCATGTGTAGTTTAACCAAATCTTAGAACTCCTTCTGCCTTTTCCACAATTTTCAGCCTTGTTTGATGGAGTATTATATCATAATGTTTCTCCGTTTCTTGCCAAATAATATTCTAGAACAACTTTATTCATTATTTTTTTTGCTTCGCTTTCTTCTGTTAACTTCGCAGATTCCTGTGTACTCTTTATTACTCCATCACCTCCAACAACAGCATTAATACTCACTCCTGCTAGTATTAATAAAACTACCATAGTTACTACCAGTAATATTAATGTTATTCCGTCTTTTTTATCATTATTCAATTTCTTCATATGTATCTCATTCACTTTTTCTTCTTTTCATAACATTTATATTAATTTTATAACAATTTGTTTTAAAAAATAATATAACGTTTTGTTTTATCATATAATTTTTTTATAGTAAATTTTTCCAATTTTTTATAAAAGGAGTTTATAATATGGAAACACGTATAAAAATTTTAAGAGAAGACCATGATTTAACACAAAAACAACTTAGTAGCCTTCTTAATATTTCTCAAGTTGCTTATTCTTACTACGAGCTCGAGAAAAGAAGTATACCTTTAGAGTTACTATCTAAACTTGCAGATTTTTATGAAACAAGTGTAGATTATCTATTATATAGAACTGATGAGTATATTCCTTATCCTAAAGTTAAACAAAAAAATGCGTAAATAATTCATATTTTAATAAATGATTGTATATCAACAATTTTATTAATTTAATGAATTATTTTTGTTTATATTTTAAATTTTACAACTAATTTTTACTATTAATAAATATTTCTTATTCTATTTGTATAATAAGTATAAATAAAATCTACAGACAGCTAAAATATTTGCGTTTTTTCAGTTTCTTTTTCAACTCTTTTGTGATATAATACTTGCATATTTACAGAGAAAGGAAGATTTTTCATGTCATATAATTATAAAGAAATAGAGAAAAAATGGCAAAATAAATGGGAAAAAGAAGGAACTTTTTATGCAGAAAATAATTCTTCTAAGAAAAAATGGTATGGTCTAATAGAATTTCCATATCCATCTGGACAAGGATTGCATGTTGGTCATCCAAGATCTTATACTGCAATGGATATTGTTGCAAGAAAAAGAAGAATGCAAGGCTACAATGTATTATTTCCAATAGGATTTGATGCTTTCGGATTGCCTGCCGAAAATTTTGCAATTAAGAACCATATTCACCCAAAGATTGTTACAGAACAAAATATAGCAAACTTCACAAGACAATTGAAATCAATTGGTTTTTCTTTTGATTGGTCAAGAGTTATAAATACAACAGATCCAGAGTATTACAAATGGACTCAATGGATTTTTATTCAATTATATAAACATGGTTTAGCATATAAGGCTACTATGCCAATTAACTTCTGTACTGGCTGTAAGGTTGGTCTTTCTAACGAGGAAGTTGTAAATGGCGTTTGCGAGAGATGCGGTAGCCCAGTTGTTCAAAAGGAAAAGAGCCAATGGATGCTTAAAATTACAGATTATGCCCAAAGATTGATTGATGATTTAGACGATGTTGATTTTCTTGAGAAGATTAAAATTCAACAAAGAAACTGGATTGGAAGAAGCGAAGGTGCAGAGCTTGATTTTAGCATAGCTGATTCTGATGAAAAATTAAGAGTTTACACAACTAGACCAGATACTCTATTTGGTGCTACTTACATGGTTGTTGCTCCAGAACATCATATTATTGAAAAGTTAAAAGATAAAATCACAAACTTAGACGAAATCAAGGCTTATCAAACAGCTGCAAGTTTAAAATCTGATTTTGAGCGTTCTGAATTAAATAAAGATAAAACAGGTGTTGAAATAAAAGGAATTAAAGCTATAAACCCTGCAACAGGAAAGGAAATTCCAATTTGGGTTTCAGATTATGTTTTAATTACTTATGGAACTGGTGCAATAATGGCTGTTCCAGCACATGATGAAAGAGACTATGCTTTCGCTACAAAGTTTGGTTTAAACATCATTCCAGTAATCGAAGGCGGAGATGTTTCTAAAGAAGCTTATTCTGGTGACGGAGTTCATATTAATTCTGATTTCTTAAATGGAATGAATAAGCAAGATGCAATTGCTAAGATGATTTCATGGATTGAAGAAAAAGGAATAGGAACAAAGAAAGTTAACTATAAATTACGTGATTGGGTATTCTCTCGTCAACGTTATTGGGGCGAACCAATTCCAATGGTTCACTGTGATAAATGTGGTTGGGTTCCAGTTCCAGAAGATCAATTGCCACTTGTTTTACCAGATGTAAAAGATTATGAGCCCGGCGAAAACGGTGAATCTCCACTTGCAAAACATACAGAATGGACTGAAACTACATGTCCACACTGTGGTGGTCCTGCAACAAGAGAAACAGATACAATGCCACAATGGGCTGGTTCATCTTGGTATTTCTTAAGATACATGGATCCACACAATGACAAAGCTTTGGCTTCTAAAGAAGCTTTAGAGTACTGGTCTCCTGTTGATTGGTATAACGGTGGAATGGAGCATACTACCCTACACTTGTTGTATTCAAGATTCTGGCACAAGTTCTTATATGATATTGGAGTTGTTCCAACAAAAGAACCATATGCAAAACGTACTTCTCATGGAATGATTTTAGGATCTAATGGAGAAAAAATGAGCAAATCTAAGGGAAATGTTGTAAATCCTGATGATGTTATAAACGAATATGGCGCAGATACATTACGTGTATATGAAATGTTCATGGGTCCGTTCGACCAAACTGCTCCATGGTCTGTTGATAGCATTCGTGGATGTAGCAAGTTCTTAGACAGAGTTTGGAACATGCAAGAAATTTTAGTTGATGATGGAACAAACGAATATTCAAAACAATTCGAAAAAATGATGCATCAAGCAATAAAGAAAGTTTCTAGTGATATTGAAGAAATGAAGTTTAACACTTCTGTATCAACATTTATGACAATGGTAAATGAATTCTACAAAGCAAAGAAAATAAATAAAGCAGAGTTTAGAACATTTTTACAATTATTAAATCCATTTGCTCCTCATATTACAGAGGAATTAAACGAAAAACTTGGATTTACACAAACTTTAGCCGAGACACCATGGCCTACATTTGATGAAGAAAAGACTAAAGAAGATGTAATAAACTTACCAATTCAAGTAAACGGAAAATTAAGAGCAAACATTGATATAGCAGTAAATTCAGACGAGGAAACTATAAAAACTGCTGTACATGAAGCAATAAAAGACAAATTAGACGGAAAAACAATAGTAAAAGAAATATATGTAAAAAATAGAATTTACAATGTTGTTGTAAAATAAATTTTAGAAATCGCTCAAAAAGTTTCGCCCAATAGGGACGCCCCTTTTTGGGCGTACATTTTGGTTTTGTAATATTTTTGAAATATTTTTTTAATTTATTTGTTACACATTATAGCCATTTATGTAGTATAATGTATATATCTGTACAAATGATAATTTAACTAAAAAACGTTAAGCCTTTCATATGTACATTTTAGCAAACCTAGAAAGGAAAGGTCCTTTTAATGAGTATTGAATCAGATTTAAAGAAAGACGGAATTACGGTTATTGAACCGCTTGATACAACTACAGTTAATGTTATTGCCAAGAATGTAAGCAAGAAAATTATTGCTGCATTTTCTAATCTTGGCTTTGATTTTGATACACTTTATGAAAGATTCTCTAAACTGCCCATGTACATAGCAGATATGCCTGAAGGAATGTCTGAGGCTAGCTATTTTTACAAGAATTCTGCCATATATTTTAGAGACGGTATGGGTCTTGCTGATTTGGAAAAATTCGCTGTTCATGAATTGATTCATAATTTTCAAGAACAGAAAAATGAAAAAGGCGATTTAACAAGACTTGGGCTATGTACTTTTAAAGGATCTAAGCCAACAGGAATGGCTTTAAATGAAGCAGCTGTTCAGCTACTTGCTTCTAATATTTTAGAAAACACTTTCGAAACAGCAACATATTATGATATAACATTTTCAACAGTCAGTCCAAATTGCTATCCACTATTATGTAATTTAATTTATCAAATGGCTTATGTTACTGGTGAAGAAGTCTTGTTTGAAAGTACTTTTAATAGTAATGACCATTTTAAAAATAAATTTACTGCATTATGTGGTGAAAATGTGTATAATCAGATTTCAAATTATTTTGATAAAATTCTAGAAACAGAAGAAAAAATAATCAAAATATCTAATAAAATTCAAAAAACCGAATTATCTACTGCCAAAGTAGATTCATTATATAAGAAATCTGATGAATTAAAGAAGCAATTGAAAAGTGCCTATTTTTCTACACAAGAGTTAATTATAAATTCGTATTTTACAAATTCTTTAAAAACACTTATTACTTCTGATGATGTAGATAGATTTAGAAAAAAATTGTACAGTTTTCAAGACATAATTGGAACTACAACTAACTATTTTTTCTTTAATAACTACTATATTCAAATGATGGAAAAATTAGATAGCAGATATGATTCATTGTCTGATTATTTAGATGATGATAATACTTATTTGATTCCTAAAAAGGAAAATAAATTTACTAAAATTATAAATTACATAAAAAAATTAATTTGGAAAAAAGAATCAGTTCGTTAATATTCGGACAAAATTATGCTTATTCCTCTTAATTAATATAAAAAATACCGAAGCAAATTTACGCTATATTTACAGCATTGATTTACTTCGGTTTTTATTACCCTTAAAAGGGTTACTTAGTGAACCACTGGTTCAGAGTCTCGCAGAACTGCAGCAGTTTCCCATAAGGAACGACAAAAACCATGCTATTATCAGGATTGATTTCTTCATTATCCTTCTGGAATGTAAGAACCACTCCGTAGGAGTCCATTGCATAGTTGTAGTCGCCGATGAAAGCCAGACGAGCTTTATAGCCCTCGTTGATGTATTTCAGAACAGTCTCTTTTGCTTCCTTGTTCGAACCCTCGTCTTCCCGCACATCAAATGTCATTCTGACAAGGGTTTTCGAGTACGGATCTAAAATCCACCGCAACCGATTGCAAATTCTGGATGCTCTCATTGCATCTTTCATGCCATACTCTTCGTATTCCTTGGCAATGTTCTCATCAGCTTTTTGCTTCATGCAGAATTTAGCAATTTCTCTGTACTTCTTTTCATTGTTCATTGTTGTTTCCCTTTCTTTGTCATATAAGGTAATTTTTCAAATAGCACATAAAATGTGCACGTACAATAATATATTTTACACTATTTTACATAATATTACAAGTTATTTTTAAAATTTTTTCTGCGGCATCTCTCCCACTCCTTGCAGCCCATGCCACTGTTGCTTTCTGTCCTACTATGTCTCCACCAGCAAACACTTTACTAATTGAAGTTTGCATATTTTCATCTATTTTTATATAACCATATTCATTTTTTTCAAATTTTTCTATGATATTATTCTCTGGTTTAGAGCCTGTTGCCATTACAACATAATCCATGTCTAAAGAGAAATTGCTTCCTTCTATATTTACTGGTGAAAGTCTATTTTCTCCTTCTTTTTTTACCAATTCTGTTTTTATACATTCCAGCTTTTCTACTTTTTCTGTTCCCAATATTTTAACTATATTAGTCTGAAATAAAAACTCTATTCCTTCTTTTTTTGCATCCGCAATTTCTTTTTTCTCTGCAGGCATTTGTTCTTCTGCTCTTCTATAAATTACATAAACTTCACTTGCACCAAGTTTTTTTATTGTTCTAGCAGAATCCATTGCAACATTGCCACCACCGATTATAGCAACCTTTTTTCCATTATAATCTGGGTGTTTATTATATTCTAATAGATAATTTCCCCCATAAACACCCTCTAAACCTTCACCTTCTACATTCATCTTTGCTGGAATGTTAGCTCCAATAGCAACAAATACTGCATCATATTTTTTTGCTAAATCTTCAATTTCAAAATCTCTTCCAAGCTCTTGATTTAGCTTTGTTTCTACTCCTAAATCCAATATTTTTTCTATTGTTTTTTCTACTACTTCTCTAGGCAATCTAAACTCTGGAATTCCGTGTGTTAGCAGGCCTCCAAGCTTATCATGTTTTTCGTATATTGTAACTTTTACACATTTTCTTGCTAAAAATGCTGCACATGTAAGCCCTGCTGGTCCACTTCCTATTACAGCAACTCTTTTATCTTTTGTTCTTTCGTCCACTTCTATTGATAATTCGTAATTATTTTCAATACTTAAATCTCCAATATAAGCTTCCATCGCACCTATTGAAACAGGCTCTCCCTTTATTCCACGAATACAGCTCCCCTCACATTGCTTTTCATGTGGACATATTCTTCCACATATTGCTGGAAGTATAGTAGTATTACACAATATTTCATACGCTTTCTTACTATCTGTCTCATGTATAAATTCCGGAATGCAATTACCTAGTGGGCAACCTTTTATTCTACACTGACTATTTTTACAATTCAAACAATAACTTCTTATCTCTTCAATTTCTTTCATGATTATACCTTTCATTTTAAATTTCAATTTTCATCTTATCAGCCTTCTGTTTCACTAACTTCAAGTCTTTCCAGAAATCTATTTTTTTATTTTCATCACGAAGTAATGCAGCCGGATGCCAAGTTGGCATATAAAGTATTTCTTTCTTTTCTACCCATTTTCCTCTTGAAGCTGTTATTCCATACTCTTCTCCGAGTATGTTTTTTAAGGCTGTACTTCCTAGTAACACTATTATTTTAGGTTTTACCAATATTACTTGATTTCTTAAATAATTAAGGCAGGCCTGTGCTTCATCAGCCTCAGGTGTTCTATTTTGAGGTGGTCTACATTTTACAATATTTGCAATGTACACTTTATCTCTATGTATTTCTAATGCTTGAAAAGCCTTGTCCATAAGCTGTCCTGCTTTACCAACAAATGGCTCTCCAAGCCTGTCCTCGTCTGCACCAGGACCTTCTCCTATTAACATTACATCAGCATTTTTGTTGCCTACGCCAAAGACAATATTTGTTCTGTTTGTGCATAATTTACATTTTTTACAGTCTTTAATCGATTGCTCCAAATCTTTCCAATTATCGTACATAATTTATCACCAATTTTATTTTCCTTCATCAACGCATTTTTCTACTAACTTAATTTTTATTTTCTCATTTGTATTAATTTCTGCTTTTGTTCCAATTGGTATTATTATTTTTTTGTCAATATGACCAAAGTTATCCGATTTTATTATTGGAAATTTATATTCATCTCCAATAGCATTCATTATTATTTTTTCAAGACTTATTTTAGATGGATGCTCATAATTTCCAATCCATAGTCCTGCTATTTTATCAAATACACCATTTTGTTTTAAATAATATATATTGCTATTTACCATTTCTGGTGCAGCTTCAAACCCAAGCTCCTCTAAGAACAAAATTTTACCCTGTAAATTTACGGCATATTTTCCACAAACTAATTTTGTAAATAGTGATAAATTTCCTCCAACAAGTTCTCCTGTAGCCAGTCCTGCTTGTTTAGTTGTGTATTCGTCTTCTGGTTCTCCCATTATTAAACTTTCGGTATTTTCAACAAAAGTTTTTATGAATTGCTTATAGGCATAGCCTGTCTCCCATGATGTTAGCGACTTAAACGTTGGACCATGATATGTTACAAGCCCAGTCTTTTCGTGTATCACATTTATAATACTAGTATTATCACTAAACCCACAAATTATCTTTGGATGATTTTTTATCATTTCATAATCTATATAATCTAGAGTTGTGTTGGAATCTTCACCACCTTTTACACACATTATAGCTTTTACTTCGTCGTCTTTAAAAGCCCAGTTAATGTCTGCTGCTCTTTTCTCTGGTGATGTTCCATAACCTAGAGTATTCTCAAATACGTATTTGCCGAATTTTACTTTAAAGCCCGAAGCCTCCATTAATGCAATGGAAGCATTTATATACTCTAAATCGTCTTTTTCTATATAGTTTGATGGAGCAATTACTCCTATAGTATCACCTTTTTTTAATTTAGTAGGTATCATAAAATTTTCTCCTTTTTATTTATTTGGAAAAGAATTAAATTTTGGCAAGGAAAATGAATTTCAAAGGCAAGGGTGCATACTTTATGTATGTAACCGCGTTTGAAATGAGATTTGACGTAGCCAAAATTATGATTATTTTTCAAATGTCATTCCTAAAACAGCAATATTTCTGCCAGCCCTATCCTTTTGTGCTCTATATGAATGTATTACATTAGAATTACATACTGTACAAATTTTACTTTCTATTATGTTTGTAGATTGTAATCCACATTCTTCTAACATTAATCTATTTATTAAAGTTGTATCTATATGATATTTATTTTCTCGTTTTTCTATTATATCACAATTTCTATTTAGATAACTGAATGCTTGTTCAAAAATATTCTTTACATCTTCATCTACCTCAAAATGACATTTTCCAATACATGGACCGATACATACAATAATATCTTCTGGTTTAGAGCCATAGTCACTTATCATTTTTTGCACGGCTTTCTGACCTATCTTCTGAGCTGTTCCACGCCACCCAGAATGAATATTTCCAATTACATTTTTTACTGGGTCATATAATAAAATTGGAGTACAATCTGCAAATGATAATACTAAGTCTGTATCTAGCTTACTTGTAAGCAAACCGTCCACATTTTCTAAATACTCTTTTGATGTTTTTTGATAATTGTTATCCACATTTTTTATACAATCTGTGTGTGTTTGGTGCGGTTTTACTACATTTTCTCTATTTATTTCTAGTGCATCACAAAGCATATCGTAACTATACTCTGTGACACTTTTTTCGGCCTTACCATTAAAGTCAATTTTATCTACACTCAATGTGTACGCATGTACTAAATTTTTGAATTCTAACAATCTTCTAAATTGCAAATATTCAATTCCATCTTTTTTTACATGAATCATATTCTCATTAGATAAATCCATATTACCTCCATTATCCTTCATCAGCCTTATTTTTAATCATTTCTAAAACCGCATCTTTATTCAATTTTGAAATATATTTATATTCATTGTTTTTCGTATTTTCATCAAACCTGCATATAGACTTGTATTTACAATACTCACATGGTGTTTTTTTGGTACTTGCATTATAATATGGTTTTACTTCTATATTGCCTTGCAAAATTTCCTCTGATATTTGTTTTATTATTTTTTCCATGTATTTTTGCAAATAAACAAATTGCTCTTTTGTTACAGCACTCGTGCCTCTATCACTTATCTCTCCGTCTTTTTTTATCGTTGCCGGAATTATTTTGCTTATACCTTTTGGCTCATTTTCTATATTTGTGTCCATCTTTTTGATTATATTCACATCAGCTAAAATTAAACCTTTCATCTTGAACTCTTGCCTAATTTTCTCTTCTACTTCTTCATCAGTCAAGTTCTTATCAGTTCCGATTGTAGGATTTATTAAATTAAAATATAATACCCCAGCAGGTATAAAATCTTCTACCTTGCAAGTCTCGTTTAAATATGTTAAAAGCTGTAACTGAAGTCCATAAAACACTTGATTTAAATCGATATTTTTTACAGAAGATTTGTAGTCTATTATTCTTACATATGTTCCATCTGGATTTTTCATTATATCTACTCTGTCTATTTTTCCTGTAATCTCTACCTTTTTTCCATCTTCGGTTATAACAGTAATTGGTTTATACTGACCGTCCCCGCCGAATTCTAATTCATGCCCGAATACTTCAAACTCGCTTTGTTTTAAACTTTGCACAATATATTTTACAGACATAGTAACAACTTTTTGTAACCTGTTGCTTAGCACTTTATATTTTGATGTTGTTGTAAATATGTAATTTCTGTCTAATTTTAGCTTTTCGCTTACTATTTCTGCTACTATCTTCTCTAGTTCTTCGTCTGTAATTTCTTTTAAATTAATATTTCTTTCTTCTATTACTCCGAAAAAGTTGTCTATTACATCGTGCATAAATGAGCCTGTATCAACTGCTTCAACATTAAATGTTTCTTTATCATTCAATTTTAATCCATATTTTAAATAATACGAAAATGGGCAACCGCTGTATTGCTCCAATTTTGATACACTAGTTTTTAATGTACTTCCATACATTTTTTCTACATTTTCTTTTTTAATTTTCTCTGCTGTATTCGTGTAATTCAAAGCTTTTACAGCATATGCAAGCTTTTCGTGCCATTCTTCACTTTCATTATATAAATTGTAAACATCAAACCATTTTGTATCAATTTCATTACCATCTCTAAACTCACGTAAGTTTATTAATAATTCCTTAAAAGTATTTTCCTTTGTAGAAATTTCAGATTTTCTGTATATTACATCACTCGTTTCTTTTAATCCTTCGAATATTTTTTTTATTCTAGAAACTAAAACTGATGGTCTTAAAGATTTTCCTTCCATGTCTGATGATGAATATGACAAAAATATTCTTTCTTCTGCTGTTGTAAAAGCCTTGTAAATGTTGAAATTATCCTCGTAAATTCTGTCTATTGTACCTTTTGCAAGCTCTACTCCGTTTTGCTTAATCTTTTCTCTATCATCATCATTTAAAAATCCTTCGGCCTTATTGATTGAAGGAAACATTCCATCATTTAGTCCAATTATAAACACAGCCTTAATCTTATGGCTTCTAGACCTGTCTACGTCTCCAACAGTAACTTCGTCTTGTGCCATTGGAATAGTTCCAAGTTTGCTTTCTCCAAGACCAGTTTTTAATATCTGCATATAGCTTTCAAAAGTGATGTTCTCATCTCCAAATACAAGTACAATCTCGTCTAATACCTGCATTACAATCTTCCAGCTAGTCTCATATTCTGCTGCAATATCAACCTTTTGCATATCATTTAATTCTTTTATTTTGCTCTCTAGAACTTTATCTATATTATTCTTGATTAAAAAATTATATAAATTTTCTGAAATCTGTTTTGCAGTCTTGTTTCCAGATAAATTATTCTTTAGCTCTACTAATGGTGTTACAATTTTTCTTCTAAGCTCATTTATATGGTCGATTGTTGCCTTACCAGTACTGTCCTCATCATGGAAATTCCAGTCAGCCTTGTACCACTTACTGCCTTTTATCTCCCATTTTAAAGCATAATTTTCAAGAAGGTAAATATCACTAGGTGTAATATTTAGAAATCCACATTTAATATAATTAAATACACTATCATATGACCAATTTCTTGCAAATATATCTAATATTGAAATAAGATATTTTACAAGAATATTCTGGCTCAAATCTCTCTTTTCGTCTATGAAAACTGGAATATCGTATTCCTTAAAAATAGCCTTGCACAAATTCGAATAAACATCTATGTTTTTTGTGATTACAGAAATGTCTCTGTATCTAAACTTTTTACTTCTTACAAGCTCTAAAATTCTTCTTGCAACTTCTTCAATTTCTGAATACTGGTTATTTGCCAAAAACAAGCTTAAATTTTCTACACTTCCATCATATTTTTTATATGGAAAATTATATAAATTTCTTTCAATATGATTTAACTCTTTAGATTTAAATCTATAAATCTTCTCTAAAAATACCGGCTCTTCCACAGCTGTCTTTGTTTCTTTCGCAATTCTTAATATTTTTTCAATGGTCTCTTTATTGCTGAAAAAAATATCATTACTTGCTTCATCAGTTTTTTCCATAGAATTACTCGTAACTGTAATTGTAACCTTGCTTGCCTGCTTCAAAAGCTTAGCAATTATAGCATATTCTTGCTTCGTAAATCCTACAAATTCATCTATATAAATCTCTGTATTCTTAAACATATCAGTAGCATCAAGCTGACCTTCCAATATTGTCAAAGCATCATTTTCATCAACATAATTATTTACAATCTTCTCTTGAAACTTGCTATAAACAGTATAAATATCCTGCAACTTGTTTTCCAAATACAAGTCATTCTCTCCGACCTGTTCCATCAAAGTCTTAAGATTTTCTAATGTTACACCATGCTTCTTAAGCTCTGTAATCTGGGTCATAACCATATCTATATTGCTATCTGATTTTCCTAAAAATTTAAGATTATTCTTTTTATTTGAAAGAATGCTATAAATTAACATAGATTTTCCGCAATTTGAAAGTACAGTTTTATTACTACCACCAACTTCACTAGAAACTCTGTGTGCCATTCTCGCAAAAGTAAGAACCTCAGCATTAATAACTGCCGAATTTTGTTCTTCATCCTCTAAAGACCTTAAAAGTTCTTTCTCAGCCGAAAAAGAAAACTGCTCTGGCGTTATAATATATTTTTTTCTGCCATTATCTATGTTTTTACTTATCTCATTAAAAATATATTGCGTCTTTCCGCAACCACTTCTACCATATATAATTTGTAAACTCATTCTACCTCATCCTTTTGGTGTATTTTATCATAATTATTGTAATTAAGCTAGATTTTTGTAAAATAAAAACACTACTTTTTGTAGTGTCTTGAAATTACTGTTGTGTTTTAACATATTTTTTAAATAGCTCTTCTAATAAAATATGACAACCTTTTTAATAGATTGCCATATCTGCTTTTTTAAGTCCCTACTTTAGCAAGGGTATTCTCCTCATGATAATCAAGTATTATCATTAACATATTTATAATATATATTATTCAAGACTTTCTGATTTTTTTATATATTTACTATTTCTTGCAATTCCTATTCTTGTAATTTTGTTTTCCCTTACCATTTTTCCTAAAACAGCTTCTACCGTCGTAGGGCTTACGTCTGGAAGTATACCGCATATTTCCGATTTTGAAATAGGTACAACACTATTTAACACAGTTTCCTCTATTCTCGATGTTTTTGTTATTTTATTGCTATTTACAACATTAAATCTTTTATCCAATTCTTTATAACACATGTATAAGGTTGATAAAAAGTTTTGTATAAATGGTACATATTCATTTTGATTTTCTTTCCATCCTTTAGATGATTTTTCAAGTGAATCATAATAATATGACTTCATATTATTTATTTGTTCTTCAAAAGAAATATATTTTCCAACATCAAATCCATTTTTATATAACAACAATAATGATAGTAGGCGTGACATACGCCCATTTCCGTCGCTAAAAGGATGTATGCATAAAAAGTCTAGAATTACACAAGGTATTAATAACAATTGATTTATGTTCGAATTATTTCTTGCCTCCATATAGGCAAGAACAAGTTGCTGCATTGCATCCGGTGTTTCTTTTGCAGATGTCGGAGTAAATCTTATTTTTCTATTTCCTTCCGAATCTTCTTCTATAATGTAATTATTATTTTTTTTATATTTTCCAGCATATTCGTATGCTGTATATGCCATAAGTATTTCATGCAAGTTTAAAATTGTTTCTTCTGTAAAGTCCATTTCTTTGTATTCTAAATGGATTTTATTTAACGCATCTCTATATCCTGCTATCTCAGCTTCATTATGATTTAATGGTTTACTGCTTTTATTCACAATTTCATTTATACGTTCATCACTTGTAATAATTCCCTCTATTGCATTAGAACTCTTTACAGATTGAACCTTAGCGACTTTTTCCAATTCTGTATATATTTTATTAAATTCTTCTTTCCTAATATTTGCAGATGTTTTAAATGAATAGATTAATGCAGTTAAATTCGTTAAGTTAGCCGGTAATAATCCATTATCTAAAAAAGAATAATCAAATCTTCTCATAAACTCCTCCAAAAAGGTATCTGCATATATTTTATCATTTTATATGCAGATAATCAATAGTATCTGCATATATTTTATTATTTTATATGCAGATAATCGGTAGTATCTGCATATATTCTTTTACTTTATATGCAGATAGTCAGTTTATTTCTATGCATATATTTATGAATTTTCTCTCTTCCAATAGAATAAATACTGCTGTGCAATGCCTTCTAAATCTCCAAATTTTTCTTTTGCGAGCTGTTCTATTTCTTTTTTGTTTACTTTTGCCTCTACTGGATTATGTATGTACAAATCATTCATTACTCTACGTACCCAAACATCTATTGGGAATACGTCAAATCTCTTTAACGTTGAAAATAATAGTATGCAGTCTGCTACTTTTGGTCCAACGCCTGATAGAGTTAGAAGTTCGTTTCTAATATTCTTTGTACTTTTCTCTTGTTTTAACTTTTCTAAGTCAACCTCTCCATTCACAATTTTTCTAGTAGTTTCGAATATATATTTGTCTCTAAAGCCTAAGCCCAATGCTCTTAAGTCTTCCATACTTGCCGTTGCTAACGCTTCTGGTGTTGGAAATGTGTAATACTCTTGTCCTCTAAACACTATGCAGGTTCCATACTTTTTTGACATTCTATCTATTATTCCTTTTATTCTTGGAATATTGTTGTTTGCAGATACTATGAAAGAAATTATCATTTCCCATAAATCTTGGTTTAATATACGGATTCCTTCTCCATATTTAATACTTTCTTTCATGTATTCGTCTATGTTTGCAAGTTTCTCTTTTATTGCTTCGTAATCTCTATCTAAATCGAAATATTTTCTGCAAACTTCCTTAATATCTCCATCACAAATTCCGGTTATCATTACTTTTCCCGTAGGTTCTTGCTTTACATTTAATACATTCTTTCCAAATATTCCTGTGTAACTTCCTTCTTCTTGCACATTCCACCTGAAACATTGTCCACACTCAAAAATATCTCTGGCATTAAAAGATTTACAATTTTCTATTACATATGTTTGTTCCATTTTCTCTCCTTTTTTCCATTTACTCTATGCTAATTAAAGTATTTTCTTTTAGATTTTTTAATATTTCTAGCATTTTTTCTCTTTCAATTGCAACACATCCAGCTGTTGACTTCTTCACACTACAATGCAAGAAGATTGCACTTCCATTGCCCGGTACATTCTCTTGATTTGTTTTTATTTCTATTGCATATTCATATTGTTTCGGATAATCACTTAAATGTTCTGCACTTCCCCAGTCTTTTGATACCTTTTGTACATCAACTAACAGATTGTAATATCTAGAATTTACATCATTCACCCAATATAAATTTTCATTTATTTGTATATATGGTATTTGAAGTTCTTTTTGAATATCGTGTATGCCAAATGCTATTCCTAAATTAAACGAACCTATTGGAGTTTTTAAATCTCCTTCTTTTTTATTAGTAGTAACACCATTTCTACCTAAAAAAGCCTCTGTTTCAAATATTTTTTTATCATCATCAAAATATTCTAAAATTCCTTTTGATTCTTCTACTACTTTAACTTTTATTAATTGCATTTTTACCTCCATTTGGTTATGTTTTGGCATACCACCTGTTTTTACAAATTTACTTCATGTATTTTATTTAAAACCTTTTCCGAGTACTTCTCTTGCATTTAATATTATTATGAATGCGTCATTATCAATCTTTTTTGCGATGTTTTGCATCGCATAGGCTTCCGTTCTAGATCCTACACATAGTAAGGTCATACGTTTTTCATTTGTGTACATTCCTTTTGAGTATAAAGCTGTACTTCCTCTGTCTATTGTCTTTCCTATGGTTTCGGCAATTTCTTGATAATGTGGAGAAATTATTAGCAAAGCTTTGGTAAAGTTTATACCCTCGAAAATCAAGTCTATCATCTTTCCCATTAAAAATATTGCAATTGCAGAATACAATCCGATTTCGATTGTTTTGAAGAATATCACGTTTGCAGTTATGATTATTACATCTGTGAATAATATCAAGTTACTACTCCTGTATTGTGGTTTGTATGCTCTAATTACATATGATAACAGATCCGATCCACCTGTTGAAGAATTGAATTTCAAAATTACAGCTGTGCCAACTCCCATAAATATTCCACCATAGATACATGCTAAAAATTTATCATGTGTTAATGGCTCGATTCTATCTAAAAGGTCTACAAATACTGAAAATAACACCGTTCCATAAATAGAACGTGCAAATAATTGTTTTCCTACTTTAAAATATGCAATTAACAGCAATGGTATGTTCAATATTAGCATAGTCGTTCCCATGGGATAATTTGTTAAATAATAGACTATTATTGCAATTCCAGAAAATCCACCTGTCGATAGCTCATTTGGTAGTAAAAATTGCGACACTCCAACAGCCATTGCTAAACACCCAAAAGCAATGTATATATACTCTTTTATCATTTTTTTTGCACATCTTTTATTTAATTCACAAATATTTTCTATATTTTTTCTAATCTTCTTTTGTTTTCTTGTTTTTTTCTCTACCATAAAAATCACCTATATTAGCATTATTGGCAAATATAGGCAATTTTATACTTTCATGCAGTTTCTAAAACATTTATTTTGAATTTTCCTGGTTTTATTTTGTTGTTACACTTTACTATTGTAATTACAGCATATGTATCTTTTAATTTATTTATATTTTCTTTTTTATGTCCAATAATATTGTTTAAATCCTTAGAGTTTGCTTCGATCTCAACTCTAATCACTTTTGCATTTATGTGTTTTATGTCATCAACAATCTTGTCATACCAAATTGCATCTTCCACAAGCTGACCAAATGCCGGGTGGTATGGTCCAGAAATAACTTCGCTATCTTTATTAGCAGAATCTGTAATTGTATCTGTATTTTGCAAACCAACTCTTATTACTTGAATGTGTTTTTTATTAAACATTTTAAGTATTTCTTTGCTTCTTTCTACAGCCTGTCCAACGGTTAATGGAGTAAACTCCCCTTTATTAAATTCTTGTTCAAGCTCTGTTCCTTTTATTACAAGCACGGGATAAATTCTAACCATTTTAGGCTTCAATTTTATGCAATCCTTCGCAGTTTGAATATCATCTTTTTCGCTACTTTCTGGAAGCCCAACCATCATCTGATGTCCGAGATTAAATCCATACCAACGAATTAATTTTGATGCTTTAATAACGTTTTCGAAGCTATGCCCTCTCTTGCATCTAGCCAAAATATAATTGTTTGAAGATTGAACACCTAGTTCTATAGTCTTTACGTGGTATTTCTTTAGCATTTTTAGAATTGGCTTATCTATTGCATCGGGTCTTGTTGATAGACGAATACTGTTTACTTTTTTGCTTTTTATATATGGCTGAACTGCTTGCAATAGTTCTTCTTGTTTTTCAACTTCTATTGCAGTAAAGCTTCCTCCAAAAAAGGCAACTTCAACGTAGTTCTTGTCAGTCTTAAAATTACTTAAATAGTAATCAATAGTCTTTCTAACATCATCTGCTGTTACTTGCTTTTTCTCTCCGCTAATGGTTCTTTGGTTACAAAAAGTACAACATTTTTTACATCCCCAATGTGGTACAAATATTGGAATGATATACTCTTTTTTCAATATTATTTACCTCCGTCCACATAATTCATATTTTTATAAATTCTTTAGTGCCTTATCTGCAGCATTCATTTCAGCCTGTTTCTTTGTTTTTCCTTCTCCTGTTGCCAACACTTTGCCATTCAATTTTACTTCTGCAGTAAAAGTTTTGTCATGGTCTGGCCCTGTTTCTTTAATAATCTCGTATTTAATATCAACAGTTCCGTGTACTTGAAGTTTTTCTTGTAATACGGTCTTGTGGTCTTTTATTCCAACATTTTTGCTTGCAATTTTTATCTCTTCTTTCAAGTTTTCTATTATAAACTTTTCAGCTTGTTCTAATCCAGAATCAAAATACATTGCAGCTATAACAGCCTCTACACTATCAGCCATTATTGCTACTTTTTTATTTCCTTGATGCATCTGTTCACTTTTTCCAACGTACAAGAAATCACTAAAATTATGCTTTTCTGCAATTTTGTAAAGGCTGTCCTCACATACAACCGTAGCCCTAACTTTAGTCATTTCTCCCTCTTTTAAATTAGGATAATTATTATAAATATACTTGCTTGATAAAAATTCTAATATACTATCTCCTAAAAATTCTAGTTTTTCGTTACTAGCAATTTTATGTTCATATGCATATGATGTGTGTGTTAAAGCATTTTTTAGTAGATTAATATTTTTAAATTTATATCCTATGTTCTGTTCTAAAGCTGACAAATCTCTATTCTGTTCCATATTCTCACCTCCTCATCAAGTACTATATTACCTCATTTTTTTGCATTTGTAAACAAAAAAATAAAGAAAGGTATTTAAACCTTTCAAATTTATTTTATCTTAAGCTACGTGATCCTTTATATAATCAACAACGTCACTTACTGTTACTATCTTTTCAGCATCAGCATCTGGGATTTCTGTATCAAATTCTTCCTCTAGTGCCATTATTAATTCTACTATATCTAATGAATCAGCTCCTAAATCATCTATAAAAGAAGCTTCCATTGTAACTGATGTTTCAGTTACACCTAATTGCTCAACTATTATTGATTTTACTTTTTCAAATATTTCTTCTGAACTCATCTTGTAAGTTCACCCCCTCTCGATTACCTAATCAACTTATACATAAGATAATACAAGTTTTATTAATTGTCAAGCAAAATAAATAAACTTTTCACATTTGCATGTAAATTTCTGCTGAAAACGTGTATTTTAAAGCATTACACGTTTTCGAATGGTCGTTCATTTTTTAAACATCCCACAAATAAGTAAAAATTTTGTTGCCTTTTTTTTATTATAGTGTTATTATTTTTATAGTATTACAAAGGAGAAATTTTATGTATCAAGAAACTTTTGATTTTTATGACTCAACTTCCATAAAAATATATAATCTAGATAAAAAAATAAGATATGAACTTTCTATCTTAGATAGATTGGATCCTATGACAAAGCGTCATTCCGAAAATGTTGGAAATTTAACGGGTAGAATCTGTCAATATTTAAGATTGAATAAGCAATTTACAGTTCATGCAATTATTTGTGGTTATTTACATGATATTGGTAAATCACAAATTCCATACGAGATATTATCAAAAGATGGACCTTTAACCAACGAAGAATTTGAAGTTATGAAAACACATACTACTTTAGGTTATAATATATGTATGAAGGATTTGCGTTTGCGTCCATATGCAGAAGGTGCTTTATATCACCATGAAGCATTAAATGGAACAGGCTATCCTCAAGGTTTAAAGAAAGAAGATATTCCTTTTGTTGCAAGAATAATACGTGTTGCAGATGAATATGATGCATTGGTTACAAAACGCCATTATAAGACTCACGTACATATTTCTGAAACCCTAAAACTAATGATGAAAGATGCTAAACCAGATGACATGCACAAAGTTGTTGCTTTGGACCAACTTTCTGAGAATGCGCAAAGTGGAAAAATTAGTCCTAAAATTTTAAAATGCCTTTTTAAAATTGTTATTGAAGATATTAAATATGAAATAAGTTGTGTTATTGATTACATTGACTACTTAAAGGAATCTATTAAACGTCTAGAATTGATTGATTCTTACAATATGAAAATGCAAAATGCTACTAAACAAAAGAAAAGAGATTACTACAAAGAAGGAATGGTTATGCTATTTCAGGCTGGAGAAAACTTTCAAAATTATCATCAAATTTTAAAAGAATATAGAGCCGCTTTGGTAATTCGTGAAAAAAGAATTGATGATTTATATAACGAAATCAAAATAATAAAAAAGCTAAAAGTTTAAATACTTTTAGCTTTTTACAATTATAGCATCTTCACGCTGTTCGTTATTCTTGTTGTGAAAGAATTAAATTTTAGCATAAAAAATGAGTTCAAAAGGTAATGGCGCATACGTGTTGTATGTAACCGCGTTTTGAATAAAATTTGACGTAGCTAAAATTGTAATTATTTCGCAACATTATAGGCCGAAACTTACTCCCAACGCACTATTAATCTTATTCATAACATTTTCATCATCTATATGACCTATTTTTTCTTTTAATCTGCTTTTATCTATTGTTCGTATTTGCTCTGTTAGCACTATTGATTCTGTTTTTAATTGTGAATTTTCTGGTCCAATTTCTATATGAGTCGGAAGCTTGTTCTTCCCCATTTGAGAAGTTATTGCAGCTGCTATAACTGTAGGGCTGTGTTTATTTCCCATATCATTTTGAATTATTACAACGGGCCTAATTCCTCCGTTGCTCTGAACCAACTACAGGACTTAAATCAGCATAAAACATATCTCCTCTTTTTACTATCATATTATTCACTCCTACTATTTCTGTAACTAAGATTTGTTTTTTGATATATTTTAAATACTAGTTTTGAGATAAATTATTTTATTTCTATCTCATTGTATAATATGTAAACTATTACATTTTTGCTATTGTCCATTATTGATAATTTTGTTGGTTTAAGTGTTTTTTTGTCTAAAATTAGCTCCTCTATGGCTATTTTTTTATCATTTTTTCTTTTTATTTGCATTACTATCTCTTCATTTTTTTCTGTTATATTTCTTTGTTCAGAATTTCGATATTCTTCAATAAAAGAGTTTAACCAGAGAATATTGCTTTCGATATATGGATAATTATTATATATTTTTTCTAAATTTAAATTGCTATTCTCTACTATTAATGATGAATCTTTGTATGTTAATTTTACTCCCTTAATAGTATCTGGCTCTAGAACTTCTTGCTCATCATTTTTCTCTTTATGAGTTTGTTTAATTAAGTATTTGTTACTATTTTTATTGCTATTTACAGTAACCTCTATTGTAGCCGTATACTCTTTAATATTTAAAATATAATCTTCAACTTCCTCTAAAGTTTTGTTAAGATTATTATTTCCAATATTTATAGTTTCATAACTTTTTTTAGAAAAAATAATTGAAATTATAACCAACAAAATAGCAATGCCTACTACAATAATTAAAAATTTTTTTGACTTTATAAATTTAACATTCATACAATAAAGCTCCCAATATATTTAATAATAATATATTGAGAGGAATTATAAATATTCACTATTCTATTTAATATTTACAATTAGACCACAATTTTTAATCTTATAGTTAAATTGTAAATTTAATTTCGCCCAAAAAGTGGCGTCCCTATTGGGCGAAATATTCTTTTAAGCATTTTCGTACTTCTTCTGCTGTTTCCATTGTGTTTATTTTACTTCTAAAACTGCTTGAGTCTGGCATGCTTTTTGTGTATGCAGAGATATGTTTTCTCATTTCTTTTACGGCTATGTTTTCTCCTTTTTCTTCTATTTCTAGTCCTAAGTGTTTTAGTATTGTCTCATATTTTTCTTCGTTTGTTGGTTTTTGAATGCAAATGCCGTTTTGTAGATATTGCACTGTTTCTCTAAATATCCATGGATTTCCAAATGCTCCTCTTCCTATCATTATAGCATCTACTCCACTTTGTTCTAACCTTTTCTTTGCTATTTCTCGGCTAGTAACATCTCCATTTCCTATTACCGGAATGCTAACACTTTCTTTTACTTGTTTTATTATGTTCCAATCTGCTTCCCCAGAATAGTACTGGCTTCTTGTTCTTCCGTGTACTGTTATTGCTGATGCACCAGCTTTTTCCGCTATTTTTGCTGCTTCTACAACAACAATATTATCCGCATCCCAGCCTGTTCTCATTTTGACTGTAACTGGCACTTTAGAATTTGCAACTGCTGTCTCTATTATTTGTTTTACTAGTTCTAAATTTAATAATAATCTACTTCCATCACCATTTTTTACAACTTTCGGTGCTGGGCATCCCATGTTAATATCTACAATATCTGCAAATTCACTAACATATTTACTAGCATATGCAATTGCCTCAACATCACTTCCAAATATCTGCACAGCTAACGGCTTTTCTTTATCACAAGTCTTTAGTAATAACTTTGTTTTTTCATCATTGTATAAAAGTGCTTTTGCACTTACCATCTCTGTGTATACAAGCCCTGCATCATTTTCTTTGCAAATTAACCTAAATGGCAGGTCTGTAATGCCTGCCATTGGTGCTAAAAATATATTATTTTCTAGTTTTACATTTCCTATTTTCAAAATTTACCTCGTTTAAATTTTATACATTTTTATTATTTTTCAATCGTTAGTCTATAAATATTGCTTTCTGTCTTCTTCCACTAATATTTAACAAAAGACCTATCATCATTAAGTTTGTAAGTAATGAACTTCCACCATAGCTTACGAATGGTAGTGGAACACCTGTTATTGGTAATAATCCCATTGTCATTCCTATATTTTCTGCCATATGGAATAAAAATATTCCTGCAATTCCTATTGCTATATATGACCCTAAATTATTTTTTGCTGTTTTGGCAATAAATATCGACCTTGTTATAAGTACAACATAAGTTATTATTACTGTCGCAGCTATAATAAAGCCCATTTCTTCTCCTATTACAGCAAATATAAAGTCTGTCGTCTTTGGGTATAAGAAGCCTAATTGAGTTTGGTTTCCTTTTAAAATTCCCATTCCTAGGAACTCCCCTGCACCTATTGCAAGCTTAGATTGAATAACATTGTATCCAGCACCTCTTGGATCTAAATTTGGATTTAAGAACACATCAATTCTTGTTTTGGCATGCTCTGGTAATACAAAAATATACAATACAGGTAGCAAAATAACAACTAATAAAATTCCGGTAATGATATACCTTTTCTTTATTCCTGCAACAAATAATATAAAAATTGTTGCTATTATAAATGTTATTGCTGTTCCATAATCTGGTTGTTTTACTATTAAAAGTACAGGAACTGCAACTATTGTAAGTGCTAATAACAATCTAGTCGGTCTGCTTATTTGGTCTTTGCCTTTTTCCTGTATTTTTGCTACATAAGTTGATAACGAAATTATCGCTATTATTTTTGCAAATTCTGCCGGCTGTATTGATACCGAGCCTATTGTAAACCAGCTTGTCGCACCATTTACACTTTTTGTGAACATAACGGCAATTAGCGAAATTATCATTAGTACATACAATATTGGAGAAATTTTTGATATTGTATTATAATCAACAAATGTTAGAATTATCATTATTGGAATACTTATAGCAAGCCACATTATCTGCTTCTTAAATTCTTCATATTCTGTGCCTTGCGTTGCTGAAAATAATGCTACTAAACCAATGGCTAATAAAATAACTATACAAACGAGAATTCCCCAGTCCATATTTTTTAATATTTTCTTTCCCATTGAATCTCCTCATTTATTCTTCATTAGATTTGTTAGCTGATACTTTTTCTTTTACTTCTTCAGAATCTTTTGAGTCATCTGTTTCATCTACCTCTTCATTGTCATCTTCTGAATCATCATTTTCTGATTTATTATCTTCGTTTTCTACATCAGATTTTTCACTCTCATCATCAACGCTTTCATCGTCATCAGATGTATCAACTGCGCTCTCGTCTAACTCTTCGTCTTTAGAATCATCTTTTACAACTTTTTCATTATTCTCATCAGAAGCTTTTTCTTCTACAGCCTTTTTTGAATTCTTATCTTCTTCTGTTTTATCTTCCTTTTTAGCATTTTCTTTCTGCTTTTTTTCTACTGTTTCTTTTTCTATATTTTTTTCTTTTTTCATTTCTTCCCTTATTCCGGCGATTGGAATATTTGCATATAATGCTGGTGCACCTGTTGTTCCATCCTCATTTGTCTTGTTTGTTAGACGCACATCTATATCTTTCTCATCAACATCTATATATTTTTTTATAACTTCTATTATTTCTTGTCTCATCATGTCTAAGAAATCAGCTGAAACATTTGCTCTATCTTGCATTAAAACTAAATGTAACCTTTCTTTTGCTGTATCCTTAGATTTTGCTTCTATCTGGTCTTTCTTTCCAATCTTTTTAAAGAAATTAATTACGTTCTCAAACATTATGTACCCTCCACTATTTTTTTCTGAATATGCCTTTTATTTTGGTAAAAAATCCTTCATCTCTGCCCGGAATTGTAACATCAATATTTTCACCAAGAATTCTTCTTGCAATTTCTAAATATGCTTTTCCTGATGGAGCTTTTTTGTTTATTACTGCAGGTTCTCCTTTATTTGTTTGAGTAATTATAAACTCATCGTCTGGCACGACGCCTAAAAGATTGATTGATAGTAAGTCAACAATATCGTCAACATCCATCATCTCTCCTTTTTTAACCATGTTTGGTCTTAATCTATTTACAATTAGCTCTGGATTTCTAATCTCAGACGCTTCTAATAATCCTATAATTCTGTCTGCATCTCTGATTGAAGATATTTCTGCATTTGTTACTACTATAGCTCTGTCTGCTCCTGCAATTGCATTTTTGAAACCTTGCTCTATTCCAGCAGGACAGTCGATTATAATATAGTCAAATTCCTCTTTTAGTTTGCTAGTTAGTTCTTTCATTTGTTCTTCATTTATAGCGCTTTTATCTCTAGTTTGAGCAGCTGGTAATAGGAATAACTGTTCAAACCTTTTATCTTTTATAAGGGCTTGTCTTAGTTTACATTTTTCTTCAACAACATCTACTATATCGTATACTATTCTGTTTTCTAATCCCATTACAACATCAAGGTTTCTAAGGCCAATATCAGTATCTACTAATACAACTTTTTTTCCTTTTAGGGCAAGAGCAGAACCAAGATTTGCTGTTGTAGTTGTTTTTCCTACTCCACCTTTTCCTGATGTTATTACTATAACCTCTCCCATAGAATCCTCCATTTCTTACTAACTCTTATCAAATTCACAAACTTTTTATAGATTTTTTAATCCATAATTTTCTACTAATATATTATACGCAAATGGGCAAAAAGTCAAGTAAAATTAGGCATTTTATGAAATTTTCAACTGCTTTAATTTCAAAGTATTTCTTTATTTATTTTCTTTCAAACAAAAAAATGAATGATTTTCATCACTCATTTTTTGCTTTATTTAATATTCCAAGCCCCACTACTATCTGTTGTTCCATCTAAATGTTCAAATTTTATTGTTACAACAGGTCGAAGACCATATCCACGTTCATAAGTTTTTCCATTAGAATACATCATATGTCTAGCTCCCATATATGTACTAGCATAACGAAGACCAAAACGAGCTACATCAGAATAGGTTCCAATACATCTTGCTGCAATCCAATAAAATGTAGCATTATTTAATACATCTGCAGCATCTCCATAATTATCACTATTTATCTGTATATTATAATATGTTTGCGTTGTAGTTAACCCACCACTTGTTGCTTGATATGTAGAGCTATCCGTTGTTGGCTCATTATCTGCAATTTTTTTACTCTCATCGTATGGGTCATTTCCTTTTGTTATATCAGGCTGTGTTACATTCGTTGTGTTTATGCCAGCGCCCTTTTGACTCGCATATAATAACGGATAGAAACTTGCACTATCAGTATATGTCATTGTATTTCCATATTGAGCAGCATTTTTATGAGCATTCCTTGCTGTTAATCCTGTGGTTGTAAGTTGTTTTTCCATATCCAGTAAATTAATATTTCTTGCGTATACTCCTAAACTACTATTGCTGTAGTGAGCATAGCATATTTCATTCATAAAATACGGTGCATTATTATATCCCAATACCCCTTTAAAATACACTTCTGTTCCAGTTGGATTGTCACTTACTAAATCTATTGCATTATTAATACGATCTATATTCAATACTCTCCATTTTAATCCTTTTGTTTGCGGAATTCCATCTGTCGGATTTTGTGTAGATCCACATGTTGTTGATGACATCACATAGTTTGCTACAGTATCATACGTATAATTTACATAATCTCCTACTTTTATTTGTATCAATCCTTGTCTTATCTCATCTAAATGTTCCAATGGCTTTTCATATTCCGCTTTTGCAAGTATTTGGCTCTGTATTTGCATTTTTCTCATTCCAGAGGCTTGCAAATATGCTGTAGTAAGTACTATTGAATAAAGCAATACACTTATAATAACCAATGCAGAGATTGAACCTTTATTATCTCTTAAAATTTTTTTCATTTGAATCCTTCTTTCTCTTTTTTAATACTTATATAATATAATAAATTCAATAAATAAGTCAATAAATTTTCTATATTATTTATCGAATTGTTGTTCACTTTTCTTGACATGTGAGCCAAATAATAATATACTGAACATGTTAGTTTTGTACTAATTTTTTTGCTATTAAAAAAAATTCAATTTTATTGTATTTGTATAAATTTTATAATTTACTTAATTATAGAATCTATACAATTTTGAATGAAAATTTCTAAAAATTAATTTTGCTATAGCAATTATATTTTAGTACAGCATAACTTTTAAGAAAGGAGATTTTTTAAAGTGGAAAATTTGGTAGAAATTAGATGGCACGGTAGAGGTGGCCAAGGTGCTAAAACAGCTTCTCTTTTGCTTGCAGATGCAGCATTTAACACTGGTAAATATATTCAAGGTTTCCCTGAATATGGACCAGAGAGAATGGGAGCCCCAATTACAGCTTACAATCGTATTAGCAATAGTCCTATTGTTATTCATAGCAATATTTATGAGCCTGATTATGTTGTAGTTGTTGATGACACTCTTTTAGAAACTGTTGATGTAACTGCTGGTCTTAAAGAAACTGGAGCCATAGTAATAAATACAGTAAAAGATGCAGATTATTTAAAGAAAGCATTAAAAGGATATAAAGGCGGAATTTATTGCATAGATGCAAGGAAAGTTTCTGAAGAGGCTTTAGGAAGATATTTTCCAAATACTCCAATGCTTGCTGCTATTGTTAAGGTTGCAAATATTATGGATGAAAAGGACTTTCTAAACGATATGAAAGGTTCATTCAAGCATAAATTTGCAAAAAAGCCTGAAGTTATAGAAGGAAATATGAAAGCCTTAGAAATGGCTTTAAATGAGGTTAAGAAAATTAATTAATGAAGAAAGATTAAAAAATATAATTTTGGCTAAGTCAATTTTCATTTAAACACGGTTACATATCACATATGTTTCCATGCTTTTAAAATTCATTTTTCTTACTAAAATTTAATTTTTTTAATCGAATTTATACATTATAAGAAAGGATTGTGATAAAAAATGTCAAAAATGCATATAGATAAAAACACACCAGCAAATGAATTAACGCCAGGCGGAATTATTTATCAAGCTGGAAATGCTAGAGAATTTAAGACAGGTGACTGGAGAAGTATGTACCCAGTATGGATCCCAGAAAAGTGCACACAATGCGGATTGTGCTTTCCTGTTTGCCCAGATGACTCTATTCCTGTTAATAAAGAATGTAAAAGAGAAGATTTCGATTACAATTATTGCAAGGGATGTGGAGTTTGTAGCAAAGTTTGCCCTTTCGGTGCAATAGAAATGAAGGAAGGAGTTGGAAAATAGTATGAGTATAAGAGAACGTTTAAGTGGAAATGAAGCTTCAGCAGTTGCTATGAGACAAATTAACCCTGATGTTGTTGCAGCCTTCCCTATTACCCCATCAACTGAAATTCCACAATACTTTTCAACATTTGTTAGTAACGGACAAGTTGATACAGAGTTTGTTGCAGTTGAGAGTGAACATAGTGCTATGAGCGCTTGTATAGGTGCGGAAGCTGCTGGTGCAAGAGCCATGACGGCAACATCTGCAAATGGATTGTCTTTTATGTGGGAAATGCTTTATATAGCTTCTGGTTCAAGACTTCCAATAGTTATGTCTTTGGTAAACAGAGCCGTTTCTGGTCCTTTAAATATACACAATGACCATTCTGATGCAATGGGTGTACGTGATGCTGGCTGGATTATGCTTTTCTCTGAGAATAACCAAGAGGCATATGATAATTTAATAATGGCTCATCAAATTGCCGAAAATAAAGATGTTTTACTTCCTTTAATGGTTTGCCAAGATGGATTTATTACATCTCATTCAATAGAAAATATTGAGCTTATCGAAGATGACAAGGTTAAAGAATTTGTTGGTACATATAAGCCAGAACATTATTTGTTAAACCATGATGAACCAGTTGCAATGGGACCGATGGATTTACAAGCATTCTTGTTTGAGCATAAATATCAACAAGCAGAAGCTATGAGAAACGCAAAAAAGGTTATTCTAGAAGTTGCTGATAGATTCGAAAAAATGACTGGAAGAAAGTATAGCTTCTTCGAAGAATACAAATTAGACGATGCAGAAATTGCAATAGTTTGTATGAACTCAACGGCTGGAACAACCAAGGCTGTTGTAGATGATTTAAGAGCAAAAGGAATTAAGGCTGGTCTATTAAAGGTACGTGTTTACAGACCTTTCCCAGCAGAAGAAATTGCAAAAGCATTGTCACACTTAAAGGCTGTTGCAGTTTTAGATAAAGACGACAGTGTAAATGCTGCTGGTGCTCCCCTATTTACAGACGTAACATCTGCAATGTATGCAAATCAAATTGCAAATGTTCCAATGGTAGACTACATGTATGGAATTGGTGGTAGAGATACTACTACAAAAGACATTGTAAGTGTATTCGAGGATTTACAAGAAATTATTAAGACTGGAAATTTAGGAAACCCTTATAGATATTTAGGATTACGTAAAGGAGGAAAATAAACAATGGCATATAATTTAAAAGAAATAATGGCAACTAAGCCATCAAGATTTACTGCTGGACACAGAATGTGTGCCGGATGCGGTGCTCCTCCTGTTGCAAGAATGATTATGAGAGCATTACACGAAGGCGACCACGCAGTTGTTTCTAATGCAACTGGATGTATGGAAGTGTCTACATGTATTTATCCATATACTGCATGGACAGATTCTTACATACATACAGCTTTCGAGTGTGCATCTGCTACATGTTCTGGTGTAGAAGCTGCATATAAATCTTTAGTAAAGCAAGGAAAATTAGTAGAAAAAGACGGAGAAAAAACAAAGTTCATAACATTCGGTGGAGACGGTGGAACTTATGATATAGGAATTCAATCTCTTTCTGGTGCAATGGAAAGAGGACACGACATGACATATGTTTGCTACGATAACGGCGCATACATGAACACTGGAATTCAACGTTCATCTGCAACACCAAAATTTGCAGACACAACAACATCTCCAGCTGGAACTGTTATTCCTGGAAAGATGCAATCTAGAAAAGATTTAACACAAATAATGGTAGCACACCATTTGCCATATGTTGCTCAAACAGCAGCATTTGCAAACTTCAAAGATTTATATGAAAAAGCTGAAAAAGCAATATACACAGAAGGTGCAACATTTTTAAATGTTTTGGCTCCATGTCCACGTGGATGGGGTTATGCAACAGAAGATTTAATGAAAATAAACAAACTTGCAATAGACACCTGCTACTGGCCATTATACGAAGTTGTAAACGGAGTATATAAAATAACATACAAGCCAGCCAAAAAATTACCAATAGAAGAATTCTTACGTCCACAAAAACGTTTCAAGCACATGTTCAAACCTGGAAACGAATGGATGATAGAAGAATTTCAAAAAGAGGTTGACAAAAGGTGGCAAGAATTGTTAAACTTAGAAGAGATGACAAATATCGCCCAATAGGGACGCCCCTTTTTGGGCGAAAAGAAAAGGTGGTGAAATTCATGGCATATAAAATTACAGATAAATGCATTGCTTGCGGAGCTTGTGCAGCTAACTGCCCTGTTTCTTGCATTTCTGATAAAGGAAGCAAATATGAAATTGATCCTTCTATGTGCATAAGCTGTGGAACATGCGCTAGTGTATGTCCAGTTGATGCTCCAGAAGAGGAATAATATTTATATACTAGTTAAACTACAAAAAAATCTCCAATATCTATAAAATTGCAAAAGATATTGGAGTTTTTTCATTTTTTAATTGTTCGCTTGTTTTTTATAATTTGTCAAATAAAAGTTTTATCAATAAATAAGAAAATATTACCAATTTTCCACGTTTTGCTCTCCATACATTGATATAATCACTAAAAAATGATATAATTGGTTTTAGTTCTTTTGGCTCATTTTGAGCTATGAATTATGTTCGACTTTACAAAAATAATTTTAGGAGGTCAGAAAATATGTTAAGAACCATTACCCAGAAGTGCCCGTCTTGCGGATATGTGTATGTTGAACAGCAGCACGTTGAAGTTCAAACAGTGTCCGTAGAAAAACGGTATACCCATAGGCCCGTTCGAAATCTAAATCCTATCCGTGGAAAAGAAATCATAAGACACGATTACTTGGAAGGTGACGAAGAGTTCACAGAAATCTTTGTTAAAGGTTCCTTGGTTCCTCACTCTACGCAGTATCCGGAAATGAAACTTTTAGTTTGTCCGAAATGCGGTACTGTTTTAGCCCCTCGGGTCGCTATGAAGGTGGAAGTAACCGAAGAATAATATGTTCTTAACCCCAACCCAGCCAGCAGAGATTTTAACGCCTCTGCTGGCTGGGTTGGTTTATGTAAAAATTTAATTGTTTCTCTTTTTATTTTCTTCTTTTTCTATTATTTTGTCTCTTTTCTCTAGTTCTTCTAATTTTTGCAATTCTTTTAAATTAGCCATCTCTTCGCTATCCACTGTATTATCAATACTATCTTTATCATTTCCGCTTGCATTTTTTATTACTTTTACGTCTTTTGCTGGATATGTTTTGTATGTTGTGATGTCGTCTTTCCTAAATTGTACCTTTATTGCTTCTTTCAATACCTCTTGTGTAACAACAGTTCCTTCTCCATCTTCTGTTTTTACTATTGAACCTACTTTTGGTAATTTTTTTATTTTGTCTTCATATACTTCTTGCTCATATTTCAAGCAACACATTAGTCTTCCACAGTTTCCAGATATTTTCGATGGATTTAAAGAAGCACTTTGCTCTTTTGCCATTTTTATTGATACCATGTCGAAATTATTTAAGAATGAGCAACAACATAGTTCTCTTCCGCAAACACCATTTCCACCTATTTTTCTAACTTCATCTCTAACACCTATTTGTCTTAGCTCTATTCTTGTTTTGTAGATAGCTGCTAAATCTTTTACAAGCTCTCTAAAATCTACACGTCCATCAGCTGTAAAATAGAATATTATTTTACTATTGTCAAACTTATATTCTACATCTACTAAGTTCATGTCTAATTTGTGTTTTTTTATTTTTTCTTTGCACACCTTCATTGCTTTTTGCTCTTTTATTTTGTTGTCTTCTACTCTTTTTAAATCTCTATTATTTGCAAGTCTTACTATTCTTTTTAGTTCTGTTGAAACTTTATCGTCTGGAATCTGTCTTTTATTTATTACAACTTCTCCTACGTCTTCTCCCATTGTAGTTTCAACCACGACTTTATCTTTTAAGTTTAATTGTATGTATCCTGGATCAAAGAAATAAACTTTACCAGGCTTTCTGAATCTAACTCCAACTATTGTTTTCATCTATAGTCCCCTTTCTTAAATTTAGTTGAAAATAATTAAATTATTTTTCAACCGTTTCCTCCCACAATTTCAACACTAAATTATCAATACACATATCATAATTATTATTTAAAACTATTCTATTTTTTGTGTTTTCTATTATCGCTATTAAATTCAAAAATTTTGCTCTGTAATCTTTATTTTTGTTGATATATTCATAAATTATTACTATCATATAGTCTAATAAATCATTGATAACCTCTTTTGATTTATATAATATTTCGAATTGGCTTAACATTTTTACTACATTTGGTATTTTCCCATTTAGAAAATTGTTAGTTGTACTTTCTACTGCATTGTATTCTTCTAAATTTTCATTTGCCTTCATTAGCTTTCCAATGCTTCCGTTACACATCTTTAGCAAATTTTCACTTGGCACTTGAATTCCTTGTACACTATTTATGTATGAGATTAAATCACTCGTTTCAAGATTATTAAAACTTATTTTTAAGCATCTAGATTTTATTGTGTTTAACAATTTATTTTCGTTTGCCGTTATCAAGATTATCATTATGTATTCAGGTGGCTCTTCTAACGTTTTTAATAGGCTATTTTGAGCCTCTTCTGTCATATTATCACTATCATTTATTATAAATACTTTTTTTCTCGACACAATTGGTTTTGTATACACATTTTCTTGCATCTCTCTTATCTGTGCTATTTTGATAGAATTTCCATCAGGCTCTATCAAAACAAAGTCTGGATTGTTTCCTGAATCAAATTTTACACACGAACTGCAATTATCATTTTCAGTTTTATTGTTCAAGCATAAAGCCATTTTAGCAAGTTCCTTTGCAAATAACTTTTTCCCTATTCCTTCTTGCCCTACAAATAAATAGCTGTGCGATAATGTATTATTTTTTATATTATCTATAAATTCTGATTTTATCTTTTTATTTCCAATAATATTTTCAAAACTCAAGTTTTTATCTCCTATTCAGCTTTTTTTATAGTTCCAAATTTATTTAATGGCCAAAATCTTATAGTAACTTTTCCTTCTATTTTTTCTAATGGAATACAACCAAATCTTCTGCAATCTGCCGAAACGCTTCTATTATCTCCCATCGCAAATACGTAACCTTCTGGAACTACTATATCTGTAAACATTCCACCATAAGCTTCAGTTTTCACATTTGAATTTAAGTAAGCAGATTCGTCTAGTTCTTCACCATTAATATATACTTTTCCGTCCATTATTTGTACATGCTCACCTGGCAAGCCTATAACTCTTTTTATATAGCTCGTCTTTCCCCATTCTAACACATAATAAGCGAACTTAGAAAATATATTTGTTGGCACTTTATCATATATTGCAACTGGATTACTTAAATCTACTTTATCTTCTCCAATGTATGTAACGCTTGGTTGTTCAAATGTAATTATATCTCCTCTTTTAGGAAGTTGCTTTCTTGTTCTTGGTATTCTGTTTAGTACTAACCTTTCCCCTTGTTTTAGTGTAGGGTACATTGAGTCCATCTGAACTACTGTTGGAGTTCCAACATAATATCTTATTAATAATGCAAGTACAATTGCTATTACTATGCATTCAATCCATTCTAATATATTTTTTAATTTATCACTCATTTTCTGTTCCTTTCTTTACAGCTGGAATTCTAATTACTACTTCTGTTCCTTTTCCCAATTCACTCTTAATGTCTATACTTCCATTGTTTTGTTCTATTATCTCTTTTGCTATTGATAGACCTAGTCCTGTTCCACCCATTTCTCTTGAACGAGCCTTATCTACCCTGTAGAAACGTTCGAACACTCTTGCTAAATCTTCTTTTGGAATTCCAATTCCATTGTCTATTACTTTTATGTAGGCATCATTATATACAAAACCGACATAAATTTTGATAATTCCTTCTTCTTGCGTATATTTCACAGCGTTAGATAATACGTTTAAGATTACTCTTTCTATTCCATTCTTGTCTGCTTCTATTGGTGGAACATCGGCTGTAACGTAACATTCAACATTTTGTTTTTTCTTTTCTATTTCTATTGCTAGTTTCTCTTGGCATTTTTTTGCTATCTCACCTAAGTCAAATGTTGTAACCTCTCTTGTCATTCTGTTTGTATCATATCTTGAAAGTGTTAGTAAGTCGCTTACCAAATCTGCCATTCTTCTGCCTTCAGACGAAATTACAGATAAAAATCTTTGCTGTGTTTCTTTGTCGTAATCTCCGTCTTGTAATGTGTCTGCATAACCAATTATCGATGTAATAGGTGTTTTTAATTCATGAGATACATCTGCAACAAATTCTTTTCTCATATCATCTAGCTTAACATGCTCTGTAATATTTTGAATAACAGCAATTATTCCAGATGATAAATCATTTTCATCTTTGTATGATGCTAAGAAAACGTTTATAGTTTTATCTCCAATTACTATTTTCTCTTCAGCAGTATTATCCAGGTACAAAATTGCATCCATTTTTATATTTGCATCAAATCTGCTAAAAATTTCTTCAAAATTTGATTCTTTATCAATTTTTAGAAGTGCCTTAGCGGCAGGATTTATATGCATTATATTACCTTTTTCATCAAAGGCCACTATGCCATCATTCATGTGTAATAAAATAGCTTCAATTTCTCTTTTTTGTCTATTTACTTCATTCAATTTTTGGTTCATTTCCACATTCATAACACTAATTATATTTATAATAGAATCTAATTCTGTTTTCTTTTTTCTTCTTTTCTTAGGGTTTAACTCTATAAGTTCAACACTCTCACCATTTGCCAGTTTTTGAGCATTTATTATCATTTTATTTAACGGCTTTACAATAGCCTCTGAAATAAATATTCCGACAACAATTACAATGCAAGAAAATACTAATATTGTTCCTAATATTAGTATTTTTGCTTGGTTCATTTGAGTATCCGTAATATTTATTAAATCTTGAGAAGTTACATATTCCGAAGTTCCTATAAAGTCTTGAGTTTCACCTACTATCCCAGCAAAAAAAGCGCCCATTCCAATTATTATAATTGTTCCTATTATAAAGAATATCAATAATATTTTATTTTGTAATTTTTTCATCATTAATTCCTTTTATTTAGAGGCTAGATAGTATCCAATCCCTCTTTTATTAATAATAATTTTTGAATTCTTTGTGCTGTCTCCTAGTTTTTCTCTAATTCTACAAACAGTTACGTCTACAGTTCTTATGTCTCCATAGTACTCGTAATTCCATACTTTTTCAAGTAGAACTTCTCTTGTAACGGGAACTCCAGGTTGCATTGCTAAGAATTTAACAAGCTCAAATTCCTTTGGTGTAAGTGGCTTAACTTCTCCCTTTACTTTAACTTCAACCTTTTCTAAGTCAAGTTCTAGGTCTCCTATAACAATTTTTGTGTCCTTCTTTTTCTCTTTAGCATTATTTTCATCATCATTTTTTCTTAAGTTTGCTTTTACTCTCGCCATCAATTCTCTTACGCTAAAAGGTTTCGTAATATAGTCGTCTGCACCTAGTTCAAGTCCTACAATTTTATCAACTTCTTCATCTCTGGCAGAAATCATTAATATTGGAACATTGTATACTTGCTTTACCCTATTGCAAACAGTTAATCCATCTACTTTTGGAAGCATTACATCTAACAATATTAAATCTGGTCTTGCTTCTAGTGCCACATTTATGCCCATTTCGCCATCAGTGGCTTCTAATGTGTTATACCCCTCTTTTTTTAAATTATATACCAAAATGTCTATTATTGGCTTTTCATCGTCAACAACTAATATTGTTTTTTTGTTTGGATCTAATTCTTCTTTCATAGAAGCACACTCCTTCTTTTTATTTTCGTTTTATCTGTCGTCTCTTTCTTGTGATTTTGAACGCTCTATTTCTTGCATTTTGATTTTTTCTCCATCTTTTTCGGTCACTAGTTTATAGTTTGCATCAAAAGCTTGTGCATCTGCAAAATTCTCAATAATCTTATCTAACGTTTCTGTTGGTATTTTGCCATCTTTTGAAAAATGATATTTTTCAAGTTCATTTGACTTTTGAATTTCGTTTACGAATTTCTTATCTATGCTTCCACTATAGAACAAAGATGTAGCGCTCTTTAGTTCTTTGCCTGTTGGTAATTTTATTTCCGTAACTTTGCTAACCTCGCTGCCATCAAAAACCTCATCACAATATACTTGTATTCTATTTACATCACTTGGATCTTTTATACCATATGCTTCTGCAATTTTCTTCTTAATTATCGCATTATAATTATCTGTTACCAATTGTTTTGCATTACCAATTGTATTACATGCTTCTAAATAGGCTTCCTGCTCATTAAATGTTTTATCAGGTTTGTTTTTTAATTTACTATACATGTCGATAGCATTTGTTAATTCTTCTAATCTATCAAAATCCTCTATAGATACTACTTGACTCATTAATGGGTTCGATTTTATGCCTGCTAAGTATTCTTCTGAATCTGCTACCATTTGTATTGCAGCTTTTGTATCGTTTGTATTTCTAATATTTTTAGCCATATTTGAAATTATTGGACCACCAATTATTCCTGCTGCCAAGCTAACTGTTGCAGCTCCAAGTCCTAACTTTTTATATAATGATATCTTTTTTTGTAATTGTTTGCTTTTATAGACTCTTCTTCTTGCTTGCTCATTTGTTTCTCTAATGTTTAATGTTAATTCTCTTTTTTCCATATTTTATCCTTTCTATGGTATAACAATAATTTTTCAGCTACCATTTCCGTTCAAAATCTTTGCCCTTATTATAACTCTACCTCGCATATATGTCAAAGCTTTTTTTCAATATTATTACTAGTTTATTACATTTAAGTTTCATAAATAATTTTGACTATTGATTTACTCATAATTATGTATCTTCGCCCAAAAAGGGGCGTCCCTATTGGGCGAAAATTTATATTATTACTTCTATATTGTATACTCCATTTTCTCCTATTTTTATTTGTTTTTCTGGTATTCCTTCTCCATTACATATCATTTGTTTTACAATGGTTGTATTGCTTATGCTTGTGATGTTGGCAGTATTTTCTCCTGTTTTTTCGCTGTTTTTATTTAGACCTAAAATAATGTTTCCACGTGCTACTTTTATATTTAATACGCTGTTTTTGTATTTATATTTTATTTCGTAATTGTCCCAATTTTGTGGTATGTGTGGTTCTATTTTTAGATATCCGTTTTCTATATTTAATCCTAAAATATATTTTATTCCTGCAATATACATCCAACTGCTTGAACCTGTGTACCACGTCCAGCCTCCACGGCCAGCTAGGTTTCCTTGTCCATACACGTCTGCTGCTATTACATATGGTTCTACTTTGTATTTGCTACTTTCGTCTTTGGTACGAGCATGTTCTATTGGGTTTATCATTCTAAAGTTTTCATATGCTTTGTCATTTAAGTTCAGCATGGTTTGAGCAATTATCGTCCAAGTTGCAGCATGAGTGTATTGTCCTCCATTTTCTCTTGTTCCCGGCAAATATGCCTTTATATATCCAGGTTCTAACTTGCTTTTTTCGAATGGTGGGTCTAACAATTTTATTATTCCTATTTCTTTATCTACCAAATGGTTTTCTAGGCTTTCCATTGCTATATATTTTTTGTCATTATTGCCTGCTCCAGAAATTGTTGCCCAACTTTGTGATATGCTATCTATTTTGCATTCTTCGTTTTGCAAACTTCCGAGTGCATCTCCATCATCTGTAAAGGCTCTTTTATACCATCTACCATCCCATGCATTGTTATTTAATGCTCTTTTTAGCTCTTCCATTATAAACTGATATTTTTCTTTCTTCTCTAAATTTCCCATTCTTTCACAAATAGGAATAAATTCTTTTAACACAGCATACATGAAAAAACCAAGCCATACACTCTCACCTTTACCTTTTGCTCCGACATTGCTCATTCCATCGTTCCAGTCTCCTGTTCCGATTTTTGGCAGACCATGTTCTCCAAAATTTCCTATTCCAGTTTGATTTAATCCTTCTTTTCCAAGATTTTCCGTTTCTCCTTTATTCTGTTCTGCATCTTGTTCATATTTTCCTACTTTTATTTTTTCAACTTCATTATCTTCTATTCCAATTGCCTTTTCTATCGCTCTTATGCAGTGTTTGTATACGCTTTCTTTAAAGTCTGCGTCTTTGTATAAATCATACCTTTCATTTTCGTTTTCTGATAATTGTAGTCCGTCTTTGTACGACGGTTTTTCTTTTAAAATTTCATAATCTCCGGTAAAGGAAATGTAGTCTGCGACTACGTATGGAAGCCACAACAAGTCATCAGAGATTCTAGTTCGTATTCCCTTATCAGTTTCTTCGTGCCACCAGTGTTCAACATCTCCTTCAATAAATTGATGTCTGCAATTTCGTAATATTTGTTCTCTTGCGATGTTTGGTTCTACATATTTTATAAGCATACAATCTTGAAGTTGGTCTCTGAAACCATATGCACCACCAGATTGATAGAACCCAGTCTTGCCATACATTCTAGAGCTTATTGTTTGGTATATTAGCCAACCATTTAACAATATATTTGTAGATTCCATTGGCGTGTTTATTTGCAATTTGTTTACTAGCTGTTCCCAATGTCTTCTTATATTTATATATTCATTTTTGCAGTTATTTACATTTGAATACTTATATGCCAAGTCTTGATATTCTTCTTTGTTTGACGCATCTCCCAAAGTAAATACTATTTCCTTTGTTGAATATGCTTCTATTGTTACATTTATTTGAATTGTGACTATTCCATCCTCTCCAAATGAATTTTCTCTGTTTAGAGCAAGTTCATCTAGTCCAACTGGATTTTCTAATGTCGAATTTTTCAAGAACGATGTTTTACTTCCAGTGTATGAGCTTATTTTTTCGCTGCACCCGATAAAAACTTGATTGTTATTTTTTTCATCTGATAGATTTTTTACAAGCATAATGTTTGACGCATTATTCATTTCTAACTGTAGAAATCCATTGCTTTTTATCTCGTCCTCACCTAAAACAGGCTTTATATAATAAATTAATTTTAAATTTTTACGCTGAGGGTTTTTGTTTTCTAAGGTTATTAAATTTACTTTAATATTGTCGTTTTCTGGTACGAACATATCAACAGTCTGCCTTATTCTCGAAGAACTATGAATATATTTTGCATAGCCAAATCCATATATTACAAAATAATCGTTATTGTCTGGCATAGGATTAAATCCCAGCGACCACTTTCTGCCTGTATCCATATCTTTTGCATATATTATTTCTGATGGAGTGTCTAGCACTTGATCATTTGACCATGCTGTAATTCTGTTTAATCTACTGTTCTTGTACCAAGTATATCCTCCCATATTCTCTGTTGTTAATGTTCCAAAGGTTTTATTGGCTAAAACATGGCTCCACACCGTCGGTAGCTTACGGGTTTTATTAACGCAAATCAAATATTCCTTGCCATCTTTAGAAAATCCGCCATATTCGTTAAAATATTTTAAAGAAGCCTCGTCTATGAAGTTTTCTTTCTCGTCATTTACTTCTATAAAATTGTTTTGTTTTGCATCAAACACAGTTTCTTTAACATTGTCTAGCATCTTGCTTTCTATGTCTTCCATTTGAAGTGCTAGAGAGCTGTAATAAGCGTTTATTACTAAGTTTGCACGCTCTTCTAGCAGTTTTTTATCTTTCTTCTCTATATTTTCCAAGCAGAAAATTCCAGATGGAATATTAAGCAAGTACGCTAAGTTTCTATTAAAAATAGCCCTTTGTATAGCGTCTTTTACATAATTTTCGTACGATTCTTTTTCTTCATTTAATATTACTAAATCCACTTTGATATTCTTTACCCTGAAGAATTCATAAGCACTTAAAACTTCTTGAATTATATCAATATCATTTATGTCTTTTATTTTTACCATTAATATTGGCAAGTCTCCAGATATTCCATATTTCCACAGTTCAGATACTGGACACTGTCTATCATACGAAGCTTTTATAGAAACTTTTGGTGTAAACAGCAAATATGAAAGCATTTTCTGATATACTTCTATGTCTTTGCCTTTTATACCTAGATATCTATTCTCCGCCTCACTCTTTGCTTTTAACAGTTCGAAGGTACGTTTTGTATTTTCATTGTTCATAAATTTTGCCATGTTTTTTATTACTTGCTCTTTATCATATCCAACTGAAATTATTAGGTCAAATATTGCTGTTTCTTCTGGTTTTATATCGACAGTTTTCTTTAATGAAATTATTGGGTCTGTGGTGTAACCAATCTTCTTGCTAAATGGAATCGAATTTTCTACTTCACGTGGAATTCTGTAATTACACCTGCCCCATAATTTTTCTTTATCAATCTCGAATTCTACGTCTCCCAATTCATTCGACTGGCTAAATAGATTTACTGCCATATATGCATCTTTTTCACCGTTAGTGTGTGCTTTTCTCTTAACGACTATTGTGTTTATTGAATCTATATACTCAAACGAAACAAATAAATTATTGAAGGCCTTGTGCGCAAAATCCTGCATTGCATTTGATAATACTGGTTCTAAAAGTGCCGTTATTTCCAATACTTCTTCAGACACACCATTGTTTTTCAGTTCCAGCCTTCTTATTTCGACTGGGTCATCTGTATCTACTATTATTTTTGTAACAGTTCGAATATTTTCATCATTTCTTACTATTTTGTTAGCCTCAGGCGAGAAAATTATATCGTATTTATCTGGTATTCGCAGATTTTTTGAATACGTATTCGTCCAAATGTTTTTATTACGTATATTCTTAATATAAAATTTTATTCCCTGCTCTGCCTCATCAGTTTCCTTATATCTATTAACCTGCAAATCTCCATATTTACTATAACCATTGCCATATTGGTCAAGCACGATTGTATAGTTGTCGTTTGCAATAACATTAGAAACATTCAAATTTTCGTTTATTTTGCTGTATTTTCTCTGAGTGTAATCTTCGTAATCTACATATTTTATCTTCTCAATTTTCTCTTTTTCTTCTTTTGTAGTTATCATATTTTCTGGCATTTTTTCTTGCAGTAAAATATCAACAGCCTCAATTTCCGGATTTTGCTTAAACCTCTTTTTTATTACACCATTGTTTAATAAATTGTCTATTGAAAGCAAAATTAATCCTTGATGATGTGCCATATACGTTTTTACAGGCGTATAGCCGTTTTTCGCCCTGCCAGGTGTAAAATCTATCGACTCATAGAAGCCATACTTATTATACATTCCCTTTTCACTTAGATTTTTTAGATTTTCTATTACTAATTTAGGTTCTTCATCAATAGCCAAAATTGAACCATATGAAGATGTTACAATCTCGTCTGAAAGTCCCCTCTTTAGCCCCAGCCAAGGTATTCCAAATGCCTTGTATTGATAATTATTATTTAAGTCTTTTAGATTAAAGGCAGCCTCAGAAATTCCCCATGGAATTCCCAATTTTCTTGCATATTCCAGCTGACTCATTATCATAAATTTACAAGACTCATCTAAAATACTGCCCGGGTATTGCTCGATGTTTATTGTAGGCATCAAATACTCAAACGAAGTTCCAGACCATGAGATAAGCCCTTTGTAATTATTTAGAGTCGTAAGAGTTCTGCTTAAATTATACCAATGCTTCTCAGTAATATCTTTTTTAGCAATAGCAACTAAACTTGTCTGTCTTGCTTCAGATGCAAGTAAGTCGTAATATGAGTCTGTTAGTTTATTTTCCTCTACATTGAAGCCTATCGAAAATAGCCTATTCTCACTATCATACAACTTTGAAAAATCTGTGTTATTTATGAGTGAGTCTGTAACATTAATCATGAAATCTATCTTATTTAGCACATCAGGCGTTATTTGTACATTTTGTTCTTTTTCTTCACTACTTAAATTCTGATATATTTCATCATTCTTATTCTCTCTTTTTTCTATTAAAAACTGCTTTAAAACATACAAATATCCTACAAAATTTCCACTATCAACAGACGAAACATACTTTGGAATTAGTGGCTCTAATGTTTCTATATTGTACCAGTTGTACAAATGTCCATTCCATTTTGTTAGTCCGCTAATTGTTTCTAGCATTTTATATAATAAATTTAGTGTGTCCTCTAAATTTTCAAACTTTAAGTCGTATGAAGCCATTACAGCAAGCAGTGCAAGACCGATATTGGTTGAAGATGTTCTCATTACCACTTTTGGTTTTCTATCTTCTTGATAATTGTCTGGTGGCAAGAAGTTCGATTTTTGTGTTAAGTTTTCCTTAAAATATAGCCATGTTCTATATGCAACTTCTTGCAAGTATTTTTTTTCGCTTTCATCTATTTTTTCTACAGCTTTTATTTCTTTATTTGCCTTGCTAATTTTACACATTAAAGCTGGAGTTAAAAGCCAATACAAACCTATTATTAGCGCAAAATTTGCAATGCCAACATTTAAGCTTTGTACTAATATTGCAACAGCAATTCCTAATATTCCAAACAGAGTGTTTGCACTCATATTCTTGTAATATGAAAATACATCTGTTTTAGCCGTTCGTTCAGCTTCTTCTGATGTAATCCACTCTAAGAGATGTTTCTTGCTTTTAGTCATTCTGTATATTGTTTTGGTTTCTGCCTTTATGGTTATCCATGCCTTGTCTGGAATTAACCCAATGTCTAAAATTCCTCTATAAGCACTAGCCTTTAAACCATCTATTGTTTTTACAAACCTTTTAGTCTTAATGTTTCCATCTTTTTTACTAATGATGCCATTTATAATATCTAGTATAGTTGGAATTAGTGAAGATATCAGTGCAAGCACAATTATTCCACACATGTTTATTTTTAATACAGTTGCTATAACCGCCGAAAATACTAGCATTGCTAGTATACTACTTTCTTGTTTGCTTCTTACTATATTGCTAAATATTTTATATTTACTAAGCAATTTTAATGGATTTTGTTTTATCTCGCCTTTTTTATTTTCTATTGTTTTTCCAAGCCATGGTAATATTTGATAGTCGCCTCTAATCCATCTATATAGCCTCGTTCTAAAACTTATATAGCTTGATGGATAGCCATCCATAAGCATTATGTCTGATGTTAGTGCACATCTTAAATAGCTTCCTTCTAATAAGTCGTGGCTCAAAACCGTATTTTCTTTAATCTCATTTGCAAGCACTTTCGAAAATATAGATAAATCGTAAATTCCTTTTCCAGTAAAAATTCCTTCATCAAAATTGTCTTGATACAAATTTGAAATTACATTTGTATATGAGTCTGTCCCTCCTTCGCCTGCATATACTTGAGTAAATATGCTCTTTCTGCTCTCTACTAGTCCAACTCCAACACGTGGTTGCATTAGTGCATGCCCTGAAATTACTAGATCTCCTCTCTCATTTACTTCTGGTTTATTTAAAATATGAGCCATTGCTCCAACAAGCTCTAATCCAGATTTCAATGTTAAATCAGTATCTGAGTCCAATGTTATAATGTATTTTACTTTTTTTATTTGTGAGATATCTATAGTATTAGCCCTAAAAGGATTTGCAATATTCCCGAGCAAATATTCATTTAATTGGTTTAATAAGCCTCTTTTACGTTCCCATCCCATGTAACACTCTTCATTAGAATTCCAAATTCTTTTTCTATATACAAAATTGAAAATGTTACCATATTTTTCGTTTAGCCTTTTTGATTGCTCTATTCCTTCTCTTATAACTTCTTCATCAAACTCTTCTATTTCCTTGTTTCCAGAACTACAGTCTCCCAGCAAAGTAAAGTACAAATTTTTGCTCTTGTTTGCAATATAATAAACCTCTAATTTTTTCATTAATTCTTTAACTTTTTCTTTGCTCTTTACTATCGTAGGAATTACCACCATTGTGCTGCAATTCTCTGGAATTCCGTTTTGAAAATCAATTTTCGGAATAAGCTTTGGTTTTATCACTTTACTTAGCACATATTGAATAATCTTAGAAACAATATTTTCTATTGGCAATATTGAAACCAACGCTAGAATTATTGAAAGTAATACTTTAACTAATATTGGAATATTTCCTATAAAATTACGAGTAACGTCTCCAAAGCTCTTGTACCATAACATATAATAAAAATTAATGCTCAAAATAAGTGTCAACAGCAAAGAAACTCCCCATACTGTTTCTATATAGATTTTTGCCTTTTCTTCATTTGATTTTAGTGTAATCTTCTTTTCTAGCAGGCTATTCAATAAAGTTTCTTTTCCATCAGAAATTAAGTAAAACCCAATATGCATGCTCTTTTCGTTTGCTTCTGGTTTCTCACTAGCCTGCAAACTTAACTCCAAGCACTTCTTTGCAATATAAATTTCTGAAATTTTAGTCTTTTTAGAAATCTCCTGTATTGCATTTCTGTAATAGCTTTTAGTAGTACTATCCATTTTCTCATACTGCTTTGCTGGGTCTTGTTTTAGAATATCCTCTACCCTATTTATCTTTTCGAATATTTCCAAGAAATTAATTCTCGAAATTGCCTTAAGAGTCAATATACAATTTCCAACAGATACTTTCTTTACTGCAATATCAAAATGCTCTTTTTTTACAACCTCGTAGATATCGTTGCCTGTTTTTGCAACTTCGTCTTCCAAAATATTTAGATACGCATATGCCTTGCTTCCCATCTTTTTTAGTCTATATGACATATACTCTATGAACGCATTTTTTACTTGCCCATTCTCTATAAGCATAATTTTAGGTAATATTACAGTTCTGCTTTTTTTCTTTTCCTCTCCAAAATACTTGCATATAATCTCTTCTACTCTGCTCTTTTGCATTTGAGACATGTAAATTGTTTCACAAATTTCTCTTATATTTTCTATTAATGCAATCTGAATGAACAATCCAATATTCCAAATTTCATTCATGCTTAGAGTTTTTTTAGTTTGATATGCTTGTAACATATATTCTAAATTTTCTGAATTTATCTTACCATCAGTATAAGCTACCATTTCTGTTGCAAGCACATAAACACGTGCAAAGCCCTTGAACCTGCCATTTGCAAGTCCCAGAAAATCTGTATATTTCTTTAACGTTAACTCTTTACTTATATTTTTTACAATTTCTTCTATTACATATAAATTATCTAGAATCCACTCTCCTGCTGGATGTATTGGTATTCCCTGCTTTATTTGTTCATTCAATAATTTATAAATTTCTTTAATAACAAAAAAATTTTCTTTAAGTCTTGGAATTGGATACGTATCCTTCGCCGATTTTTCGGTTAAAATATGGTCAGAAGCAATTTTTTCTAAATATTGCTCCAGTTGGTATCTATCTAAAACGGTTCCTTTAATATTTAATTTCTTTTTTTCCTTCAAAAAAATCCACTCCTTGGAATATGTTTTACACATATTTTCTCCAAAAAGTGGATAGTTTATTCTATTTTTACTATAAATCTCTATTTCTCTTTATTTGTATATACGATACTACTGCAATTAATCCAAGTGCAAGCACTGCTATTACTACATCTAATTCTCCTGTTTGAGGTAATTTTGTATTACTTTGTGTATTGTCTACTGTTATAGTATTTTCAACTACTTCTATGTCATTAGTAACATTTCCAATTACGATTGTATTTTCTACTGTGTTATTTTTGTCGTCTTTTTTGTTGTCATCATCTTTCTTGTCGTCATCCTTTTTGTCATCGTCAGGAACTACTGTCCCAGTTACAGAAAATTTTAATGTTTGATCATCTAATTTTACAGTATCTTCTGCAACAGATGATAAGCTTGTAAATTTAATTTCTGTATCTTGACTTTTTAAGTTTGTTTTTACTTTTAATTTGATAATTCCTATTACTTGATTTTTGCTTGTTCCAGTATTTATTGTTGCTAAAAATGTTCCTTTTTTTGCTGTTTCTTCATCATTATAAGCTATTGACCAGTTGTTTTGTGAAGATATATCATCTGAGGTAATTTTTTCAAATACATTTTCATCATATTCAAGTTTTCCACCAAATGTATTTATTCCATCTTGTCCCATTTTTATATTTGATAACTCAAGTGTAATAGTAATTTCTTCACCTTCATTTAATTTTGTAGAACTAGGTGTTGGTGTAAATACTAAACTTCTTTCAGTAGTATCTGTTTCTCCTGCTTGCTCATCTGCTTGAGTAGAAATTTTAGTATTTATTTCATTCTCGTCTGTACCAGATGTTGCAGCTTTAACAGCCCATGTCTTGCTGGTTAATAATGATATAATTAATAAGCTTAAAATAATTTTAGATTTACGCATTTTTTCTTTTATTCCTCCTTTTAGGCAAATTTATTTAATAACTTACAGCTATTGTTCCAATATTCTCATTGCCTTTTTTATCATATGCTAAAAATGTGTATTCAGCATTTCCTCCTGTTACAATATGGCTTCCTTCCGGCTCATAACTAAATGTACCATTTGGAAGTACTATGTATGCAAATTTATCTTTGCCTTCTGTAATTTGCCATTTTATTCTCCAATGTGTAGAGTCTATGGCTTCTTTGTACAATACAAGTTTTATTTCGCTTCCATTATTTATACTATCTATAGTTACATCTTTTACTGTTGCATTTCCTGCATTATCATATGCAATAAAGCTGTAAACTCCGTTTTCATATATTTCTATGCTTCCACTCGAGTTTGTAACCCTCTTGCCATCTGGTAATGTAATATTCGAAATTCCACTCTGTTCATCAGAAGATACCCATGAAATCTGTATTCCTCCATCATCTGCTGAGTCAACTGTTAAGTCTAAATTTGGATTAATTTTATCTATATTTGTAACTTGGTGTTCTACTAAAATTCCATTCCCTATTTTATCATATGCTAAAAATATATAATTTCCATTTTCAGTTACTATATAACTGCCTTGTTTATCTGTTACGTTTTCAGAACTTGGTAAAATTACATTTTGCAATCCACTTTGATAATCATCGGCTTTCCAATTTAATGTAATTTCTCCATTTGTCCATTTATCAGTATCTTGAGTTACTTCTAAAATTGGATTTATCATATCCACATTACTTACATTTATACTAAGTTCTCTCGTGTTTCCAACTTTATCGTAAATAACAAATGAATAATCTCCCATTTGTGAAACAGTAAATTCTCCTGTTGCATTTGTTGAAAATGTTGAATCTGGCAATAATATTTTTGAAAATCCACTCTGTAGGTCAAATGCTTTCCAAGAAATTTTTATTTTTTCATCTGTAAGTCTATTCTCTTGTAATGATAATACTCCTTCTGGCATTATTTTGTCAATATTATTTATATTTTCTGTCAAAATTTTGCTATTTCCAACATTATCATATAATGTAAATGTATATGTTCCATTATCTGTAACAGTGAAATCTCCACTCGCATTTGTAGTTGATGTACCATCTGGCAATACAACTCTATTAAATCCACTTTGTGAGTCCGATGCAGTCCAATGTATTTTTACATAGTCTATTACCCAGTCAGTTGGATTATGGCTCAAGCTTCCCGTTGGCGGTGTTTTATCAATATTTGTTACTGTTTCTTGTAATGTTAATGTATTTCCTGCTACATCATATACTACAAATGTATATGTTCCATTTTGTGATACTGTGTAATCTCCTGTTGCTGTTGTTTTTATTGTTCCATCTGGTAACTTTATTTGTTTAACTCCACTATTTGCATCTGCCACACTCCAATGTATTTTCACATCTGTGTTTACCCATTGTGTTGGATTGTGGCTTAAGCTTCCTGTTGGTGCTGTTTTGTCTATATTATTTATTGTTACAGTATAATTTCTTGTATTTCCAACATTATCTTCTAATACAAATGTATATGATCCATTAGCTGGTACTACATATATAGTTGATACACTATAAGTATAACTTCCATCTGGCTTTTTTATCCTTTTCACACCACTCATATCATCAGTCGTATTTAATGTAATAGTTACATCTCCATTAGTCCAATTAGTAGGATTTATTGAATGTGTACCTGTAGGTGCCGTTACATCTTTATTAACATTAAAATATACAGTAACAGGCACCGACATGTTTCCACAGTTATCTGCTGCCCATACTTGAAAAAAATGTTGCCCATTTGATATGTTGTTTGGAATAGTAAATGATGTATGAAAATATTTTTCACTACCATTTGGTCTCAGATTATTGGCAATAACCATTTCCTCTCCACCATCTATGGCATATTTTACTGTTACAATGTCTCCATTATCAATGTCGTTTACATAGCCTTGTACATCAACTACTTCCCCTTGATAATAACTATTTTTTAATTGACTAGTTACTCTTATTGTAGGTGGTGTATTTAACGTTCCAATACCAATAGCTACTGAAAAGATAAGTTTTTCTCCGTTTTGAATAGTTCTATTTTTCCAAGAGAAAGCCATACCAGAGTCTCCCTGTCTTTCTGTTGTACTTCCATAAACATAAGTTTGTGAATTATTCCATTTATTTTCTTCTCTAATTTGAAATTGTCCAAACCAATATGTATCAACATCTGTTACACCATATGAATTTCTGCCAAGAAAAGTAAAAGTGTATTTTGTCCCATCAGTCATTGTAAAACCTCTATTACCACTTAAATTAGTAATTGGCGCATAGTCATTGTCCGCAATTTGAATATCTGCATATGTTGCAATTCCTATTGTTTTTGCAGAACCAGATGTATTTGTTGCTTCAAATGAGATTTTTACATAATTTCCATTACTTATATATGATAGTTTTGTTTGAACACTTACTCCATTTAATGAACCAGAGCAATTTTTTATATTAGCTTCAGTTCCATTAACATTTAATACCGAAAAATATCCTTTATCACTAAATGTCGTTTGAACACTGTCGCCCCATATGTTAAAGTTTGAATCTGTCATTGGATATGCATTCATAGTTATGGCTTTAGTCGTGTTAATATTAATAGCATTAAGGAGAATAACAATTGTAAACATTGCTATTAATTTATATAATATCTTATGTTTATTCATATCTTTCTCCTTTCATTAATTTTATATTACATTACTTGTTATTCTAAATGGTATATTTTTATCATTTAAAGTAACACTTTTTATAATAAATCTTGTATATGTTTTTGTTCCTTTTTGTTTTTCATCAGATATTTCAAATTTGTTATCATTATTCTGTTTATTAGATACATCCACTGTTGAACTATATGACTGCCCCTCTTCTTTTCCTTGGTTAGAATTTGTAGTATTTAGCATATTTATGTTTGCATTATGTTGCCATACAGTTCCACTTCCGTTTGAATACTGAGAAACTTCTATTTGTAATCCTTGTGGGAAGTATTCCAAGACATTTACAACTTCTCCATCTTTTCTTACTAATTTAATATTACCAGTTATAGTTCCTTTTACATTAGTTGTTGCAGAATTTACTTGTATGAATTTAGAGGCATCTGACAAACTTGTATCTGAAATTAAGAAGTCTGCACCATTTGCAACTGCACTTCCATTATTCGTACGTGTAAAACTATTTATCTCAAATTCAATATGATCAATTTCGCTTGTATTTAAACGCCCCATATTAACTTGTATTGTTTCTATATTTGCATTTCCTGCCACATCATAAATAATTATAGATACCTGATGTGTTTTTGAGCTTTGTTCTATTACATCAAAATCTGCAGTATTTTCACTAGAATTTAACTCTTTATATAATTTTCCATCTATATATAATTGATATTTTGCTGTTCCTGATAAATTCTCCTCTGATGAAGCTTGTATGTGGAACGTTTTTCCTGTTATTTGACTTGCCACTAATTTTATATTTTGAGGAGTCGTTTTATCTATTTTTATAACCTGTGTAGCTCCTTCTGATTTATTACCTGCCACATCATATTCATATATTGTAATTGTATAAATTCCTTCATTTACAATCGACATCTCTTGTCCATTTGTCCTAGTTTCTGGTACATTTGCTGTACCACTTACTTCATATGTTGCGTGACTAACACCTGAGCCACCTTCATCTTCTGTAGATTCTATTATTTTTAGATTTACATCTCCTTTATACCATTCATTATCTTCGTTGTCTTTTTCACCTTTTACAATTTGTAATACTGGTGCTACTGGAGCTGTTTTATCAATTTTTACTCTTAATGATGATTGGCTTTCATTTCCCACATCATCTCTATTTATAACTGTAATTGTATATAATCCTTCTTGAGTAATTGTTAGTGGTTCAGACCTTTCTTCAATGGCTACTGTTCCATCAACCTTAAACGTTGTTACTATATTTTGACCACCTTGTACAACTTCCATATAAACATTTTGGTTTGTCCAAGTATTAGATTTATATTCATTTCCATTTGCATCGTTTAATTTCAAAGTTAAACTTCCTGGTCTTTTTATTTGTTTATCTATAATGGCAGTATATTCTCTTTTTGTTACTAAACCTGCTTCATTCTCGGTTGAAACAATTAATTTTGTTTTTCCCTCGTTTTCTAACACAATCGGTAAACTTGTTCCTGCTTTAAGCTCATTTGCCCCTTGTGCTTCAATTGTTACTTTGTTTCCAATTTTATCCCTTTCCTTAACATATATATTTTGTTTAGCTGTTTCTCCAAATATGTATTCTGTTCCATCTTCACTTCCAAGTGTTGCCACTATTTCAGCATTTATTGGTGGAGTTTTATTAATTTTTACAGTCAATGTTGCAATCTCAGATTTTGTTCCAATTACAGAAACACTATAAGCTTTTACTTCATATGTTCCATCTTGTTGAATTGTTATCTTTTTATCATCGTCAATTTGTGTTTCTTGAATATTTTCTGTTCCAGTAATCTTTAATACCATATATTCAATTTTTACAGGAGATTTCTCAGGTTTGTTTATTTGCAATTCAACACCAGAAGTATACCAATTATTTTTTCCTTGTTCTCCAGATAAAACACTTATAATTGGAGCTGTTGGGGTCTTTTTCCCATCAATATCCAATTTTCCATAAACAACATATTTTATTAAAATACTAACATCTTTTTGTGTAATCTCTCCGTCTCCATCAACATCTATTGCTGTTGCATTTATCCCAGATAATTGGTGAGCTTCAAGTCCAACAACATGTTTTATTGCTTTACTTATTTCATACTGAGAAATTTCTCCATCACTATTTATATCTCCAATAACACATGCAGTATACTCATTCTCTATGTTATCAAAACGGATTTTCATTCCAGTTCCAATAACTCCATTTTTCATCTCAGTAGTACCATTCTTGGCATAAACATGAACTTTTTCTTTCTCCAAATTAAATTGTTGCTTGAATTCTTCAATATCTGTTTTAGGTATAATTCTGCTTATTGTTAAGCTTTTTTGTGAAATTGCATATTCTTCACTCTCTAGCGCAACATTAATAGTATCAGCATTTACTCTAGAAAAAATGCTAATATTAATGCAAATCAATATAAATATTGCTAGAATTCTTACTCCCTTTCTTCTCATTTTTATTCTTGCTCTCCCTTCTTGGTACAAATTTGGTTAAAAATTGTAAATTTCTTTTATTTCATACATTTATACTTTTTATATTTATATATATTATAGTAAATAACTAAAAGTCTTTCAATGCGGAAAATGTTGGTATTTCTAGCTTTGTGCCATATTTGCATACGGATATTGTATTTGCTAAAATTTATTACATTTATGTTACATTTTTAGACCATTTTTCTTATTTCACTAGGGAATACTAGCTTTTAAAGCACAAAAAAACACCTATTGGAAAATGTTTTACACATTTTTCCTTTTAGGTGGATAATTTTTACTATATTATTGTACTGATGTATTTGTTGTATCATTATTTAAATTTCCAACATATTCAGCTTTTCCAAATCCAAGTATCATTTGGAATATTGGGCTTAATAGTAAAAGTCCCAATATAAATGCTGTTGATTGATTAAATGCCTTGCCTAGTTTTACCATAGAAACTATTGATAAAGCAAGTGTTATAATCCAGCCAATAACTGGTATAGCTGATAATAAATATAATAACAATAACCATGGTGAAAGTCCTATTATTTTATATAGAACAACTACATTATATATTGGAATTAATGCTTTCCATCCTTCTTGACCAGCTTTAACAAATATTTTCCATTGTGCAACAATTATAAGTACATAAAAAGCTACAAAAATCATGCTATATGTACTTATTAAAGATGCAAAAGTAGCTGCTGAAGCAAATGTTGTCATATCAGCGTATGTAGAATCATACATATTAAAGTCCTCCCTTCATTTATTTTCTAAATTGAGAATATCATAAAGCTAATAAAATTTCAACATTTTTCTATATTTTTTTACTACAAAATGTTACAATTTACAACCAATGATGAATTATAATTAATAACTATCTTCCATCATCATCTCTTTGCATTCTATCATAGTCATAAGTGCTCATATTTTGAGGTTTTCTTCCGGTCCATTTACTTGCTTCTAAATCTGATACCGTAGATTTATTACTTCTGCTCTGTTGGTTTAAATATGAAAATTTCTTTTCCAGTTTACTAGCTATAGCTTGTAGCTCTTCTAAATCTCTTTGCTGTAATTCGTAACTAGAAACATGTGAAAAACTGTTAATGCTACTATCAAAACTATTTATTTTTCTAATTTTTCCAACTAAATCAACTATTTCTTCTGCTAACATTCTTTTTTTATATGCATCATTAGCTCTTGCCTGTGTTGATGACTCTTCATGTGTCTTTCCAAGAAAATTACGTATTTTATCCATAAATCCCATATAAATTCCCCCTCTTGATAAAGTTTTTATACTACTATTATACCTCTTAATATATTAATTGTCAAAATTTGTCCTATTTTCAGCGTTATTTACCTATTTATTATATTATTAATTTCATTATTTAATGTCTTTCCTTAAAAAAATTCCATTATTCCATTATATATCCCCCATGCAAGCTTAGTTTGGTATTCTTCCTGTTGTAATTGTTTTTCCTCTTCAGGATTTGATAAAAAACCACATTCTACAATAACAGTTGGTATTTCTACATGTTTTATGATATACACGTTGTTAATTTTTAGTGGCGTTCTCTTATTTTCCTTTTGTATTGTTTCATTTAGATTGTTCTGTATACAATTGGCTAGTCTCTTTCCATCTTCATTACCATCTTTAAAAAAAGTTTGCCAGCCATAATATTGATTTTCTGGTATTTTGTTTAAATGTATGCTAACAAATATATCTGCTGATGAATTGTTCCCAATTCTGACTCTGTTTCTTATGTCTGAATTTTTCTTTTCTCTTAAAGTTTTCTTATCTACATCATAAATTGCATTATTGTCCGACCTTGTGAGTACAACATTTGAGCCACTTTGTTCTAATAACTGTTGTAATTTTAATGCAATATTTAAATTAATTTCTGCTTCACTAACACCGTTACAACTCACTGCTCCACCATCTTCGCCACCATGTCCCGCATCTACAATTATAGTTTTACTACTTACAGGAGTAGCCATTGTTGCAACAGTTTTGTTTGTATTTACGTTACTTACTGTTTGAAGCACAAACATACCAATAGGCAAAAATATTGCAAGTGTTAAAAATATTATTCTTTTTTTATTAATTATAAACATAAAAATCTCCTACAAATATACTAATTATTTTAGTATATTCATAAGAGACTTGTTTTATAACAATTTAAATTAATTAAATATATTTCTAAACTTTAAAAACATCATATTTTTTTTAATATATCTTGCCATATTAATCTACCACTTTATATTTACATCTTTCTTTTGCCCTATAGTTTCGTCATTTAAGAAGTCTATCTTACTGTATCCAAATAAACTTACAGGAAATTTTACTATATATTGATTGTACGTACTTACATTTGCATTATACATACGTTTACTTGCTGCCACATGTGAATTTTCTTCAGATAATTGCTCTTGGAATTTCACATATAATTCAGAAGATGTTATTTCTGGAACATTTAATGCCATAATTTGATTTATTGCTTTATCTTGTGAATCCATTGTCTCCTTCAATTCATCCTTTGTCATATTTAGATGAGGCTTTATTATGTTTTCCATTATTCCTTGTTCATATTCTTTAAAATCTCCAATTGCTTTTACAGACTCAGTTAATACATCGTATCTTTTAATTAAATAACTCTCCATATCTGATTGTGCTTCGTCTATTTTTACCTTCATTACTCTAACCTTATTGCAAGTTTTTACCATACTTACAACTATTATTATTCCTATTATAATTAATATTATTAAAATTGCCATAACCCTATTTTGTATATGCCTCGCATATACACTCCTTTCTTTTATATAATTTAGTCTTAACATATATTTTTATTAAACGATTTATTATTGTATTATTTTTCTAAATTCGCTTAACATAGTTTCAAGCTTATTAATATTATTTTCAAAATATTCTACGGGATCATTTTCACTTTCTATATCTGGTAATTCGAAAAATTTACCTACTTTATTTGTAGCTATATATAATCCTTCTTTTTTTACAACAATTGCTATAATGTATTTTTTTCTCAATTGTTTTAAATATTCAATTCTCTGTGAATTTAAAAACCAAAATGCATAATGTGTATCCTTAGAATATACTTCAAATTTTTGATTAAATTCAATATCCTCTATATCAACATGTTCTTCTCCTCCTAATTTTCCCTTGCTTATATATATGTCCTCTTCTCCATTGTTCTTTGTTATTGATGGTATGACTCTAACAATATTTTCAATCATCGTTTTACATGGTATAAATATTTCACTTCCATAAAAAGATGTTATCTCTTCAGTTTGTATATGTCTTTCTTCGTCTTCGTATTTTCTTTCGTGATAATATCTTATATTTGTATATGAAAATTCATCACATGTAACGCTGTTATCTTCTGTGAAGTTAGTATCCCCATTTAAAAGTCCAATTAATGTCCCAGGAATGCACGAAAATCCAATATTAATATTGTGATAATCATGCTTTTCTAATACTGGTTGGCATATTTCTTTTATATATTTTTTTTGCAATATTTGCTTAGCATATGAAATATCAAACTTGGGCTTTTTAGAATATAATAATAACAATAATATTGCTGCAATATCAAAACATCCCCAAATATCTAAAAAACTTTTTATTGACAGTGATATATTGCAAATTACCATCATTATTATAACAACTATTGCTATCAATAAAGAAATTATAAGTGATTTTCTTATAAACGCAAGTATGTCACTTTTTAAGCTATTTTTTTGTGCTCTTTTGTTTTTTAGTATATATGTTTTTCCTTGTTGATAATTCATATTTTTCATATTATTCTCTATTATTTTATGCACATCGTTACTTTTTTCACTATTTCTCGTATATATATTATCCATTAATTTTGGCATAAAATATATTGCTGCTATGCAAGCCACTGTATATATAATCCACATTTTTCTTTCCTTCTTTTAAAAAAAGATATATATAAGTTTTTTATACTCTTATATATATCTTTTGTAAGATCTATATTAATAATTTAGTAATGATAATAAGCTTGATATATCACTAAAAGAAACTTTTAATATGCTTGTTAATAATATTGCTAAAATTACCATTATTGCGCTTAAAATCCCTGTTGTTGCTAAAACTAACATATTTGTATTTTCAACTTCTAAAGTATCTCTATACGCATTTATTAATGTAAATGAAGCATAAATTGTTACTGCATACCATATTAGTAATCCAAGTGGTGCATATATTAATGATATTATTAATTTTAGAATGCTTCCTACAACATATATAATAGCTGTATTATTTGCCATTGATAGATTGTTTGAATATTCTTTTGGGCTCTTTACTATTTTTGCTATAATAAATAGTACTAATGCTATTATTGCTATTACTATTGCTGATATTACAGCAGTTTTAAGAAAACCTGTAAATAATCCTGCATTTTTTATAGCATCCCATCTTTTGTCCCATAATTCAGAACTTGAATAATAACTATACCAATAGCTCTTTTTTGAATATTTTGAGAATATTGATATTATTGAAGATATTGTGCTGATTAAAGCCATTACTACAGATACAATAGCTAGTTTAATTCCAGATTTTTTTAAATCTTCTTCCTGTGACTTTTCAATCATTGTTGTTACAGGGCTTTTTATTTTTTCTAATAAATTTGCGAACATCTCTTTTTTCTCCTTTTATTTTACATCTTTATAGTTCATATATTTTTTATATGTTACAATTGATAATATAGCAATTATAACTATTGCAGCTATTGCTGTACAATTCATACCTGTTTGTGGAATATTTCCAGTTGCTGTTGTGTTATCCTTTTTGTTATCTACTTTGTTTTGTTCTTCGTTTTTTGTACTATCATTTTTTTCGTTGTCTTTTTTATTGTCATCTTGTTTTTTGTCGTCATTATTATCTGGTACTTGTTCACTCAAGCTTCCATTTGCAAATAAAGAATAATTGCTATATTCAATTTGTATTGTTGGGCAACTTAATACTGCTTCGTTTCCTGTTGCATCTTTTAAATCTCCACCTTTTAAATTTACTGCTGACATTGTTCCTTTATCTTCTGTTTTTACAGTGTATGAATATGATATTACAGAGCCACCAAGTACACCATTTGTTAATTCAATTTCTTTTCCATCTCCAAATTTTATAGCCAAATTTGGTAATGTATTTCCAACTAAATTCTCGCTAAATTTTACGTTGATTACAATTTTTGTGTTTGCAGGTGCAATACATGATTTTGTATTATCATCTTTTTGACAATTTTTTATACTATCATTTGATATTTCTATTTTTTCAACTGCTGGTGATGTTACATCATCTCCATTGGCTTTTTTATCCCAATTTGCAATATAATCAAACTTTATTTTATTCTCTTCTGCAAATTCTTTTGATTTCATACCATCATTTCCGTATATTGTTAAATTAGAACATCCATCAAATGAATATTTTGAAATACTTGCAACTGAATCTGGTATTAATATCTTCTCTAAATTACTGCAGTTTCCAAATGCTTTTTCCCAACTGAATGATCCACTACTAATTGTTGTTACAGAATCTGGAATAACTAAACTTCTTAATCTAGAACATTTATAAAAAGTTCCTATATTAATTTGAGTTAATTGATTTGATAGTGTTATATCTGTTATCCCTGTACATTCGCTAAAAGCTTCTTCTCCAATTGTTGTAACGCTATTAGGAATAACTAAACTTTTTAATCCGCTACAACCTTTAAATGCATTTTCTCCTATACTTACAAGTTTTTCTGGAAAATTTAATGTTTTTATTCCAGAACAGCCTTCAAAAGCGTTATCTTTTATACTTTTTAACTCACTTGAAAAGTTTACATTAGCAATACCTGTACAACCACTAAATGCATTAATACCAATAGAAGTAATATTGTTAGGAATATTTACATTTTTTAGTCCAACACATTTATAAAATACCCCACCTGGAATTTCTGATATAGTGCTTGGAATAACAATATCCGTTAGGCCTGAACAGTTTCTAAATATTGAATCATCACTGTTCCAAGGGTATGATGTACCTAATAGAGAAACTACCTTTTTTCCTTCTATTGTGTCAGGTATTGTAACCTTTCCGGCAACTGATTCTTTGTTTGTACAATTTAAGTTTTTTACATTGTCGTTCTCATCAAGTTCATATGCCCATTCTATTCCTTGGCTTTCGTCATTCCATGTTAGAGTATCTGCTTTTACAATAGATGGTATCATAGATAAGCATAAGGCAATAACTGCAAAAGCAACTAATTGATAAGTTTTTTTCATTATTATTTTCCCCCTTTTGTTTAATTTCAATTTAAATGTAATGTTCAATAAAAGAATATCATTTTTCTTGTATTTCCGCAAGTTTCGACTATAGTTTCGATTTGTCAACTTTTTGGTTTTATACTGATAAAATCAATGTTTTTAGAGTTTTTTTCATTTTTATTTCATTTTTATTTCATTTTTTTTACATTCGTATAAATTTCAAAAAAAAGCACCCATTTTTAGGGTGCAACATATTTTTATAGTCTATGATCACATTATTTTCTTAAATTCTTCAAGCATAATCTCAAAATTATTCATATTATTTTCAAAATATTGTATAGGATCTTTTTCACTTTTTATATCTGGTAATTTAAAATACCCACTTGTAAAATACCTACTTTTAAAATCCTCACTTGTAAAATTCACACTTTTTAAATCCTCACTTGTAAAATGCCAACTGGTAGTATTGGTAGCTATGTATATTCCTTCATTTTTTACCACAACAGCAATTATATATTTTTTTCTAAGTTGTTTTAAATATTCAATTCTTTGAGAATTTAAGAAAATATATGCATCATGTGGATTTTTAGCATAAACTTCAAATTCTTGGTTAAATTCAATATCTTCAATGTCTACGTGTTCTTCTCCTTCTAATCTTCCACAACTTATATATATGTTCTCTTTTCCACTATGTTTTGTAATCGATGGTATAATTCTAACTGTATCTTCTACCATTGTGTTACATGGTAAAAATATTTCATTTCCATCAAACGTAGTTACTCTTTCTCTATATGTGTGTCCCTTCGCGTTTTCATGCTCAACTTCATGATAATATGCAACTTTTCTATATGTAAATTCATCGCAAGTAATACTATCGTCGGTATCTAAATATTCATCCCCTCTTGTTAATCCAATTTCTCTATCTCTAATATTCGCTATTCCGAATAAAACATTATGATAATTACGTTTGTCTAACACTGGTTGACAGATTTCTTTTTCGTATATCTTTTTTAATTTCAACTCTGCATAAAAAAAATTGAATCCTGGCTTTTTCAGATAAAAGAAAGATATTAATGCAACAAAAATTGATACTTCTACCCATACATTAAGGAACATATTTATAGATGGAGAAAAACCATCAATTGCCATTACCAAAATTATAACTATAGCAATTGGAAAAGCTATTGATATTACTTTTACTATAATCTTAGGTACATCTTTTTTTAAATTATTCCATTTTTCTTTTTTATTTTTTAATAAATATTCACTTCCCTCTTGAAAAGTCATATTTTCCATTTCTTCATCTATTTTATTATGTATTCTTTGTTCTTCTTCGCCCTGTTGTTTATTAACTTTTTTTCTCAATTTTGGCATAAAAATTACTATAGCTATCAATTCCACCACTAATAAAATCCACATTTTTCTAATCTCCTTAAAATAATTATAAACTTACATTGTTATGCCAATTATAACATTTACAAAATATAAATACAATATTTTTTATAAGATAATATTTATTACACCTTTTTGTTGCAATTCACATTCAGATTATTTGTAGCAATAATATAATTTTCATTTTTTATAAAAACATTGCCATATAAATTGGAAAAATATCAATTTCTCCTTTTCTGCCATAATTAGATGGTGCAAGTTTTTCAAACGAATATTATGTATATATTGCAACTTTTTTCAAACTAATATTGCATATTTTTTAACGAATACTATATGTGGTAACATAATTTCTTTATATGAAATAACATAACTGAAAATTTTAAGTTTTAACTCTGCTTTTTATAATACTCATAAAATTAAAATTCTTAGTATTCTTTTCGTTTACAGAAATTTATTTCATAAATTTTCTGCACTATATAGTTTTATATATTAAGAAAGTTTCATGACTTTCCTATTATATAAAAAATCCCTCACAAATATATTTGTAAGAGATTTATTTTTGTATTTTACATACTTTATGTTAGGTTTTTAGTTTTCTGATGTATCGTCTGAATTTGTGTTATCAATGTTTTCTGATTGTTCTGTTTCAGTGCTTTCTACTTCTACATTTTCTGTATCTGCTTCTGCACTTTCTGCATTGAGCAAATCATCTTCAACCATATCATCATCTGCTATATCTTTTGCTTCCTCTGTGTTAATTCTTATTTTTTTGTATCTCTTCATACCAGTTCCGGCTGGGATTAACTTACCAATGATAACATTTTCTTTTAATCCTATTAATTCGTCTGTTTTGCCTTTTATTGCAGCTTCTGTTAATACTCTTGTTGTCTCTTGGAATGATGCTGCAGATAAGAAACTATCTGTTGCAAGTGAAGCTTTTGTTATTCCAAGTAATACACGTTTACCTGTTGCAGGTCTTAATCCTTGCTCTTCGGCTAACTTGTTCTTGTCTTCGAATTCATACATGTCTACTAGAGAACCTGCAAACATGTCTGTATCTCCATTGTCTTCAACTCTAACTTTCTTTAACATTTGTCTTGCAATAAGTTCGATGTGTTTGTCGTTGATATCAACACCTTGGTTTCTATAAACCTTTTGAACTTCGGCAATGATGTATTCAAATACACCTTGTGGTCCGCTAATTGCAAGTACTTCTGCTGGGTTTTTAGAACCTTCTGTTATTTGGTCTCCGGCTTCTAGAACATCTCCTTCTCTAACTTTTAGTTTAGCTCCGAAAGGTATTAAGTATGTTCTGCTATCGTCGTTTGATGTTACTGTTACTTCTTTTCTCTTCTTTTCGTCTCTTATAGAAACTTTTCCAGCGATTTCTGTAATTATAGCAACACCCTTTGGTTTACGAGCTTCGAAAAGCTCCTCAACTCTAGGAAGACCTTGTGTAATGTCGGCAACACCGGCAACACCACCAGAGTGAATAGTACGCATTGTAAGCTGTGTACCAGGCTCACCAATTGATTGAGCTGCTATTATACCAACTGTGTCTCCTATATCAACTTCTTTTCTAGATGCCAATCCCATACCATAGCACTTAGCACAAACTCCGTGTTCTGTTCTACATCCGAATACACTACGTACTTTAACATGTGTAATTCCTGCATCTACTATCTTATCTGCTAATTCTTCTGTAATTAGAGTATTTTTGTCTACTATTATTTCTCCAGTAGTTGGATTCTTGATATCGTCTAATGGATATCTACCTAATAATCTTTCTTGCATTTTTTCGATTACTTGGTTTCCATCTTTTATATCATATACTTCAAGTCCATCTGTTGAACCACAATCATCTTCTCTTACGATTATGTCTTGTGATACATCAACCAATCTTCTTGTTAAGTATCCAGAGTCTGCTGTTCTTAAAGCTGTATCTGAAAGTCCTTTACGAGCACCGTGTGCAGAAATGAAGTACTCTAATGCGTCAAGTCCCTCTCTGAATGATGATTTGATTGGGATTTCAACTGTTTTACCAGTTGTACTAGCCATAAGTCCACGCATACCAGCAATTTGCTTTAACTGGTCTAAGTTACCTCTGGCTCCAGAGTCTGACATCATGAACATTGGGTTTTCTTTACTGAAGTTGTCTCTCATTGCATTTTTAACATCATCAGTAGCTTTTTCCCAAATCTTAATTACTTCGCTGTATCTCTCATCATCTGTAATTAATCCACGTCCATATTGTTTTAATATGTTATCAACATCTGCTTGAGCTTTTGCAATTATTTCCTTTTTCTGTGGTGGTACCTTAACATCATCTATAGATACTGTTACAGCACCTAATGTAGAATATTTGTAACCTGTAGATTTAATATAGTCTAGTAATTCTGCTGTTCTGCTTAGACCATGTACAGAAATACATTTTCCTATAATCTTTCCTAGGTTTTTCTTTGATACTACTCCATTTATTTCATATTCAAATTCGTTTTCTGGCTTACTTCTATCAATAAATCCTAAATCTTGAGGAATTCCTCTATTGAATATTATCTTACCTGGTGTTGTAGCAACTTTTGCATGTTTTTCTACACCGTCTACAATCTTAGTTCTTCTTACGAAAATCTTAGAGTGCATTGTTACATCGTTGTTTGCAAGTGACATTATTGCTTCTTCTGGAGATGAGAAGTATGTTCCTTCGCCTTTTTCTCCATCAACATCCATTGTTAAGAAGTAACTTCCTAGAATCATATCCTGTGTAGGAGTTGTTACTGGCTTACCATCTTGTGGTTTTAACAAGTTGTTTTCTGAAAGCATTAAGTATCTTGCTTCTGCTTGTGCTTCTGGTGATAATGGTAAGTGAATAGCCATCTGGTCACCATCGAAGTCAGCATTGAACGCTGTACAAACTAATGGGTGAAGTTTTATTGCTCTACCTTCAACAAGTACTGGCTCAAATGCTTGAATACCAAGTCTGTGTAATGTAGGAGCACGGTTTAATAATACTGGGTGGTCTTTAATAACATCCTCTAATATATCCCAAACTTCTGGACGTAATCTCTCTACCATTCTCTTAGCATTTTTTATGTTGTGTGCTATTCCACGGCTAACTAGCTCTTTCATTACAAATGGTTTGAATAATTCTACTGCCATTTCTTTTGGAACACCACATTGGTAAATTTTAAGTTCTGGTCCAACAACTATAACTGAACGTCCTGAATAGTCAACACGTTTTCCTAGTAAGTTTTGTCTGAATCTACCTTGTTTACCTTTTAACATGTCTGATAATGATTTAAGTGGTCTGTTTCCAGCACCTGTAACAGGTCTTCCACGTCTTCCATTATCTATTAAAGCATCTACTGATTCTTGAAGCATTCTCTTTTCATTTCTAACGATTATTTCTGGAGCTCCAAGTTCTAGTAATCTCTTTAATCTGTTATTTCTGTTTATAACTCTTCTATATAAATCGTTTAAGTCTGATGTTGCAAATCTTCCACCGTCTAATTGAACCATTGGTCTTAAATCTGGTGGTATAACTGGTACAACTTGCATTATCATCCATTCTGGTCTATTGTTTGAAAGTTTGAACGATTCAACTGTATCTAATCTTTTTACCAATTTGGCTCTTTTTTGTTCGCTAGCCTTTTCAAGTTCTTTCTTTAGTTTTTCAGATAATTTATCAACATCAATTTCTGATAGTAATTTTCTTATTGGTTCTGCACCCATTTCTGCTTTGAATGAGTCTCTACCAAATTTTTCTTGAGCCTCTACAAATTCTTTCTCAGAAAGTATTTGTCCTTTTGTTAATGTTGATGTACCTTTATCTGTTACTATATATGATGCAAAATATATAACTTTCTCTAAGGCTTTAGGTGAAACATCTAACATTAAAGCTATTCTGCTTGGTATTCCTTTGAAATACCAGATGTGAGCTACTGGGGCAGCAAGCTCTATGTGCCCCATTCTCTCTCTTCTTACTTTAGATTTTGTAACTTCAACGCCACATCTATCGCAAACTATTCCCTTATATCTTACTCTTTTGTACTTACCACAATGGCACTCCCAGTCTTTTGTTGGTCCAAATATTCTTTCACAGAATAGACCATCTTTTTCTGGTTTTAATGTTCTATAATTGATAGTCTCTGGTTTTTTAACTTCTCCATGTGACCATTCTCTTATTTTCTCATCAGATGCTATGCCAATTTTCATTTTATCAAAATTTTCTAATTCATCCACTATTTTTTCCCCCTTGGAATTAAAAGTACCTATTTAGTTTTACTCATCGTCATCATTAAAATCTTCATCTTCTAAGATGCTTGAATCATCATCTAGTATGATGTCATCGTTTTCATCATCTAGGTCATCAAATAATTTGTCATCTTCAGAATCTTCGTCATCTGATGATTCTTCTGTGTATCCATCTGATAATTCATTTTCATCTACAACATTTTCTTCATGTAGAGATTTATTTTCTATATTACTAAAGCTTGTAGAATCGTCTATATCTTCTTTAAGCTCAACTTCCTTGTTATCATGTGTATACAATCTTATGTCTAAGCCTAAAGCTTCTAATTCTTTTACAAGAACTTTGAATCCTTCTGGAACGCCTGGCTCTGGAATGTTTTCCCCTTTGACAATAGCTTCATATGTTTTAACACGTCCTACAACATCATCTGATTTAACAGTTAACATTTCTTGTAGTGAGTATGCAGCACCATATGCCTCTAATGCCCAAACTTCCATTTCTCCGAAACGTTGTCCACCGAATTGTGCTTTACCACCTAAAGGTTGTTGTGTAACTAATGAGTAAGGTCCTGTTGAACGAGCATGTATCTTATCATCAACTAAGTGGTGTAGTTTCATCATATACATAACACCAACTGTAATTGGTTTAATGAATTGCTCTCCAGTTCTTCCATCGTATAGAATTGTTTTTCCATCACGACGTAGTCCTGCTTCTTCTAGCAAGTCTTCAATTTCATAGTCTTTTGCACCATCGAATACTGGTGTTGCGACTTTCCAGCCTAATGCACGAGCAGCCATACCTAAGTGAACTTCAAGAACCTGTCCTAAGTTCATACGAGAAGGTATACCCATTGGGTTAAGAACTATATCTACTGGTGTACCATCTGGTAAGAATGGTAAATCTTCTTCTGGTAATATTCTTGAAATAACACCTTTGTTACCATGACGTCCAGCCATTTTATCACCAACTGATATTTTTCTCTTTGTTGCTATATAGCATCTAATTACTTGGTTTACTCCAGGAGCTAGTTCTTCTGAATTTTCTCTAGTAAATATCTTGATATCTACTATTGTTCCAGCTTCTCCGTGTGGTACACGAAGTGATGTATCTCTAACTTCTCTAGATTTTTCACCAAATATTGCACGAAGTAATCTTTCTTCTGCTGTTAGCTCTGTTTCTCCCTTTGGAGTAACTTTACCCACTAATATATCTCCAGGTCTTACTTCTGCACCTATTCTTATAATACCGTTTTCATCAAGGTCTTTTAATACGTCGTCACCAACATTTGGAATATCTCTTGTAATTTCCTCTGGACCTAATTTTGTATCACGACATTCACAATCATATTCTTCGATGTGGATTGATGTGTACACATCTTCTTTAACAAGTCTTTCGCTTATTAATACGGCGTCCTCGTAGTTGTAACCTTCCCATGTAGAGAATGCTATAATTACGTTTCTTCCTAATGCCATTTCACCATTCTTTGTAGCTGGTCCATCTGCTAGGATGTCTCCAGCTTTAACTACTTCACCCTTTTGAACAACTGGTCTTTGGTTAATACATGTACCACCATTTGTTCTCTTGAATTTACGTAGTCTGTAATGGTCTATCTCATTTTTCTTATTTCTTACTTGTACTTCGTCAGCTGTAACCTTTTCAACAATACCTTCATTTTTAGCAGTTACTGTTGTTTCAGAATCACGTGCAGCCTTGTATTCCATACCTGTTCCAACTATTGGAGACTCTGGTATTAAAAGTGGAACTGCTTGACGTTGCATGTTAGATCCCATTAGAGAACGCTTAACATCATCGTGCTCCAAGAAAGGTATCATGGCAGCAGCAACAGAAACTAATTGTTTTGGTGAAACATCTACATAGTCTACTTCGCTTGCCTTAACCTCTGTAATTTCAGATCTACGTCTTACTTTTACCATTTTGTTTACAAATCTGCCTTCTGCGTCTACTGGTTCTGATGCTTGTGCGATTGTATATTTATCTTCTTCATCAGCAGGCATATAATCAACTATATCTGTTAATTTACCTGTTTCTTTATCAACTTTTCTATATGGTGTTTCTACAAATCCATATTCGTCTATCATAGCAAATGATGAAAGTGCAGAGATAAGTCCAATGTTTGGTCCTTCTGGAGATTCAACTGGGCATAGTCTACCATAGTGAGTATAGTGAATATCACGAACCTCGAATCCAGCTCTTTCACGAGAAAGACCTCCAGGTCCTAATGCAGAAATTCTTCTCTTATGAGTAAGCTCTGATAATGGGTTTGTTTGATCCATGAATTGTGATAATTGAGAGCTTCCAAAGAATTCTCTTATTGATGATGTAATAGGTTTTGTATTTATTAATGTTTGTGGTGTTACAGAGTCTAAATCTTGTATTGTCATTCTTTCACGAACAACTCTTTCAAGTCTTGTTAAACCAATTCTGAATTGGTTTTGTAGTAACTCACCAACACATCTAATACGTCTGTTTCCTAAGTGATCTATATCATCAACTTTTCCTATTCCATAATCTAGATTTAATAGGTAACTAATAGATGCAATCATATCCTCTGTTGTGATTGTTAGAGGAACTAATTCGTTGTATCTTTCTTTAATTACATCATGTAATTTCTCGTCTGGAGTTGTATCCATTATAGATTTTAATACATTGTAATTAACTCCTTCTTTGAAGTGAAGGTCAGATAAATCCACATTTGGTAACATTTTGTGGATATTTACTATTCCATTTCCTATTACTCTTACTTTTTGGTCATCAACTAATACATCTACTATATTAATTCCAGAATCTTGAATAGCTTCTGCAGCTTCTGCAGTAATTCTTGTATTCTTTTCTGCTAAAACTTCACCTGTTGATGGATCTACTATATCATCATAAGCAACTTGTCCTGTTATTCTAGTTGCTAAACATAATTTTTTATTAAATTTGTATCTTCCTACTTTTGCTAAATCATATCTTCTGTTATCGAAGAATAAACCATCGAATAAGTTTCTAGCAGCATCAGCTGTTGGAAGTTCCCCTGGTCTTAATTTCTTATATATTTCAATTATTGCTTCATCTTGAGTTTTTATTGTATCCTTATCAAGAGTCGCCTTGATTTTTGGATCATTTGCAAATAGGTCTAATATTTGCTCATCTGTTACAAATCCTATACTTCTTAATAAAGATGTAACAGGTAATTTTCTTGTTCTATCAACTCTTACATAGAAAATATCATTTCCATCTGTTTCGTATTCTAGCCATGCACCTCTTATAGGCATAACAGTAGATGTGTATATTCTCTTTCCTGTTTTGTCGTAGTCTTGTGCATAGTAACAAGATGGAGAACGAACTAATTGGCTTACAATTACTCTCTCTGCTCCATTGATAATAAATGTTGCACTGTCTGTCATTACTGGGAAATCACCTAAATAGATTTCTTGCTCTTTAATTTCACCAGTTTCCTTGTTGATAAGACGAACTTTAACATGTAATCTTGTTGAATATGTAGCGTCTCTCTCTTTTGCCTCTTCCATTGTGTACTTTGTTTTTTCTTCCATGTGATAGTCTAAGAATTCAAGTACTAAGTTTCCAGAATAGTCCACTATTGGAGAAATATCTTTTAATACTTCGCCTAAACCTTCCTCTATAAACCAATTATAAGAATCTTTTTGTACTTGAATTAAGTTAGGCATTTCTACGAAATCACCTATCTTAGAAAAAGATTTTCTTGTGCATTTTTCGTGTTTTACTTCTTTTAGATTCAAAGTTACTCACCTCATAATAAAAATTAAAGCAGAATTTGAAATATATAAGATTTCAAAAAAGTCCTTCTTGTTTTTAGCCACTTTGTAAATTGCTTGCTCACTGCTCCTTTAAGCTTGCTTTTCACTAGTATTTTCTAAAACAATTCCTCTTTTTTGATAATTTATCAATAACATAAAAAGACAACAAAAAACCTATTGACAATCTATGCTGTTTTTGTCAATTAGTTCTTTTGTATGTTCCCTATTTTATTTAGTACTTTTGATTACTAATTTATTAATATTAACCACCCTTGCTATCTCGTTGGAGATTAATAAAATTTAAATTTTGTTGAAAATATTCCATATTATCAACACTATACTAATTATACAATTTTTGGTATGTTTATGTCAATAGAAAATATGAAAAATTTAGAAAAACTTTCTATTGTTTTGTACATAAAAGAAAACTAATGATACCATTTTTTAGTCTCGACACATTGTTCTTAGTCGAAGCTCCTTCGGGCTCCTCAAAAGGCGAACTCAGGTCTTGCTTTCAAAAATGGTATCACTTGTTTTCTCGTTTTGAATTTGAAAATAAAAATCAAAAAAGCATAGTATTTTTAATATATTCGTGTTATACTAAGATTAGATTTTTTAAGAAAGGATAGTGAAATTTATGATTAATGAAAAACAAGAAATTCTTGCAACAGTCAATACTTTACCTGACAATACAACTTGGGACGATGCAGTTTATACTTTATATCTACATTCGAAATTGCAAAAAAGTAAAGATGATATAAAAAATGGTAGAGTAATGTCTATTGAAGAATCTAAAGAAAGGATGAGGAAAAAATATGCAAATTTTCATGTCAAATGAGGCTCATGAAGATATAGATTCTATTTTTGAATATATATCACATGACTCTATTAAATATGCGAATGAAACCTCAGAAAACATATATTCTCGCATATATGAGTTGGAAAAAGCTCCATATTTAGGTAGATATGTTCCCGAACTTCCAGATAAACATTTACAAGAACTCATTTATAAAAAGTATCGAATAGTTTATGATATTTCTGAAGATTCAAAAACAGTTTACATACATTTTGTTGTTCACGGTTCAAGAAGTTTTAAATCGTTTTATAATTCCTATATCAAAAATAATTTTTAAGTCAGACTAATTAATCGTATCAAATAAATTCCAAACAACTCTATATAGTAAAAAAATTAGAGACATGTTTTCACATATCTCTAATTTTTATTGTTTAGATTATTTTCTCTTTTTTAATACTACCAATGTTATTGTTATTCCTGCGATTAAGATTAAAGCTATTGCTCCGCCTAATACGTAGAATAGATGTGTGTTACCAAATGGAGGTAATATTACTACTTCTTGAGAATCGTCTGCATCTATTTCGCGTGGTTCCATTGTTGGGTCTTGGTTACCTACAACTGAGTATGACATTTTTCTACCAACTGTATTTTGTGTTGTTACAAGTTCTGTCATGTTGTTATATATTCTGTCATCACTGCTACTGTCTTGAGTAATCATTTGTGTTAATATTAATTGTACTCCGCTTACGCTTTGTGTACTATTAACTGTTTCTAATGCATGTAATGGGTCACTCTTGAATGCATTTGCAATTTTGTCTTTTACATTTCTTTGGTCTGCAATTACTGGTATTAAACCTTTCGAAGCAGCTGTTGTTGTTATAATGTGACCGTCTGTATACTTATTAACATTATCTGTTAATCTAGTATTTAACAATCCATTGTTTAACAAGTCTGCACTTGAAATTGTATTCCAATCTGGGTTTTGAGCCTTGTTAAATTGTAAGTTATTTCTTGTTGCTGTGTTATCATCGTTTGAATTGTAATCATGTACTTGCGTTCCAACATAGTCAACTAAAACTTTTGGATCTGTTTTTACTATTGTGCTTGTGTCTGCAACTTTTCCCGTGTAGTAGAATTGCTCTTCATTATAGTCAACTTCACCAACGTTTGCTACTGTTATAGCATATGTTATTTGAAGTGTTGAACCATGCATCAATTCTTCATCCATTGTAAGTTGTACTTTACCTTTATTTGTAGAGTTTTGTCTTACTACTGGGTTTAGCATTAAACTATTGTTGTAGTTCTTGTTTGTGCTATACTCATTTTCTGTATCCTGTCCGTGAGCTACATGATTTATCCATAATACGTTTGTTGCTCTAGCCGATGCATCGAATAATGTGCTATTGTTTGCAAGTGTTAATTTAACATTTGTAATTTGTTTTGTAACTTTAAGCTGTGCCTTTGGTCTTTGTACTAAACCTAAGTCTAAGTCTTTTAATACGTAGTAGCCAGCCATTTGATAATTTTCTTTACCTATATTGTCATGTCCTGTACCAGATGTATTTGTTACTCCAGGTTCTTCACCATTTCTGTTATATTCGAAGTTCACATCTATTTTTCCAGATTCTGCAATCATATATGTATTTTTCATAAATTCATTTAACAAGTTTTTCATTTCTTCAGCAGTATATTTTGTACCATTATATTCTGGTATGCTTTCATAAGAAGCTAATATTTCTGCTAAGTGGTTTGTCATATCTCCATTAGAGTAAGCTTCAACATTTTTTCTTGCATTGTTGCAGTTTACTAAGTAATCTGCATTTGGTGCAACATTTACAACATTGTCATCCTTGTTCATTATATCTTTGGCATCTGAATATTGTCCTTTGTCTGCTTCGCTAAAGTTATATTCATATGAACCTGTTTTATTGTTCGTGTATGCTCCTGAACCATTGTTTACACCAACTTGATATGAAGTTGATTTATAGTCTTGACCATTATAAGAATTTTTGTTTAATCCAATATTTGCAGATGAAGCAGAATATCCACTTCCTTCTGTTTTCTTCTTATACCCTTCTTGTGAAGCATATAAGTTTGTTACAGGATTTTCTTCTTCGTTTCCATTGTTATAATTTGTGTATGTTGTTCCAAGAACTGTGCTCTCACCAGAACCATATATAAATCTTACAATGTAGTTACCTGGTGCAAATGATGTAAATTTGTATTTACCATCTGCATTTGCAGTGTCTATTGTATAATTTGGTACTAAACCACTGTTGTTTATAATTGGTGTTGTTGAATCAGTGTTTCCAGAAAGAACTTCTTTCCATATATACTCATATGTTTTTCCGTCTTTTCCTTGTCTTAACTCAACTAATTGTACTCTTACACCGTTTATTCCGGTTTCATTGTCTTTTAGTCCATCTCCGACTCTTGCATTTTGTTCATCTACATTTCTAGTATCCTCAAATACCGTTCCTTCTACTGTTCTTAAGTTATCTCTGTTTAGAATAATTCTAATATTTGGAGCTTTATCTGTATCATTTTCGAAGTTCTCATATTTAATTGCTCCGTCTTTTGGTACATCTGTTGGATTTAAGTTACCTGGTGTAGAGTTGCAATCTGCTATACCTGCTATATCTCCAGTCTTATATTCTTGTTGTGTTTGTGAATTGCCTGTATTTGGAGCTTTTGCTTTTTGACCATAGTATGATTTGTAACCATTAATTTCCGCAATGTTTTCTTTACCAACACCCTTGGCTGTTCCACTTGCAGCATCTTCATCTAGAAGTATGTTTCTTGCAGCATCTTTGTTTACCATAAATGTTACATAGAAGTATACATCTTTATTGCTGTCTGGGTCTGATAACGGGAACATATTGCTTGTTACAGTATCATTTGCCGCATTACTGTAGCTTTGATCACCTGTAATATATAAGTTCTTATATCCAGCTATTGTAGTTTGAGTTTCTACTCCATATCTACTAGCATCTTTCAAATATACATTCCCAATCTTATTTCCATCATTATCTCCTAAGTATGAGCGGTCTTGTACATATGTGTAATCTGCATCGTAGTAATCAACAACCTCTGTTACAGCTGCTGCTATGTTTTCTGACCTATTACGCATTGTAAATTTATATGTTACATATACTTTCAATTCAGAATCTTCAGATAATCCTAAATTTTCTAATGTAGTAGTATTATCTACTATTTGATAATTATTTACTTTGTAATCATAGTCTTCTCTGTATAGCTCTCTTGAGTAATCGTAGCTATAATATCCATCAGAAATTCTTGTTTTAATTTCCCAATATGAATTTCCAGCTGCATCTGTTTCTAAGTTTTCTCTCTTATTATATTTGTATACTTGTGTCTTGCCATTAATTTCTAATGTTGCTTTGTATACATCTTTTCTTAAGGCTAAGTCTAATTGTTCTCTTAGAACTAATCCTAAGTTAATATGATGCATTACATCTGGGTTCTTATACAATGTTTCAATCTTTTGTGCCGCTACAAATTTTAATATTTGTGCAGTATTTGATTTTGCATTTAAGAAATCTTCTGTTACAAATACTTGGAATCCTGGATATAAATCTTTGGTTGATGTTCCATTACATGTATACGCATCCATCATAGATTGATTTACATATTCGTCTTTAGACTTTCTTTCTCCATTTGAACTTACTTCTCCCTTTATGTTTCCAAACTTATCAATTGTTCCAGCTTTTTCAAGTTCATCTCTTGTATGCATTTCACTTGGATTGTTTGTTGTAACTGTATTCTTTGGTGCTGAACCAATTTCTCTAAAGCTTGCATTGAAAGTATCTCTTTCTTTTAATATGTCTAAGCCTTTTGATGTATTATCCCAGTTTGAATCTTGTCTGTTTACATTATAAACTGTTGGTTGATAATATTGACCATTATATGTGAATTTTACATAGTATTGGTACATTGCATTTTGATTTTGGAATAAGTATTCTCCATTATTATCTGTTGTTGTTGCTGCAATAAATTTGCCTGATTGATTTCCATCTAATCCAGATACTTGGTATAGTGAAACTTTTACATTTGACATTGGTGTATCTGTTTGCTTATTAAATAATCCATCATAATCATTTTCTTTTCCTACTGTGCCATCTACCCAAACTCTTCCGCCTAATTCGAATGTTAAATTAATTGGAATATCTATATCATTGTCTGGTGTATCTGGTGTGTCCGGCTTCTCGCTATCTGGTTTTCCACTTACAGTCGCTGTATATACATTGTATGTTCTGCTTCCGTCAAGAGCAACTCTTAATTGTTGAGCACGTAAATATCTAACTGGCTTTACGCTCATTTGTACAAATGGTTGATATACAAATACTCCTGTTACTCCATCCCATACATTATATGTGTATGAATCTTTATGTAGCTCCACCCATTTAACTCCCATGAAACTTCTTGGTACACCATACCAGTATGTAATTGTTCCTGTTCCATATCCAGCTCTCATTTGATATTTGCCACCTCTAGCAACATATCCAATGTATTGATAAACATCAGCTTTTGAATCTAATATATTAAATTTTGCAGTTGATTTTTCTAAGTATTCAAGATCAACATACATATTTACTGTTTTTGGATAATTTGTTTTTTCTGCTGAAAATTTTACATAGAATTTAGCTCCTGATGCTGGATATTTTTTCTTTAGTCCATTTGAACCAGATTTTGTTTCACCTATAAATTCTATTTCAAAATCATCTGTGTTTTCATCATAAACTAATGTTTTTTCATTTTCTGTTCCTTTATCTGTTACAAGATATATTGCTTTCATATATGAAATATCTTCATAATATGGGTATGTAACGCTTAAAGGTCCAACAATATAACTCTTAGTTGCTTGGTTTACAATTACTTGTGCTTCTGCAAGAGGATCATTTGATGTATTTGTTTTTTCACTCTTTGTATCTTGTTTTCCTGTTTTTGTTCCAGAAGCATATGAATTGTTAGCTAATCCATGAATTTGTGCTTTATAGCCATCGCCATTAATATATGTATCTACAAACTTCTGATATGATAATGCTTTATTATAAAGTGTTAATCCATTTGCAGTTAAATGATTTCCATTTGGTATAATGCCATCAAGATCAGCCACTTTCCAATGAGCCGTTTGTATATCTGACAAAGAGTATCTATTGCGTATAGAACCAGTTGCACTAGCATATGCATTCTCCATTGTTGTTAACACAAATGATAACTGTGTATTCGTTGTTTCTTCTGTAGAACCAGCTTGTTGATAGTGGTCTTGTGCTCTATCTTTAGTTTCCATAATTACAACTTCCGGTCCATATATACTATCATTATTCCAAGCACTTTGTTTCGTATCTGGATTTGTTGTTGAATCGTCTGTATCTTGTGGTGTTTTCCAATTATCTAATCTAGAGAATATTTGTCTCATTATTGAATTAGAAAATGTTCTCGCTTTATCATATGCAATAGCCATACCTTTAAGTGTAATTATAGACCCCATAGGTTTGTTTTTATCTATGCTATATCTTGTCAAATCATCCTTTGGTCCCATATGTTGGAAGATATCTATGTTACTAAAGCTCCATGACTCTGGTATTATAGCTCCTCCTTTTAGTCCAGCCGATTCAGCTGCTTTTAACTTTAAGAACTTCTTCATTTTATTTTCGAAATCAGAATATCCGTATCCATTACTAGAATTATAACCTATTTCGTCCATATAATATTGTTTATAATCATAACTACCAAACCTTACAGCTTTACCCGCATCATTACAGTATACTGTTCCGGTACTCATGTTGGTTGTCCAAGCCTCATACGGAAATTGATTATCGGCATCTCCAGTAAATGTTCTTTGCTTTAATATTTGAGGAAATAGTCCAGAAGCACTATAGCTTAGTGATGGCATACCACTAGAAGCAGTCCCTTGCCATATTCCATATGCTAAAGAAACATTACTTGTTGAAAACAACGCAGTTAGTGAAATTGCTACTGTTGCTATTGTTGTTATTAAACATTTTTTTAATGTTTTGTTTTTCTTCATATTACTATCTCCTTTCTATATTAATACTTTCTTTTTTATCATGTAAATTCCCACTCCAACTATTGCAATTATTGTTACTATTAATGTAGTGTAAATTACAATATCACCTGTTTTTACAGATGTTAGTACATTTGCTGTTGAGTAGTCGTCTTCATTTGTAGCCTTATTACCAGGTGTTGAGTCAATATCTAATGCACCATAATCATTTGATGTTTCGTATATTTCTGCAGAGTTATTTATTAATCCAAAGTCATCATCACCATTCATATTTTTTGTTAATATTAATGTTACTTCTTTGCTTTCTCCTGGATTAATTATTGTGTTTGCAAGTGAAGCATTATATATAACTCCATCTTTACCTTCATACCAGTCTTTATTCAATTCAGAATTGAATTTTAATTCTTCTGGTAAATAATCTGCTAATTTCTTAACATATCCTGCAATTCCACCCTCATTTGTAATTGTGAATTTATATTCAACAACAATTGATGATGTATTTGCATATTTAGATTCAAAATCTAATTTTGCAAGTTTACTATTGTAAACATGTTCTTTTGTATTTTTTCCGTTGTTTACTGTTATTGCTTGTACAACTTTATCTAGTTTCAAATCAAATTTAGCATCTTCGACTATACCCAAATCAATATTGAATTGATTTGTATCTGCTAATACTATTTCCTCTGTAACAGCTGCTATTTGATCTTTTCCTTCATAGTTAACTGTTTTATCTATAGCATCTGAATTTTGCTCTTCGCTTACTCCAGATTTTTTATATGTTGTAGGACTATATTTTGCTGAATCATAGAAGAATATTACACTGTATTTACCCTGTGGTACATTGTTAAACATGTATGAACCATCTGTTCCGGTTGTTGTTATGCATTGTTCATTATTTGAATTCATTGCAATATTGCTTGTATTATTATTTAATAATAAAACTTTAACTCCTGAAACTCTTTGTTCATTTGCATCTTTTACTCCGTCTTTATTAGCATCAACCCATACAGTTCCTATTACTTTTCTTGTTTCTTTATTGTTATCATCAGGGTCAACATTTACATCGTTTTTTTCAAAATGTTTAATTATATGTGCTACAGAATTTGTTTCTACTTCTTTAATATCTTCATGTGTAAATTTGGCTTTGTTTGATATGTTTGTATCACTGTCTATAGAATTTGCTACAACATGTACATTAATTGTAACTTTTTGATTTGCTAATAAGTAGAATTTTGCATTTATACTTCCGTCTCCATTAATGTCCACTTCGTTATCAATTGTTCCATCTTCATATATAATTTCTATATATTTAAACTGAACTTCTTTAGGTAATACATCTGTAAATTCAACATCATTTAAATATATGTCTGATAAGTTTTGTGCCGTAAATGTATATACAAAGTCCTCGCCAGCTGATATTGTTGTTCCCTCAGGAATATTTGCGGTTTGTGCTACACTAACTCCTGGTTTATTTATTGTAACAGATATATCTTTAATATTTTCTGTTTCTGTTCCATCAGCTTTTACATTGCTTGTTAAAGTAACATCCTTTTTGTATACTCCATCTGAAAGTTTCCCTACCTTTGCATTTACAGTTAAAATTTTTCCTCTTTCTCCATCAACTTCTCCGATGTTTACTGTAACTTTTTTACCGTTTACCTTTACATTTGTAGTTGATGTAATATCATCATATTGGGCTGTATCTTCATTTAATTTTGTAAGTTGAATAGATTCATATTCTAATTCATCTGGCAATGTAAATGTTAATACTGTATTTTTTCTATTGTTATCAGCACTTCCTTCATCATCATTATAACTGTATTGAGAGGATTTTACTGTAACTTGGAATGAGTATTTTTCTCCTTCTTTACGACTACTATACATTGAAGATATTTGTGTATTAAAGCTTACTTTTTCAATTATATTTGATACTGTATTTGTTTCTATAGGAGTAACATCGCTATATCCAACAGAAGCTTTAACCTCTACTTTTACTGTTTCATAACTTTGAGTTTGAAATTTCAACGTTTTCTTAATAGTAGAATTTGCATTAACTTTTCCTAAATTTACAATTAAAATTGAATTATATTGGCTATCATCTATACCACTATATATGTTATCTAATAGTTTATTTGATAATTCTTTTATTGAATTATAGTCGTCTGTAATAAGGTCATTTTCATTGTATTCTTTTGAGCTATTCTCTTCAACATCAGGAGTTTCAACTTCCGGTTTATAAGTATAATCATCGTCTTTACCTGGAATAAAGCTTAATTCTGGTGGTAATTTTATTTCCACCTTAGTATTTTCTGCGTCTATTGCTCCAGTATTATTTATTGTTAATTCATATTCAAGTATTTCTCCAGATTTTACGCTTGCACCTTCGCCTATTGTTGATGTTAATTTTGCATCTAATTTAGCAATACTTCCTGTTGTAAAACCTATTTTTGTTGCTATTGCTTTATCTGTAATTGTTCCAGATGTTTTATTATTGTTGAAGAATACTCCATAATTTTCATATACTTCTTGATCATAGTCTAAGTTTGCAGGTAATGTTGCTTTATATGAAAATGTAATTGTGTCTCCACCGTTCATTGCATAATCTTCATTTAACACTATCATGTAAGATTTTATTTTTGTATAATCTGTTACACTTGTTGTCCATCCATTTTGTGAATTAGATAGGTCTGTTGTTGCTTCTCCATTTTCTGAATAATATATTGTAACTTTTGAAGCATCTACTCCTGTTACTGTTAGTCCAGATGTAAGTGGCATTGTAATATTTGAGCCTAAGCTTAATGATGTTGATACATCTTTGTTATCTTTAAATGGTGTTCTTCCTAATACAACAACATGGTCTAGTGTGTTTTCATAATTGTTTATTACATTCATTGTGTATGTAACTTCTTTTTGTTCTGCTTTTGTTGGTATTAAGGCTTTTTGAGATTCTCCATTAATGACTTCTATTTTTTCGTCTCCATTGTATCCTGTCATTGAATTTGTTGTTACAACTCCTGAAGGAGCAATGTATTTAACATCTGTTGATACATTTGTTACTGTTGAATCTCCATTTGTTATTTCTGCTGTTATTTGTGTATTTGTTGTTGGTGTTAATGTATTTAATGTAATGTCTGTTGTTAATACAACTGTTGCACCTTTTGCAGCAGCATTATTATATTTTGTTTGTGTACCCTTTAATTTAAATTCTAAAGTTTTTGTTCCATCATTGTTTTCGTATGATTTTATTGAATCATTATCAATTTCTAACTCATCATCGAAATATACTTTACAATCTTTCACATTGATTGTTTCTATATTTTCTGGAAATGTAATTTTAATTTTTGGGTTTGTATACATAGTGTCGTCTGCGCTGTCATTTTCTAGTGTAACTTTAATTTCTACATTTTCATTTTTTACTATTGTAGATAATCTATTATTACTTGTTGTTATGCTTGCTTTTTGTGTTGGTTCTGTTAAATCAACATTTTTTGTACTTTCTGTACTAACAATATCTATATCAGAATTTTTTGCAGTTCCTGTTACTTGAGTTTTTATTTGTGTAAAACTTTTTAATTGGCTTGTACTGTATTCAATATTTTTAGCTAAAGCTTTTGTTATTTCGAATATAACATTTCCTTCTGCTTGTGGTTTTGATGTTTTTATTGTTATACTGTTTGTATTAAATGGTACTAAGTTTACTACTATTTTATTGTCTTTTACTTCTGTATCTTTGTTTATTGTTGCAAGTGTTGTTCCTGCTTCATTTAAAATAGTAATTTCACCATTTTCCCCAAACACTTTATCAAATTCTTGTTTTGATATTGCTAGTGTTTTGTTGTAAGCATAATTTACTCCACCAACTGTTGTTGATTGTTCGCTTCCATTTGCAGTTACAAATTGGTCAACATCTTGTTTTAATACTATTGCATCTATTACATCTGCATATGAAGCATGGGCTGTATACTTTGCCACATATTCTGTTTCCTTTTTATTTTCGTCTGCAGCATTTTTGTTATTATATATGTAACCTTTGCTTATGCTTTGTGTTGCATTAGATGTAAATTCTACTATATCTCCTATTTTTTTAGTTTGATCTTCGTATCCATCTACATGTGCACTTACTTTGTTTACTCCACTTTGTACATATAAGTTCATACTTGAGCTTGCATCATATGTAACTCTTGTAACTGAATCTTTTACAGCCTCATATACATCTGATGAATATATGTATGTTACTATAAATTCATCTGCTGTATTTTTAGCCCATTGGATTTTTCCATTTACAGCATTATTATTTACTGTAATTGTTATTTTTCCAGTTGTGCTATCATATGACCAGTTATTCTTAGAGAAGTTATCTCCGTTTGCGTCTCCATTTGTTGCATTTGTAGAGTTTGCAACTACTGTAACTGTTTCTGGGTATTTATTATTAATTTTTGGAGCATTGACTTCTATGTTTGTATTCTTTATTGGCAACACACTGTTTTCAACATATGATGTAATTTTGCCTTGAGTGATTAGCTTGCTTACATTGTTTGCTGAATATGGAATGTATTTTGTAATTTCATAATCCAACTTAGCTTTTGCAGTTGATGCTGTCCAGCTTGTGTGAACTACTATATCTTTCTTAACTGCAACTTCTTCACCTTTAGCATTTACATATGTTCCAGTAAATTTTATTGTATTATCTCTGTCAAACATATCTTCACTTATTTCATCTTTTTTGTCTAATGCTATGTTTATTGTTTCTGTTACATTCTCGCCATTGTTTATTTGGTTAAAGCTTATTTTTTTGTTTTCTGCATCTACTGCTTGAATGTTATCAGATTCTTCTGTTTTTGCAATTTTAAAGTTTGTGTCTGAGAAGTCTACTACTGCATCTTTTATATATCCAGCCTTTTTTACTTTTAATGCAATATTTAATTTCGTATCTTCTGCATTAACATCTGCTGAAACAGTATGTTTTCCTCCATCATAATAAACATCAAACTCTACATTCTCATTTGTAGTTGATGTTCCTTGATTTTCTAATGCTTTTGCACTTAAAAAATTGTCTGCCGCATAGCTTACTACTGTTGCTGAATTGGCATACAATATTGTTGTGGTTAATAGCACTGCAATTACTTTAATTAATTTTTGTTGCATCTTTGCTCCTCCTTAAAAATTTCACTATAACTAATTATACTCTATTTTTGCTTATTTTTCAATGTTTTTTTAACTTTTTTTAAAATTATGTAATCTTAATATTCATGTTATATTATTGCATTTTTTCCCATATTTTTCAATGGTTCTTTAAATTACGATAAAAAAGCAATTGAAACCCGCTTGCGGAAGGCATTACTAGCACATTTATTAAATTTTTATTACATTTTTAATCATTTATTTTTTTATAATTATTCTAAAAGTAATTAATTTTTCTCGCTCATTTCAAGCTTTTTGCAGTTTGTATGTTTTTATGTTAATTTATTATTATTCCTACTATATATATTTCCCTAGGTTTTTCACTTGTTCGGCAAAAAAATTCTAATTATCAAGTTTTTACCTTAATAATTAGAATTTTATTTATTCTATTTATGCTTTTTTAATACAACTATTGTTATAGTAATACCTGCTATTAATATGAATGCTACTGCACTTATTAATACATAGAATATTGGTGTGTTTCCAAATGGTGGTAAAATTACAACATCTTGAGATTCATCTGCGTCTATTTCGTATGGTACTGTTGTTGGGTCTTGGTTACCAACAACTGAGTATGCCATCTTTCTTCCGACTGTATTCTTAGTTGTTACAAGTTCTACCATGTTGTTGTAAGTTTTGTCATCATTTGTATTATCTTGTGTTATCATTTGAGTTAATATTAATTGAACTCCACTCACACTTTGTGATGCATTTACTGTTTCTAATGCATGCATTGGATCTTCTTTAAATTTATTTGCAATCTGATTTTTTGCTTCCGAAGTATCTGCAATTAATGGAATAAGGTCTTTAGATATGGCTTCTGTTACAATTATATGGTCTTTTGTATATTTCTTTATACTTGTTTCATATGCCTTATTTACCAATCCATCTTGTAACACTTTATCCATTGTAATTACTTGCCATTCTGGGTTTTGATTACTGTTAAATTGTAAATTGTTTCTTGTTGCCGTTTTATCCTCTCTATCATCCCATTCATGTAACTGTGTTCCAACATAGTCAATTAACTTTCTTGGATTTGTTTTTACTATTGTACCAGTGTCTCCAACCTTTCCAGTATAGTAGAATTGGTCTTCTTTATAATCTACTTCACCAACATTTGCAACAGTTATTGCATATGTTATTTGAAGTGTTGCTCCATGCATAACTTCTTGGTCCATTGTAAGCTGTACTTTTCCTTTGCTTGCTGCTTTATTTCTTACAATAGGATTCAACATTAGATAATTTTTATAGTTTTTGTTTGTACTATAAACATTTTTTGTGTCTTGCCCATGTGCAGTGTGGTCAATCCATAATACATTTGTAGCTTTTGCAATTGCATCAAATAATACACTGTTATCTGCTAGAGTCATTTTAACATTTGTGATTTGTTTTGTAACTTTTAATTGAGCTTTTGGTCTTTCAACTAAACCAAAGTCTAGTCCTTCTAGTACATAGTAGCCACCTCTATCATAGTTGTTAAATCCAACATTTGCTGTTCCTACAATTGGTGTCGTTTCTGACTCTTCTCTGTTATACTCACTCTTCATGTTTATAACACCAGTTTCGGCTACCATGTAAGTATTATTCATAAATGTATTCAAATATTCTCTTGCTTTACTTTCATTTGTTAGCACGCTTTCATATGAAGCTAGAATTTCTGCTAACTCGTTTGTAACATCTCCATTTGAATATTTCTCTACTATTTCTCTTGTATTGTCTATATTTACAAGATTTAATGGGTTTTTAGCTACTTTTAATCTCCAGTTTCCAATGCTTTGTATTATACTTGAAAGTGAACTATAATCCATATCTTTCATTATATCTTTTGCATCTGATTGATTTTTTCCATCAGCTTCTTCAAAATTATATTTATATGAGCCTGATGTGTTGTTTCTATATGCTCCAACACCATTAAACAATTCAGATTCTACTTGATATGATGTAGATTTATAATCATTTCCATTGTATGATTTCTGGTTTATAGCTGTTGCTCCGCTATAACCTAGTTTTTGTGTTACAGGGTTTGATATAATTTCTCCTGTTTTATAATCAACAGCTTTTTCAGATAATACAGTTTCATCTGTTGAACCGTATATGAATCTCACAATGTATTCTCCTGGAATTAATCCTTGGAATAAGTACTCTCCAGTTCCAATTCCTTGTGATGTTAAGTCTGAGAATGTTACATTTCCTCTTCTCGGTATTACCGTCGACAGAGTCTGGCTAGTATCTCCTGTTTTTACTTCTTTCCAGATATATTCATATCTAGTTCCATCTACGCCATCACCATTAGATTTTTCTCTTAATTCTACTAGTTGTACTCTTACTCCATTTATTCCTGTTTCCTCATCATCACGTTTTCCATTTCCAACCATTGCATTATTTACTTCTTCTGTTCTCTTGTCTTCCCAAACAGTACCTTTTATTGTTCTAACATTTTGACGGTTTAACGTAATTTTAATGTTTGGAGCTTTATCTGTATCATCTTCAAATTTAGAAGTATCGATTTCACGTAAGTTACCTGGTGTTGAATCTGTATCTGGAATACCTGCAATATCTCCTCTTACAAACTCTGCCATAGCTTTTGTATTTCCAAAGTTTGGAGCAACTGCTTTTATTCCATAATAAGATTTATAACCATTTATTTCTGCTACGTTTTCTTTTCCAGTGTCATCATCTAAAAGTATGTTTCTGCTTGAATCCTTTTTTACTTCAAAAGTTATATAGAAATATATATCTTTATTCTTATCTGGATCTGATAGAGGGAAACAGCCTATACTTGCAATATCATCTCCTGCACTACTATATATATTTGAACCTGTTACATATATAGTATTGTAACCATCCATTTTTTTCATGGTTGCTTCTGAGTATCTACTCTTTTCGTTTAAGGTTACACTTCCTATACTATTTCCATCTTTATCACCTATATATGAACGTTCTGGAACAGGCGTAAAGTCTGGGTCATAATAGTCTACTACTTCTGTTACTGCTGTTGCAATTCCATATGAGCTGTTACGAATTGTAAACTTATATGTTACAAATACTTTTAATTCTGAATCTTGAGATAGTCCTAATGCTTCTTGGAACAATCCCCATTGGCTATAATCTTCTACTTTAAATGAGTAGTCTTCTCTATAAAGTTCTCTTGTATAATTATTGCTGTAATATCCGTTATTTCTTCCCTTAATATCCCAGCAGCCTTCATAAATTATACTGTTTCTTTTATCGTATTTGTATTCTTCAACTTCTCCATTTATTTCAAGAGTTGCTTTATAAACATCTTTTCTCAATGCTAAATCAACAATTTCTCTTTCCACAAATCCTTGGTTTACATGTCTCATTATGTCTGGCTCTGCATATAATGTTTTTACTTTATCGCTTTCAATAAAGTCTATCATTTGTTTTGAATCTATAAGTGCATGTTTCTTCTCATCATTTACAAAAACATCTAAATTTGGATATAAATCCATATTATTAGTTCCGTTACAAGTATAAGAATCCAGCATACTTTCGTTTACATATGTATCTTTTGATTCTCTCTTACCATCTTTACTTACTTCTCCAACAATGTTTCCAAAATCATCTATCAATCCTTGATCTTTTAACTCTGTTCTTGTATGCATTTCTGCTTTCGGCTCTAGTAAGTTTTCTGGTGCAGAACCAATATCTCTAAATTTTGCATTGAATACATTTCTTTGAGTTGCAACATCCATACCCTTAGAATTGTTATCCCAATTTTCGTCATCTCTATTTGCGTTATATTTTGTTGGCTCATAGTATTGACCATTGTATGTGAATTTTACATAGTAATTATACATTGAATTCAAGTTATAGAATACATAATCACCATTTTTATCTGTGGTTGTTGCTTCTACAAATCTTCCTTTTTCTATAAAATCAAACTGTTCAGTTACACCTCCTATTGTTCCACCAGTACCTATTCCACCAGTAGAATCTGTTTTTCCTTCTTTGCTCTTTTCATATAATATTTTTTCTAATAACCATTGAGCAAGTTTTCTTGCATCTGAATTTCTATTTTCTTTTGTTGTTCCACCTAGTACAACTATTGCATATTCTTCATTTTCATATACAAATGAAGCAATTACACAGTAGCCAGAAACCCTAATTTGACCTGTTTTTGTTCCTTCTATTCCTGGTGTTGTTTTTAATGGGTTTGTACTATTAAGCGTTCTTTGGAAGCTTGTTCCATTTCTATTAATTGTTATAGATATTGATTGCTTTGAGCCTTCTTTAAAATACTCTGCAAATATTGGGTTATCCATTGCAGCATCTAGTATTTTAGCCAAGTCCTTAGCAGAAGATCTATCTTCTGGTTTTACACCAAAAGGAGTAACAAAGTGACTTGAGTTTGCACCCAATGAGCGAACTTTTTCATTCATTAAATTTATGAAAGCTGTTTTACCTCCAGGAAGATATTCTGCAAGTGCTTCTGCCGCATCACAACCCGAATATACAAGCACTGCTCTTAATAAATCTCTTACTGTAACCTTATCGCCTTCCTCTAGTCCAACTATTTGAAGTTCTGGGCTCCACGTACTTGTTCTCAAATACTCTCCTGCAGCAGTTCTATTAACTGTTACAACATCATTCAAATTCATTCTTTCTGCTACAACTAATGCTGTTACCATTTTTGTAATTGAAGCAACTGCACATTGAGTGTTTTCACCTTTTCCCCATAGAGTTTCTCCAGTTTTTCTGTTATACACTAAAAATCTTGGAGCAGATATTGTTGGTTTTTTAGGCTCATCTGTATCTGTTGTTGGTGGTAGCGTTGGCTTTGGCTTTGTACTTGGTGTTGGTATTTTAGGTATTTCATATAGTGAAACTTTTACATTTGGCATTGGTGTATCTCCATCACCATATTTTCCATCATATTTGTTCTCTTTACCTACACTACCATCTACCCATACTTTACCACCAATTTTCATCGTTAAATCTACATTTGTTTGATTTTTATTAAGGTCTAGCCCTGGGTTCGTTGGTAAAGTTATATTGTTTTTGTGTGCTTCTATATGGTATACCTTGTATTCACGTTTTCCACCCATTGCAACATCTATAGGTTGAGCATCAATTGTATCAACCGGGTCTTTTGTCATTTGAACAAAAGGTTGAGACATCATATATGTGTCATCCTTATGAATTGTAAGTACTAAACTTCCAGTTACTGTTGTAGTATAAACATTTATATAAATCCATCCTACCTTAACATGTATTTGCTTATATGAATAATTTACATATATTAAAGCTTTTCCTCGTGCAAGTCTTAATTTTTTATCACTTTTTTCTGAAGAACTCTCATCTGCTCTTGCTGTAAGTCCTATATATTGGTATATATTAGTCTTTGTCCTTAGCTCGTTGTACTCTATTTCCGCTTTTCTCAAGTATTCTACATCTGCATACACCCCTACGTTTGTAGGATATAATGTATCTGATGCTGAAAATTTAATATAAAATTGACTTCCAGAGGCTGGATATTCTTTTTTTAAACCATTTGAACCAGAAACCGTTCTTCCAATAAACTCAATTTCAAAATCATCTGTATTTTCATCATATACAAGTGTTTTCGATTTTAGTGGTTGATCTTCATTTGTTTTTAAATATATTGATTTTATGTATGATATATCTTCATACTCTGGATAATTTATTGTTAATGGACCTATTATATATTGATTTGTGCTTCTATTGCTTACAATTTGCGATTGTGACATATCTATTTGTGCTGAAAAATTTATAAGATTGTTATTCACAAATTTTTGATAACTTTGTGCTTTTTTGTATAATGCTTTTCCATTTTGAGTTTCTTCTTTTGAACTTATTATACTAAAATCTTTTGCTTCCCAGTATGCAGTTTGAATATCACTTAGATTGTATCTATCTCTTATTGAGTTTGTTACACCGCTATATGCATTTTCCATAGCAGTTAATATGTATGCAATATTAGCACCTCCTCTGCCAATAGATGTATTTGTGTATTTTTTTGTATTACCTTCTTGTTGATATCCATTTTCTGCTCTATCTTCTGTTTCCATTATTGCAACTTTTGGTCCTAATATAGGGTCAAAATTCCAATAAGACACATCTTGTAATCCCATATTGGTTGAACCATCAGATGTTAGTTCTGGTTTCTCCCAATTTGTTAATTTTGTTAATATCTTAAGGGTAATTACATTACGAGTTAAACTTTCTGCTCTACTATAATCATACCCCGATGCGCTTGATTCACTTGTAGAATTTGCTTTGGTTATTAGTATTGGTTTTAAAAGGTCAAATTTATACAATTCATTGTTATATATTGATGGTCCTTGAAGTTGAGTATACCCTATTACAGGAGTACATCCTTCATATTTTAAGCCATACGCACCTTTTAAATTTTTAAAAAATTCGGCCCAGTTATAACTATTAAAATACTCTTTTGCTCTTTTTTCGCATAATTCCTTCATTTTATTCAAGAAATCTGCATATGATGCTCCAACATCTGAATTAACATATGGGGTTGGATAGTATTTTGTTGCATCGTATTCTCCAAATCTTACAGATTTATTTGAATCTGCTCCATACATTGTTGAGCCACTTACTTCTGTTGACCAATTTGTATATGGAAATTCTGTATCTGCATCTCCAGAAAAAGTCCTTTTTTGAAGTATATTAGGTAATAGACTACCACTATCAGAAAAAGCTCCCTTTTGAGGCATTCCACTACTAGTGTTTCCCTGCCATGTTCCATATGCAAATACTTTCTTTTCAGCAAAGAACAACGTCAATACTAAAACAATCAAGATAATACTAGCTGTTTTTATAATCTTTTTGTTATCCGTTTTAATGTTTTCTCTCATTCGCTCTTTGCCTCCTTTACTTTAATACTTTTTTTCTTATTACATATACACCTGTTGCAATTATTATTAATACAACCATTGTTAATGTTACATATATAACTGTTTGTCCTGTTTTCACTCCTACAATAACATTTGCTATTGAATAATCGTCTTCGTTGCTTGCCTTATTTCCTGGTGTGGAATCTATATCTAATAATCCGTAATTATTTGACGCTTCATATATTTCTGCCGAATTACTAAATACTCCAAAATCATCATTGTTCATATTTTTAGTTAATATTAGAGTTACCGTTTTACTCTCACCAGGATTTATAACTGTATTTGCCAAACTAGAATTATATACGGTTCCATTTGCTCCTTCATACCAGTCTTTATTTAATTCTGAATTAAATTTAAGCTCTGTTGGAATGTAGTCTGCTATTTTCTTTGCATACCCAGCTACTCCTCCTTCATTTGTTATGGTTATAGAATACTCAACTACCATTGAAGATTGTTCTATATATTTTGCTTCAAAATCTATTTTTGCAAGTTTATTATTATATGTATGTTCTGCAACATGTTTTCCATTATTTGTTGTAATAACTCTTACAGTTTTGTCCAGTCTTAAATCAAATTTTGTATTTTCTACTAGTCCTAAATCCATATTATAAATATTAGATGTTGTAACTTTTATTATTTCTGTTACTCCCGCAACTCTTTGAACTCCTTCAAATACAATAGTTTTATCTATGGCATCTGAATTTAAGCTTTCGTCTACTCCATCTTTTCTATAAGTTGTAGCACTGTATAGAGAAGATTCATATAAAAATACTGCCGTATATGTACCCGCATACAAATTGTTAAATAAATAATTTCCATCACTATCTGTTGTTGTAACACATTCTGTTTTTTTTTCATTTTTTACTATGTTTCCATTTTGGTCTATTAATATAACTGTAACATTAGGTACTTTTTCTTCATCTGCATCCTTTGCGCCGTTTCTGTTTTTATCTATCCAAACTGTTCCGGTTATTTTCTTTGTGTATGATGGCTTATCTGGATCCACATTGTTTTTATCGAATAGTTCTACAACATGTGTAATGCTATTACTTTCTATTTCACCAATTTTATCGTGCGTAATTTTTCCTTTGTTTGTTATTGTTGTATCTTTAGTTAAAGATTTTGCCATTACTTCTACTTTTACATTGGCTGTCGTTAATTCACCAAGATTTAAGTTTACTTCCATTTCTCCATTCTCATTTACACTTACATCTGTGCTCTTTGTACCATCTGAATATATTGTTTCTACGCTTTTAAGTTGTACTTCATCTGGTAACTTGTCAGTTAATATTACGTCTTCCATAGGTATTTCTGAAAGATTAGATACTGTAAATGTATACGTATATTTTTCTGCTGCAGAAATAGTTGTATTCGCTGGAATGTTGCAAGTTTGTACTATACTTGCTCCAATCTTATTAATTGTATCTGTTAATCCTGATATTGTTTCTGCATTTTTTCCATCTGCTTCGATAGTTCCTGTAATAGAAACTTCTTTTTTATAGACACCCTCTGATAAATTCTTAACATTTAATTTAAGCGTTAATTGCTTTGTTGTTTCCTTTTCTATAGTTCCTAGGTTTATTTCTAATATATTACCTTTCACATTTACTTTATTTGGAACTGTGCCACTTGCGTAAGTAACAGATTTATACTCCATTTCACTTGGCAATGTTAGTCTTAAAATAGAGTTTGTAACATCATTTTCAAAGTCATTTGTGCTAATGTTTATTAAACATTCATATGTGTCCCCAGCTTGTATTTTGTTTTGATTATTTGCATACATGGCAACATTGAAAAAATCAACTTTTATAATGTTTGTTACTTCATTTGTTTCGGCTTTCATATCTTCATTATATTCTACTGTTGCTTTTAATTTTACAGTTTCATCTTCTGAATTACTTCCTAAATGCTTTGTACTAAATACTAATTCTTTTATAATTGTTTGACTTGTTTTTATATTGCCTAGCGGTATTAGTAATATATTCTTTTGTTCTGTTATATTTTCATCAAATTCTACTCCTTGTGCCTTTTGTTCTTCTACCCATTTTTCGTACTCGACCTTTTCTTTTGCAATTTCTTCAACCTGTTCTTTCCACATTTGGATAGCTTCATCTTTACTTATTTCTGATTTATCCCAGTCTATGCTATCCCAATCTGGTTCCTCTGGCACTTCAAATTTTTGTAGTGGCATTATGTTTTTTATTTTATAATTTTCTCCTTCTTGTGCCACATAATCTAAATTGTTTGGAATTTCAATATTGATAGTCGATCCTTCCGCGTTTATAGTTCCATTATTGTTTATTGTTATTTTATATTTCAGTTTTTCCCCCGCTTTTACACTTGCTCCTTCTCCAATCTCCGATTCTAAATTGGCATTTAAAACAGCCTCTTTTCCTGTACTCAAGCCAACTTTAATTGCAACTGCCTTATCCTTAATTGTTCCTGTATCTTGATTATTTGTAAAATACATTGCATACATTTCATAAGCTTTATTCATGTAATCTAAATTAGCTGGGGCTTTTGCTTTATACGAAAATTTTATAGTTTCTCCTGTTTTCATAATATAATCTTTAAAAACTATCATATATGTCTTTATATTTGAGTACTCTGTTATTTCTGTAGTCCATTTATTTTCCGGAATTTCTAAGTCCTTTGTGGCATTTTCATTTGTAGAGTAATACACTGCTATGTTTTCTTTAGGCACACCATCTACAGTAATCTCTGAAGACATTGGAATATCCAGCGTTGTTCCCAAATCTTCTAGTGTCTCTATATTTTTATTTCCTTTAAATATTGTCCTTCCCAAAATTGCAACATCTTCTAGCGTATTTTCGTAGTTATTTATAATATTCATTTCAAATGTTAATTCTTTTGCTTCAGATTTTGCTGGTAATAAAGCTTCTTTTGTTTCCTCATTTATAACAAGCATTTTCTCATCTCCATTATAGCCTGTTACACTATTTGTTGTAACCACTCCTGTAGGTGCAACATATTTAATATCAATTTCATTTTGAGCTGTTGTCTTATTTTCATCTCCATTTTCAGCAATTACCTTTATTTTTGTATTTTGAGTAGGAGTAAGCTTATTAAGAGTTATATCTACCATAAACATGATCGACGCACCTCTCATAATTGGATTGTTAAATTTTGACTGTTGACCTTCAAGTTGTGTCTCTATAGTTTTTGTACCATCTTCATTATCATATGTTTTTGTTTCCGCAATTTTTAATTCTTCATCAAATAGTACTTCGACTGTCTTAACATCTAATTTTTCTATATTAGGTGGTAATATAACTTTAAAGTTTGGATTTATATACATAATATCATCCATACTGTCATTTTCCAAAGTTGCAGTTATGCTAACATCTTCATTGGTAGTAACAGTTGAAAGTCTATCTTGTTCCATTTCTATTTTAACTTTTAATGATGGTTCTTCTAGCTTTGTAACAATTTCTGTTGTTTCATTTAAAACAGCTATATCTGAATTTTTAGCTACAACATTTAATGAAGATTTTAAATTTGTAAATTCTTTAATTTCTTCTATGCTATAATCATTGTCTTTTTCTATTGCTTTTGTAATTTCAAAATTCAGACTTCCTTCAGTTTGTGGTTTTGATGTTTCTAATACAATATTTTCGGTTTTAAATGATGTCAAATCAACTTTAATTTCATCTTGTTCTGCTTGTGTGTCTTTGTCAATTGTACTTAAAAGAGTTCCATCTTTGGATTGAATCTCAATTTTACCATCTGTTCCCAAGACGTTTTCAAATTCTTGTTTTGACATTTTCAATTCTTTGATATACGTATTTGCTTTATATTCTTGTTCTTTACTTGTTGTAAACCTATCATCGTTTTGCGAGATTGTAAAAGAATCTATTAAATTTGAATATGCAATATTTAGTGTATATTTATTTAAAATTTCTGTTTCTTTTTTATTTTCTTCAGCCGTAACTTTATTATTATACATATATCCCTTGTAAATGTCCCCATTAGGGTTTTCTAAGGTAATATCTGCAATTTCTCCTAGTTTTTCTTTTTGTACTTGTTCTGCTATTGTCTCTTTTTTTATTGTTAATTCATTATTACTATATAACGTAATTTCTGAATTTAACTTATAATTCAATTTTATAGATGTTTCTTTTATTTTTTCATATGCTTTAGCAGAATAAATATATGTAACTATATATTTTTGTGGTTTGTTTTTTTGCCATTGTATCTTATTATTTTTTATTTCATTGTTTTCTTTTATCGTTAAGAATCCGTTTTTTTCATCATATGTAACATTGTCTTTATTAAGTTCTTTTGTTATTTCTTCTGTGTTATTTATAACTGATACTTTCTCTGGATATTCCCCCGCAATTTGTGGTATACTGATGTTTATATTTGTTTTCTTAACTGGTAAAACGTAGTTTTTTACGTTCGTTGTTACTTTTCCTTGAACAATTATTTCGTTTCCTTCATTTGATGCATATGGAATATATTTGATTGTTTCATAATTTAATTCGGTTTCCACATTTTTTGCAGTCCATTCTGTATGAAGAACTATTTCTTGTTCAACCTTTGTTTCTTTTGCATCTGTATTTACAAATGTGCAAGTAAGTTTAATTTTATTATCCTTGCAAAAATTATCTTCGTCTATTTCCTCTTTAATAATTGGATTAATATATATTTGCTCTGAAATTTGCTCTTTATTTGTTATCTGTCCGAATGTAATTTTCTTGTTTTCTGCATCAAAATTTTGAATCTTTTTAGCCACTGTTGTTTGGGCTGCATTACCATTTTCATTTGTATTTTCATCATTTATTTGATCTATTTCAAAGTTTGAAGAAGAAAAATCTATTGCAAGATCTTTAACATAGCCACTCTTTTTTAATGATACAGCAATATTTAGCTTGGTATTTTTCTCGTCAATATTTAATGTTGCACTGTGTTTTCCATTGGTATACTGCACATCAAAATCTACACTTCCATCTTTTGATGTAGTGTTTTGATTCTCTAACTCCTTTTCACTTAAAAATACTTCTGCAGCATAGCTTACTACCGACCACGAATTTGCAAATATAATTACTAGGGCTAACACTGCGGCTATAAACTTAGATATTTTTGCTTGCATATTTTCCTCCAATTTTCACTCTTAAGTTATATATATTTATTATTACATTTTTAATTTATGTTTTGCAATGGATATTTTTTCCTTGCCTAGTGTACAACTGAAATTCGCTTGCGGAAAGGGTTAAAAGCACTTTTATTAAATTTTTATTACATTTTTTTGCACGTAATTTGTTGTGAGATATTTTATGTTAAAATTTAGAGTCAAATAAAGGCTTGTTTTTAAGCATTTTAGCGTTTTTTGTCATTTTTATGTAAATCTTGTTTCATATTTATTTTGCTTGATTTCCCTATGATTTTTTCTGTTTTGTAATAATTTTATTATTTTTGAATATTTAGAGTGAAAAATTCATACAATATAGTATGAACTTACAGT
>ERZ791884.90-NODE-90-length-126716-cov-16.895785_pt1 | contig 126716 bp, 106 predicted proteins | sample MGYA00509941_ERZ791884 | MGnify/ENA primary metagenome ERZ791884 (study PRJEB30046, sample SAMN00792095) | human gut metagenome | study: EMG produced TPA metagenomics assembly of the A metagenome-wide association study of gut microbiota in type 2... | reverse complement strand
CCTGCTGTGCAAACACCGCACCGTAAAGTCCGGCACCTACCACTAAATAATCATATTTCTTCATTCTATACTCCCTCATTTTTTATTTAATAATTTGCTTGTTGCATAATTTAATATCACAACTACTACATTCGCCGCAATCTTTATTACTAAGTCGTTGAATTTTAACAGGTCATCAAATACAAACTACACAGCCAATCAACAATTCCTGTCGTTAATCTGCAAAAGGAAGTATTCTTCCTCAGTAGCGTCCCTTAAATTTCACTTTATCATCTTGGCATTATAATTGCAAGATTCATTGTGACATAGAACAATATTATTGATAAGAGGTAATAATATGAATAAATTAAAACGCTTTCTAAAATACCACTTTAATTTATATGTTCACCCACCAATCTCCGAAAAAAGAAAATGTATAGAATTAATACATTAGAATTTTTTCAAGAAACACTGCAAAAATGACATATATCTACAAATAGACACAAATCCTTTGACTTTTTATACTGAATTAGGTATTATAATAAAAGCCTTATTTATTTTAAATAAGGGTTACCTTTATCATAAAATAAGAGGATACTCATGAGGTTATTTATAAAACAAAACAGATATTACATTGCTTTAATATCTGGCATAGCCCTAGTCAATATTTTATTAATTTTTAATAATAATGTGTGGTGTGATGAAGCTTTCATCTTAAACGCATGCAGATATAACATTAAAGAACTATTAATTTACATTGCTAAATATGATATGCGTCCACCACTATATCTGGTATGCATAAAAATTTGGTCGTTAATATTTGGAATTGGAGTACCTCAATTCAAAATTTTTTCAATTATTCCGACCATCCTTGTTTTAATTGTTGGAATCCGATTTATAGAGTGCGATTTATATGGAAGTAAAAAATATATTGCAACCATATACGCTTTACTCACAGGGCTATCTCCAATTGGTTTAACAAAAAATATTGAAATCACCATATACTCATGGGCTTTTTGCTTTGTGACTTGTAGCGCAATATACGCCTATAAAGCATGCAAAAATACAAGCAAAAAAAATATGGTGTTTTTTGTTTTATTTTCACTGTTATCCTCTGCAACGCATTATTTTGCCCTTGTTGCAGTCGCATATATGTATGTCTTTTTATTTGTATTTTTAATATACAAAAACAAGTGTTACATAAAAAATTGCATATATATGATTTTATTTACAATATTAGGATACCTCCCCATACTGCCTTTCTTCCTTTATCAGTTTGGAATTGCGAAAAAAACCTTTTGGATTACAAAAGTAGATATATTTACTATGCTATCCAGTCTTCGAATGCCTTTCGAAGGGGAGAATGCTTTTAAATTCACAAATGAATTCACGATGTTTTTTATCATACTTGGAGCAAGCGCCCTTGTATTTTGTCTTCAACATATAATTGAATCCAAATCTTCAAAAAAAGCATTGGATTCTGACATCGTATTCTGCTTATGTATATGTGGCATTCTTTTATTATTTTTACTTACGGCATATATCATTTCCAAAGTCATTCGTCCATTATATGTGACACGATATTTTTATAATGTTACAGGGCTATATTGGCTGCTTCTATCAATCATGAGTGAACGTATGCTGAAAAGTAAGAGCTTCTTTATGATTGGATTAATATTGACAATGTTCATATTTGCATACCCGCAGGTATATCATCGGGAATACGCTACCGAAACAAAAAACTCCGTAGCTTACCTCCAATCATTAGTTCAACCTTCAGACATCTTTATTAACAACAAAGAAGAATGTGCAAGTTGGGTATTAAATTATTACTTTCCAGACAACGAAACTTTTATCAATTGTTCAGAAGGCATCTATTATAAAGACTATATATTTGATTTTTCATCTCTAAATCGAACTGCATGGTATTTATGTAATGGTGACTTTGATCTGGATGAAAACATATTGGAATCAAACCATTTAACCTGCGAAGAATATGGAACTATCAATCTTGATAATTACTATTATTTTACGCTCTATAAAATATCAGCAAATAAACAAGGGGATTAATTATATGAAGTTATCTATTTCAAATATTGCATGGGGCAAAGAACACGACAATGAGATTTATACTTATTTAAAAGAAAAGCAAATACAAGGCCTCGAAATCGCGCCAACCCGAATATTTCCACTCTTGCCATATGATCACATTAAAGAAGCAATTGGTTTTTCTCAAGATCTGTATAAGCAATATGGGTTGACGATCTCTTCCATGCAATCTATTTGGTATGGCAGATCCGAAAATCTTTTTACTTCGCAGAAGGATATTGACGCGTTAACCATATATACAAAAAAGGCAATTGATTTTGCGGAAGCAATTGGTTGTAAGAATCTAGTGTTTGGATGTCCGAAAAATCGCAATATTAACACGTCTGAAAACCGCTTAATGATGCCAAATGTAATTTCCTTCTTTGAAACTGTAGGAAGTTATGCATATAAACACAATACTATTTTTGCAATAGAACCAAATCCAACGATTTACAACACCAATTATATAAACTCGACACCAGAAGCATTCGAGCTAGTGAATACTTTAAATAATCCCGGATTAAAAATCAATTTGGATTTAGGTACCGTTATTCAAAATGGAGAGGATATTACCAATTATGATTTATCTAAAGTAAATCACATCCATATAAGTGAACCCGGTCTAAAGAAAATTCAAATCCGAAATATACACCCCCTTCTTTTCCAACTGGCAAAGAAATGCAAATATGACGGGTTCATATCTATTGAAATGGGATGTCAGGAATCCTGTGACATCATCAAAGAAACCATTGAATATGTATTACAGTTAAATAAATGCGAGGGATAAACAAATGAGCTGTTACGATAAGATAATAATTGGCGGCGGAATATATGGATTATATTCCGCTCTTCGATGCGCAAAAAAAGGTGAAACTATTATTGTTTTGGAATATGATGACACCTGCTTTAAACGTGCCACTTATATTAACCAGGCAAGAGTACACATGGGATATCATTATCCCCGTTCCTATTCCACAGCAATTAAATCAGCTGGGTATTTTCAGCGTTTTAACGATGATTATAGTTTTTGCATAAACTCCAGTTTTGAAAAAATCTACGCTACTTCATCGGAATTTTCTCATACCAATGGAGATGAATTTTATAAATTCTGTGAAAATGCAAATATACCTTGTCGGGAAATAATCCCCGACAGCATCTTTAAACCTGATTGTGTGGATGCAGCCTTTTTATGTGAAGAATATACATATGACGCTCATATTTTATTGCAATATTTTTTAGATGAACTTAAAAAGTTCCCGAACGTCACAATAGAAACAAATGCCAGAATCGAAAACGTTTCAAAAAAAGATTCACATTGGCAATTACACGTAAAAAAATTAGGTATTATCGAATCCGCATATGTATTAAATGCAACATACGCTTCTGTAAATCAGGTACTTAGAAACTTTGGATTTGAAGATGATTTTTTCAAAATCAAGTATGAACTTTGTGAAATTATTTTATGCAAAGCAGGAATGCAGTTAGAAAACAAAGGGATTACTGTTATGGACGGTCCCTTCTTTTCCATTATGCCTTTCGGGAAAACAGGATATCATTCCTTAACGGCTGTTTCATCTACGCCTCATTACACATCCTATGACGAGGTACCAACATTTAAATGTCAAAGCCAAAGTAACGGATTTTGTAGTCCCGCTCAATTAGGAAACTGTAATGATTGTATTGCAAAGCCATTAAGTGCATGGCCATACATGTCAACTTTAGCAAAAAAATATTTATCAGATGATTTGCAATTTACATATAGCCACTCTTTATTCTCGATGAAACCAATTTTATCCGCAGCTGAAGTTGATGACTCAAGGCCTACCGTTATAAAGGTCTTTTCAAAAGATCCGTTTTTTATCAGTGTATTATCCGGGAAGATAAATACCGTTTATGATATGGATGATTACTTGGATCTACAATAGTTTTCAGAAGGAGAATCTTTATTTATGAAAGAAAATAATTTTTTATCGGTTGTTTTATATTGTCACGAAATAGCGCAAGAAACTATTTCATACTTTTCCAAAGCATTATACGAAGGATTACTTCATAATTTTAAAAATTATGAAGTAATCCTTGTAAATGATGCATGTCACGAAGAGAAACTAAATGATTTGTCCAATGAACTTAATAAATATGTAGAACATAACACTATTTCTATTATAAAGTTTCCTCATTTTGTTGGTATCGAAGTGGCTATGACGGCAGGTGATAATCTGGCAATTGGTGATTATATCTTTGAAATAGACAACATAAATGTACATTTCAGCAAAGATACACTCATGTCTGCTTATCATGCCCTCATGAAAGGAAACGACATTGTATCTATCGAGCCTACGCATATAAAGAAGAAATTATCGTCCACTATATTTTATAAACTCTACAACCACGGTGTTTCTGAAGAACAAAAAATTGGACATGATATTTTTCGTATAATCTCAAGACGTGCATTTAACAGAGTAAAAGCTTCTATGAAAACAATACCATATCGTAAAGCCAGTTATACTTCTTGTGGGTTAACACATCTGCTTTTAAAAGATGACAGCATTGTCATTGCCAGCAAAAAGCACGATAAAAATGTTCTTAAAAACCGTACCACGTTAGGCATAGATACATTACTGATATTTACAAATACCATTCAACGATTTGCAATCACTATTAGCCTCATATTCCTTGCTTTAACCATACTAATTGCTGGCTATACCATTTATATATTTGTATCAAGTTCTCCAGTAGCCGGATGGACGCCTATCATGCTTTACCTATCTATTGGATTTTTTGGTATATTTGCCATGCTTGCTATCGTTCTAAGATTCCTGTCTGTTATCTTAGATATTGTATACAAAAAGGAAAACTATAAATATGAATCAATTAGAAAGGTTTAATCCCATGTTTTTAAATATATTGCTCCCGGTCTACAACGAAGAAAAAAGACTCCAACATGGAGTAATTGGAACGATTGACTATTTACAGTCAATCGGGTTTTCCGACTATATTGTAACCATTGTGGATAATGGTTCTACTGACAAAACCAGTGTGATAGCAAAAGAATTGGAAAAAACATATGACAATGTTAATTATCTGCAATTATCGGAAAAAGGTGTTGGTGTTGCGTTTAAAAAGGGGGTAGAACATAATGACTGTGAAATCGTGGGTTATATGGATATAGACCTATCAACAGATGTTCATCACCTGAAAGACGTAATTACTATATTTAAATCTCATCCTGAAATTGACATGATCAACGGCTCCCGTTTAAATAAAAAATCAGATACAAACGGAAGAAAATGGTACCGTAATATAACATCCCATGGACTTACCTTTATGTTAAAGATTTTCTTGAAATTAAAAGCCAGCGACTCAATATGCGGATTTAAATTCTTCCGTAAAGAAGTCATTGAAAAGCTTATCACTCAAACAAGCCATAATAACGGTTGGTTCTATGTAATAGAAATTCTATTGCGTGCCGAAAAGCAAAATTATACTATTTACGAAATGCCTGTCAGATGGACTGATGACTATAATACAACCGTTCACGTATTCAAATTGATTCGGAATTATGTCTCTAATATTTTTCGTTTACGAAAATTATTTAAAAAAGAACACTTACTTTAGATGAAAGGAATCTTAAAATGAACTCGAATATTGCACTTGTAGGATATACAGGATTTGTAGGAAGCAATATTGCTTCTTCCTCCCAAATTTCCAACTTATATAACACCAAAAATATTTCTGCATCGTATGGTACTAATCCAGATACTCTAATTTATGCTGGTCTCCGTGCAGAAAAATATATTGCTAACAAATATCCAGAAAAAGATAAGGAGTCTATCAATATTGCCATCGACAATATTAAAAAAATCAATCCAAAAAGAGTAGTCTTCATATCAACTATTGATGTATATGATACTCCCGTTAATGTTACTGAAGACGATATACCTAACCTAGAAAATCTTTTACCTTATGGTATAAATCGCTATTTCCTGGAAAATTGGATTCGTGAAAATTTTAACGATTATTGTATTCTTCGACTTCCGGGGCTTTATGGAAAAAATCTGAAAAAAAATTTTATTTATGACTATTTAAATAAAATACCGTATAAATTAACTGAATCAAAATTTCATGAATTAAACAGCTACAATACTGGTCTTGCCACTTATTATACACTTGGCAATGATGGTTTTTATCAGTGTAATTCTCTTGATTCTTTACAAAGAGCAAGCTTAATTAAGATACTCGATAATATTGGATTTTCAGCATTAAACTTTACCGATAGCCGCGGAATTTTTCAATATTATAACCTTGCAGATTTGTGGAAACACATTCAAATTTGTATAAATAACAACATTAAAACTATGAATATTGCAACAGAGCCAATTTCAATTAGTGAACTGTACAGTTATTTATGTGACAAACCTTTCAACAATGAGATTACTATGTCACCCCCTTGCTATGATTTCAAAACGAAATATGATTGCCTGTTTTCTGGCTCAAACGGATATATATTGAACAAAGAATATGTATTAGCGGATATTAAAAATTTTGTTAAACAAAACCAAATGCATTCATAAACAGAGGAATCTTAAATGCTACAAACAAAAAAATTATTTAAGTTTGAAATTATATACACCCTTCTTACCATTATTTTATTGATACACACTTGCCCATCTTATGAGCAGCTCAATGATTTTTGGAGAAGCTATATTGCAAATTATTATGTTATAAACTATGATCTGGCCGGAGGTTTTATAGCCAGAGGTCTCATTGGATCTATAACAAGTTTTTTCTTTAATTATATTAACTCGAAAATATATTATGGCTTTTTCATAATGTTTTATTTTATGGTATATGAAGTACTTGGATTATTGATTATTCGAGGATTAAAGAAATCCTTCTCTCCGGAGTTATCTTTTTTTATAACTATATTAATGATGTATAATTCTGCATCTATAAACTATATGGTTGATTTTGCAAGACCCGATATATATCTTGTCATTTTAACCATTATTGCCATGCTATTGATTCGCAATGATAAATTTGTCATTCTAGTTCCTTTTTTATGTATTATTGGAATGCTCATTCATGAAGGATTTATTGTAATATTTGTTCCTGTAATTGCAACCTACCTTTTATTTACCTATTGCAAAAAAAAGGAAAACATGTACATTATTAGCTTTGTTTTATTAGTGCTGTTCAGTATTTGTTCTTTTATATTGATTTTCAAATACGGGAAGCAGGACTACGCAAATTATAGTGAATTGCAAGCTCTTATGCAAAAACATACGGATATTCCTCTGAATCCTAACATGCTTTCTTTTGAACACGGACCAATGAAACAAGATCTGCAACAGATAAGCATCAACGAATTATCCTATTATAAAACTATTATTGCATTATTTTTTTATGTATTGTTATTTTTCCCGTTGGTTCTTTTGTATAAGAATGTTCTTAAAGGGATTCGACTGCAATGCAATACCATTATTGCAATTTTATATTGGATTGCTCCATTCTCGGGATTAATGATGACATTTGCCGGAGTAGATTATGGGCGTTGGTTTAGTATGGCTTTTACTTGTCTTGCAATTCAGGCATATTTTTATATGACTGATCAAAAAGGATCTACAATCAAAGGTTATTGTGATTCAAACGAACATTCTATAATATTTAAACTTACTATACTATTATTTATTTATCTTATTGTGGGATCATTGGGTGACATTCACGAACACTTTGCGTTTCTTGAAAAGATAAACAATTTTTTTAATTACATTTTTTTTAACAATGCAATTACTCTATCGTAATAATAAAGGTGATTTATGCTAAAGATATTATTTAAATACAAACAATTTTTATTGTACGCTCTTTTTGGTGGGCTGACCTTTGTTGTTAGCGTCATGTCATATGGATTTTTTTGTACACTTTTAGCTTTTAATGAGCTTTTCTCAAACCTATTATCTTGGATTCTTGCCGTAAGTTTTGCCTTCTTTACCAATAGAATCTGGGTGTTTCAATCACCCACAAATACTAGTAGAGAATTCTTTCATCAATTATTAAAATTCTTTTCCAGCAGACTTGCTACCCTTGGAGTAGAAGAAATCATTCTTTTGTTATTTGTAACTATTATGCATCTGCCAAACATGCTGGTAAAAATTGCTGCACAGATCATTGTAATTATTTTAAATTATATACTGAGCAAAAAAGTAATATTTACTTCAAAAAAGGAGAACAGTAAAAACTTATGATATCCCCTACAATTATGCAGAATTTAAACAGTTCAAAACAAACCGCATTGATCGCGTATCTCAAAAATACAGATTTGACTACACGTAAAAAAATCGAACAACAATTAGATACTATTGACTGGCATATATTCTCTCAAAAAAATGTTAATCAGAACACATTATCCAATATCGCCCCTATGCCGATAACTACACAATCTTCTATAAAAAGCAAATATACTTATTACAAAAATCTTGGTCTTAATCACATGAAAGAAGGAAAACTTACATTAGTACTATTGGCAGGCGGGCAAGGTTCTCGTCTTGGTTGTAGCGGTCCCAAAGGAACATTTAATGTTGGAATCACACATAATTTATATATCTTTGAATTACTAATAAAAAACACTTTAAATGTTATTTCCCAGATAGGTTGTATGATTCCTTTTTGTATAATGACAAGCGAATTAAATGACAAGGAGACCCGTTCTTTTTTTAAAGATCACAACTTTTTTGGTTATGATCCGGACTATATACGTTTTTTTATTCAAGAATCCAATCCTGTCACTGATTTAAATGGACAAATTTTATTAAAATCACCTGATGAAATACTAAAATCACCAAATGGAAATGGCGGCTGGTTCCAATCCATGTATAATTCGCACATACTAGACGATCCTATCTTTTGTAATACGCAATGGGTCAATGTCTTTTCAGTTGATAATGTCTTGCAGGGAATTGCAGATCCTGTTTTTTTAGGAGCTACCATCGATAACGAATGTTGTTGTGGTTCTAAGGTGGTCAAAAAATCTTATCCTGATGAAAAAGTTGGAGCAATATGTACTTCCAACGGAAAACCTTATATTATTGAATATTATGAACTTGATAAACTTAAGCAGCAAGGAAAAATTATTAATCCAGATTTATTTAACTACGGCGTAACACTTAATTATCTGTTTCAATTATCTAAACTAAAAGAAACTCTGTCCAGTGATATGCCAATTCATAAAGTAAAAAAGAATGTTCCTCGTTTCTATAAGAATAACCTGCGGATTACATCATCTGTGGAAAACGCATATAAATACGAAACATTAGCCCTTGATTTAATTTATAAATTTGATAACTGTCTGGCATTTGAAATTAATCGTGATAAAGAATTCGCTCCAATCAAAAATAAAATTGGAAAGGATTCCATAGAATCTGCAAGGATTTTACTTGAAAAGAATGGTTGGGTTCTATAAGATAATTTAAAAGACCGATTGGCTTAAAATATCCAATCGGTCTTTCATATTGTTTACACATGTTTCTTTATCTTTCTAACCAACTGTTTTTCCAACTCAATTACCAAAGAATCTTTCAATACCGTCATCACAATTCCATACACGCCAAAAAAGCAAACTGCAGATATCACAAGTGTCGGGAATATCCCGACTCCTAGCATATTTACCCAGAAAGATGCGGCACTTCCAAGTCCGACTGCAATAAGAATCTTTCCATATGGAAGCTTCTGAAATATCCCCATTTTCAGATCTCGAATCGCTACACATTGCCAGCCTAACACAACAGCTTCCGCAACCAGTGTACCAAGCGCTGCACCTGCTGCGCCATAGATTGGAATAAAAATCGTATTTAACACCAAATCTACAATCGCTCCTGCAATCTCAGAATATAATACCTGTTTTTCTCTTCCTAATGGTACCATCATCTGAATGCCAGTCACATTGCTGATGCCAATCAGCGTAAGCGTCGGCATGATTATCTGCATTGGTATAATAGCTCCGGCATACGCTTTACCAGATAAGAAGAAAATTCCTTCTTTCGCATAGATCATAAAATAAATGGAAAAAGGAATCGCCACAAGGAAGATAAAGCGCATTGTCTTCTTCAATATTCTTGAGAACTCGTCCATCATACCTTTATCTACATAATAAGACGCTCTTGGTAATAATACCGTGCTAGCAGAAGTCACTACACTAACCATGATTGATTTGATCTTTACTGCGGCTGAATAGTATCCAACCTCCACCTTGTCTTTCATGAACCCAAGCATGACGTTATCCAGATTTGTATATATCGTTGTCGCCACAGACATTGAGAAAAAGACCAGTATCATCTTAATATGACGTTTGATATGATAACCTCCGATTGGTTTTAAATAAATATATTTACGAAGATTTATAAAATTTAAAACATTCGAAGCAGATGTAGCAAGAATTGTCAAAAAACCATACTGCAAACAATCCCCTGGATCACGAACAAGCATAAATGTACTGATCAATGCCACAACCTTAAATATCAAAGAACGTACCGTAATATACGTATATTGCTCTAATGCTTTGTATAACCATTCTACGCCAAGTGCATTCAGCAATATCGTCGCACCAATAATCAAAAGTAATGTATGTTCTTCCCGAAACTTTGGAACGACCGCAAGCGAAATAAAGAACACAGCATATACAATTGCAGACATGAACAGATTGATAAACAACAATTCATGAACCGCACGGGTTAACTCTTCTTTATTGTCTCTCACTTTTGCACATAGCCGGATACCATAGGTCGGAATTCCAAGCTGCGCAAACATTGCAAAATACGTCACAACGGCCGTCGCAAAAGCGACTCTTCCTGTTCCTACCGGAAGCAGGATTCTTGACACATACGGGAATGTAATCAAGGGAAAAATAAAGGATGACATAGAAAGCAATGCATTCATCACCATATTTAATTTTACAGACTTTGTCTTTATCTCAGCCATTACAGTTATTTCCGGGTATCAATCACACCAAGTATTGATACTTCATTCTCCACACATAAATCAACCATATCATACACTCGCTGATAAAGCGATACACCCTTCTTCTCAATCATAACTGCCGCTCCTTCTGCAAAAAGCTTGGACATTGCCTCGCTATTAGTAACAATCTCTGCTAATACATCCAGCTGAATGCCTTGTTTTTCAAGTTTCTTTACGAGATCTTCCTGCATATTTTCACTAATATTCCTCATATCACTGGATATCAGCGCTAACTTTGTAATCTCCTTTTTCTTACATGCTGCCAAAATTTTTGCTACCACAAATCCTAGTTGCTCCTGCATTTCAGATTCTGATATGTTTCCCAGTAATTTCATCCCCATAGTAAGTGTGTAATCCGTGTCTGCAACAATAACTTTGCTATACATAAAACATAATAACAGGATCACAATGGAACCTGCCGCGCCCAATGCACCTCCTACCAGTCCATATTTTATGAGTTTTTTCTTATCCACATGTGGCGCTGGCACCGCATCTGCAGTTGTTCCCGTCTCCTCCAGCTTTTCTTCTTTTAACGCCTGTTCTTTCTCGTCCTCGACAATGCCATTATAATAAGTTAATGTATTCCCAGATAGTGCATCCACCGCATTTTTCAACCGATCCTTTGTATTCACACGTTCTGTATATATCGTCCTTTGCACATTATAAATTGTATCAGAACGAACGACCGCAGTCTGAGTATCTGTCATCGCAAGGGTATGTTTTTGCACATTTTTTAGTTCACCGGCATATTGAATCAAAGTCTCTTTTGCTAGTTCGTCCAATCCCGGAACCAAATTTGTCCCATATACATACAGACATAATCCTCCGTTTGTTTGCATAGCGGAGTCATAAGATACATCCAGCAGCTCTTTAATCTGTGCAGCTGTATAATCCCCTTTCAGGTCCTTCGATTCAGCCACCGAATCAGCCAGTCCACCATTTCGAATATAAGCAATATATGCTGATAAAATCTGATTCTGAGCCTCTGTCCGTTCTTCTACAGTATCCAGTGCCACATCCAGTTTTATTTGGAACTGATATGTCTTTTGCTGCATATGATATGGCTCAATCTGCATATAAAGCGACTCATCCAAATATTGCTCCATCTCAGCCATACGATCATAAGAATACAATGCATATGAGATATCCGCTTTTTCTGTTTCTGAAAATTCCTCGTACATATCTTCCAGCTCCACCGGAGTCTGAGACTGTTCTGCATCAATTTCCCGTTTATTCTTCAAATAGCAAAGTCCTGCCAATCCCACTGCTCCGCATAGCGCTAATACAATAACAAGCGCTATATATTTTCGGATATATGCAAACACATTTTTTACTTTAATTACTCTGTCATTTTGTTGGTTCATTTATTCTGTCCTCCTATGCCACTTTGTTTAGCTTCTCAATCGCTTTTATGGAACTACATGTTTCAATACCGGAATTTTACGAATTACCCATATGATAGCAACACAAACTGCAACAATTCCTATTGGAGAAAGCAATCTCCATATTAACGATACCTCATTAACTCTTGTCAATCGTATAACCGCTTTTAATACCGACCAATGCAAAAGATAGACGCCAAAAGTATATTTATTTAAATATACTACTATTGCCCGTATCCACTTTACATCCATTATCTTTGGAGCAATTTGTTTAATTAACACAAAAACACCTATCGCGTAGAGAATACATGGAACATCATTGTATCCATTAAACGTTTTATTTACAGTCCCATCACGCATGGATAAAAAATAAGTTCCAATCATATTTGTAAACAACCCTAAAATAGCCAAAATATATATGACTATTCTATCTTTTCTTTTTATTTCTTGTGTATGTAAGAGCCAACCAACCACAACATAAAACAGATATGACATATTTACAAATAATCTAAATCCAGGATTATAAGGAACCCAATCTGTAAACTTCGCCGCAAAAGGAATTAATACATTCAACAAAAAACCTACAACACTTATATATACATATACCGATTTTCGTTTTTCCTTCTCCACTGCTGAGAATAAAGGGATTGCTAGATAGGCCGCGTATAACGGCATAAAAAACCAATAAGTCGTTACTATAGAACCGCCATTTACTAATCCCGTAATAACGTATTTAATGGTCACATTATTCCATTGTAAATTATGCATACATATGTTAAATCCTATACCTATAAAACTCCAAAATATATATGGAAAGACTGTTTTTTTCACTCGTTTGATTAAAAACGTTTTTGTATCATATCTTTGTCTGTAATCAAGCAAGTTTGCTCCTGTTATCATAAAAAAACACGGAACAGCAAAATACAATCCCGCCTCAATTATATTCGCCGATTTCCAATATCTATCTGTGCTAAAAGCCCAAAAGCAATCATTTGCATGCAAATACACAACTGCCAGCATAGATATTACATTCATCAGCATTATACTTTCACTTTTCTGCGTACTCTCTTGCATCTCCCTTCCCCCTTTTTACATCTTTATCTACAATTAATTTCTGTCCTGCTAATGTAAGCACAATAAAAGGATTAAATGTAATATCAAAAAGTCTTGGTTCTGTTATACTGAAAACCATAATTATCATCAATATCCATGTATAATAATACTGCTTTTTCTGTATTGATTTTTTTAACATATATGCATATGCAAGCAATACGATACTTAAAAATAATATTCCATGATCCAACAAAATTTTTACATAAGAACAATCAACATAGTTATACGTCCCTTTTAATGTCTCTTCCATGTTAAATCCAATCCACTCAATATCTTTTCCGAATAAAGAAATGCCATATTTTGACATTGCGTTTTGCCCAAGCGCCAATCTGCCTGACAACAACTTATTTAATTGAAAATATATCGTATTCTGCGGATTATAGAATGCATGTAACAAAATCGCAAAAATTGCAACTACCACTGGGGACGCAATAAATACGCCTTTTAATTTCTGTATAAATCTTCCATTGTTTACATTTAACCGATAGATTGCAAAAATTATAATTGTTACTATACTAATCAAAAAAGCGAATCTGGAGTTTGTCATTTTGTATAAATACAAACTAATCCCAAATGCTATAATATCCTCCCAAATTGACAATTTGCCCTTTTTTAAATATATATACTGCAACAATATAAATACAAAAAGAATTGCTCCCGTTGTTGTCCACGAAAAGCCAAGAAAATGGCGTATTCGGCTTCCATCCTGCCTAACATAATCTTTTATTACTCCAATTCGCGATCCGATAACGCATACAAACAATATAACAGATTGTACTGCACACGATATTTTAATAATATAGTTTTCCTCCACATTACATGCAGCGATAAAAATCAGCAAATAAAAAATTATGGTTTTATTAAATGAGCCCAAAAAGCTTATAGCAATCACACACGATACTTCTAAAAATAATTTTATCCATTTGCGATTATATATATTGGAACATATTACTTTGAAAGCCAAAAGAATATATGCCACATATCTTGCCATTTTTGTAAATATATTTATTAACGATAACCGGTCATTACCCTGTCCAAATGCAATAGCAGTCAAATCCAAGGTGTTTGCAGACATATAAACAAAAAACGCAAGAAGAAATACCACTTCTGTTTTTCGGATATTTAATTGATTGTTTCCCTCATTACGAGCTATTTCTTTCATACTTCCACTTTTATTTCATTGCCTTTTCAATAGCTTGTTTTGTATAAAATCCACTGGTTAATCGTTTTGATATAAGCTTCGCGTGTTGTAACATATCCGCATATTCATCTTCTGTGAGTTTTTCAAAAATATCTTTTATCTCATATAATGAAGAAATCGTAATTCCAACCCGCTCTTGTTCGACAAATTCAGCCAAAGCTGCTTCTTTCCATATAAAGACGGGAATTCCACTTGCAAGATATAAGGAGGTCTTATGTGGGTTATTCACCTTTAGGTATTCCCCATAAACGCCTGCACATGTATCAACGGATATTCCATCCCATACAAGCCCAAAGTTTCCTTCTAATTCATAAGGTAACTCTGCTGGCGGAAAAGATCCATGATAGCAAATGTTCCCTCCTGCTTGTCCTGTATAATTAGGGCCATACAAATCAAACGCAATATCTTTAGGAAGCTCATATACATAAGCCGATTTCTGCTTGTCCAGATTTCCTGCAATAATACAGGAATATCCCGGCTTCCGCTTACCACGTTCTTGTATTTTTTCTCCCTCTTTACCAATCAAATAGTCAAAGATATCTAATTCAATCATCTTCTCTAACGGTATTCCCAATGCCTCGTGCATTAGTTTTTTCATTTGATGATTGTGGACAACTATATTCGTCGCATTCTTTAATACAGACACTTCCTCTAATTCCATTCTTTTTTTCTTCTTAAATGGTATTGATTTGTTTTTTATATGGCGCATATACTCTAAATCATGAATAAACAATACCACGCGAATATTTTTCTGCACGAGTTTTTTTAAAACCGATGCAAGAAAAACTGTGTGATTTCTTACCGGGAATTGAATATATATTGTATCACCTTCATGTACGCAGGCTAATTTTTCTTCCCAATATTTTTTTGTTGCTATGTGCCCCTTTATTTTTCGTATAATCCCTGCATCTGTTCGAGTATCTTCACCAACCACAAGATTAATCATTTTCATCCCACATTGCTTGAATATAACATCTAAATCCTCACGAGCTTTAATCCCCGCCGTACGGTTCAAATATTCATCTTCTGTTTTTTCACATATATACCAATCCATTGAGCACCTCTTATTTCTCAAATAATGATTTACATGGCAATATCTTTTCAAATGCATGAACAACCTTTTGTTTTGTTTCCTCATAATTCTCAACTTGTGATTCATTCACGCATATCATCTTATATATCCCATTTTCTATTGCATGACACATCTCTGCGATATTGTTATCTTCCGAAGCCCCATCATTCATATGAAACGCTTTGCCGTTTTTTCTCCAATTGTACGGTGAAAACCTTCCAGTCACTAACTGCTCATTCTTAAATATATACTGATTAACATCCTCCGCACTGCGAAACTTATTTCTACATACCCGATCCAATATCTGCTCATTTTCTCTCCAAACCTGTTCATATGTAGACTTTAAGTATGAAGATGCCAAATGAGAATATTCAAGTCCGAAGAAATCATGTCTACGCCATAGCAAAAAACTCCAATTCATCATTAATGCTTTTTTATCCTTTACTAAATAAAACTTCTTCCTTTGCTTTTTTAATACTTCCTTCCTATCATATTTAGAGTTTAATAAAATCATATTATTTAATAAAATATGCATAAAAACATCTTGTTTATTTGGAGATATCGGATCTTCTACCGCCATATCACACGGAAGACCATTTTTAAAAAAATCTTCCGGTTCTACTTTTGAAGTTATAAACATATCATCATTAAAATACACAAAATGCTCTGAAAGATTTTTTATTCTATGAAAATTTAATTCTATAGGATTGGCACTAAATGTTGGTAAATATTCATGTGGAATATAATCCTCATGATTAACAAGCACTAATTTATCGTGATTTTCATTTAGCCAATCTGGTTTCTGCCCACAAGTAACAAAATATATTTTATGAACCCATGGCGCATATTTCTCCACACCACGAAACCAATATTTTAAAATATCCCAATCCCGATACCTAGCATCCGTTATATCTACTGGTTCATCAATTTTTCCACTATACTTATTTTTACTCTTTCTCCATTCTAGGTCACTACCATCCACCCATGGAATAACAAAATCAATATCCATTTTTTACCTTTTCTCTCCTAATAATGTTTCTAATCGTCCAACCTCTGTATTTATATCATATCCGGCTTTCATAGCTAATTGGAATAGCGTGTCTCTTTTTTCACAGTATTCCGCATTTAAAATTCTATCCGCCCATACTTCTGCCGATTCTTCCAGTGAAACAAATTGCAATTGTGGTGTTACCTTAACTTCTTCAGGAATTACATCTTTCGAAGCAATACAAGTAAGTCCCGTAGCCTGTGCTTCCAAAAGCGCTATCCCAAGTCCCTCAAACACAGATGGAAATACAAATACATCCATTGCTTGTAATAAATTCGGCACGTCATTTCTGACTCCCAACATTTTTACAGCTGTTCCTAGATTTAACTTTTGTATCTTTTCCCGTATCTTATCTTCATCTTCCCCCTGACCTATCATCCATAGAATTGCTTCGGGTTTTTTCTTCAACACACTAGCAAAAATATCCAATAAAAATAATTGATTCTTTTGGAATTGCAATCTTCCTACGTTACCAATTACAAATTTATCCTCAACACCATATTTCTTTCTGTATGCTATTCTTATATCTTCATCATATTTGTATTGCGATATATCAATTGCATTCTTTATTTCTTTATAATTTGCACCTTGCATAATTTGTTTTGAATAAAACCATTCTCCAGCCTCTTTGGAACAGGCCCAAAAATCTGTTGCATATTTATCAATATGCCTCTTATTGTATGCATGCAACAATCCTCTAAGTTTGCTATCCATATTCATAGAATTATGACTGTGAATAATTCTTCGTTTTATTCCATATTTTTTTGCATACTTTAGATAATCAATATTTGCCAGACTACATACATTAACCCATATAGTATCATACTGAGAGGCATTTTCTTTAAAAAATTGCTGCATCTCTCTTTTATACTTCTTATAATCCTTACTTCTTGCTGTGATATGATAAATCTCACAGCCATAAGAGATCAATTCGTCTTCATAAGCAATTTTATCATGTGAATTGCACAAAAAATCAAATTTAAAATTACCACGATTTATCTTTCGAATGTAGCTCATCAAAAAGCTTTCCACTCCACCGGGATTCTCTGTCATTCCAAATATCAAAATGTTGTTCATATACTGTTTATTCCCCTTTTTTCATGCCCTTCATTCTGTTTGACACGAAGCATATATATTATTCCGGCTAACCAATTTAATTTCATTTTCATAAGTAGCACCGGTAGCATTCTTGCACTTTTACATTCTTTAACCCTAATTACATCAATTGCATTTTTGAAAATTGCCGTTTTCGCAACCGACTTCATTTTTTTGCACTTTACTCTGAACGAATACGTTCGCTGTTGAAACACCTCTCGCACCATCATAATATTAAAATGCATCATTACATATTTATCATACGCTTTTTTTATGATCTCATTTTCATCCTGTATCGCCTCTGCCGTTTTCTCCATGGCGCGAATATATTTTTCTGTTTTTTCTCCCGTCTGCACTCGCATAACAGACTGCGGATTTAATGTATAATGGTACACCATCTCTGGCTTCCAGCATATAGACACGATATGCTTCATATACCGAAGGGTAAAATCACTGTCTTCTGCAAAAGGTAGCTCTGCATCAAATCGAATATGATTTTTCTCAATGATGTCCCTTCGAAACAGCTTCGCCCACACCTGCATATACCGCGTAGGATTTTGAATCATCTGTACTCTACCCTCATCGAGTTTTCCCCCGTCAAACACTCTTTTTCGATCAGTAATCGAATTCTGCTTTTGTCCAGCTACATGTCCATATGCGAAAAAATCATATTCCCCATGTCTCGCATCATTCATCATCGTTGTAACGCCTGACCTTGCCAGATAATCATCGGCATCAACAAATGCTAACCACTCGCCCGTTGCATTCTGAATTCCCAGATTTCTTGCATTGGACACCCCTTTGTCGGATGTGAATATTTTTATGTTACTATATTTCTTTTTCAGTCGCTCCAAAACCTGCTTGGTCTCATCCGTAGATCCATTTTCTACAATCAATACTTCTGTCCGTGGTACATCTGTCAAAGATTGCACAGCTTTTTCTATTGTATCCGCAGCATTGTATGCCGGAATAATAAAAGATATCAAAACATCTGTCTGCATTTTATTTTATTCCTTATTTCAATATAATCCAAGTCGGCGTTGTATCATACATACCAATTGGCACCTGTAAAATACCAGTTACATATCTGTATACACCCCCACACCCTTTTTCTTCCTCATCCGCATTCACAGTTTCCATACTACAATCCATGAATACATATTTCGGAGACACCATGTTATAAAACTCCGCACTCAGTGTCCACCGTCCATTATTATTTGCCTGCACATAATCTGCATTTAGTTTATCATAATTTTTCTCTATAATATGGTCCTCTAATGGATGGGTTATTTTTGATAAATATAACATGGATTCTTGATTTGCCTGGATTCGAAAACAAATAGAACCGTTGTATTCTTGATATTCCCCAATTGCATCCGTTTCATCATCCCACGCATGTAATACCTTGAAACTAAGCCCTAATGCTTCAAATTGATCATCTTCTTTTACATAGTTTACATTCGTTTCTTTTTCTAAAGTTTCCCGGAACATTTGCACAAAATCCGTGTTCTGCCATTCTTTTGCATCCCTCAGATAAGTTGCATACTGCTCGTCGTTTATATGCATCGTGTAGATCTGATCAATCTGAATTCCCTGCTTGTCCTGTAGAATTTCACAAAATGCATGTGCATTGCTATCAATCGGGCTTGTCACAATCCAAGCCGTTACATGATTATCATGCGCCCGGATGATTGCTCGCAGCTTTTGTTCATACCAGCCATATCCACCATCAATGATGATCAGATTATTATTTTTATCCTCGATTGTATAACACATACTTACTTCACTTGTATTCGGCCCATACTGTGTTACAATCCATCCACCCAGATCCCGTTGTTCAACATCCGCGCAGTAATACAGATTATATCCGGCTACATTTTTATAGATCTGGTATCCATATTGATTCAAAAGGTCTTCCGGCACCGTTTTATAGTCTTCGAGCACAACAAAATCATAATTTTTCGCCATTGCCTGTGCAAAGATATAGTCATAATTTGGATTCTCAGAACGCATCTCATTCGCGATTCGAAGGCTCAGATCGTCAATGACATTGATATATCCTTCCACATTTCTGCCGTACATTAATTCAATGTCTCCGCAATACTGACGTATCTCATAACTTAAATTAAGTGCTGCAATACATTTTGGCGTTTCATCCACCGCCAGCATCTCATCACATACCTGTTGTACTCTGGCATCCACCTTCTGTTGATTGGATGCCTTAGCCATCCCAGAATGTGTATATACATTTGTGCCTTTCCATACAACCGCTGCCAGCACGAGTACAAATGCAATCACCTTTACGGCAATATGCTTTCGTTTTCTCACAAACAAAACTGTAGCATACGCAATTGCAAGGGTATTTGGCAACAGCCACATCAAACGCCAATAAATGATTTTGGAATATACATATTTGTACAGAATTGGGTTCAATACCAAAAAAGCCAGCAACACACTTGGATACACTATTTTCCGTCTGCTTTCCTTCGTTGCAAAAAACAGGTATATATATGCAACGATTGCCAAAAGCAAATACCAACGATTTCCATAATATTCATTTACCCAATATATAATCGGCTGCATCCAAGCTTTCATGTTTTCACCTATTGTTATCTCTAAAAACTGCTATCATATTTCTTATGAAATAATTTTGCCTTTAAAAAGGAAAAACCTTTTCGGAACCAGTTTATCTTCTCCATATAGATAAATGGCAGTTCCTTCACATCTTTTTGTGAAATCTGACCTGATTGAATCTGATAATCCAGCCATACATTAAATATAATTTCACTTACCCGTCCATAAAAACGGCTCTGAAATGCTGACATCTCCGGTTGTTTCTCACCAACCCTTTTTTCCAACTCAAAAAGAATCGCAAACAACCATGCACAATACGAGTCAAACAATGCACGCTCCATCACCATCATATTAAACATATAGCCAGAAGTTTGTTTGATCACTTTATCATAAGAGTTCAGATAATCCGGACATTGTTCTCCAATGATTTCCCGCACGCAATCCAAATGTTCTGCATAATGTGTGTGTGCATAATGTGAATACAATGTCTCAATATAATATTTACGCTTCTTTGGCACTACTATACGGTGCGTCTCAAAGATCTTCTCCATCTCTGGTTCAGTAACGATACACGCAAAAGGATCCTTACTTTTATTTTTCCCTTTAAAATAACGCCGATAATGTACAAGTCCCAGATACTCTGCTGGTATATTTTTCCAAGCGTAATAAATACCTGTCAGTTCACAGTAATATGGATTTTTCGCTGATATATTGTCACCTTCATTATCCTTCTGATACCCCAGATCAAGAGGCGTTCCATCTGGATTTTTCTTTCCCTCTGCGCCAACATGCAATGGTACATACATAGTATCTTCCGGCATACGATAAGGTTTGTGTGCCGCTATTACAATCTTTATGTCTTTCTTACTCAATTTTCCTTCCTCCATACATATCCCGAAATCAATGTAACAATGTTGAAATTCCAAGATATGCGATATTGACCAGACAAGTGCCCCACACCATTATCGCAGTGCGTAAGCTTTTCTTTGCAATTCCATATACGAATCCAAAACATCCAATCATAACCGTTGAAAGTATATAGCTCATACTTGTAAGAAGCGCAACTGCAAACACCGTAAGCCATACCATACAGATTGCTCCTTTTTGTTCCGCATTATATACTGTCTTTTCTTTCCATCGTCTATCATCCGGAAGTAATCGATACAACCGCAAAAAAGCATACAGAAGTGCAGGTATTCCAACCGCTGCCATAGTTGCTTTTCCCTGCCATAACCGGATTATCGTAAAAGTTTCCGCATTGTAGATCGAAAAATATCCATACATATACATTACTAGTAGAAGAATCACAAACAAAGCTCGATATATATGTTTATCAAATAACTCACCTGCAACCAACCAGAAGATGCACATCATCACCGCCAGCAATACCGGTGGTAAAAATGTATGCATCATGCTTGCCGCCGAAATGCCTGTTATCTTCGACAGATATGCTGCAAATACCGCCCACGGAGATATCACATCCTTGAACAAATCTCCGGTCCAGGATAATATCTCCTTTCCCGTGTTCACATCTGTAAGCAGCATTCGATTCGTACGAACTGTATCAACTGCATTGACAACAAACCGTGTATCATCCGCATTTGTGAGCTGTAATCGGAATGACTGTACAATCATATATATTCCAGTTGCAAGCATAACGATGATTCCAACCCACGCAGATGGCTCTACCTTTGGAATTGTCATACTACAATATGTTTTTTTCACAATCCCATAAACAATAATCCCAATAAGGAACATCGAATACACAACAACATCCACAAGGAAACTTACCTTCAACAGAATAAGCGGAACCGTGATAATCTGAAAAACTGCCCACATACTCAGATATCCCATAACAAAACTTCGGGGGATCGTCCCCCGCATGCTCAATTTGTTACATACAGCATTACCAACAAATACAGGCGCAATCCACAAAAACAAAATATATAAAACTATATTTCCAACGGATGCCGTCATCTCCAACCTATACCGATCCCTTTCTCTTCAACACCGTAAATACGGTCTTTATCAGTATCTTAATATCCAAACTAATACTGAAATTCATAATATATTCATTATCCAATCGAACAACTTCTTCAAAATCCGTAATCTCACTACGCCCGGATACCTGCCACATACCTGTAAGTCCCGGTTTCATAGCAAGACGGCTCTTATGGTGCTGATCATACTGATTATATTCATCCACTGTTGGAGGTCTTGTCCCAACCAAACTCATATCGCCCTTGAATATGTTGATAAACTGCGGAAACTCATCAATACTTGTCTTCCGCATAAACCTGCCGATTGGTGTTACACGCGGATCATCATCCATCTTGAACATCAAACCGGACATTTTATTCTGCGCCATAAGCTCTTTCTTCCGTTCTTCTGCATCCATATACATAGATCGGAATTTATAAATCTTAAATCGTCTTCCGTTCTTTCCAACACGTTCCTGTTTGAAAAAGATTGGACCCGGTGACTGTATAAAGATAATCGGCGCAAATATGACAAATAATATTGCCGTAATCGCCATCCCTATAATAGATACTCCAATATCCATCAATCGTTTAATAACCTTTTGTTTGAATGACATGATATTAATACTTGTTGTAATTACCGTATAATGACTAATATTCTCTACAGCCGCATTCGGAGTTCCCGGAAGAATATTATTGATACTTACGTGTACTACAACACCCATCGCGAGAAATCGTTTGGTGATTTCTGCAACGCCTTCTCCATCATACTCCAAAAATATCTCATCAATAATATTGGATTTTACATATTCATACATTCCTCCAGCATCTGCAACAACATCAATACCATCGATTTTCTGACCGGTCATATCCTTATCCAGAATAACGATTCCATGGATCAGGTAATTTCGATATCCACTTTCTGCCAACCCTTTTACCAGGCTTTGCGCATGTGCATGATTCGTAACAATAAGCATCTGTCCTTTTCCGCGCTCTTTGTCCTCATTGGAATATAATACTTTCTTTCTCACAAGACGTACAATATACATGGTAATTGTGTCAATGACCACAAACAACGCAAACAATATTCGAGAATACACCGAAGATTGTTTCGCAAAGAACAATATAAACAAAATCACTGCAAACATCTCTGCATTATGAATGACTACTTTTTTCAATTCCTGTATGGCATTCCGCATTAAAATTCCAGAATACCCTTCCGAAATAAACATGATGGATAAATGGATTAAAATAACCATAATATTCATCATTGTATATTCCCCTGGTGTGGAATTCACAAGCCTTCCAAGCCTGATATAATATGCCAGCCAGTAAGACACCTCTATACAGATAAGATCCAATATGATGAAATCCAAATGTTTACTTCTGCTCGTAAATTTATTTTGCATGCTGTATCATCCCTTTTAATTTTTCCCATCCTTTGACACTGGCTGCCTTTTCCTGCACAATCGCAGCATCTGCCTGAATGGTATAATCAAACTCTATCAAATAGGTGTGTTCCTTCATGTTTTTAATATAAATCTGTGGATCGCCCTGTTCCATCACATACGCACGTTTGTCAAACCGGTATCCATTTGTCCGATACTCTAATTCATAAGATGCATTTTCTGTATATCCAACTGCCTTCTGAATATATACAACACACGGAATCTCACCCGGATCAATCCTTAAATTCCGCAAAGCATCAGGCAGCTTTCTTTGCAAATGAAACTCACCTTTTTCATCTGGATAAATACGGATGATATCACTTTCAGCTTCTGAATATCCTTTTCCCGTATCATAATACAGTTGAACCTGATTTGTTCCATTTTCATTTCCCTTAATTGCTTCTTCGAGATCCAGATTCATGACATACTGTCCCATTGTTCCATACAATGCATATAAATCGCTCCGATCTCTGTAGCAGTATTGCTGCAAAAAATGCAGTTCCATCTGCCGGTAAGCGGATACATTCTCAGGTATAACTCCAAGCATCCGATTCATCTCTGTTTCATCAATGCTCGCACGGTTTGCATAATTCTCCAAATATACTTTACCTGCACGCCAAAGTAAAAAATCCACAGGAACCGGGAAGTCAAAGGTCCACTCATAATCAATCACTATCCATGTATTCCCCTGTACCATAATGTTGGAAAATATTAAATCAATATCTACCCCTTTGGAAAAAGGTACAGATACCGGAAGTGTTATTTCCCCGAACGCCTTTTGATATTGTTCTATTTCGTCCTGACTTCTTTCTCCACATACTGACTGTTCACTCAAATATACTTGCCGGATTTCGGAAGCATACTGTTTTACTAACTCCGCAAATCCATCCTTGTCATCATTTGCCAGACATGCATCTAATACAGCCTCTAGTGTATCTCCATCTATATATTCAAATTCGATATATGCATCTGTAAGGTTTGCCCGATTTGCACACAAACGGCTCCCTGCAAACTCTTTTTGCAACAATCCATATACCTCGTTCATATGTTCAATATGCGGACGTGCCAATCTTGTATCTGCATATTTACGCACAACGCGGCTTCCGTCCTCCCGACAAACAATATCGGTGCGAATCGCGTAGTCTGGATGACGTTGATTCGAATATTTTGTATAAATTAATCGCTCCATCCTACACTCCTTTGGCTACAATCAAAAATGAGTTTGAGAACTCTGGAAACATTTCTGCTCTGATCAATTCCCCATACACTTTATTTTCATCAAATAAACGCACACGATTCCGATCGAAATTCCGATGATTTACATTCAGTTCATTCTCATGTGGCAGATATTCATCCGAAAAGATTTTTTCAGGCAGCTTATAATCCGGGTATGGATAATAAAAAATATGCTCAGAAAAACCAGCCTGTTCCAACATATGGGCTAACTCGTTTTTAGAAAATGTCCGCACATAACTATCTTTTGCATACCCTTCAATTCCGCCAAAAAATGTTGCTATATGATCTTCCCGGCATCCTGCCCAATATTTCAATCCAAATTTATTTTCTATCGCAAGAATAAGTCGCCCATCTTTGGTTAAATGCTTCTTGATAATTTCTAAAAATTCCGCATATGGCTGTTCACTATCAATATAACTACATGCATATTCAAATACACCAATCAACGTGATCACATCATATTTCTTCTCCAGATGTTGTTCCACTTCCTGAAAATTACCAACTTTAATTGTGATATTATCTGCTTCCTGATGCCGATACGCGTTAATCAGCGAACGTTTCATAGAAAGTTCCACCGCATCTACATTTTTTGCCATACGAGCAAGTACACCAGTAATTGCTCCACAACCTGCTCCTATCTCCAACACACTGTCTTCTTTTGTAATCGGCATGGATTGTACAATATTCTCCCTGACATTTGAAAAATGATACAAAATCGCCCAGGATTTTCGCTCTGCTATCACACGATTATACTCGGAAACCGGAACATTTTTTGCTATATCCAGCATTTCATCTTCAATTTCGCCGTCACTGTACAAATCCTTGCCAGGATAGTATGTGTCATCAATTGTTATGGAACCTATTTTCTGCATATATTCGTCCCTTCATAAGTCTGAACCGTAATCTTCGAGTTCATATCGTAATATCCAACCGTATTTTTATCTGACACGACTGTGATATTGCATACATCATATAAACGATGATATACCGTGAAATCCGTGCCATTATAACCAGTACAACCAAGCGAAAGAAGATACTCGCCTCCTTGCAGATTCATATCCTGCTCAAAAGATATCTCCATAATGGGGCCAACCTCAAAATCAGTCTTTTCAAACATCGTATTTGTACCGGTAATTTCTGTTCCCTTTGGATCTTTGATGGATAATGCAAATATCGGATACTCAATTGGCGCATGCATCTGCACCTTCATGCGTACCGTAAAAGGTTTTCCCTTTTCAATCGTATTGGTAATATTTCCACAGCTATCTACAATCGCATAATCAATAATCTCTGCTTTCTTATCACCATACTCAATGGCATTTTCATTTTGTGAAAGCAAATCCTTCCAGCATTTTGCTTCTTTTACAGATTTTGCAGCCTCCATACTTGGTGCCTTGGCAATATTTTCTGTTTCCTCGTCCACATGTTCCAAATCCAACTGGCCAACTAGTACCTTTTTATACATGTCAACCATTTCTTTGGGACGTCCCTCTGCCAGTTTTACTCCCTTATTCAACAGCACAACACGATCACAATATTTACTGATACTGCTTAGATCATGGCTTACGAACAATATAGTTTTCCCCTGTTCTTTAAATTCCTCAAACTTTTTATAACACTTTGTTTGAAAGAATACATCACCAACAGACAATGCCTCATCAACAATCAGAATTTCCGGATCTATGTTAATCGCTACTGCAAAAGCCAACCGTACAAACATACCGGAAGAATATGTTTTAACCGGTTGATGAATAAACTCTCCAATATCTGCAAATTCCAATATTGAATCCAGCTTTGCATCAATCTCCTTCTTTGTAAAGCCAATCATAGTTCCATTTAAATACACATTCTCAAGTCCTGTGTATTCCATATTAAATCCGGCTCCCAACTCAAGCAATGCAGAAATACGTCCATCGATCTCCACATTACCACTTGTCGGATTCAGAACTCCGGTAATAATCTTGAGAATCGTTGATTTGCCAGAACCATTTGTCCCAATAATTCCAACACATTCCCCTTTTTTAATATCAAAATTAAGATCATGCAATGCATAATGTTCGCGATGCAATACTTTTTTCGTTAAACCCAGGGACTCCCGGAATCGATCGGATGGTTTATCATATAATTTATATAATTTCGTTACATTCTGTACACGAATCGCCGTCTCGCTCATAATTTATCTCTCTTTTTCTTATAACACATCTGCAAAATGCACCTTCAGTCGATTAAACACATTCACACCTATAACAAAGAATAGCAATGTAATAATCCAAAAGGCAAGTGTCCATAACGGCTTCTCCCAAAACCAAATATGATCCAGCAACGCATTTCGAAATCCATCTACAATATAATACATAGGGTTTAATTTAAATACTTTTGCTAAAGTTGGATGGTTCACCAAAATATCCGATATATTCCACATAATTGGAGTCATCCACATTCCAATCTGTAATACAATATTTACAATCTGTGTCAGATCCCGAAAAAAAACAACCACCGCAGATGTAAAATACGCCAATCCTAACACAAGCAGAAAGTTACAGATCATATAATATATAATCTGCAACAAATAAACACTTGGAATATATCCATTACACCAGCATAAAACAATCGTAAATGCCGTAAATATCACATGTACAAAGATTGCCGACAATACTTTCACCAGCGGTAATATATCGATGTTAAATACAACTTTCTTTACCAGATAGTTGTACTCGATCAATGCATTTGTTCCACCGTTCAACGCCTCCGAAAAAAAGAACCACGGAACAAGTCCTGCCATCAGCCACAGTACAAACGGGTGCCCGCTCGGTCTACCCTGGCGCAATCCCACGGTAAACACAAACCAATACACAACAACTGTGACAATCGGCTGCACAAATGCCCAGATCACACCCAAATAAGAACCAGCAAACCGTGTCTTAAAATCATTCTTCGCCAGATTTCCGATCAATGTCCGATTTTGAACTAATTCGATCGGAAGATTTATAAATTGTCGAAACCGTGAAGTTGTTTTCTTTTCCATGCCTATTTTTTATACTCCTTAATACCACTCCACTTGGTATCCTTCTCTGAGAATGTCAGATCTTCTACCGTCATTCCTTCTGGCATCGGCCATTCTACGCCAATTTCCGGATCAGACCAGAGCAGTCCGCCCTCATCGTTTGGATGATAGAAATCTGTACATTTGTAGCAAAACTCTGCATGATCGGATAATACAATGAATCCATGCGCAAAGTTCTTTGGAATGAAAAACTGTTTCTTATTCTCTGCAGACAAGCGAACGCCGAACCATTTACCAAATGTCTTTGATCCTTCCCGCAAATCCACTGCCACGTCAAATACCTCTCCACTTACAACACGCACAAGCTTATCCTGTGGATAATTGATCTGGAAATGCAATCCACGAAGCACACCTTTCTTAGAGCTGGACTGGTTATCCTGTACAAATGTACAATCAATGCCTGCCGCTGCAAAATCATTATAATTGTAGGTCTCCATGAAATAGCCTCTATCATCGCCAAACACAGAAGGTGTGATTACTTTCAATCCCTCAATCTCTACACCATCTGCTTCACAAGTCTCTACTGTGATTTTTCCAAATTTCTGTTCCATGTCCTTTTCCTTTCATCTATTTCTTATATTTTCTGTCCTTTTTTATTATTTAAAATAAAGTATAAATTTAAAATAGCTGTTAACAATAAATCCTTATTATTTTGATATACATAATTATTGAAATTGTAGCATATAGCTAGCAAAACTGCAAGTTTTAGCTGTTTTGTTCACAAAAACGAGATAGCCATAACGCATTATTTATATTCTTCCATTGTCTTCTCTTTTTGATAGGTATAAAATAATAAGTAATATTGGAGACGTATCGAAGTGGTCATAACGGGGCTGACTCGAAATCAGTTGGCCGGGGTAACCTGGCACGCGGGTTCAAATCCCGCCGTCTCCGCTAATAAAGAAAAATCCTCCCAACATTGCATTTCCCCTGCAACACTGGGAGGATTTGATTTTTCGATTAAATATCTGCTTCCTTCAAATATCTGCTTACCGCATCTGTCCAGACTGGAAGTGGCTCGAAGCCATTTTCTACAAGCTTCTTCTTATCCAAACGGCTGTTGTACGGTCTTGCCGCCTTGCTGAGTCCGTACTCTGCTGTAGTAACTGGCGTTACCTTCGTAGAAAGTCCATACTGGCGATAGATTTCCACGCAGAAATCATACCATGAGATATAGCCTGTCTTGGCTCCAATTGCGTCAGCGCCCTCTGGAAGCTCTGCATTTGTGGCATGGTAATAACCATATTTTTCGGTCTCGCACATATCTACGAGCAGACGCGCTAAATCATAGGTATACGTCGGCGTGCCGATCTGATCACAGACCACGCGTACCTCGTCGTGCGTCTTGCCGACATTGATCATCGTCTTGATGAAATTCTTGCCATTTAAACCAAATACCCACGCGATACGGACGATGAAATATTTCTCTAATATAGAAGAAACTGCCAATTCTCCGTCCAGCTTTGACTGTCCGTAGACATTGAGCGGCTTGTAATCTTTGCAATCCGGCTCCCAAGGCGTCGTGCCCTGTCCGTCAAATACATAATCCGTTGAGAGGTACAACATCTTGCAGTCCAGCGCCTTGCACACTTCTGCAATGTTTCTTGTGCCGTCCACATTTACCTTTTTTACGGTCGCCTGCTTGTCCTCATCTTCGGCTGCATCCACGGCTGTCCATGCTGCACAATGGATCACAGCGTCCGGTTTGATCTCCATGATCTGTTTCTTCACGGCTGCCTGATCAGTGATGTCCAGACTTACATATGGCATTGTCGTAACTGCAGACCCATCCTGCACGCCTGCATAGGTCTCTCCGAGATCGGAACCCACGCCTTCGTGTCCTCGTTTGCTCAGCTCATTCATCACATCATGACCAAGCTGTCCATTTACACCCGTTACAAAAAATTTCATTTTTGATATCCTTTCCATTCAAATCTTTTTATATTTTTTCAAAAAATTTGTCCCAATTTTGATTTTCTTTTTCCATTTTAACAACCATCTATGTGTGCGTCAAGCGATGAAAATCGTCATTTTTGACTTAATTTTATTAAGTTAAATTCAAAGTATGCTCTCCAGCGCGTCAATTATGCCAGACCCCTTGTTTTTTTGCTCACTTATGCTACGATGAGGTTGTCCGAGGCAAACACCCTTGGGCAGGAGGAGAGCTGGGGTTATTGATGTTCGAAAGCAATAACTTCAAATGTGTGTTTACATAGAAACCGGACGGAATGGGGAACCGTCCGGTTTTGTATTTATCTTTTATCTTCGCATTGCATCCCCCCTACATCTCGATTATAATATCCTTATATTACTTCGGAAGAAAGCAGGGAGCTACAATTATGAAGATCATCTTTTGCAAATGGGGAAGCATCTGCGAGAAGGGAATCGCAAATGCGTTGCAGCGGTTAGGCATTACAGTTATCACAATGAACCGCAAATTTGAGAGCGTTGATTACGACAAAGGCTATCTCGAAGCGCTGGCGGATCTGATTCAGAAACATCCGGATGCATCCTGCGTATTTACTGTGAATTTCCAGCCAATTATAGCACGCTGCTGTAAGGTTTTTAAACTCCCGTATCTATCATGGACGGTCGACTGCCCAAGTTTCCAGCTCTATTCCGAGACGATTGCCTACCCAACAAACCGGATCTTCGTCTTAGATCGTATGCAATGGGAGAAATTCGCCCCAGCCAACCCGGACTGTATCTTCCATCTGCCAATGGGCGCAGATGTTGCAACATGGGATGCAGTGAAAGTAACTGCCGACGATCATCGCAGATACGACTGTGACATATCCTTCGTCGGTTCGCTATACTCTGAGAAAACCCGCTATAACTCGATTGAGAAAGACCTGCCGGATGCGATGCGCGGCTATGTCGATGGACTGATCAATGCCCAGTTAAATGTCTATGGTTACAATCTGTTGGAGGATTCCATCACCGACGAATGGGCGCAGGAATTCAAGAAATATGCCGATTGGGCACCGCTTGGCGAAGACTACGCGGAAGATGTGAAAGGCATCGTCGCCGACACCTATCTCGGTTACAAATGCACCGAACAGGAACGCATCCGCACCTGCAATGCAATCGGAACGCATTTTGAGGAATTACGAAAGCAGGGAATCAACTATCAATTTGACCTGTGGACGCTGACTGATACCGCACCATTAAAACATGTCCGGTGTCGTGGCGGTGCAGATTCCAACAATATGATGCCGCAGATCATCAAATGCAGCAAGATCAATCTGAATATGACGAACCGCCCAATCAAAACCGGACTGCCTCTCCGTATCTTCGATCTCATGGCATGTGGCGGCTTCGTGCTATCAAATTATCAAGCTGAAATCCCGGAGATTTTCGTCCCGGACGAAGATATCGTCCTCTATGACAGCATCCCGGATATGCTCGCCAAAATCGACTATTATCTGGAGCATGAGGAAGAACGGGTACAGATTGCGAAGAATGGATACGAGAAAGTCAAAGAATATCATAGTTACGATGTGAGAATTGTGACCATGTTAAAAACAGCCGGGATTATTTAATCCCGGCTGGATCCATATCAGAGTTTACACATTCCCTGAACGTTCTGTTCTGTGAAAATCGGAAGATTGACGGAAGATATCACAGGTATCCCATAAAAATCTGCCATATCCATATGCTTTACATTATCCAGGCTGCGGTTTGTAATATACGCATCGCTCTGTGCAAACAGCCCCCGTTCGTCCTCCAGATTGCCCACATATACATTCACATAACAATCCACATCCGCATACTTCTCAAACAACCGATCCAACACAGCGAGCTTGTCCGGAACAAATGCATCCTCTCTCACATACAGCAGCAATTCACAATTCGTATTCGCATAGGAGCTCACGAATGCATCGATCACGCGCGGATAGGTCGGATAATCCTGTTCAAAATCAGGAATATACAACAACCGTTTATCTTCACCGGTCAAAATCTTTTCAATTGGATTGATTTCGATCTGCGGAATCCGGGCGATTTCCTGTTCTGCTTGCGGCAGATACCTTTCTATAAATGAATCTATCTCATCTAACAACAGCTCCGATGCCGCACGGACTTTCTCTGCAGTCCAGTTCCACCAGCGGATCTTATTGAGTGCAGCAATCTGCTCCGGCTCGAACCGGTATCCTATCACTTTCGCCGGATTCCCGGCAACAATCGCATACGGTGGTACATCTTTCGTAACCACAGCCCCCGCTGCCACAACCGCACCATTGCCAATCTTGATTCCCCCGAGCATGATCACGCCATTTCCGATCCAGCAGTCATTCATGATAATAACCTGACCTTTGCGACGGATGAGATGCGGACGCTGATATACCACACCACTTATCCGCCCCTGACAAACCCGCTTATAATCATGGTTTAAGTCAATGATCATCTTGGTATCTCTTGCAATAGAAGAATAACGTCCCACCTGGACATTGTACAACAGATCCTGATCCGGATTGGCTTCCACCTGTGTTTCTTCTATATAGCTGTCCCGACCGATACACAACATCGGCAAATTTTTATGTTCTTCAAATAAATCATTCCAATAAACAGTATCTTCCGTCACACTGTATTGTGGAACATTTAATGTAATTGACATATTCCTGCCTCCTGCTTTTTTGACAAAGCTACATCGTCCCATATTCCTTCAATAGCTTTTCCCGTTCCTCATAATAATTCTTGAGATTCATGAATCCATCATCATGAATACACCACGGCGTCTCCATATACGGAACCACAACCTTATACCCATGCCGGATAAATTCCAGACTCTGTGATACATCATAGAAATCCCACTTGTCAAACAGATCGTCACGCCACGGAATATCGTATTGCGTAGCCATCAGAAGTCCATCGATAGCCTCTACCTCGATGACACCATGTTTTGCTTCTTCCGGATATTCATAATCAAACATTCCCATCGCACTCACATTACACGTATACAATGCCCCTACACGCCATGCCCACCAGGGGATTTTATTCTCCGGTAAGTGAGGGGTTCCGACCATGCCCACCATACCAATCTCCGGGTCTTCAAATATATGTAACAGTCTTGCAATAAAATCCGGTTCCACAATCATCACATCCTGATGCAGATACACCTTGTATTTTGCATCACTGGCGCGCATTCCCTCGTTGTACCCGGAAGTCAGACTTTTCGCATCCCTGATGCTGATCGCATCAATCTCATACCCTTGCGGCACATGTAATTTACTTATAAAATGCATTGCTTCTGCCTCATATTGTGCATTATTTGTACACATGATGAAGCATATCTTTTTCTCGTTCATCTCTTACCCTCTTGCAATCCACATATTTGCCACGAATCAAACAGACCTGTTTCATTGTCTCCATCTACAGATTTAAGCCTATATCCTTTCTTAATCTGTCTATCACGGTTTCCGGTTCCAGGCAAGAAATACGAACCAGATTCCGTAACAGCTCCGGCTGCATATCATATTGTGCTACGAAGCTTCGAAGCAGTTCTTCTGACTCTTTCTCCTGCAAAAATACAATTTCCCACAAAAGGAATTTCACCTGTTGTACAATCGCTATCAGATTCTCCAAATCATCTGCAAGATCAAACAATGTCCACACTTCGCCAGCATTCTTCTCTGCCTGATAAATCTGTGTGAAAATGATGATCCATGCATACGATGTATTCCATTTTGCAGCATTTTCTGTCATTGCATCATCGACAAGCTTTTCAATCAGTGCGTAACTTTCCGCACTATGCATCTGCAGAAGCTTATCAAAGATCTCTATCTTTCTATCTATCAGGGCATCGTATTGCTCATGCCATTCCCGCTCTTCCTGCGCCAGAAGCTTTGCATAAGCTTCCGAGCCTTTATCAAAATTCAGTTCTTCCTGCGTCCCCATGTTCTGTCACATATCCCTCCTGTCTTTTATCCGTTTCCTGTCAAATTGCGTTCATTCATCTTCTTTCACTTTATCTGTATACTAGCAGAATGTCAATTAAAACCTGAAATCTAACAGCAAAATCGCCGCCGAATCATGGTTGTGCTTGACACCTCCTGCAATCCCATCCATAATGGAACTATCAGAAAACGGAGCGTACAAAACATGCCAAATCTATCCATATGCATCATTACGAAAAATGAATGCGAAAATTTAAAAATATGCTTAGACCGAATCAAAGATCTCGGATGCGAGATCGTGGTCGTGGACACCGGTTCTACGGATGACTCCAGGAAGATTGCATCCGCCATTACCCCATGTGTGTATGAGTTTGCATGGTGTGATGATTTTTCTGCCGCCCGGAATTACGCGGTGCAAAAGGCCGGCAACGACTGGATTTTATTCTTGGATTCCGATGAATTTGTCGATATGTTCGACATGCCGAAACTGCTGGAACAGATGCAGACCATGCCTGCTTCCATCGGCCATATCCATATCAAGAGTCTGTACGAAAGCGATGGGCAGATGATGAGCAGTACGGAACCGATTGCACGTCTCTTCTCCCGCAAGCTATATCATTTTGAAGGACGGATCCACGAGCAGATTGTCCCACTCGATACATCCACAGAGCCGGATTATTTTGATGCTCCAATCTATGTCACCCATGTCGGCTATCAGGGGAATGACGCATACCGCGCCGAAAAGGCGGATCGGAATCTCAAGCTTTTGCTTCGGGAATTAGAAGCACAGCCGGATGACTCTTACACGCTTTACCAGATTGGCAATTCTTATTTTTATTCCAAGCAGTATGCGCAGGCGATTCCTTATTTTGAACGGGCGATGGAACTGCCACTTGACACGAAGCTTAGCTATGTTCACAGCATCATCAACCTCTATGGCTACTGCCTGATCAACACGAAACGATTTGCAGATGCCCTGATGTTAGAGGCGGTCTATGACGATTTCAAGGGGGACGCAGATTACCTGTTTGTCCTTGGTTTAATCTATATGAACAACGCACAGTTTTCCAAGGCAGTCGAGAGTTTTCTCGCAGCCACGCAGATTCCATCCTGCGTCGTGGATGGAGTTAATTCCTATTCTGCCTTTTACAACATAGGAGTTATCTTAGAATGTTTAGGTGACACAAAGAATGCTCTCGTCTATTATGAAAAAGCCGGCAACTATACACCTGCTCTTGCCGGAATCGAACGATGCAAACAAGTGTAATCCCTTAAATAAACCTGAATACAATACAAAATGTACAAAAAGTTTCAGAGGAGTATCTACGTCATGAAAATTATTTTTTGCAGACATCATAGCATATGCGAACCGGGCATATTAAAAAGTCTGACCCGGCTTGGTCATGATGTCGTTGAATTTATGAATGACCGGGAGCCACAGGACTATGACAAAGATTACATGTTCCGTCTAGCCACTCTCATTCAACAAACTACAGATGCACGTGCCATTCTTTCTGTCTGCTTTTCACCAATTATCGCACGCGCAAGCAAGCCTTTTGGTATTCCATATATCTCCTATACCGTGGATAGCCCTTGCTCTACCCTTTACTCAAAGACGATGGAATATCCTCACAACCGTCTGTTCCTGTTTGACAAGCTGCAGCTTGACAAATTCGGGCACCGCAATCCGGGAAACTGTTTCCACACACTGCTTGCATGTGATATCGAGCATTTTGACAACGTTACAGTATCTGACGCGGATATGAAAAAGTATGGCACAGCCGTTTCCTTTGTTGGTTCTCTGTACTCTGAGAAAAACAGTTATGATAACATCTCCGATAAGCTTCCTGCTTATATGCGTGGATATGTGGAGGGACTTTGCTCCGCCCAGAAAAATGTCTATGGCTATAATTTCATTGAAGACGCGATCTCGGATCAATGGGTGTCCGACTTTGTTTCTTCTGTTGGTTTCAATCCGCTCCCGGATGATTACGAGGCAGATTTAAAAGGAATTATCGCAGACACGTATCTCAACTGCCGGTGCACGGAATTGGAACGGAAGCATACACTGGATGCTGTGAGCAGGCATTTTCATGTTGATCTGTATACGCAAAGCGATTCTTCGATGCTCCCACATGTACAAAACTGTGGTATCGCAGATTCCGAACGTGTGATGCCGAAGATCTTTAAATGCAGCAAAATCAATTTAAATATGACACTTCGCTCCATCAAATCCGGTATTCCTCAGCGAGCGTTTGACATCATGGGATGCGGCGGGTTTCTCATGTCCAACTATCAGCCGGAACTTGCAGAATATTTCATACCTGGGGAGGATCTGGTACTCTATGACAGTGTCGATGATCTGATCCAGAAGATTGATTATTATTTATCCCACGAAGAAGAACGGTTACAGATTGCCAAAAATGGCTATGAAAAAGTCAAGCGCTATCATACCTATGATACACGCCTGACCGAAATTCTAAATACAGTTATATCTGACTGAATCTATCTTGTATCAGTCAGACATAACTGCATATATATTCCATTACTCATCTGCTAAGATCAACTGTTTCACACGTTCAATTCCTTTGCGCAGATCATGCGACAGCATGAGATTCCGCATCTCCGCACGAATCTGCGGAGTCTCTACGACAAACCGGAAGGTCTTTTCCAGTGTTTCATCACTCACCTGATTTCCCATACCAAGATTCAAGAAACCATTGTGCATCTGGGCAAACGTATGCTTCGTCTCGCGCTCGTTCTGCGCCAGAACAATCGCAGGCACGCCCATCGCCGCAAGCTCATACACCGTTCTTCCCTGTGAGGTAATCGCCAGATCCGCATCGGACAAGGCATCACTCACACGCTTGATATCCGTTACCACCTTGATCTTGCAGGCTTCATCATCCGACAGCTTATGCACATGGTTATCATATCCGGCGCCAAGTACAAACCGGAAGCTGATCTGAGGGAAATCCGCATGCATTTTCTTCGCCAGATTATACGCACGACAGGTGAAATCCGAAGGATCACTGCCGCCGAATAACACAACTACCTTCTTTACCTGCTCATGGTACTCTGCACATGGCGCAATCAGGAATTCATCCTTCAGGCAGACATATTTTTCACCCCAGTAGTAATTTTCACCTTTGCTGTCGTCCTCATACAATGCGTTGATCGTTGCATCTGCCACATCCGCGCCTGAGCCAATATCCTCCAACGTCACAACACGCTTTGCAAGCTGTTTTAACTTTAATATATATTCCCGCTCGGTGTTCAGACAGTCATGGACGATCACATCCGGATGCCACTTTCCTGCAAATGCATAAAATTCCTCATCATTGCCAACCGACTGGACACGCATATGGGAATCCAGTAATTTCTGATATCCCTCTTTCCGGTCTTCCCGCGTCACAAACAAGATCTCATGTCCCGTCAGACTGTACGCAAGTGTCAAGCAACGATAGATATGTCCCATGCCCAATTCCCGATATCCATCGACGCGGAATAAGATACGTTTCTTCGACAGCTCCTGCTCACATACGATCCAATCTGCATAACTGTCAATATCAATTGCCTCTTTCTCCGGCATTTCATAGACAGACGCCTTTACTCCAATCCGGTTATTCTCCGACATACACTCCCGTCTTGTAATCAGAAAGGCACCCGCCTCCAGGAAATTTGGCGGAAGCTGCTGTCGGTTCAGACGTTTCTCATAATTTGGAACACATCTGCCATCCTTCGTCGTCCATGAGAGATGTGGTTTGTTTACCGCGCTGATGTAGGTGTCATAATCGCTTTCCAAAAATGATTTCAATGCTCCATCCAGCGTCTCCACTGTCAGAAGCGGGGAGGTCGCCTGCAGTGTTACGACCACATCGTACTTCTTTCCGGTCTCCTGTTCCATCCGGAGCACGGCGTCATAAATCACCGGATCCAGTGTCACCGCATCCTGCGCCAGTGCACTATTACGGTTCATGGCTTTTGCGCCATACATCGCAGCGATGCTTAAGATTTCTTCATCATCGGAAGACACCACCACATCATCAATATAAGAGCACGCAAGTGCATTTTGAATGGAATAATAAATCAAAGGTTTCCCGTGCATCAGCCGTACGTTTTTTCTTGGAATTCCTTTGGACCCGCCACGTGCGGGGATAACTGCGAGTACCATTTCCTGCCTCCTTATTTTTCATCTGCAAGTGTCTGAGTTTCCGTTCTTCTATGTACCATACACATCACTGTGCGGCATATATATCATCTACACAGCTCTCACCCACCTGAATCACGCTACTTTCGATTGCGAAAATATCTATACCTTGCTATAATTTTATCAGATAAACCCGAAGAGTACAACCGCATGGTGCAATGCACAGAAAGGATGCTATATGAGTACAATTATTGATCGCGCGCTGGCAGGCAAGTTCGTCCTGATCGCAGAAATCGGAGTAAATTATTATGACATCGCAACAAAGTTTGACATTTCATTGATGGACGCCGCAAAGCTGATGATCAAAGAAGCGAAAGATGCCGGTATCCACGCTGTAAAATTCCAGAGCTATAAGGCTGGCACACTGGCTGCAAAAGCCTCCCCATCTTATTGGGATACCACGGAAGAGCCAACTACCTCCCAGTATGAACTTTTTCAGAAATTCGACCATTTCGGCGAAGCGGAATACCGCGAATTAAAAGACTTCTGCGATAAGCTCGGAATCGAGTTTTTGTCAACTGCTTTTGACCTTGCTTCTGCAGACTACTTAGATTCCATGATGGACGTCTACAAGATTTCTTCGTCTGACCTGAACAACCTGCCATTCGTCGAATATCAGGCGCGAAAAGGAAAGCCGATGCTGATCTCTGTCGGAGCTTCCAACGAGGACGAGATTACCCGTACCCTGTCTCTGGTTCGAAGTGTCAACGACCAGTCAATCGCGCTGCTTCACTGCGTGCTGGAATATCCGACACCGTACGAACATGCAAACCTGAACAAGATCACTTCCTTGAAAAAAAGCTACGCAGAAGATCCAATTTACGCTGATAAAAATGGTTCTCCAATCCTCATTGGCTATTCGGATCATACGAAGCCGGATACCTGCGCCGATGTGATCAAAACTGCATATAATCTTGGAGCTGTCATCGTGGAGAAGCATTTTACATTGGATAAAACATTGAAGGGCAACGACCACTATCACGCCATGGACCCGGATGATGCAAAAAATATCCTAAAGGGGATTGCATTCATCGACACCCTGCGTGGCAGCTATGATCTGAAATGTCTGGACTCCGAGGCATCTGCCCGCTCCAACGCCAGACGTTCGATCGTCACCACCTGCGACATCAAAAAAGGTGCAATTCTCACGCCGGAGATGCTTACCTACAAGCGTCCCGGCACGGGAATCCCACCTGAAAAGATGAATGAAATCATCGGAAGAACTATGGCTGTTGATGTCAAAGAGGATACAATCCTGCAAGAAGGGATGCTTTCGTAACATAACTATCGAAAAAATCCCCATTTTGAATATTTTTCTATAAAAAAATATTTTAGTTTTCTATTTTTTTTGCAAAATACGCCCCAATCTGTGCAATCAACGTGAGTGCCTGCGCCTTTAGTTCCTGCGGAAATGCCGTCAGGACGGGCGCAGTCTCAAAGCTAAGCACCTGGTCAAATCCAATCTTACGCAATCCCCGGATAAACCCTTCCCAGTCTGTGGAAGTCACATTCTCACGCGCTTTCGTGAATGTAAAAGGTATCTGGTGCAGATCCGCCACTCCATCATTGTCATGGATATGCAGAACTTTAAGCCTTGAACCGAGCGTCGTCAGAAAATCTTCAAAATCAAGTCCAACCAGATTGGCATGTCCGGTATCAAAGCAAAAGCCTAACACCTCCGCCTGATACCGCTCATTCATCCGGTCGATCCGCGCAGCCGCCTTCCTGGCGTCACAGCAAGGGCCTTCTACCAGATGTCCACCGATTCCACCATACAGATTCTCGATACAGATTGTGATTCCCATCTCCTTTGCCAGAGGGGCAATCGTATCCAGGAAATGTTCGGTATAGTCCCATTCCGCTTCTTCCGAGCCAAGGAACCGCGCTAATTTAAACCCATGCACGACAATATTTTTACATTCTAAGAAATGGCAGATATGCATGCTTTTCACCGCCATTTCCTTCTGCAGAAAATCATTGATTTCTTTCCTGCCATTCGGTATATATACCGGATATGGCATGTGCATCTGATTGATCCGGATTCCTGCCTTCTTCGCGCCTTCCTTATGCGCCGAGAAAAACTGCTCTAGTTCCTGGATTGACTGACTAAAAAAAGCATTTACCTTTCCCTCATATAAATCCTTGTTCGTCAGATAACTGTTCAAACTAAAATCTGTACAGGAAAATCCAGCATCCTTCAGCATCCGGAATCCTTTCTCCGGACACGGATCCTCCACGATATTCCTGCTTTGTACACCAATCTCAAGCATTATTTTCTCCCTTCATCCGTCAACCGCTCGAAATGAAACTGCGGCAGATACTCATCATTGAAATAAACGATCGGATTCAGTAGTCCCATCTTTCGAAGCTGCTGCTCAATCTCGCGGTAATAGATATTACAGATAAAGACTGCGGTATCCTTGTCCAGTTTCTTCAAATCCTCCGGATTATGAATCTCCAACCCATCCAGTCTGCTTCCCCATAAATGCGGGTTATTGTCACAGGTATAGAGCGGCGGGTACTTCTCACCATAACATTTCAGATAATTCCGGCACATATTGCCTGCTCCGAACAGCACACGGTTCTCATATCGGGCAAGCGTCGTCTCGATCTCGATCTGCCAGCACAGATAATCTGCCACCTGCCTTGCGTACCGCAGCAACGCAGGGCGAAGTAATGGTGATGTAGCAGAAGCGGTATCCTCCAGATTCAGAATCAAAATCCCATCAAAAGCAATCTTCCTCAACCCACGGATCAACCCGAGCCAGTCCGTCCGCGAAGCTTTCTTATCCGCTGCTGTAAACGGAAGCAGTGCCTGCGCTTCGCTTCCATTTCCATCCTGCAAGATCACCGCTTTCACCCGATTCCCAAGCGGCGTAATATATTCATTCAGATCCTGTCCGCATACATTGCAGACTCCCATATCCACGCAGAATCCAAAGCGCGCTTCTCCCGCTTCCGTATTCAATGCGTCGACCCACGCCACAGCTTCCGCTGCATCCGAGCATACACCCCGTATCAGATGTCCACCGACATTCCGGCACATGTTTTTCAGTAGGATCTTCACATTCCGCAATCTCGCTTCATCGAGCAAGGACAGATAATATTCGCGGTTGACCGTCCATAATGCATCTTTTTCTACGTCCTCCACGATTGGTTCGACAATCCGATACTCACATGCCGCATCGCCCCATACATCCGTCTCATCCTCACAAAGTCCGCAGATTACGCCCTGATCCAGGAATCCGGCATCCGCAATATCCATAATACCCTGTCTTGGACGATCCTTATCTACAATTCCTTTTGGTGAACATACTATCTTCATGTTATAATCTCCACTTCTAAGATTTCGGTCATTTCATCCGTTCATACATTACTTTCCAAACCGATTGCTATAGCCTCTCACGAATCTCCGTCGAACTGATTCCCTTCGTATAATCAAAAAATACGAGATCTGCGCCATGCTTGTTCAAATATTCCTTCTCTGCAAGCCAGCTTCCATCATCGCCATGATCATCACCCGAAAACTGCACATCGAACTGAAACATCTTATACGCATCCCGGATTCCGCCAAAGCCTGTTGGAAGTGCTTCCACCTGATCCACATACCGGCATGCCTTGACAACCTCGACACGATCTTCACAGGAAATCACCGGATACTTGTTCTTCTGCCGGTAACAATCTTCATCCGACACAACCCCGACAATCAGATAATCACACAACTTCTTAGCTCTCTGCAGCAGACGCACATGTCCTGTATGGAACATGTCAAATACACCTGCAACATATCCGATATGATATTTCTTTTTTTCTACTTTTTTTGCATTGTCACTCTTCGTGTTTGCATCCGAATCTGCCTTTGGATCAATCGGCTCCTGCCTAAATACCGGTTTCGCATACGAACGGCTTGTATCAAAGATTCCATAATCTGTGATACCCATCGTTTCTAATTGCTTCGCTACAGATAAATAGTTCTTAATGCAGATAAACACCTTAAATTTTGTTATATCTATCTTATTTAAAAAGTCCGGTGATTCTATTTTAACTCCTTGAATCTCTTGTCCCCATTTGTTAGGATTATTATCTATTATTGTAGAGATATGATACTCTTTACTGTACATTGCTAAAAAACGTTTTGTATATACTCCTGAACCAAACAAAATCAAATTTCGTGTTCCAATATCTTTCAATGGATTCACAAAAATCCGTTCATATTCTGCTTCTGAATAATTCATTCTTTTACGATTTGCTTCCACAATATCATTATTACTTCTTGTTTTAGAATAATATAAGCACAGTTTATCCTGGTTTCGAATCTGCGCTATATAGTTCCACACAAATCTTCTATAAGAATCAATTTTCTTATCAATTTTATATCTCTTTAATAATTCTATTTTGGGTATCGTTTTTTCAAGTTTTGGTTCACCTTCATACACTAAATCAATAAGTCTCGTAACAATAACTCCAACAGGGCAATTTTCAATCGCAAACTCTTGATCAAAGAACGTAAACTCTCCATCTTCAACAAAGCAGTTTAACGGCACAAGATCATAATACCCCCTTTCCAGTATCTGATCTTCTTCATCTTCAAAAAGACCAGAAGAAATCTCAGAAGACTGAAGAATTATTCTATAAAATCTATCCATCGCTTCAATAAATGATTTTTTATCCTCAAACGCAATACGTCTAAAAAATGATAATGCATTTTCACCTTTACTATATGGCATCCTATATACATCATCTTTTAAATCTGCCGGAATCATATGTATTCCCCGTTTTTCCAACTCGTTATTGTGATTCATCAATTCCAAAAGTCGTCTTTTCCCTTCTGAATAAACGGCTCTCTTTTCTACCTTTTCTTTATATATAATTGTTTGGAGCGCATTATTGACTCCTCTATCCAACGATGACGTTACATGCAGCACTTCATTTCCAACATCAAACGGTAACCGATTCTGAGATTTTGACGATATAATCAAAAAAGCATTTGCCATAGAATGAAATAAATTATTTTCAATCATACCGGTATACAGATACTGCTCTTCCAAAAAAACAGTATCCGGATAATGATACATTGGGGAACACCGAATATTCAATTCTTCATTTGGCGTGTATCCGTCTTTCAAAATATGAAACGGACTTTCCAAACCCGGAAATACAGAAAGAAATTCCGATTGGCAAAAGCCTGTCTGATTCAACATTTTTTTCAGCTTAGCTTTGTCATACATTCTCCCTGAAAAAATATCCTCTTTCTGTGTACTTGCTTTTCTATAATCTTCTATCCCATCAAAATTACGTCCGGTATATGGGTCTCTATCCCCGCAAAAGTAACGAATTCCAAATCGATTATGCGCCAGAAGGAATAATAACCCATTTGCATTTAATAATTGGCGCACAGAACTTATCAGTTGCTCTGGTTTCTCAAATTTCTCAAAGCATTCAGAAAGTATTGCAATATCATAATTCCCGATATTCGCCTTCCATTGCATCCACTCTCTAATATCAAGAAAATCCACTCCTGCTATTTTTCCAACACCGGAATCTTCTTGCAGACATTCATATAATGGATCCGTAGGGTATCCTATATATACCACACTATCTGTTTTCCGAAAGATATACCATTTTAAGATTGCTTTAGGAAGTTCCCTCTCTATATCTATATCTATATCTTTATTATTCATTGCTGAATTTCCTTTCAAACAATTCCCTAAATTCAAATATCAATTTAATCACATGGATAAATCACTATATGACTATCATCGATACCATCATTTATGAGCTGTAAATAAATTTCTCTCGAATTATTTTTATTTGCAACAACGTATACTGCTTGTTTGTACATTTTTTTGCACTTGCTCAAATCCAAAACCGGAAGTTTTTCTGTTATATCCGTCTGCTTTTCAGTACAATTATCACAAAAAGCAACAATACGAAAGTTTCGGGCAAGTAAAAATTTCAACGCATATTTCCCTAGCAAACCTGCTCCAAATATAACCACCGAACGCGTTCCAATTGCGTCACATATTTCGTTCCGCTTTTTTTCTCTGACTTCAAATTTTCGTCTTTCTTCATATATATACTTTGTTTCGTCTTCCAGAAAATGTTTATATTCCTCTTTGTTCCTTTCATCTATACTTAAAGTATAATGATCTTTTAATTGCTTTTTGAACCAGTCATATGCCTCTTTTACATATTCTGAATTAATATCATACTTCACTGCCGGAAGGACCTTTTTTAATTCTCCCAAAAAGCACCCTAACATTCTTGAAAAAAAACCAGCTTTATTCTTAATCTTATTGTACAGCTCTTTTTGTTGAAGCAATCGCTCAAATTCCGCTTTCGCATACATGAGAACCTTGGGGGACAACGTAGAAGCCTCTTCTCGATCCACTCTATATCTGTACAACGACTGGCTTGTATAGCATGCTTTTTTTACACATCCAACAACTTGCTGCATAAACCCGATATCCTGATAGGCAGCCCCTGCCGATTCATTAAAGCTAATACTATTTTCTTCTAAAAAAGACTTACGATATATTCCACTCCACACAGATGTATCATTTGCATATATGTATGCGATGTCACTCGGCTCTACTATTCGATTAATCAATTCTGTATGATTACCAAAACTTTGATGTCTCCATCTTACCTCATTATTCGAATCAATCGATACAAACATATCAAACATTCCTTTGGCATAATCAAGTTGATGTTCTATTGCAAGCCCATACAATACTTCATACATATTAGAATCTACAAAATCATCCGTTTCGACAATTCCAATATAATCCCCACGTGCCATACAGATTCCAAGATTCACTTGATAACCATAACTTTTCACTGGAGAATGAACAAGTTTTATTCTCTTATCCTTATTACTATAATTCTCCAATATTTCCAATGTTCCATCTGTCGAGCCTGCATCAACGCATATAATCTCAATATCCTGCAACGACTGATTTATCACGCTTTTAATACATTTTTCTATATATGGGGCAACATTCAACGATGGCATAATAACCGATACTTTCATTACAGCCTCTTTTCTATTCTAATATAAAGTCCCGGTAAGAAGTTTCTCTCCAAACGACCTTATCTTCTTCAACCGCATAATCTTTTGTCAGTTCTTTCATTACTTCTATAGCAATATTCTGACTTTTGATTGCTATTATCAGATAATCAAATTTTTTATCTACTATTTCTTTTATTGCAGTAATCTCATACATACACTGTTCTGTTTTTCCTTCTGGATTCTTATCAACCCAGGCAACAACATTTTCTTTATATCCTAAGGAATCAAGCTCTCGATATAACGCCTGTCCACAAGCGCCTGCTCCATATATAACTATTCTTTTTCCAAATATATCCTTATATTTTGAGAAATCCCATTTCGCATATGCCAATGTATCAATATTATATAACACTTTCAATGTATGGCTCTCAAGCTGGAACAAATAATGTTTTAACTGTTTCAGTAGAGAATTTGCGCAATTACTTTCCATAAACGCATCTCTTAATCCGTTATATAGATAATACGTATTTATAGCAAGTTTTTCGTTTGCCGCTCTACACATAGAATTGTTTCGAATATAATAATGATAATATGCTTCGTTTAGGATATAAATACGCTTACATCTTAGACAATATGGATAAATAGTTAACGCATCTTCCCCATAAAACACTCGAGTGTCTATCTCTCCATATATATCCTGTAAAATCTGTCTTCGATATAGTTTATTAACAAGGGTACACTTTAATCCCATTTCATTTTTTTTAAAATCATGTAACATCGATGGATAAATTGCCGATTCCAGATTAACATAAACTCCTTCCGGATAAAGATCATACCATTCTTTTCTCGAACCATCTGCGTAATCACGATATATTCCAGACGTTACCAAATCACACTCATTTTCTTCCATACATTGTACTAATCTTTCATACATTATTGGCTCTATCCAATCATCACTATCAACAAAACCAACAATCTCCCCTTCGGCAAGTTCAATTCCTCTTTTCCGAGTAGAAATCAAACCAATATTTGTCTGTGTAAAAAGTCTTATTCTGGAATCTTTTTCCTGATATTCCTTTGCAATACTATAACTATCATCCGATGATCCGTCATCAATCAGAATAATATCAAGATTTTTATAAGTTTGAGAGATGACACTCTTTAAGCATTTGTGTAAATATTGTGCTGCATTGTAAATCGGGATAATAACTGATACCTTTTTCTCTGTCATATCATTTATCCTCCCCGTATAATTGCTCTGCTATTGGAATCGGATAATTTACTGCATCTATACCATGACATCTATGACACATATCTAAATAACCTTTTTCCGAATATCCAAGATTAAACTCCAACAACACCTTTTTATAGTTATCACTCTTTAGTAGCTCCAAATCTAGATAGTCATCCTGTCCCTCATTAAAATGAAGGTTGTCAGATACACTTCTTGCCATTACGCAAAAATACAGCTTATTGCCTCGCACTTCTCTGCATGGAGTTAAGCATCTGTCGAATGTCTGTGTTAACTCCTCTTCATCCATATCTTTGTTCAAATAGTCAAAACCATAATCAATCCAATAGCCATCTTCATCATACAATTTATATTCAATTCCATATTCTTGCAGTTTTTTTATCAATTTCATATGTGACTGATGCAATCGTGGCAATGCCTTTGCATAATTAGATATTCGATAAAGCACTTGATATTTTTGGCATACTTTTAATGTTTCTTCATCCGGGGCAATTGTTCCATTTGTTGTAATACTAAAAATTCCTATTTGGCTTCTATATTTGTTTCCTATGTACACAATTGCTTTTGAGAGGCCTTTATATAATAACGGTTCACCTCCAATTAATACAAATTCATTTATATAGTCCACTTTCGAAAAGAACATATCTGCACTTTTATATACTTCTGATAAATCTAAATCTTGTGTCTGATTACCAACATTATAACAGGCATGTGCACATTTTTTACATTTCAATGAACATCTTTCAGTCAATGTAATTTGCGCCAAGCTCATATAAGTTTTATTTAAAAAATATGTAGCGATAACTGGAAGAATTTTGTTATGAAATTCATCGTCAAAAAAGAAATCTCTTCCATGAATTAAATTCTCCTTTTCAAGCTGTTTCGCAATTTCAAGAGAATATTTTTTTGAAACACCTATAACAATTGCAATATGTGAATTTTCAGATATATACTTGTCCAATGACATAATTGTATGTCCTAACAGCCGCTGTCCTTGTCGTTCTTTATTATTGTCGATGAATCCTCCTAATATCCCAAATGCTCTAATACAGCGTCCGGTATTTTCGCCAATTTGTCCCGCTCCAAAAATATAAATATTTCTGTGAAACTCATCTTTTATAGAAGCAGAAAATTCATCGAATTCATGTCCTCTATTTGTCCATTTCATCGCTTATTTTTTCCTCTTTATATTATTTTTTGTTCTGAAACTCCCATTTTCATTAAAACATTCTTCATTTCTATTCTTGCTGATTCATTTACTCTTGCAATCACAACATAATCGTATTCAATGTTCAGTATATCTTCAATAGGATATATAATGTTTTCTTCCTGGACATACTTATCAATCCATAATATTACTTCGCAATACTTACTTTTTTGTACCTGCTCATAATATGCTCTACCAACAGCACCGGCACCATATAACACAATGCGAGATTTTTTTTCCACATTTGCAAATGGAAAAAGCCACTTATAATTATTGGATATCATACCTTTGTATTTTTTTCTGTGAAGCTGGACTGAATTCATATAAAACATATCCAACTGCTCTTCCATAATTGAAACTACCCCTAATTGCTGAAATTGCATTTTCAAATATTCATATAATTTAAATGTCTTCTCAAAAAAATCTTCTTCCACAAAATACGGTGCCGTTATTGTTCTTTCTCGTTGTCTATGATAATAATATGGAGCCGTTGAGATATATATTTTATTCACTCTAAAAATTAATGGATAAATAATCGCCGAATCCTCACCATACAAAAAATTATTTCCGGCTATCTGTGTATATTGTTCTTTTACAAGCTCTGTTTTAATTATTTTCATACAGAGTGAAGGATCTAAGCACCAGCCATCTTTTTCCTTACTCCATAACATTTTTTTTATTATAGAGTCTTCAATTTCCTTTTTCTCATATATTCCTTCTTGAAATTCAGAACATAAGTCATAAGCATAATCATCTTCATTCCAATATCTTATGCATCCACAAGTCACGATATCTGCGTCATACTCATCCGCCTTGCTCAGCATATATTCATACATTCCACCCGCAATAAAATCATCTGCATCCACAAACGTAACATATTTCGTATCCGCTTCCCTTAAACCTCTTTCTCTTGCTGCAATTAGTCCCTTGTGTTCTTGATGAATCACCGTCATTTTTTGTTTATATCTATCGCATATTTTCTCACTTTCATCCGTAGATCCATCATCAACAACTACTATTTTTATTTTATTTAGATTTTGACTTAGTACACTATCTAAACACTGTTTAAGATAAGCGATTTTATTATATACTGGTATAATAACTGTTAATAATTTATCCATACTTATTAATCTCCATTACTCCTAATTCAACAATGGTTATTTTTTATTACTGCATTACCCCCTTAATTCTTATCAAAAATAGCATAATCTTTTATTATATTTTCAATTTGAGAATATTTACTATTATTCAAATCCTTATTACTTACCCAAGACTCATCATAGTGATGAATGCTAATTGTATTCTTAGTTAATTTTACACTTCCCCCACTGTAACCTTGAGGATCTAACCAATCCGTAGGTAATATTATATTACCATTAATATTCTGCACTTCATTATTACATTTGAGGGCATATTTTTTTAAGTGAACTGTTTGATAATATGGTGAAGCAATCATATTTAACTTACCATTCTCATCAACAAAAGAAATCTTATCATATTCGTCTCTGAGTTCACCAATCAATTTATTATTCTTTTTGGCGCCGAATCCCAACCCCAAATTAATCCAGTAATTTCTTTGAAACCCCATAAAACCATCATATTTCATCAACATATCTGGTCTATTTAGCATCTCTACATCCGTATCAAGGTAAATTCCACCATATTTATATAATATATCTAACCTTGCATAATCTGGGACAAATCCCCATTTTCCATGCTTATATGCTTCATACATATATTTGTTTTTTTTAACGTCATAATTGGATTCATTCCATTGCAAAATCTCATAATCCGGGCATATCTTTTTCCAACTATCAATACATTTTTTGTTTTTTTCAGGTATATCGTTCCCTCCAAACCAACAATAGTGTATCGTTTTGGGAATAATATCTTTTCTAACAGGAGAAATTAAATCACTTCTTTTATTATTCACCATCATTGACATTATCGGATATATATAACAATCAACATCGTAGTCTGCAAATATATTTTCTAATTTCAGAATCATCTCATAACAATACATCGTGGTAATTAAAAAGACACAATTTTTAAAATTAATATTTGATATATTTCCAAAATTAATTCTTTGAATCCAATATCCATTACAATTTATTTTCTCATCTTTTAAATTTGAATCAACCACACATTGAATCTTATCTAAAAAACAATTGTCCATTGTAATAAACATATCTTGAAATAACTTTCCCGCTCCAAAGCAAATTATACTTTTATCAATATTTAATTCCATAAATTCTGATAAGTTTTTATTAATTAGCTTCATAAATTCACCTTGTTTTCTGAATCGCTGCAGGAATACTTCTTGATCTCACGCAGGAGCCATTACAATATTTACATGCAGTCAAACTTTCTGTATTATTAATAACTTTTAATAATTTCTTCCTATTGATTCTTGGATCTGACATATTATTATAGTCAATATATTCATCCATTAAATTATTGAAAAAGCCCAAACGTTCTCCATGCGCGGCTCTCGGACACAAATATAATATTCCTCTATAAAACGTATAGCACTTTGACATTAAACAATCGGCATATAATTTTTTTAACGCATCATCCGTATATCCACGAAGATTTAATCCCCCTAAATCTTTCCAATCATTATACTTGTGAACATAGTATTTTATATTGCTTCTATCAAATAAATCCGACAATTCTCTTACTTTTCTGCTAACCAAACCATAATCTGACATATGTACCGAAACTTTTTTATCAGCTAACACTCGCAATATTTTTTCATTAGGTATAATCGTTGAATTTGTATATACAGTTATTCTTTTTATTTTATTATTATTTATATAATGCAATAACAATTTATCCATATCATTGACTAAAAAAGGCTCCCCACCCAAAAGTCGCATTTCTAAAAGAATATCTATAGTTGTCAAAAATTTATCGAACGATTGTATAATTCCATTTACTTCTAAATTTTCCGGTTTTTCATAATATTGCATCAAATTAGCACAATCTTTGCATCGCAATGTACACTTTTCTGTCAACACGACTTCAACATGTCCTACAATTAATTCGTCTTTATTATAGTTATTAATTACATTTTTATATTTATCAATATTTCTTTTTTCATCCAGCGTATATTCATTCAAAAATTCATCCGGACATATCTCAATTAAATATTCTATATCATAAAATATCTCAACCTCATTTTTTATCAATGTAGCAACTATCTCTCCGAAATAGTTCAAAGATGCAACCAAAAAAACATCTTGACTAAACCTATTAATTTCTTGTGGTGATATAACTGGAATCTGATGATATAGCTCCCCTGCATGATTCTTATCCACAAAATAATCTGGAGTAAGGCCTATCTCCTTTAATCCTCCAAGTGCAATTTCTCCATAATTGCCAGCACCATATATTAATAATTTTTTTTCACTATTATAAAACTCTTTTGTAAAAGTTTCTGTTAACCGCATACCTCATCCGTTCCTTCCATACTTTTTCTCTTAAACCACGACATATTTCCATAGTGTATCCAAAATGTTTTATCTGTTTTATATATCTTTTTTGTATGTTGGTTTGCTCCTTGAAAAATCATAGGATAAATATTCATCCCACCAACATTTTGCAATTGGTCGTTTATCATTACTCCCCATTTTTTTAAAACATGATATGAATGACTATTACAAGAAGTATTATCTTCGGAACCATCTTCTTTAATAAATGTGATTCCATCATAATAATCTCTGAGTTCTCGTATGATTTTTGTTTTAGGTATTGCACCAAATCCTGATCCTAAATTCATTGTCATTGAAGAATCCACACATCCGAAACATTCCTGATATAACAGTTGATCTGGTTTTTTAATCATTTCGATATCTGTATCCAAGTAAATCCCTCCATATTTATATATAATATCTAGTCGCATATAATCCGAAACAAAGCCCCACTTTTTTCGTTCATATGCCTGCTTCATATATAAATTACTCGAAATGTCATAATTTTTCTCGTTCCACTCATAAAATTCATAATCCGGACATATCTTTCTCCATTGCTTTATATTTTCATTTATTAATAAGGTTTTTTTACCACCTAACCATACATAATGAATTTTCTTAGGAATTACGGGATTGATAGTTTCCTTAATCACCTCATGATAGTTTGAAGAAATTAATTCATTATCTGATACTTCTGCAAATGCAATATAATCCCATTTTCTTATCACATCCGATTCTAGTTGCTTATATATTTCGTTATAGTCTAAACACGTAATCAAAATAACGACATTTTCATCCAACGCTTGATGAGCCTCGTCAAACGAATAAACTGGATACTTATACCCGTCATGCGAATAAAAATCTCCTATTTTTGCTTTATTATTATCAATATAAGCCACTAACTGTTCTTGAATGTTCCAGTTTGAAAAAAAATCTGCCATTCTTCTACCTTGAATTCCCAGACCAAAACATGCAACCTTATGTTTTTTTACCAGCGAAATTAATTGTTCTAAATTTAGCCCATTTAATCTTCCCATAATTAGCCCTCTATTTTCTTGACATCTTTTTTATTATGACATTTGCAACTTCTCCACTTGCATCTCCATTAAAAACTAATCGTATATTTCTTTTAAATTTCATAACATTGTCTATATACCTTGTTTTGTCAAATTGCAAAATACATTTTTTCAACTCTTCATTATTTCTGGCAATATCAAAAGGTAACTCCACATCAATTCCTGGCGTTATCTTTTTATTATTACTGACATGCTCTATTTCATTATTTGATAAATTCCAAAATAAATTTCTAGAGTCCTTATATTCTGTTAAATCATCCACATACAAAAAAGCAGGCATATTGCAGTAACATGCCTCAAAAACGGCACTCGAATAATCTGTTATATATGCATCCATCGCTGCAAGTATCTCATACATATCATCTGATTGACTTTCATTTATAATCCGTTTTTGCAAATGTTCATCTGTATATCCATGGAATTGTTCTGCTAGTTGTGGATGAACACGAACACAAATATACCACGTTCCTCCAAATCGTTCTTCTAAACACTGAATTAACTTTGCAAAATCAATTGTCCATATTTGCGAGTACACCATTCTTACTCCGTTTTTCGCCCCTTCCCGAAATGTTGGTGCAAACATAACCACCTTGGTATCTTCTCCTAAGCCATACTTCTCTCTAAATGCATTCTTATACTTTTCACGATTTCCATACAACACATCACATCGTGGTGCTCCTGTTTTCAAATAAGATCCGCTATATATCAATCCCTTCGGACACATTTCCTCACAGAATTTCGAATCTATAATCAAATCATCTATCATTTCGGAATCATTTTTACTTACCAGATATGCCATTTTCGAGAAACCTTTTCCTCTCCATAGCCCAACCGTTTTTATTCCCAATGTATAATGATTCGTATTTAGATAATATTGTCCCTTACGCTTTTTTGTACCTAAGGGCTTTCGATAATTGTCTATCCAAACCTTTGAACGGCTCAGCCAATACGCCCGACTCCATAAAGTATTTGGAACTTTACGAATATAGTCAGGAAAATTTTTATTCATATCATTTACAAACCAGACAAACTCATAATCGGGATTACGCTTATGCAGTTCTTGTACAACATACTTCGGATTGCATCCAAATCCGCCTCGTCCTTCAAACGTACACACCGAAACCAGATTTTTCTTAATTGGAAATAGACGACAAACATAAAAGCATAGACTATGTAAAAATGCGGCTCTTTTCCTTTTTCGTATGTATGCACGTTCTTTTTTATCTGTAACTTCATAAGGATATGACAAATCCATTTTTAACTCCTCTATATAAAAACCCCCGCATAATTCTATGCGAGGGTCTACTCTTTTCCTAACTTCTTCTGTATCCGCGACTCCGTTCGCACAAGAGCAAATTCCGTTTTGCTCACATTACACGTAATATCTCATATATTATATCGGATATCGCCATTAAAATATTTAGTTATTTTCGCGAATTTCAATCGGTTTCCACTATTTCATACTCGCCTTCCGATCACAAATTACAGATACACTTCCGGTTCGTTCAATATGATATCCGTAATCCCCTGTTCCTCTAATGGTTTAAAATCCAGCCTGTTTCCCGTCGGCTTCTCCGGATACAGATGTCCGGACATCCATGCACGAACTGTAATTCCTCTCAATTCTTCTTTCGGAACATCTATCCCTCTCCAGAACGGATGCACTGCCACCGCTTTACACCCTCCTTTGATCTTATACAGGCAATCGGATACATGCACATCCAGAATTCCAAGCTCTGCTTCCGAATCAATCCCTGCTAATTTCTCCAATGATTTTGCATAGAATGTAGAATATACGATATGTTTCTGTAATCCACTTTTTTGAACTAAATCTACTATTTTCTCTTCCATACCCGGATATGGATATACGGAGTTCTTCAATTCAATATTTAACTTGAATGCGGCATCCTCGTGCACTTTATCCTGAATCAGCTCCAACAGTTCTTCGATACAAGGGATCTGCTCACTCTTTCCATCTCCGGCATCGATTCGCAGGCGCCTCAGTTCTTCATATGTATAATCCCGCAGGAATCCAGTTCCATCTGTTGTTCGGTCTACCCGCTCATCATGGAACACCATCAGATGACCATCCTTCGATATCTGAATATCAGTCTCGATTCCAGCAAGTCTGGAAATTGCGCACGCCTTCTCAAAAGCCGTCACTGTATTCTCCGGGTAGTTCTGACTACAGCCTCTATGTGCCCATATCTTCATAGAATGCCTCCTATATTTTCCGTCCCTGTTCCACCAGAAACTTTTCCATCATATCCGCCATAAAGATAGAATCCTCTGCTGTCAGCTTGAAGTTGCTGCTTTCATTTCCCCGAAGCTTCGTCAGGAAATCGCTGATCTCGTAACGAAGTCCATCTCCCAGATAGGTATCCGAATACTTCTGTACATTGGATGCATCCTCATAATGTACCTCGAAATACGAGGTTTTCCACCACGGAGCTTCTGCCACAATATATCCATTTGTGCCAGAGATCAACAACCGTCCTTCCGACTTCACGCCCAGACCACATGTGAGTGTCGCCAATGCATGCGGGTAGGTAAAGCTTACCTTCGTAAATACATCCAATCCATTCTCGCCACGCAAACTCTCAAAACGGTAATCCGTATATTCTTCTCCTAATAGCTTTAATACCGGAAGCATAATATAACTGCCAAGCTCCGTGAAACTGCCACCATAGTTTATGTCTGTCAACTCTCTCGTATCCGGTTTCTCCAGCTTTGTAAAGCAGGCTTCAATATTCCGGATCGCGCCGATACTTCCACTTGCAGCGATTCCAAGTAACTTATGAAAGCCCGGACAATATGCTGTCTTTATACCTTCAAACAGAATCAATCCCTTTTCTTTTGCCAGCTCAAAAAGTTCCTCTGCCTGCTGCCGCTTTAAAACCATTGGCTTCTCACAGATTACATGCTTTCCATGATTCAGCGCATCTTTAATATAAGAATAATGTGTCTCATGCGGTGTTGCAATATAGACCACATCAATATCTGCGTAGAAATGTTCCATGTCCGCATACCAATTAATTTCCCATCGATCTGCAAACGACTTTGCACTTTCCGTGTGTGGATTGTAAACACCCTGCGTACTCACACCGCTGACCAGCTTTGCTTCCACAACAAACCGTGAAGCAATCCGCCCGGTTCCAATGATGCCGATTCTCTGGATATGACTGTTCTCCTGTCGAAGCATCGTACTGGAAATATCTTTCGTACGTTCCAGATATACAACCTTGCAGTAATCCTTTAAATAATCGAAGCATCCAACCCAATCCGATCCGACAGTAAATATATCTACATTATATTTCTTAATGTCCGTAAACTTCTGACCGCCCGACTCTTCTATAATAATCTCATCCGCAAACCCGGATTTCCTCACGTTCTCTATCCGGGTCACCAGAGAATCTACTACATTTAATTTTCCTCGTGCCTTGTCATATTCCTCAGTTGTCACCCCAACGATCAGATAGTCCCCCAATGCTTTTGCACGCTGCAACAGCCGGTAATGTCCCTCATGGAACAGATCAAAGGTTCCGTATGTAATTACTTTTGTCATATGCCTTCTCCTCTGCATACACAGTTTTTATATATACTTCTACTCACACAACTCATCCATCATAAACGCATGAATCTTCTGTCCACTCCTGCCATCCGCATACATCGCAATCTCACCATATGCTTCCAGACAAGCCTGGCGGTCGAACGAATCTCCTGCACCCTGATTCTCCAGCATATGCGGCAGACTGCAAATCGCACGTTCCTCACAGCCATATCGCACCCATTTGGATAACTTCGCGTAGCCCGGTGCATGCAGCCATACATCCGATTGTTCATAAGCGATAGCCTCTTCTTCTACACTACCATCGAGAAGATTTACACGATACAGTTTTCTCATAGGTTCATGATAGAATAAAGCGTGCGCTTCGTCAAGTCTTCGCACAAATCCGCCATTTCCTCCAGACATGCAATAGCTCTGATCTTCTCGGAATGTAAGGTCTAACTCCGTATGAAACGGTTTTACTTCGCCTGTTTCTGTGTTGATAAACACAAATTGATTTCCCCAGACCGGTGCCAGCACAACCTGGTTTTCTCTGCGTGCCATGCTTCCAAACGCGTGTTCCATGCACGTCTTGCCTGTCGGGTACTGATTACAGATAAATCCCAGCACACGGCAGTTATAGGAAACTGTTTCTCCTGTCATCGGATTCCACTGTACGACATTCGTTCCTGTATACGGAAACAGCCATATCGTATCCTCGTCCGCCTGCAACGCACAGGCTCCTCGATAGTATCTTGCATCGACTGACAATACCTGTAATTCCAACGTCTCACACTCGATTGCAACAACCCGGTTATCAGCCGGATTCGCCAGCATCAGATATCCGTTCCAGATTCCGCTGCCGCCGACCCGGTCTGCCCCCGCATGGTTTGATACAAGGAATTCCTGACATCCATCGACATAGTCGATTGCCTGCGTATCCATATCAAACCGTACAATATACGGATATTTATATGGAATTAAGAATGCATAGTTTCCTTCAAACCATACATTCGCAAATGCGCCCGGCTGACTGATTTTCTGCTCTAATTTGATCCGTGTAATATTTCGTTTGTCATCAATTACCAGAATCTCCTGTGCATTCGCAGGGAATACATATACATATTCCCCATGTTCAACCGCCATCCGATAATAACCACCCGAAGAGTATTCCGAAAGCTTGCAATAGAATCGATAGCCGCCAGCCTCCAGATGATACAACTGATTGCCCGGTGTAACCTTCCATGCATCCTCTCCCTGAGGGTAATACGGTGTGATCATCTCCTTGCTCCAATCTTCGTCCGCCGGTTCTCTGTGAATATAATTATCGAGCAGATAAACCGGTTTCCCAGCGATTCCGAAGAGGGCAGTCACGGAAGTTCCTGCATCTCCGATATAACAATCGCTCAGCGCAATCGTCTTCTCTATATCCGGTGTTGCATCATAGATACCCCAACCCGCTGTCAGGAAATCCTGTTTCAACTGCTCATATTCCTCTTTGTACTGACTTCTTGCAGTCGTAAATGTCTCATCCAGAAGCGGATGCGGTCGCCATAACAGACAGGCATCCTTCCTTCCTTCAAAGCAATCAAATACATACCGAAGCTTCTTCAGGAACGCATTTGTATCTGCCAGCATACCGCCAAGACTGGTGTTGAAAAAATACACGTTTTTTCCATTCATCTTGTCCTTCCAGTCTTCTGACACTTCCGGTGGATTCTCACACAGCTTCACAACCCGGTCAAACTTCGGAGACCCAAGTGCCAGAAGCTTCTCCCTTGGGATACATGTATCAAAATAATCCTTATGACCCTCTGCCTGCACAATAATATAATCCGCGTATATGTATGCCTTACACAATGACTGATCCTCGCCCATGCCCCCGGAAGTTGCATAATATGGCACATACACAAGCTTGTCAGTATACGTCTTCAACTTCGCTGAATAGTAGTCCGGATCGATACTTGTCACACGATTTCCATCATCATACGGGTTATGGATATAGATGATATCCGCATTTCGACTCGCCAGATCAAAATCTCGATAATCCGTAATCGGTACATAAGCCGGGAACTGTGTCCCTTCATAATGATAAGTTGTAAGTCTTCCATACGCATCCTTATCATAATACGGAATCGGTACGACATAACATTCACACCGGGAATCTCCCTTTGCTGCCAGCCAGATGCTTTCCAGACTGTCCCACATACTTGCCTTGTATGGAAGAAATACGATTGTTTTCTTCCCCTTCTCGCCTTGCTTCCATTCAGATTTATCGCAGAGACAATCTGTAAAATATCCGATTCCAATCGCGTCATCTTCTTTGATTGCTTCCCTTGAAAGTCCTATTTTCCCTGCGCTTCTTGCCTGCTGCAAATACTTTTGAAGATCACGCTCATCAAATACACAGGTATATTCCAATCGTTTGGCTCCATCCTGTATTACAAACCGGTCTGTCGCCATATCATATCCGGTATAAAAATCCTCCCGGATTTTATAGGCGTAATTATAACGCACCTGTTCCGTACGGCAAGACATATCCTCCAAATCATATAGGACTGCATCGCAGTTATATCCCTGTAACACAAGTGTTCCATCTATGATGTTTACATTTACCGGTCCATACCGGTCATATCTACAATCACCCGGAAGATCATACTCCACGTATTCATCCTGTCCGTCCCAGCGCAATAAACGGCCTTGCGTCAATGGCACAAAATAAAAATAGGTCCCATCCCATGCACTAGCCAACCAAATCTGTCCCGGATTTCCAATCTGAAGCCATGTATATTTCTCAGTTGCAAGGTCAAACCGCAACATAAGATTCGTCTGCTGTTCTGCTATATATAACACATCCCTGCATCTGGCATAATTACAAGCAAAGCGACATGCTTCTTCGGAAGATAATGCTGCATACTCCGCATAGATGTGTTCCAAATATGCAACGCTATATGTCTTTAGATTCACACGTACAATGTACTTATAAAGCGCAGGGATAAGATATAGTTTATCTTTGTATATAACCGAAGAAACAAACTTACATTCCTGTTCTTCATTCCGAATTCCGATCTTCTGCCAACGCCCAGACTGAATATCATAGCTCCATATTGTCTTTGCCATGTATGGAGTCACGATGATTTTCCCATCATAGCATTCCAGCTTCAACGAAAGTCCCGTCTGGTTGATTTTTTCCTCCGGGATGCTGCTCAGAATCGTAACCGTTCCCTCTTCGAGTCGCATCGTACAGAGCAGATTCATCTCATCCGGAATGAAATACATACTATCATCCACAATTGCATACGCCCGAATATGATACGGATAATTTCCTTCTTCATTTTTCAGCATTTGAACAAGTGGCTGCCCATCCACATTTCTGGAAATTCCCATTTTCTGTAGCAATACTGGTTTTTCAAGTGTCTCCACATAGCGCGACACATACCCAGCATCCCCGCAATAAGCATCTGCAAGCTCCGCTTCCTGTTGATAGGAAAAATCTTCGTCAAAGATCCCCCACGCAGCCTTTTTATACTCCTCCACGATTTCTTTATACTGCTCGTACATTTCCGGTTCCAAAGCTGACAGTACATCCTCTGTCACAGTATTACGTCGCCAAATTAGTGCGATATCTTCTCGTTTTTCCTCAAAGAACTTTAATGTTTCTTTCAATTTCTGCAGTGCAAGCTTCCTTCCCTGAACAAAGGTTGCCGCAGATATATCATATAATATGATCTGCTTTCGTATTGTATTTCCCGACTGTATGATTTGCTTCCACGTAATTGGCAATTTTTCAAATATGTTTGAATAATCTAAACTGCATACAGGAACCTCATGCACGTGAATTTTATCTTCCCATACACATTTTGTATCTTCCCCAGCAAATGCTGTCAATTTTCTGACATACGCTTCCTTTGCAGACTCGGATGGCATCCATACCTCATCCGCAAGAACAACACCCGGAACTGTACAGAAATACTTCATCGTCTGGTTGACTTTTCCGTTATCCACATTTACATCCCGCATTGTAAACCACGGAATATAGACAAGCTTGTCCGTATATTTCTTCAGATTTCTTGCATAGAAAAACGGATGCACGCTTGTCGTATAATTACATTCATCATATGGATTCTGCGTATAGATCACATCCGGCAGCATATGTTCAAAATCATATGCATCGTATGGTGTTACCTCTACATAATCAGGCAATAACCCACTTTCATCATGCATTTCGCCAAATCCACCCAATGCTGTCTTCTCATAATATGGCGGCAAGATCACCGTCACATGACAGGTTTTATCCGCGCATTCCTGTCTCCACACAGCTTCGATATTCTTCCACGAGGAAGCACGATACGGCAAAATCAAAACTTCCCGTTGTATCTGGATTTGTACACGATTATCATAATTTAAAATACCCCGTACGCGTTCCTGTGAGCGACTATCCGTCAGACGTTCTTCCGTTTCTATATCCTTTTTATCAAACGTATATTCAAACGGATACTTTGGCAGATGCTCCCGCACATACGCTTCCTGTTCCGCAAAGCAAGGATAGTCATGAGATGCTCCACCCTTAATAATCCGCATATAATCGCCATATTCGTTTTGTAACATCTTGTCATATTCTGCAGATATCCAGATATCAATATTCTCAAATCTCACCTTGATTGCATGCTGAAAACAAGTCAACGGATATGTCTTTACCCCGTATTTCGCCCAGATTGGAGCAAGCATAACGGTATCTGCCTGCTCTGGTCCATATAGTGCACACACACCCTCTGTTGCTTCATACATCTGCTTTATAAGCTTCCCTTGCCGGTCAAACTTCACACCACATAATTGTTCCAGCTGTGATAACACCTGATCCAGCATTGCCTGATCCAGATTCTCATCTGACAATATCGGTTCAAAGCTTAAGATTGCTCGAAGTAATGTCTTATGTGCCTCCTGTTCTTTCTTTGTTGGCGCCATATAATCAAGCGGAAAAATGTCAATACCTGCCCCCAGATAACATTGATGATATCTTTGTAAAATATCTTCTTCAAAAGTTGGATGTCGGGTATTGATAACCCGTGTAAGCAAGTCCTCATATTCATTGTGGCAATTTAACACCGAATAATTCTGCGGCAATTCCTTTTCTGCCACTTCCAAAAACCTCATGTAATCGCCTCTCAACATGCAGATATCAAAATCATCATCCCACGGAATACATCCACCATGACGAACAGCACCAAGCAATGTTCCATAGTCTGCAAACCACCGAATATTATATTTATCGCACACTTTCGCAACATCCGAAATAACTTCAAGATTTGCTGCCCACAAACGCTTCATCAATCCAGATACATAAAAATCTTCTCGTACCTCATCATCAAAATATTCGTGTGAAAATTCCATATAAACACCTCAACTCTGTTTCTAAACCGCATAAAGCACACAAGTATCATTCACAATTCCATCATCATAATACCGTATATAAAGACGGTAATCTTCCCGAAAATCATATAATACATTCGGCAGTTTCCATAAGTTGTCATACTCTACACTTACTCGGATCGCCAACTGCGGTTTATTTGCTCGAATATGCTGTTCCATATTTCTGATAATCTCTTCTGCATATCTGGCACCCATGAGCGCAATAAATCTGACCCTTGAATCAAAAACCTCATCCAAATTGATTGTTTTTAGTATATCCGGTTCGCAAACCATAACTTCCATATCCGATGAATGAAGTGCACCACAAATTCTTTCCTTTGTCATTTGATTTGGCGCAAAAACCTCGATCGCATCTAACAAATCATAGTTATAATCAACAACTGCCTGAATACTATCCGCCTGCTCCGCTCCCAGAAATACTGCCTGAGAGAATTCTTCCATATCTAATATGTCCCAATCTGCATACGCTTTATATCTATGATCTGCGACATCTTTCACATGTCGATATTCCATACTGATCCAATAATTCAACAGTCCCGCAAGTGTACATTTTGACAAATTATCTTCACATTGTCCATACAACCATGCATATTCGCCCAACGCATGTTTAACACTCGTGATTCTGTTCACAATTGCATGATTCATGGACTCTCTGTAATTCTTTTGATAATAGGTCTCCATTGCATGATACACATTCTTCTGGTATTGAAGCTTATTTTCATACATCCTTGTTTTCTGAACAAGCATCTCTATATCTTTATCATTGGCATAATCAAGAAATCGGTTAAATGCGTACGCGTTTTTCGTACCCGGCAATACATAGTTTATATCCTCAATACGGGACACCTTGTTACATATTTCCAGAATCTGTTCCGCCCGGTTTTTCCACTGATGTTTATGGATTGCAATATCATATCCGTTTTGAGCAATCTTTCCTGCTTTATCCAGATTTAAAAGTAATTCTTTTATTATGTTTTCGAGATTATCCAAATCTTGAAAATCATAAAAACATATACTTTCTCCATCTATGAATTCCTGCTTCCAATACCCACTTTCATCGGTACAGCAAACAGCCCCGTTCAACATCGCAGTAAACACCCGTTCATGTGAGCCGTCTAAGAATAATGGCATCTTATTGATCACGATTTTTGTGTTTGTCATAATATCCAGTGCTTCTGTATAAGAAACTGCGCCATGACGCTTTATATTTTCATACTGCGCCAATTCGTCTTTCTCCCAGCCGTTTCCATAGACATGCACTTCCAGTCCTGACTTTGCCAAATGTAGTATTAGTTTTTCCCGCTGTTTCGCACGAATATATGTATCCGCAAACGCAAGTACTACAAACAATTCCAATAACTGTGCTTCTGAAAGTTCAATCCCTCCGGATCGAAGTTCCTGTATTAGAATTTCCTCTGCCGGTATGCATTCCCCCTGCATAACACGCGCAATTGTAGCATCCATGATTTTCATAATGTCTTCCGACATTTGATCCACAATTGATTTGTATTCATTTGAAGCGCTGCATGTACCAAAAAAAGCAACATCTATCTCCCGATCAGCAAACGGCTTCGGAGGTTTCTCTGATAAATTTCCTCCGTGTGGCACAAACTGCACCGCATCAATGTTCTTATAGTATTTCTGTAAAAAATTACAATGATTTCTATCAATACAGGACACAATCAAATTTCTATGTTGCTCGGCCAGCCAGTCATATCTATAATATGGATGATCCACTAGAAACAAGAAAAATAATGTGTTGGGATTTCGATTGATTGCATCATACAATACAGAGGTGATCCCAAAAAAGGACAAGACTACATCATACTCTTCGAAATAGATCGTTCGATCTAATGCATCCTTTGTGATACCACCCAAAATATCCACTCGACACCCAAGTTGGCGAAAACCATCTGCAAGATCATTCATAAAACAAGAGATTGCATCATATTGCGACTCTCCCTGAATCATCAAAATCTTCTGTATATCTCCCACTGCGCACCCTCCATTTAGTCAAATGCCTATATTTCTTTTTCGCATTGTTCAATCGTTTTTATAATATCCGCAACGCCATCAGCAATGCCAATATATAACTTCGCACTATTTTTATATATACGGATTGATTCTGCAACACTGTCCTTTTCGGTCAGATATATTGTTGTCTCATAATCATGATTTGCCTGACATGTTACTTTTTTTATCAGCTTATGCTCCTCCATGTCCGCATACCATTCATCCAAAATTCGAATTTTTTCATTTATCTTCCGTAATTTATCTTTGTCATACTGTTTATGCTCTAACATATACGCTGCCTTATCACAAACCTCTGCGCCCTCCCGCATCCGAGTTATAAGCAGTTCTATATTTTCTTTCATCTTTTGTAGTTCCTGTTTTACAAGCTCATTTCCATTTGTTGCAAAACGTCGAGGGATCGCTTCTATCATCTCTGTTATGTTGTAAACATTTTTGCAATATTGATCAATTGCCTGTTGCAACGTCATAATTCGAGTATGCCTTTTCAATGCTCCACCCTCTGTCGCATCTATAAAATCTATATCAGGATTCCGATATGCCAGACCTTCAATACTGCGAATAAATGTATAATAATCCTTCTTCGTCAGCACATCGTTTCCATAAATATCTTTCACATATAAGGTCGGACTGTTAAACGATGTATTCTGATTCAAATTCTCACCATCGGCATACTGTTTATTTCCCGTCATTGCCAGATCCTGTCCGATCATAATGATTCGTTTAAATCCCCAATCTATCGCAAGCGCCATTGCATCCAGCGCAACTGATCCGCCCGCAAAAATCTCTCCAAGTGAACTTCCGGCATCCGAAAACATCCGGCTCCATGTTCCAGAATCCGTAGAATAAAACACCAGATTTTTTGGTTTTACCATATCCAACACGGCTGTATTTGCAGTAGCATCTGCAAGAAAAAATACATCCGCAAGTCCTTCTGCCGTAAAATTCTTTAATTCTTTGTTCGTATCGACCGTAATTACAAAATCAGGCATAACCCCATGTGCCATGACTGTATTGATTGCCGAATCCACTACGATCGTAATTGCTTTTCCCTTCGCTTTCTTCAACAGATCCACATTCTTTTGCAATGACGGTCCTGCCGCTACAATGATCGCCGGTACATCCTCCGGAAAGTAATCTTTATAGTCTGCGCCACTCCGACAATTTGGAAGAAATCGCATGTTAGAAATACTGGCAAGACCAATTTGTTTACCCACTTTGATCAACGTATTTGTCTGTATTCTATAATATTCGTATTTATCCTTTATTATCTGTTTATATCGATCATAGCCTTCCGGGAATCGTGTCTGATAGATTGGAAGCGCCATATATCGATTCGTTAATTCATTTATTTCGCTGATATAACTAAGTAAAAAATCGCCAAAATCATCGGTATTCAATGACTCTACCGCTATGAAAAAACGATTATTATTTAACAGTTCTGTCAGATCAATCTCCTGCATTGCAGTCATAAATATGTCCAGATCTGGCTCATATACATAAATCGCATTTCCATGCGGATTACACTCCAAAAATCTTTTTGCAAATATACCATTTGCTAACCCATACATACACAAAAACGAATTATCTGGAATTGTATCATACTCCGCCATAAGTTTTTCTGCTTCTTTAGATGGATTGTACGTAGAATTCAAATTAAAGTCCCGATCCTTACCATGATACCCAATAATAACTTCCCCGTTTTTCGCTACCGCAGTAAAAGCCCGACTTTCCTTCTGTTGCTTCGCATAGGTATAAAATGCCTCCCATAATTTTTCATTTTTTTGTTTTAATGCTTTTAAATTGTTCTCGTATATAGTGTTCATTTTATACCCTCTTACATCCCTGCATCTTTACAATATATCTAATAACTCTACCAACTCGTACGTAATCAAATCCGCAAGCAACGTACCATCCTCTTCTTCCATCGCTGACAAAATCGGTGACAACGCATCCGTAATTAACCGCTGTTGCAATGCCTCATCCTGGATACCTGACGCAATTAGCGATAAGTTTGGAATCACACCATTCATCGCAGCTATCCCATCCGATACACGCCCCTGATATAAGATATCTGCAATCGTAAGCAATGTTTCTTTTGTATCCTGTATTAATTCCTGTTCCATAAAAACCTCCTTATACAAAATATGGCTGACTCGCAAGCGAGCCAGCCAATAAATTGTCAATAATATGAAATTACTGAAGTAATGAAAGTACACCCTGTGTAGACTGATTTGCCTGAGCCAACATGGACTGTGCAGCCTGCTGAAGAATGTTATTCTTCGTGTAGTTGGTCATCTCTGTAGCCATATCAGTATCACGAATCTGTGATTCTGCAGATGTCAGGTTCTCTGAGTAGTTCTCGAGGTTATCGATTGTGTACTCAAGTCTGTTCTGCTTAGCACCAAGTTCAGATCTAGCAGCAGATACAACCTTGATAGCTGAAGTGATAAGAGACATAGCTTCTGAAGCCTTTGAATGTGTATACATGTTCAACACATTACCAGCTGATGATGTGTTTCCTGCAACTACAGAACCTTTCGCACCAAACAAGATAGAAGCACTCATCTTCTTGATTGTGATCTCCATGTTCTCGCCCTTAACGGCACCAACCTGAAGCTGCTTCTCAGAGAAGTCACCATTCAAAAGCTTTGTGCCGTTGAATGCTGCCTTTGTAGAGATAGAATCAATCTCCTTAGCAAGCTCACCGATCTCATCCTGGATTGCCTTACGATCTACAGATGCGTTTACATCGTTGGCTGCCTTTGTAGCAAGCTCACCCATACGCTGAAGGATGCTGTGAATCTCACTCATGTTTCCTTCTGCTGTCTGGATAAGAGATACGCCATCCTCAGAGTTCTTAACAGCCTGGTTAATACCTCTGATCTGGTTTCTCATCTTCTCACTGATGGAAAGACCTGCTGCGTCATCAGCTGCTCTGTTAACCTGATATCCTGAAGACAACTTCTCAGTTGACTTAGATACTGCCTTAACGTTAGCGCCCAACATTCTGTTTGTGTTTGCTGCCTGCAAATTGTGCTGTACTACCATAATAATTCCTCCTTGAATTTATTCCCGCGTCCTTGCGAGAAGTACTGGGGCACCGCCCCGTGAATAGTATGTATGTTAGAACCCGCTCGGGTAATAACCTTGGTTGAATCTGTAGGAACTTGTCTTGTTTGTTCCTTACACCTTATATATCGGACTGGAAATTATATCCTTAACCCTTTTTATAAAGTTTTTTTATTTTTTTCTGTCATAGAGCAAAGAGTCATTCACCATGCCGTTTGCCATAGACTTATAATACTTGTTTGCCACCGTTTTGGACTGCTTCATCTGGCGCACACCCTGGAATTTCGCGGAGAATACCTGTTCCATCACTGCCCGGTTCCGCTCCTCCACGGCTTCGATCTGCATACCGAGATCCACACAGGTACGAATCAGATTCTGTATTGCAAGCAATTCATCTCTGTAAACCACCGGATCCCGCTGGATCTCAATCCGTACACGATCATAGACAGAAGAAAACCCTTTATCGATCTCATTGAGGTTGTCGATCAAAACATCCTTCTTCTCAACAAGCTCCGAAAACTGTTCCTCGTCAAACTTCTCCGCTGTGGCAATCACTGACTGCTCATTTGTAAGCTTCCAAATCTCTGTCAGATATCGCTGTTTCCGTTCCAGTGATTCACGCATGATATTCACATAAGTTCCGGTCTGATCCATATCTTACCTCCTAGCTCAGTGATAGCTGCGGTCCTTTGGCTTTCGTCATAACTTCCTTCCACACATCCCGCATGCCACGAAGCTCTTCTAACGCTCTCTCCAGAAGCTCCATGTCTTTCTTCATGTTTGCCTCCGTCAAAAGTGCAAAGATATAATCATACATACGCTTGAAGTCCTCGGCAACCGGATATTTCATATTCAGCGTCGATGTCAGTTCCACGATAATATTCCGGCATTTCTGGATGTTCGTATTTACTTTCTCATAGTCGTTCTTCTCAAGTCCCACAATTGCAATATTACAGAACTTAACCGCGCCTTCGTATAACATCAACGTAAGTTCTGCCGGTGTTGCTGTCTCGATACGGTTGTTTCCATATGCCTTTGCTGCTGTGTTATATGCCATTTATATAACCCCTCCGTCTATTTATGATGCACTTCCGAACAAGGATGACAGATATGACTGCTGACTCTGCAGCTTTGCCATCGCAGATTCCATCTTCGAGAACTGATCATAATACTTATCTTCAAGATTCTGGAGCTTTTCATCCCACTTATCGATGTCATCATCATAATCATCGATCTCGCTATCCAGCGTCTTGTCATTGTAGAACGTCTGTGTGCTTCGCACACCTTCGATACGTGTCATGGATTTCCGCAGATAATCATACATCTGTGTACCAACACCAGAGGTACTCGTAGTTCCGCCGATCACCTGTCCTACGATATCACTTCCACTTTCCAGCAGATTCTTCAACGTATTCGTCTCAGAAGAGTACTGGTCATCATCCTCATCACCGAGGATATGAAGCTTGCCGTTCTCTGTATAATCACCGGTCACGATACCAAGGGAAGCCAAGGTCATCGTCTTCGTACTTCCATCTGCCATTGTTACCTGCACACCCTGATTCAAGGTCGTACGCATGCCGGAAAGCAGTGTCTGCAATGTAGAATCCCGTCGCAGCAATCCCTGCTTTGCCTTCTCTTCCCACTTCTCGATCTGCGTATCGGACAGCTTGCTTCTCTCATCCTCAGTTAAGGCATCATAGCCGGCATCTTTTTCGTTATAATATTTATTCATCTCGTCAATCAGTTCATTATATGACTTGATGAAATTTTTGATTGTGTTATATGCACTGTCAACATCCGCAGCAACCTCGACATTGACTACAGAGTCTGTCTTTGCCTTTGCTGTGATCGTAAGACCGTTGACTGTCAATGTATTACTGTCACTCGTGTATTTTACATTGTTATAGTAGATAATCGCATCTCTTGCGTCTACCTTTTCTGCCTTGCTTCCAAGTCCTAGAGCTTCCAATGCACTGCTGTCACTGGATGTGATATTGAAATCATTCGCAGCACCGGTCTTCGACGCATTGAGATAAAATCTTCCATGGGATGCATCGAAGCTTGCAGAGACACCCATCTTAGAAAGTGCTGTCGTGAAATCATTGATGGTTGACTTGTCATCTACAACAAAATCCTTGCCATTGACTGAGAATGTTGTTCCAACCTTAATACCCAGATCTGCAAGCTTGGTCGAGGTTGAGATATCGGTACTTGTAAAGTCCTGCTTTACCTTTGCCGTGAAGCCGGCACTCATTGTATTGCTGTCCGCATCACCCTTCTCATATCCAACTTCTCCAGACATACCAAGTGCTGCGCTTTCAATCGTGTAAATCTCCCCGGCCTTTGTACCATCATCCAGTGTCTTTTCTGAACTATTTGTAAAGACAAGCTTACCATCTTTAAGACTCGCCTGAAGATTCTCATATCCGGAAGTAGCTTTTAGCTTTGCATTCAATGCACTGATGCTTTCGACTCCGTTATCTCCGCTTCCTCCAAGCTCAAGTTCGAGAGCAGGAATCACATCGTTTCCTGCCGAGATCGTAATCTTCTGACCTGCAAGACCTAGATTCGCCCCTTGTGCATCTACCATGTCCGCAAACTTCGTAGACAGTCCGGCATCATTATAGGTTGTGTAAGACTTGCCATATGCCTTGATATTGTCTCCGGTCAGATAGGCTGACGATGCTGTCTGCTCGACGGAAACCGAATGTGTACCATTTGTCGCTCCGGAACCGGCTTTGACGGATACCTTTGTCTCATCACTGGCCGTTGCCTTCTTCGTTTTATAGTTGCTGACCGTCTTAAATGCAGAAAGCTGCGTCTTGTAGAAGTTATAAATCTTCGTATTTAATCCGCTCCAGATCTCTTTCTTCCACTCGACGTCCTGCTTCTTCTGTTTGATTTTATTTACTTTTTCAGAGCTGGCGCTGACCAGTTCCTTTACCATGCTCTCTGTATCCATGCCGGATACGAGGCCTGTCATACGCATTGCCATAACAAATACCTCCTAATCAGGGTATCGCCCCCTACCTTCTCTCATCAACCAGAAGACCTGCCATCTCCCATGCCTTTGCAAGCATATCGAGTGTCTTCTCCGGCGGAATCTCACGGATAACTTCATCGGTGTCACTATCTGTAACGGTGATGGAAATCCGGTTTGTATCCTCATGATACTTGAAGCTGAGCTGTGTATGATGCATTGGACTTGCCTGTTTCACTGTCTTGTTCAGATCATCGACTGCTGCCTTGATCTTGTCCGGTGCCACTTCCTGATCCGTCTGTACCGCACCGCGATCCTGTTGCTGTCCCGGCTGGCCGTTGTTATTGCTGTTGCCCTTTCCACCGATCGGCGGTAAGCTTGCAACCTGTACCTGCTGCTGCCCGGCAGTACTGCCTGTGTTCACATCCACCGTCTCAGACTGCGGACGTGTCACTCTTGTCTGTGAACTTACATTTAAGGCTCCTACGCCTCCGATTCCATCCATTCCCATAATCTATACGCCTCCTTGCGTGAACCTTGTATGCCTTCCATCCATGAACGGCATACGCCTATAGTTTCCTATTAGTTGTATCGTCAACTAATCACTCATACTTTACCACTTTATAAGAGTTTTTTCAAACTTTCTACGTCGAGATTCGCCACAGCTTCACGGTTTTCTTCCTGAATCTGTGCGTAGATTTCCTTGCGGTAGACAGGCACGCTCTTCGGTGCGGAGATACCGATCTTGACCTGATCGCCCTTCGCCTCGAGCACAGTGATCTCAATGTTATTGCCTATCACGATAGATTCGCCTTGTTTTCTGGATAGTGCTAACATATTACTCACCTGCCTTTTCTTTCATTTTCTGGATTGCCTCGTAGGCATTGAATTTCACCTTGTAATCTTCGTTCTCCACGATCACCTGGATGGCTTTTCTGCCCTCTGTGTTGATGATGATCGGTGCCTTCAGATTCGCTGTCATCTTCGTTAAGTCCGAAGGAATCGACAATGTGACAAACATCAGAATATCCGCATCTGCAGGATCACCGATATTCTTCATCAGCTCGTCCTCCACGATCGGACCGTAATCATCAATCAGTTCAGATGGATGGATGATCGGAAGTGCCAATGCAGGCTCCTCCATGGACTGCAACCAGCTGATCTTCGAACGCACCTCGCGGTCGCTGTCATAAATAATCGCAAATTTCTTTAAATTTTCAAAACCGATCAATCCCATCGGGAACTCCAGGATCTTGTCCTCCGCGATGTCGACTGTGCCAAATAATCTTGTTTCTGCTACCATGCTTTATCCCTCCTCAAAAATTAGAAATCGTTCCTCATCATATGTATACAATAATAACGATTTCTCCGTTCTTCGAACTCTCGAATTCGTAACAGACATGCGCATTCCGGGCTATCGCCCTACATGCTTATGTCTGTTTATCCGTCATATAAATAAGCAGCTCCGCCTGCAAGCAGTCTCGCTGCTTATTTGCATGACGGAATTATTTTCTACAAATAATCAATCAGCGATGCTCTGACCAGATTGCTTGTCGCCGCAAGTGCTGCCTCATATACGACGTTGGCCTCCTTGAAGTTCAGTGCTGCCTCTTCCGTGCTCACATCCTCATTTTCAGACTTCAATTCCTTGAATGTGCTGTACTGTTCTGTCACGCGAGTTCTGATCATGTCAAGTTTTGTCATCCGGCTTCCGACATCGGACTGGATGGCAGATACCTGATCCATATAGCCCTGGAAGTTCGTGATATTCTTCGCAAATGTCTTCTGCATCGTCTCTTTCTTGATTGCGATTTCAACGTTGATATCTTCCAGCATGGCGTTAATCTGCTTTACCGCATCATCATTCGATGCATACTGGTTGTCCTCCAGCATACTCTTTAACTTCTTCTCTGTCTTTTCCGCTGCATCTAACTCCTGCAGCGTATAGATCAGATCGTTGATGTTGTTGCTCATATCATCGTTGATAATATTTTTGCCTTCCGTATTAACCTGAATACTCTGGCTGAAATTCACTTCATAATAAATCGACTGTGTCCGGTCATAGGTATCATAATCTACCGTCTTAATGCTGCCATCCGACTGCTCGGTGTACTGCGTACAGTCAAAATAATGCTCCGGGCGGAGGTCGCCTGCTTCAAATTTATTTTTCGCGTAGTCAACTACGATATCATCTGCCTGCTTGAGTGTGTTATACACGTTCTCACCGAAGATAATCTCGCCGGTCTCCTCGATGATGTTGATTTCATCCGGTCCAACCTGATAATACGTATCTGCATCCGCCGTTGTCTTCACCGTCTGGGTAAATCCACTCAGATCGATCGTGTTACCATTTGCGTCCAGTGCTTTCAGGGAAAGTGCTGCATTGCCCTGACTATCCTTACTTGAAATGCCCTCATATGCCAGATTCAGGCGATAGACCTGTTCCTTGTCCGGCTTTACATAGGTACTTGTGCCTGCCAGAATCCCATCTACATCTTCATTGTTCACGCCGTTTAATACGACCGTTTTCATATCCAGATCATCCGCATTCAGATGCTGTGTGATCTTATAAGAATATTTCTTGATATCCTCTGTCTCGTTAAATGCCAGAGAACGATCCGTCTTATAGCCAGAGAAAATATAACGTCCAGCGTAGGTTGAATTTCCCTCACTGTTGATCATATCCTGCATCTCTTTTAACACATCAATGATCGCGCTTCGGTCGGAGGTTTTGAACGAATCCGTCGAGCCCTGTGTACAATAGCTCTGGATATCTTCGAGTCGTGAAGTGATGTTGTCCAGAGAGGTTGTCGTAATCTTCAGCCACGACTCTGCATCACCGATATTCTTATCCTTGTACTGTTCCAGCTGCGTTACCATCGTACGAAGCTTTAAAGCACGCACAGCAACAACCGGATCTTCGGATGCCTTTGTAATTTTCTTTCCCGTCTCCATCTGCGTTGTGCGGTTGTCCACATTTGCCATCGTCTTCTGCATATTCCGCAGAGAGTTATTGGAGATCATCTGATTTGTAATTCTCATATTCCTACCTCCAAGGCGTCAGCCTTATACACCAGTCTCGTTAATCAGTTTGTCATATACTTCATTCAATACAGATATTACCTTAGATGCCAGCCGGTACAGTTCCTGGAACTTCGTCAGATTCGAACCTTCCTCGTTCTTATCGACACCGGAAATAGATGCTCTCTGGTTATCAATCGTGTATCGGATATCATCCTGATTTGCTGCAAATACCTCATTTTTCTTTGTATCGACCGCCATGTTTGTTGTGATTGCCTGCAGGAAATGTGAGACATTACCCTGCTGGAACATCGATGTATCCGTCAGTCCAGCCATCATCTTTTCTAAGATGCCCCTTGCCTCTATGTTGCCCTGATCGATATCTTCCTTGTAAGACACAACAATCTTCTTCGGATCGGTCTTCCACTGCTGGTTCAGCTCCCAGTTCAGTCCGTTCAGACGGTAATAGCTGTCGTCGCCGGAAGAAATCGTTCCAGTTCCCTGCATGCTGCCCTTCAATACGAAATCGTGTCCATCCGGTGCCTGTGCGGTAAATGCATCAAGTCCCGGATTTCCATCGGCATCGGCACCCGCGCTTGTCAGGTCGTTCATGTACTTGGAGAATACACGCACCAGCTCGTTTAACTTTGCCTGATAATACGGAATACCCTTTGTCATATTTTTGACGCCAATCTGTGCCTGACGTCCGTCGATACCTGTCGGGAAGATAGCTGTTACTTCCGCATTCTTCTCATTGATCATTGTCATATTTTTAAATGTAAAGTTGTTCAGTTTTCCATCTGCATCATACTCGGCCGTCCAGCCGTCGTACAGATAATCTTTACCGTTCAGGGTAATTGTTCCCTCGCTTGGAATGTTCAGATCTTTCATGGCAACACTCTCTGCAAGCGATACTGTCACTTCCGGTGGATTGTCCGATACAGCAGTTGTTTTTCCGGAAAATACCTCACCATTGTTGCCGTCACGGATGTTGAACAGACCTGCGATTCTTCCGGTTGTATTCGCCGTATTGAAGAATTCTCCCGCAGTATCATCCGCGTTCTTCCAATAAATATCAACCAGACCATCCTGATCGTTCTGGTTCACCTTCTGCTCCCGTGGAACTATGGTCAGTTCATTGTAACCAAGCTCATCGACCAGGATTTCACCATTAATACGGATCGTCAGAGTCTTGGCATTTGCTTCGACCTGATCATTTCCCACACCATACATGATGCTTCGCTCGTCCACATCAACATTGATATATTCGGATAATGTGTCGATACATACGCCCCGCTTATCACGCAGGTCGTTTGCATTTCCACCCTTTAATTCGACTGTGATAATCTCCTGTGTCAACTCGTAGATCTGCTTTGCAAGCGAGTTCACTTCGCTGACTGCAAGTTCAACCTCATCGTTGATCGTCTTCTGCGTCGATTGGAAATTGCTTGCAAGCTCATTCACCATGTCTGTGAAAGAATCTGCCGTAAGCGCAAAGGAGATTCGCGTTGTATAATCGGCTGGCTTTGTCGAGAGATCCTGCATGGCATCGGACATCTCTGCCATCCATTTTGTATAGCCTGCCTCGGAAGTCATTTCGTTCATATACGTCTGTAACTGTTCGAGATTGGCATGCTGTGAATTGTACTGACTGTACTTGGAATTTGCAGACCAGTATTTCGTGTCGTAATATGCATTTCTCTGACGTTCTACGGCTGAAGCGGTAATACCGGTTCCCATCATACCATACGTCTTGTTCAGGCGTAAGGCGTCCGATGCGGAAGCCTGCACGTTCTGTCTGGAATATCCTTTTGTATCCGCATTGGATATATTGTGCGCGGTTGTATTCAGCGCCGTCTGGAAATATGTCAGTCCCGAAAGACCTGTATTGAGTCCTAAAAATGTAGATGGCATCGCTTCCACTCCTTCTTTGTCAATTGCGAATTATCGTTTCTTTTATGCACCCAGCTTCTCGATCAGATAAGCAATCATCTCGGATACGGTGTTGATGTATCGGGAGGACGCATTATATGCATGCTGGAATTTGATCATACTGGATAACTCCTCATCAGAGGATACGCCAAGCAGCTGCTGTCTCGTATTCTCGGCGTCGGACACTGCCTGCTGTCCGGTTTCCATCATGGATTTGTATGTGTAACCACGGTCTGACAGATCATCCATCATACCGCTGTAATAATCTTTGTAATTGCACTGCACCAGAGAATTCGGGCTGACCGTTGCGAACTTATCGTTCCACCGTGCCAGCAACTCATCTGCGATCGTCTGTGCCTCCTCACCCGATACACGGGAGAGTGGAAGCAGGGACGGATTCTGTAACAGCTTCTCGTTCACCTTCAGGTTTCCGATCGTATAAAGCGAATAGAAATCGTCCGGATTTTCTTCGTTATATACCTTGAACGTCTGTGTCGTTCCATCTGCCAGCGTCAGTGTACGCTCTGTGTACCGCTCCACGCTGTTTCGCGTAAACAACTCGGTGCCCGGATACTCATTACCTGAACCCATGCCGATACCTGCAGTATCCTCGTCCAACACCTTTACGGTAGAACCATCTGCCAGCGTCACGGTTTTGTTCGGACACAACGTATCGTTGATCTGTGTCACCATCGCATGAATCAGCACATCAAACTGTGCCTCCAGATTCGTAATCGTGTATGGTTCCACATACGTATTAAAATATTCCAGATCTTTTACATAATCTTTGACGTCCTGCTCGTACTGCGCCATCGCCGTCTGATAATCCGCATTGTTAGCAAAATCTTTCTCCAGCGGTTTCGTCGGCTTTGTCGGTACGTCCGTGTAGTTACTGATAAAATAACCCCGCGACATCATAAGACCATTCAGAGAACCGATATCGCTGTTACTGTCCGCGGTCGGTACCCGGTTTATATTAAACAAAGGATCGCCATCCTGCTCCCATACCGGCATCAGGAAGTCCGTCGAAGAACCTGTGAATCCGTAATTCTGCTGATATTTCTCATTCTCACACACCTTCTGTGTCGTCAGTGTGTAGGTTCTTCCAAGCGTAACCAGTGTATGTCCTTCCAGATACACCTCTACCGTACCGTCTTCGTTGTTTACAACTTCAGAATTCACAATAGAAGAAAGCTTATCAAGTGCCTGATTCCGCTTGTCCTTTAAGTCATTTGCTTTTTCCACATTTCCTGCCTCAACCGCACGGATCTGCTGGTTGAGTTCATAGATGGTAGATGCAAGATCATTGACTGTCTTGACTTGATCCTTGATCTCCGTGTTCAGATTCCGCTGATACTCGATCAGACTGGAACGTATCGTCTGCACACGATCGATCAGGGTGAGTGCATTGGAGATAAAGGAGCTCCGCGTTACGATACTGTTCGACTCCTTCTGCAGCTCCTGCATGGATGTCCACATATCGTTTAACGTCGTGTTAAAATCCTTACCCTCTAACTCACCGAAATAATTCTCTATCTCTGAGACGGTTTCATACTGCGCCTTGTAGTAGCTCATACGCCCGCTCTCTGTGCGGTAGGTATCATCTGCAAACTGGTCGCGCACCTGTCGGATCTGCGCCGTTACAACTCCCATACCTACGTTATTGATATAATATGAGTCCGTTGCGACTCTGTTATATGACTGGTCTGTCAGGAGTACCTGCTGTCTGGTATAGCCCTCAGTCTGTGTATTTATTAAATTATGTGCGGTTGCATTTAACGCATATTGACTTGTCTGAAGTCCTGTTACTCCAACCGTCAACCGTCCCATCGTTCCTGCCATACGTTTACTCCCTTATTCCCGTTAATTCTGTACATCAAATCTGCCCGGTACATCGGCACCGCCTGCATATGCAGCGTTGCTCTTGAACATCTCTTTCGAATACTCTGCCGTCTCCGGCGCCCGGTTTAAATTCTGCATCAGATTGATGTTATACTCGATCATTTCAAGTGCATCCTGAATCAGATTCTGATTATGTCCGTTTACTTCCCGCACCTTCCGTGCAAGCTTCGCCAGCTTCTCGTTGATCGCAAGCAGCGGATCATGGAATTCCGGCTGTCCTTCCAGAAATGTAACAACGTCCATCACCTTGACATCATCTGGTCGTTTGCCTAAGATATTCGCTACATTTGTCATTGTCTCGCGCCGTCTGTGTTCCACGCTTGCAAGCGCATCTGCCAGACGCTGCTCCTTCTCGGTTGTCTCAGACAGACGGTCAAGATTGTTCGATACAATCGCACCCGTCTTCTCCATCGACACCTGCAGAAGCTGCTCATACAATGCATACTCATCATTCAATTCCGTAATCAGATTCTCAATTATACTTGCCATGTCGCATCCTCTTTTAGATATTTGTCTTGCTGTAACTGTCCAGTAATTTCTGTGCGAAATCATCCACGCTCACATCATATGTGCCGTTGTCAATCCGGCGCTTCAGATCCTGAATCTTGGACTCTCTGACATCTGGTGTATTGCCCAGTGCTGTCTTTGCTGTCTGCATATCTTTTCCCATGCTTGAGAAAGATACCTGATCCAAAAAGCTTCCTGATCCGGTTGTTCCAGAAGTCTTCGTCTTCTTGGTGCCTGTGTTGCCATAGATCTGACTGATCATATTATAGGTTCCTATTCTCATTGCTTCTCCCTCCTTTTTCTTATCTTTCGCAAGCCGCAGTCTCCTGCAATTACGATTCTTCAATATGAATATCGGAAGTTTTCCCTGTATCATAACCCTTTTTATGTAAAAAAAGACACATGCACCAGCATTTGTGCATATGTCTCTTCTCTGTTTTATGTATTTTATACAGAAGCAATCCCTGCCTGCTTTTCATCCACTGGATTAGTCAAGAAATCGCATCTTACCAGCGGAACTCTTCCGAACCGCCTGCTGGCGTTCCCGCTTGTAAGCGTTTGTCATCGCATCTGCCAGTCCGCCTGCACACTCCTTACAGAATCTTCCGCTGTGGATCATCTTGCCACAGCGCTCACATTCCAGACCAACCAGAGAATCATCGGTAAAGGATAAACGTTCCTCGCGCACCCAGTATTTAATCTGCTTGATCGTAACATCACACGCTTCCGCTACCTGATTGATATTCTCGCGTGGATTCTCCTCGATATATTTCTTTACTTTCTGAAACTTCTCTTCCAGCTTTTCTTTACATGCAGGGCACAGCTTTTCGCCCGCAATATAATTAAATAACTTCTTACAGTTTCTGCAATTCATCAGTTCCATGATTTGTTCCTCCCTCTATCTATTCTGACACAATCTCTATATCACTTTCATCTTCCGGTTCCGATTGCTACACTTGTATAATAAACATCCGGGATTCCCGCCGCATGCAGACTCTTCGTACATGCCTCGATCGTAGCCCCCGTCGTGTAAATATCATCGACTAACAATACTTTCTTATAGCTTACACTTTTTTCTATACATTGAAAAGCCTTTTTTAAATTTTGCTCGCGGTGCTCCGGGTCCAGACTTTTCTGCGGTTCTGTATTTACCACACGCGCAAGCAGCTCCCGTTCAACCGGTATATCCAGTTTCTTTCCAAGTGCATCTGCCAGAAGCTCCGCCTGATTGTAACCACGCTTCTCCAGCTTGCGCTTATGGATTGGGATCGGAATCAGCGCATCAATCCCCAGACTCTGCAATGTGAGTCCATGCCGTTTCACGATCTGTCCTGCATAGAATGCTGCATAATCACGCTGATTGTGATACTTGAACCGCGCCAGACTCTCATCAAGTGGATACTGGTATTTCATCGCCGGAAAGCCCTGTATATATGTCCGTGTATGCCGCGTACAATCCTCACACAGCTCCGCTTCCTCATCAGTGATCTCGCACCCACACCGCATGCAAACTGGCTGTGCCGGATAATCAATCATCGGTCTGCACTCGTCACACACCTGTCCAGCCTGTCTCCCTGTCACATCGCCACAAAGCGGACAGGTCGGCGGATATATCCAATTCACAAGTTTATTCCATACTCTCATTTAACTCCTCTAACCGAAGTGCCAGCGACGTGTACCGCTTCTGCTCCTCGGAATTATCAACCATCTGGTTTACCAAATTTACATCACCGACGATAATAACCAGCTGTCTCGCACGCGTGATTGCTGTGTAAATCAGATTCCGGTTCATCAGTTTCCGGTTTCCGCCAAGCAGCGGAATGATAACTGCCGGATACTCACTACCCTGTGATTTATGAATCGTCACGGCAAATGCATGCTCGATCTGATCCAGCTCTTTATAGTTATAAACACTCTCTCGTCCGTCGTCAAACAGGATTGTCAGCTCCTCATCGTAATCACTGATATCGGTAATCACGCCCATATCTCCGTTAAATACACCGACACCTTCATCCAGCACATAGCCTCTGCCGGTACCTGTCTTGGAAACACCGTAAATCTTCCACTCCTGCTGGTAATTATTCTTGATCTGCATGACCTTGTCGCCCTTTCGGAAGGTCACATCGCCACGCACATGCTCGGGCTTGTCCTTCGCCTTCGGATTCAGACGGTTTTGCAGCTTCTGGTTCATATTCTCCACGCCGACTTCGTATTTCCGCATCGGACACAGGATCTGGATTTCCTGCGGTGAAAATCCATAGTAATTCGGCAGATTCTTCATCGTGAGTGTCTGTACTTCCTCGATGATCTGCGATGCTGTCCGCTGTGGGATAAAGAAGAAGTCCTTGCTCTTGTTCGTCAGGATCAAATGCTCGCCACGCTGGATCTTATGCGCATTGAATACGATGTCGCTGCCATCCTCCTGCCGGAAGATCTTGTTCAGCGTCGTAACCGGGAAGCAGCCCGAATTGATAATATCCTTCAGCACATTTCCGGCACCCACGGAAGGAAGCTGGTTTACATCCCCGACGAAGATCAGTCTCGTCCCATATGGAACCGCCTGCACGAGTGAATAAAAGATATACGCATCAACCATCGACATCTCATCCACGATGATCGCATCGCATTCGAGTGGATTGTCTGCATTTCGTGAAAAATGCATGCCGTGATCGTCCTGATTTTTGCTGTCCTCATCCATCGCACCGCTGATTTCCAGCAGACGATGAATCGTCTGTGCCGGCCATCCGGTCGACTCGGTCATACGCTTTGCTGCACGCCCGGTCGGTGCACAAAGCTTGATCTCCATACCTTTCTTGGAGAAATATTTGATAATAACATTGATGATCGTTGTCTTTCCAGTTCCGGGACCACCGGTAATAACTGCCACCCCGGCTTCGATCGCCGATTTTACAGCTGCCCGCTGCAGCTCATCCAATGTCAGTTTCTCTTCTTTTTCAATCTTCTGAATTTCTCGTTCCAGCTCGTCCTGTTCCATATCGTAGCGAAGCTGCAAATCGGTAAGCAGTCTTGCAGAATTCAGCTCCACATAATAATTCGATGCCAGATAGACGACATCTTCTTCATCGATCTGCTTGATCATGATCTTGCCTGCGATCAGCAGCTCCATCAACTGCTGTTCAAACAGGGAAACCGTCTGTTCGTACGCCGATTCCGCACTTGTCGCATCCGCGTATTCTGCATAACCAAGCGCCGACTGTCCATAGATGCCTTCGACATCCGTTGCAGTGTCGCGCGTCAGCTCCACACAGCGGCGCAGCAAAAGCTGCTTCGGCAGATACATATGTCCCTCGCCGCCTGCCATATTCAGCACATACAGCACAGCCGACCGCAAACGGAATTCAGAATCCTGTGCAATTCCCATGCGCTTTGCGATATCATCCGCGATCCGAAATCCGATACCGGAAATATCCTCCGCCAGTTTATATGGATTGCCGCGCAGAATGTCATAGACTTTATTTCCATATGTATTGAAGATGCGAATTGCCAGATTCACCGAAATTCCATACTGCGCCAGAAAAATGGCAACCTCCTGAAATTCCTTCTTCTCCAGATACGAGGTCGCGATCGCTTGTGCCTTTCGCTCGGAAATTCCGCTGATCTCCGCAAGACGTTCTGGTTCCTCCTCGATGATCCGAAGGGTGTCATCCTTGAATTTCTTGACGATCTTCTTCGCCAAAACGGCGCCAATGCCCTTGATGATACCAGAGCCTAAATACCGCTCGATTCCAAGTGTATCCTTCGGCATCTGAATCTCGCAGGAGGAGAATTTGAACTGAATATCATACTGCGGATGATTCACGTATTCTCCCTCTGCAATCACATAGAGACCTTCACCGGCACCCGGCAGGGTGCCAACGAAGATCTCTTCACCTTCTTCGCCTTCCACGGACATCACACAATAGCCCGTTTCGTCGCTTTTATATACGATTTTTTCTATGTAGCCTTCTCTAATCATGTCATGATCCTATTTGTATTTTATGCATTTTGTGTCTGCGTAGTTGCCGCAGCCTGTTCCTGCTCATGCAGTTCCTCCGGCGTGATTGCCGCGTTCTGTTTCTTCATGGATTCGTATAACTGCTGTGCCAGACCAAGCTTGCCCTGATTGCTGACCAGTTTTGCATACTGCTGTGCCTGCAGGTCATATGCATAGTCTGCATATGGGTTGTCGTCCTCGTCGCTGTCGGACTTAATTGTGGATTGCACCTGCTTGTACACCTGCTCAACCAGATATGCTTCGAACTCTTTGCATGCTGCAAGCATCTCCTCATCAGTTGCATCCGAGGAGGTTGATTTCTTGATCTGATTGGTTAAATTGCTCGTCTGCGCCTGTGTCACGTAGGAAGAATAATCTTGATTTGTAAGGTTTGTGATGTTTTCCATAAGGTCACCTTTCCTCTACCTAACGAAGAGCGTTAGCCTGTTGCATCATTTCGTCGGATGCCTGAATTGCTTTGGAATTCATTTCGTATGCACGCTGTGCCACGATCAGGTTAACCATCTCGTTTGCCACATCGACATTCGATGCCTCCGTATAATACTGATGTGTCTTTGTCTGCTTCACTGCCGCATTTCCATTCTCCGCAACTGCCGCGCCACTTGCGACGGTTACCGAATAATTGTTGCTACCTTCCTTGGAAAGACCTGCCGGATTATTAAACTGGTAAATACCAAACTTGACCGGACGTCCATTCGCATCTGTAATCACTGCTGGGTTCCCTGTACCATCCGGGAATGCCAGTGTCCCATCCTGATTGACGACCAGATCCGTTGCCACACGGTTAGATGGCAATACAATTGCATTTCCATATACATCCAAAACCGGATTTCCGTCGGATGTACAAAGCATGTTTCCATTTGCAACCGGCGAAATTTCAAACGAACCATCTCTTGTATACTGCAATTCTCCACTCTCTGTTCGAATCCGGAAGAAGCCATCCCCTTCCAGCGCTACACTAAACGGGTTCTCCACATGTGTCAGATTTCCCTGTGTAAATGTACTTGTAATCGCTGCAACACGGCTGCCGAGGCCTACCTCTGCCGCAACCGGCTTGTTCTCGCCTGCATTGTTCGTCGATGTCGACTGCAGGTTCTGATACAGCAGTGACTTGAAGCTCGCCTGCTGTGATTTATAACCAATCGTATTGATATTTGCTACGTTATTTGCAATTGTATCTACATTGACCTGCTGTGCCCGCATACCGGATGCAGCCGTCCAAAGTGATCGCATCATACGCTACTACCTCCTATTATCTTCCACTATAACCGTCCGATTTCATTGACTGCCTTGTCCAAGGTCTGGTCGATCGTCTGAACCATCTTCTGATTTGTCTCATACGCTCTTGTGACCGCGATCATATCAACCATCTCAGTGACCATATTGACATTTGACATTTCCAGATATCCCTGATTGACTGTCGCATCCGCCTGTGTCTGTACGGCGCCATCCACGGCTTCGTACATGTTCTCACCATAGCTGGATAACGCATCATAGCTCTGAAAATCAACCAACTGCAATTTCGCAACATACGTATTGCCGGAGTAAATCTCTCCTGCCTGATTTACGCTGATCTTGACCAGATTTGCATTCGGAATCTGTATACGATTACCGCCTTCCGCCAGCACATAATCGCCATCCTTTGTCACAAGATAACCGTCCCTGGTTACAGTGAAATCACCATCGCGCGTGTAGCGTGTCGTTGTTGTTCCACTCTTGTCTGTTGTGCTGATGGTAAAAAATCCGCTGCCGGATAATGCCAAATTGTACTGGTCTTCTGTCTGTCTGAAATTTCCCTGAGACATATCATAATACGTCTCTCCGATCTTCACGCCGAGGTTCACGCCGCCGATGCCCTGCTTTATGTTCGGTCCGATCGTTGGATCGTCAATCTTGACTGCCAGCTGGCGGTCAAAGGACTGCGATGTAACGTCCACCTTTTTGTAGCCGGTCGTGTCCGCGTTCGCCATGTTGTTTGTGACAACATCCATTCTCTTTTCCTCGTTGCGAAGTCCGGTCCATGCCGTGTACAACCCTCTTACCATCGTTTTCCTACTTTCTACTTTCGCTCACTCAAAAACTCAATATACTTGCCTGTACCGATTGCCACTGCGGTCAGTGGTTCCTCGGCTGTCATCGTTGTGATTCCGGTGTTCTCCTCGATCAGATCTTCGAGTCCGTGCAGCAATGCACCGCCACCAGTCAACACGATTCCACGGTCTGCGATATCAGCTGCCAGCTCTGGTGGTGTACGCTCCAATACCGAATGTACTGCATCCACGATCTGGGATGTCACCTCGCGCAGCGCCTCTTCGGTCTCATCCGAAGATACCGTTACCGTCTTTGGAAGTCCGGTTACCAGATTTCGTCCACGGATATCCATAGAGATATTTTCTGGTCGTTTGTAACAAGTTCCAATATTGATCTTAATCTCCTCTGCCGAACGCTCACCAATCAACAGATTATGACGTTTCCGCATAAAACGGACAATCGCGTCGTCGAAATCATCGCCCGCTACCTTGATGGACGATGATACAACCACGCCATCCAGTGAAATAACTGCAATATCCGAAGTACCGCCTCCGATATCTACAATCATATTTCCACACGGTCTGGAAATGTCGATCCCCGCTCCGATTGCAGCTGCAACCGGCTCCTCAATGATATACACATCTCTGGCGCCTGCCTGATAGGTCGCATCCTCAACAGCACGCTTCTCGACATCCGTAACGCCGGATGGCACGCATACACTGATACGTGGTCTTCTTCCGAAGAAGCTCTTGCCCACTGCTTTCTGGATAAAATATTTCAACATCTTTTCTGTCGTTCTATAATCGGAGATAACTCCCTGTCTGAGCGGACGCACCGCAATGATATTTCCAGGTGTTCTTCCGAGCATCAGTCTTGCCTCTTCCCCGATTGCCATGATCTGTTCGGTATCTCTGTCATAAGCAACTACGGACGGCTCTTTCAATACGACGCCCTTTCCTTTGACATAGACTAATATACTGGCGGTTCCTAAGTCGATTCCAATGTCTGAACTTGCCACGTCTTGTTCCTCCTATCTATATATCGGAAATTTCCTAATTATCCTTAGCTTTTTTCATAATAATCATGGTTGCAGCGCCTCCCTGTAACCATTCAATCGGCACTTCCGTGATATCCATGATCTCGTCCAATGCTGGCACATAGCTGCACCAGTTTGTGATCCTCCGTCCGGCAATATCTTTGCGGACACCATCCATATGCTCAAATTTATCGCGCAGATTCTTCAGGATCTTGCGGCTGTCGCCACCAGTCAGATCATATCCAAGCATATCGTTCAACGCCTTGTTGGAGAAGAATACATATCCTGTGTACAAATCCCGGATAAAAATGCCCTCATGGAAACTATTGTATGTTTCTATCAGATGTTTATTCACATTTCGCACATTATCATCGCCGTCTGCATTTTCCAGCATGTTCTGGATCAGCAGGGAAATACTCTGTGAGAAACGAAGTTCCTCTTTCGTCCAGATTCGCTCGGATTTCGACTCTGCAAAAATCAAAATACCGTACAATCTTCCTTCCAGATAAATCGGATATGCGATCTCCGCCCGGAAATTATACCGCATCAGGTTGATTACATCGCGCTGTGTCATATTGGTACGGTCAAGCATACAACAGCCATTGCCGCGCTTGATCGCGTCTTCCACAAGATACAAACGCTCCGGAAGCAAAGTCAATATATCGTCACCCGGCATCTCACCGGATACATCGAAATAACTTCGCAGACTGTACGCCTTTGGATTGTCCTTATCAAATGTATATAAGAACATGCGGTCCAAATCCATATGCAGCGCGACCTCACGCAGAGTCTCGCCAATGACCTGTTCTACATCTTCGCTTAATTTGCTGTTGATCTTCGACAATGCATTGTTGACAATGCTCTGTCGTGCAAGCTCCTCACGCAGCTTCTTGCCCGCGCCACGCGACTTCGCAGATTCCACAATGGAATTATAGCTTTGCATCAGAAAGTCCGATACCAGTTCGGCTGTCGTCCAATGAAGCTCGTAGATTTTCTCCAGATGCTCCGTCTCTTCCGGTGTATAAGATCCAAGCACCCAGAACCCCTGCAGATTATCACCCACACAAATCGGTGCCATCGCCAGTTTTCCATAGCCGCCTTCCTCACGATCAAAAATATGCGGTTTCAGCTCCGTCAGCACCTGTTTCTTCATCGTTTTGAAGAATTCCTTGTAGGTCGGCGTCTCAAACAGATCATAGAAATCACCCAGATCTGTTGCCGGGCCAACCGGCGTGGATTCTACTTTACCATTTTCATCCACAAACACCGAATAGAGCTGCGTGAGCTGTGAAAATCCACTCATGATCATTTCCATCTTCTGGATCTGTGGAATCATACCCGGATTGTCCAGCTTGCTGATCACCAACGATCCTGTCGGCGAAATCTGCATACGGCGGTTCGGCTCCTCTATCGCCCGTTTGATCTCCGCCTGTTTTTCCTCTTCCTTCTCCGCAGAGATATCGCGGATATAAAACTCTACTTCATACGTATTTTCTTCCTCTGACACAACTTCGATACAGATATTCACACGTGCCTGGCGAAGTATTCCGTCATCCCCAACCATACGATATTCATGCTCATAATCCTGCACGCGATTGTCAATCGCATTATGAATCGTCTTCATTACCATCTCTCGATCCGATGGATAAATATAATCCTCGGACAGTTTCATTCCTTTGTTCAGCATCTCAACATTCATACCAATCTCGGATGCATTCGGCGAAACATACACCAGGCTGGAACCTGGCACACCAACAATATATCGTTTCACAAGTACAATATATCCCGTTTTTTCAATCGCCTTTCTGAGGTATTTGTTTTCAATTACCATATCACTCGCCCCCCTCTTATCGTATTGTAAAGCCTCGGTACCTAATAAGGCTGTCACACACCATGTGCGACAGCCCCGTCTATACTGCTTTCTGAATCTGACTAATTGTTGCTGATCTCAGGGAATGCCTGATCTGCAACCTTAATCGTATTGTCTACGGAAATAACTACATTATCAAGTGCTGCTTTCATCTGTGCCATATATTCGCTTACGCTCTCGCACTCACGCTTCACAGACATACGTGTATTATATGCCTCTGTTCTTGCCTGATTCCGCATCTCCTCGCACTCTGCAGTTGCCTCTGCGCGCATATTTGCACAGGTTTCCTCTGTATGATCGTTCAAAGACTGACATGCGCTCTCTGTCTCTGCACGCAGGTTGTCTGTCTCTTCTCTTGTCTCACGCTTCACGCGCTCACACTCTGCATATGTGGATTCCTTGCGCTCCTGACATTTGCTCTTTGTCTCAGCATCGAGTCTCTCGCAAGCGGCAACCGTCTCTGCGTGCATACGCTGGCACTCTGCGGTTGTTTCCTCTGACATCTGACGGCAGGCATCGCTTGTCTCCTGTGTCAGTCTGTCGCATTCCTCCTCTGTCTTTGCGCGCAGCTCCTCGCACTCCTTCTGTGTCTGCTTTGTCAATGCATCTGCACTCTCACGTGCCTCCAGCAAAGTTCTGGAAATTGACTCGTAACGGCTCGCTGACTCTTCTTCTCTTGTCTCGTATGCTGCCATCTTGTCACGGAGCTGTGTCACCTCTACCTGCAGCTCATCATTTACCTTCTTGAGGTTCTCGATCGTGCTGGAAGATTCATTCAAGTTAACCTCTCTCATCGTGTGGAGATTCTTTACTGTCTCTGACAGCTTCAATACGTTTGCCTTTAAATCTGCAACCTCTTTCTCGTGTTCTGCTGTCAATTCGTCTATATAATTTTCTACTGCCTTCTTGTCATATCCACCAAACGATGTGGTCTTCAACGTTACATCCATTCTGCAATTCTCCTTTCGAATGTCCATTATCCAATATGTTTCTTAATTATATCATAAGAACTTCGTTTATGCATCATTTTTTTACACAGGATTTATGATTAACAATCTATATACAAATTACTTTAACGGACGTTTGAATTGACGATAATGGTTCACTCCGGAACCGCATTAAAAGATTTAATAAAAAGTATGTGTGTATTGATATTTGCTTTCACTTTATGATACACTAAGGGTATGTTTAATCATATAAAAATTATTACGAGGTGATCTTTAAATGAACTTTTTCATGAAAATTCATGCAAAAAAATACAAACGCTTTTCTCTTTTTCCGATTTGTATGCTGTTAATTTTTTCATTAACCGCATGTACAGCAAATGTGGAGAAGCGGTATCAGACCTACATCAAGAGTTTGATCGCAATCAATTATCTTGGTGCAACCAAGGATTACATTGCGGCGTCCGGTGCCAATCAGGAGGATGCAGATGCCCTTTATCAGGCAAACATTGACCTGCTCACTGACAATATCCTCACCTATTACAGTGTGAATATTGACGATGCGCCAGAGATGCGGGAGCAGTTCGAGTCTCTTGCCAAAAATATTTACAGCAAGGTTAATTACAAGGTAGATAAAGCAAGAAAAGACGGCAGTGTTTATCTGGTAGATGTCACGATTTACCCGATCAACCTGTTCGCACAGACCTCTTCTGAAGTAACTGCTTATGTCGACACATTTAACAACGATGTGAAGGCTGGAACTTATAACGATTATTCTCTCACTGATTACGAAACGTTATTCGCGCAGGGCTTGATTGACATCCTGAATGCCGGTTGTGAAAATATGAGTTATGCCGACCCGCAAGTTATAACTGTTGAAATTATTGAAGATGGAAATAAATATTACATCAGCGACCGCGATTTCATGCAGATTGATGCTGCTATGATCAGTTCCGCAATCGTGACTGAGACTGCAACTTCAACAGATGCGAACTAAATAATGAAGCATGTAGGTAATATATGAAACAACATATAAAAACGACCGATTGGTTTTAAACCAACCGGTCGTTTTTGATATATTATTTTATTATTCCTAGCTGATCATTGCTCCAGCCGGCATATCCTTCTCTGCGGTAAGCAGTGCCAGATTCCCCTCGAAATCCTCGGCGCAAAGGAGCATACCTTCGGATAACACGCCTGCAAGCTTTGTCGGCTTCAGGTTCGTGATAACAACAACCTTCTTACCAACCATCTGCTCTGGTGTATAGTAATGCTTGATTCCGGATACAATCTGCAATGTTCTGCCCTGTACCTTTACCTGGGAGCAAAGCAGCTTCTTGGACTTTGCAACTTCCTCACAGGAGATAATCTCACCCATCTGCAGCTGCATACGGCTGAATTCATCGATTGTGATTTCTTCTTTCACAACGGCATCGAGCGTCGGAATCTCAACTTTTTCTTCCTTCTTTGCCTTCTTCTCCGGCTTTGGCTCTTCCTCAACCACCTTGGATGGGAAACGCTTCTCAATCTCCTCAAGCATCTTCGGTGCATCAATTCTTGCGAAGAGAATCTCCGGCTGATCTGTTACCTTGTTTCCGGATGGATACAGTCCAAAGTTTGAAAGCTCTGTCACGCGGCGCTTGTCGGCATTGAGCTGCTTTAAGATCTTCTCAGAAGTCTCCGGCATATATGGCTCGAGCAAGCTTGCACCAATCACGATACTCTCTACCAGATTATATAAAACCGTATTGAGACGATCTGCATTCTCCGGATCCTTGGCAAGTGCCCAAGGCATTGTCTCATCGATATACTTATTGCAACGCTTAAACAAAGCGAAGATCTCTGTGATCGCATCTGCCACACGGAGCTTGTCCATGCATGCATTTACACGGAGTCTGGTGTCTGTTACAACTGCCTTTAAGTCATCATCGACCGGCTCATGCGCACCAGCGTTTGTCACAACACCGTCAAAATATTTATTCGACATGGAAATCGTACGGTTCACGAGGTTTCCAAGTGTATTTGCAAGTTCTGAATTGATACGCTCAATCACAAGCTCCCATGAGATAACACCATCGTTTTCAAATGGCATCTCATGCAGCAGGAAGTAGCGAACGGCATCCACGCCGAACAGATCTACCATATCATCTGCGTAGATTACATTTCCACGGGATTTGCTCATCTTTCCATCACTCTGGATGAGCCAAGGATGTCCGAATACCTGCTTCGGAAGCGGCTCACCAAGTGCCATAAGGATACATGGCCAGTAAATCGTATGGAAACGGATGATATCTTTACCAATCAGATGCAGATCTGCCGGCCAATAACGATGGTACAGCTCGTCTGAATTGCCATCGACATCATAACCAAGGCCTGTGATATAGTTGGTCAATGCGTCGATCCATACATATACGATATGTCCCGGATCAAAATCTACAGGGATACCCCACTTGAAGGATGTTCTTGATACACACAGATCCTGCAATCCCGGAAGCAGGAAGTTGTTCATCATCTCATTCTTACGAGACTCCGGCTGGATAAAATCCGGATGTGTATTGATATGCTCGATCAGACGGTCAGCGTATTTGCTGAGTTTGAAGAAATATGCTTCCTCCTTTGCCGGCTGAACCTCACGTCCACAGTCCGGACATTTGCCATCGACAAGCTGTGCTTTGGTGAAGAAGGACTCACAAGGTGTACAGTACATACCTTCGTACTCGCCCTTGTAGATATCTCCCTGATCGTATAATTTCTTAAAAATCTTCTGTACCTGCTTCTCATGATAATCGTCCGTTGTACGGATGAACTTGTCATAAGAAGTATTCATCAGATCCCAGATACGCTTGATCTCAGCCGATGTCTCATCCACGAACTCCTTCGGTGTGGAGAGATTTTCAAATGCTTTAATCTCAATCTTCTGACCATGTTCGTCAGTTCCTGTCTGGAAACGCACGTCGTATCCGACGTATCTCTTATATCTGGCAATGCTATCTGCAAGTACAACCTCATACGTATTGCCTATATGAGGCTTACCAGATGTGTATGCGATTGCGGTTGTAATGTAGTACGGTTTTTTAGGCATATGAAACCCCTCCCTTATTTTTGTTTTTAACCCACTCTTAATTTAAATTTCTGGACATCGCGCTCGTCATCGACTACCTCGATCTGACCGCCAAGTCCACGGATCTTTCCATCGAAATCTTCGTAACCACGCAAAATATACTTGATATCGTCGATGGTGCTGAACCCTTCTGCTGCCAGTGCGGCAATGACAAGTGCGGCACCTGCACGCAGATCCGGTGCTACCAGATTCGCGCCTGTGTATCCATCCACGCCAGTAATCACTGCGGAATTACCTTCTACTTTGATGCGTGCTCCCATGCGGGAAAGCTCGCTTACATATTTAAACCGGTTTTCAAATATACTCTCCGTAATCACGCTCGTTCCCTGTGACAATGCAAGTGTTACCGCCATCTGCGGCTGCATATCTGTCGGGAATCCCGGATATGGAAGTGTCTTAATCTGTGTTGCCTTGAATCTGCCGTCCGCCATAACACGAACTGCATCATCGTATTCGATTACGCGTGCACCAATCTCATTCAGCTTCGAAGAGATTGCCTCTAAGTGTTTTGGAATTACATTTTTGATGAGAACATTTCCCTTTGTCGCTGCCGCCATCGTCATAAATGTTCCCGCCTCGATCTGATCCGGAATGATCGAATACTCCGTTCCTCTCAGCTTCTGAACACCACGGATACGGATGACATCCGTTCCGGCGCCCTTGATATTTGCACCCATACTGTTCAGGAAGTTCGCTACATCTACAATGTGTGGCTCCTTCGCAGCATTCTCGATCGTCGTCTTTCCCTCTGCAAGCACGGCTGCCATCATGATATTGATGGTTGCACCAACCGTTACCACATCGAGATAAATATGATTTCCAATCAACTGGTCTGCTTTCGCAACAACCTTACCGCCATTTACAATCTCTACTTTCGCACCAAGTGCCTCAAAGCCCTTGATATGCTGGTCGATCGGACGCAGTCCAATATCACAGCCGCCCGGCAAAGCAACCTGTGCATAGTTGTATTTACCAAGCAAAGCTCCAAGCAGATAGTAGGATGCTCGTATCTTCCGAATATATTCATCATCCACACAGACATCCTCGCCGGTTCTGATTGTTCCGCCGCAGATAGAAACTGTATGGTTATCAATGTATTTTACCTTAGCGCCAATTGTCTCGATTGCACGAAGTAATGTCTTTGTATCTTCTACATATGGTACATTCTCAATAATGCATTCTTCGTCTGTCATGACTGCTGCTGCAAGGATACCGAGTGCGGCGTTTTTCGCACCGGCAATCGAAACTTCACCTTCCAGAACATTGCCGCCTTTTATAACATATTTTTCCATTTCACACCTCTGTGCTGCCAGTTATTTTTTACGCTACTAGCCCATAATCTTAATAATTATAACACATTCCATTATTTTGTAAAGCATTTTACTTGTCTGCCTCACAATAAATGCATCGATAAATACGATTTTTTTCATCGGCTAATTTAAATATATGCACAATTCCTGGTTCTGTCGATGTGATACAGCGAGGATTTTTACATTTTTTCACATTGATCAGTTTTTTGGGCAATGCCAGCTTCTTTTTCTCGACCGTCTGTCCGTCCTTGATGATGCTGACTGTGATATCTGGATCGATGTAACCCAACACATCCAGATTCACATCGTACTCCTTATCAATCTTCAGGATGTCCTTCTTGCCCATCTTGCTGCTCTTGACGTTCTGCAGGATGGCAACGGAACAGTCGAGCTTGTCAAGTTCGAGGTCGTGATATACCTGAAGTGCCTTGCCAGCAGTAATATGATCCAGCACAATACCATTTTGAATACTATCTATCTTCATGATTTTTCCTCCTTAATGCAAATCCATTTCCTTACTCTGGGATCTTGGCAAGCTTGTCCGCAGACAGATTCAGCTTCGCACCATTCGCCTTGAGCAGTGTCAGCATCAGTGCCATACGCACGAATTTTCCATTCATAACCTGACGGAAATAGCAGGCACGTGGATCGTCATCGATTTCCACAGAGATCTCGTTCACACGTGGAAGCGGATGCAGGATTGCAAGGTCAGACTTTGCATTTTTCAGCTTCTTTCCATCAAGAATGTATGTATCCTTCAATCTGACATAATCCGCCTCGTTGAAGAAACGTTCCTTCTGTACTCTTGTCATATAAAGCACATCCAGCTCGCTCATCACTTCTTCCATCGACTCTACTTCTTCATATGGAATATTCTTTGCTTCGAGCACTTCGGAAATAATGTATTCCGGCACGCGGAGTTCCTTCGGTGCAATCAGGATGAATTTGATGTTCTCATAACGGGACAATGCCTTGATCAGGGAATGTACGGTACGTCCAAACTTCAGATCGCCACACAGACCAATCGTGAAATTATCCAGTCTTCCTTTCTCCCGCAGGATTGTAAGCAGGTCTGTCAATGTCTGTGTCGGATGGTTATGTCCGCCATCCCCCGCATTGATAATCGGCACGCCACTCACCATGGAAGCACGCATCGGCGCGCCTTCCTTCGGATGACGCATTGCGATGATATCTGCATAGCAGCTTACCACTCTTGTTGTATCGCCCACGCTCTCGCCCTTCGTTGCTGACGTAGAATCAGCCGAAGAAAAACCAAGTACATTTCCGCCAAGCTCCATCATTGCTGATTCAAAGCTAAGTCTTGTTCTTGTACTTGGTTCAAAAAATAATGTTGCAAGTTTTTTGCCCTTACACGCTTCGCTATACGCTTCTTTGTCGTCGATGATATCCTGTGCCAGCTTCAAAATGCCATCGATTTCTTCTACGGTCAGGTCTGTTGAATCAATTACATGTTTCATTTCTGGTTTCCTCCCATTGAACGCACGTTGTTTTTTCGGAATATCTCATCGATTGCAAACCGGTCTTCCCGGTTGCAAACGAGGATATATGTTTTTCGATTCGCACGAATCTTCAGTACGATTACATTGCTGTCCTCCCCCTGGTTCTCCAGGAGAAAAGACCGCATGAATTCCCATTCGATAAATGTGGTTCCGACCAGCACTCCATCTTCTGTGATGCCACTCTGTATCCGGGTGGACAGCACGATGAACAACACAAACATCAATACCGCAGGCACAAATATGTAGATCTTAAAATATACCAACACAACAAGTCCCACAAGTCCAAGGTTCGCATAGACGACCTCAGAGATATTTAATTTGTGATGCAGCCGGCTCTTTATGACGATCCCAGACTGTTTTTTCACGGCAGAGACGCAGACAAGCGCGCCCGTACCAAAGCCAAGGAAAAGCACAAACGCCAGTACCGAAAGCCACACATCCATATATTATACCACTTAGATTCCTTTTATCAATGTATACATGACAGCTTTTTCTGCGTGTCTTCTGTTTTCTGCCTGATCGAGAATATGATCAAGGTTCTTCATCTCCACTTCCTTCGAAATCTCGAAGCCTACATGCATTGGCATGTCGTGGAAGACAAGTGCATGACTGCCCTCTAAGAACTCATCGTTCAACTGATATGGCATCATCTTATCCATGAGTTCTTTCTTCTTATCCTGATATGCAGGATCGTTGAAGAACTCCATGTCAAGCCATGTATCGGTGTAGCAGATATCCATATCCTTGACATATTTCTTCACTTCGTCCATCGGCATGTTCGGCTCAAGCTCTACATAGTAACCAGTCTTCTTTGCTTCCTCATAGAAGTCCGGTCCGCAGGCAGTATCATTTACAAGCGGGGTAAGTCCGTACAAAGTTCCCTGCTTCATCTTGGAGAAGAATTCTACCAGTGAATTGAATACGTTGTTCTTTGCACCGATATATAAGAACTTGACATTCAGACTACCAAACTTCTCGATGATCGTCAGTGCATCTGCCAGAATCTGGCAAGGATGGTACGAGTTATCGCAGCCATTGATAAATGGTACCGTTACATTGTCACCGAACAGCTCAACGGTCTCATTTTTCACGAGACGTGCCATGATGATGTCCACATTGCGGCATACATATTTGATCTCAGAAACCGGCTCGCCAAGAACAAAGTTGCTGTCCTTCCAGAGCTGGTTGTAGTAGGTTCCGCCAAGCTCTGTCATTCCTGTCGTGAAAGAAAGGAATGTACGGGTACTTGTCTTTTCAAACAATGTATAGAGCTTCTTGCCCTCCAATGCGTGGCTGTACTTCTCCGGGTTCTTCTTCATATCCAGTGCAAGATCAAGGATCTTCTGCAGCTCTTCCGCAGAGAAATTCTTGAAGTTCAACATATTCTTCATGATATCTTCCTCCTTTTTTCTACAAATATTTCTTTAAGTCGTCTACCTTGTCGGTCTTCTCCCACGGAAGGTCGATATCGGTTCTTCCGAAATGTCCGTAAGCAGCCGTCTGCTTGTAGATTGGTCTGCGCAGATCAAGCATCTTGATGATACCAGCCGGACGCAGGTCGAAGTTCTCACGGATGATCTCTACGAGCTTATCATCTGCAAGCTTACCTGTGCCAAATGTATCTACCATGATGGAAGTTGGTCTTGCAACACCGATCGCATAAGAAAGCTGGATCTCACACTTCTCAGCCAGTCCGGCTGCTACGATATTCTTTGCTACATAACGTGCGGCATACGCTGCGGAACGGTCTACCTTTGTGCAGTCCTTTCCAGAGAATGCTCCGCCGCCGTGACGTGCATATCCACCGTAAGTGTCTACGATAATCTTACGTCCGGTTACACCAGAGTCACCGTTTGGTCCACCGATAACAAAACGTCCGGTTGGGTTGATGAAGAACTTTGTCTCATCATCGATCATATCCTGTGGAAGGACTGGATCAAATACATATTTCTTGATATCCGCATGGATCTGCTCCTGGGATACATTCTCGTCATGCTGGGTAGAAAGTACAACTGCCTCTAATCTACAAGGCTTTCCATTCTCATCATACTCTACCGATACCTGTGTCTTACCATCTGGTCTTAAATAAGGAAGTGTGCCGTTCTTACGAACTTCTGTCAGCTTTCTCGCAAGCTTGTGTGCCAATGAGATTGGATATGGCATAAGCTCTGGTGTCTCGTTTGTTGCATAGCCGAACATCATACCCTGATCGCCAGCACCGATTGCCTCAATCTCCTCATCGGACATATGATTTTCCTTTGCTTCGAGTGCCTTATCAACACCCATTGCGATATCGGTTGACTGCTTGTCAAGTGCCACGATGACACCACAAGTATCGCAGTCAAATCCGTATTTTGCACGGTCATAACCAATCTCACGGATTGTCTCACGAACGATTGTCTGAATATCGATCTGTGCCTTTGTTGTGATCTCACCCATAACAAGTACCAGTCCGGTTGTTACGGCTGTCTCACAGGCAACACGGCTCATAGGATCCTGCGCTAAAAGCGCATCTAATACGGCATCGCTGATCTGATCACAGATTTTGTCAGGATGGCCTTCGGTTACTGATTCTGAAGTAAATAATAACTTCTCCATTTGTTCCTCCTTTGGAATGCATTTGTCTATGGTTCTTTGTCTCTTTTTCAGCGGCAATTCATAAAAAATAAATCCGGCTGCAAGCAACCGGATTTGAAAGTCGTTATCAAATCTTCTTATTGCTCGACAACTTAATCTAAGTATCGCTCAGGTCGGCACCTTCCGTCTCCGGGGTTGCCGTGGCTTCTTCGTCCCTTATGACTCCACCACTCTGAATAAGAGAGACATGTTTAACATATATCATATATTTCTAATTGTCAATGGTTTTATTTGCTAATCTCGTTGTATTTGCGCATATTCTGGCGATTTTCATTCCTGTGTGCCATGCTTTTTACGGATAAATCGAATCAGCGCCGCAACAAGCATCAGAATCAGCACGCCTACTGCTGCGCCACAGCTATCGAGTAGCACGTCCTTTACCTGTCCGCTCCGTCCAGGAACAAACAACTGATGAAACTCATCCGTCGCCGCATACACCGTCGCAGTTCCCCACGCGAATAACGCAGACACCTTTCGTTTTCTTCGGACATCCAGCCATACACCACAGAGCAGCATTGCAAAGACGGCATATTCCGTCGCATGTGCCAATTTTCGGATTGGATGATCGACCTTCGCTGCAAACGCAAGCTGTGCTTCCTCCGACCAGTTCTTAAAATCCGGATGTACAATGCGTCCAAACTCCATACCGACCGTATAACTGTCCTCCGTCGATTCCTCGCCATTTCTGGCAGAGAAACAGAAGATCATAATCGCGAACAGTACCGACAATACAAGAAACACAATCTGCCGTTTCGACAGCCTCCCCGACTGCGTCTGCTTATCCTTAGATATGCTTCTTGATTGCATCTGCCAGTGCCTTCAAGGATTCTGATTCTGTCTCGCCCTGCTTCCATGTCACCTGTACGTCATCCCCTGCGTGACGTGGAATCACATGCATATGGAAATGATGCACGGTCTGACCGGCTACTTCGCCATTGTTCTGCACGATATTCAGGCCCTCGCAGCCAGTCTCTTCCTGTACCGCTTTCGCAACGTGGGTTGCAAGCGAAAATACCTTGCCTGCAGTCTCCTCATCAAGCTGGTAGATATTATCGTAGTGCTCCTTCGTCAGAATCAGCGCATGTCCCTGATTGGCTGGTGCCAGATCCAGAATTACACGGCACTCTGGTGTCTCATATACCGTTGCAGATGGAATCTCTCCATTTGCGATCTTGCAGAAAATACAATCATCTTTTTTCATCTTTACTTACTCCTTTTTATTTTAACTACTTATACTTTACCATTTCTGATAAAGCATGGCATCGTTTTGCTCTTAGACCTGGTATCCACGTTTTTCGTAGTTTACACCCTGTATACTCTCGTTCAGGGTTCCTTTCCCATAGGTAAGTCCAGCGTACACCTGATGTACATTCTGCATCACAGCGCCCTCGTTGTCAAGTTCGTGTAAATGTACAAATCCGACACGTAAGTCATCGACCATCTGCACACATCGATCCAGTTCATCCGGGTGTCTGCGTACTTCCGAGCGCACAAGCTTCCCATAGATAAATCGCAAAATGGCAATCACATTTCTTCCAAGCGGATCTTCCTTCGAGAAACATTCAATCAGCTCCTGCATCGCACGCCGCGCCTGCCCAATCGTTTGCAGGTATGTGGTCATATTCTCCGCTTCGTACGCTGCCATCGCATCCATGCCGTATGTATGAAATATATCACATAGCACCAGAATCAGACCGCTGTGGTTCTCCTGACTGATGCGTCGTGTAAATTCCTGTTTTTGTTCCTGTGTCATGGTGGTTTCCTCATATTCCTGTCTTATACATATTATCCCAATCCGGTCTGCGCCGCCTACTGCAGCAGCTGTAACAGCGATTCCGGTCTGTCGTTCGCCTTCTGCATCATGGAGATTGCCGCCTGCGACAAAACCTCCTGCTGCGTATATTCTGTCATCTCCTCAGCCATATCCGTATCCATGATCCGCGAATAAGCCTCCGTGATACTCTCACTTTGCACTTCGAGATTCGAATGCACATCATCCAGCCGGTTCTCATACGCACCCAGCTTCGAACGTGCAGCCGAAACTTTCTTCACTGCCTCATCAATGATATCAACTGCCCGACTTGCATATTCATGTGTGTACATGATCAACTCATCCACGCCAAGTGATTTTGCATTCAGCTCTGGAATGTCGATGGCTAACTGCTCACCCTCGTTGGAACCTGTCTGTATTACCATCGTTCCAGCCGACAGCACTTCGATCTCTGCTGTTACAGCTCCACCATTTTCGGCAACAGCGCCCGAATCTGCTTCAATCGTCATAGAGAAGCCGCTTCGGTCTGTGACTTCAATCTTATTTCCATTTGTCTTCAAAGTTGCAGTCGTAGAAAATCCATCTTCTGTGATGTTCAAAGCTGCCTGACAATCCTTGCCCTGCATCATCGTGCCATCTGTCACTCCAAACACCGCTGCCAGCTCCGGATTTCCCACAGAGATGCTGATTTTCTCACTGCTGCCATATCCCTTTGTGCGGAACACCACCGGTGCTCCACTGTCAAAGCTCTCCTCTGTCGTTCCGTCATTCGACGCAAAGACATCAATATTGATCTTGGCAAGGCTGGTCTGGATCTTTCCATATACATCCTCCATCGTCATGCCTTCCTCGATCTCGATTGCAAATCCATTTACCTTCAAAGTTCCTGCCTGCTCTTTTGTGATCACGGCTGTAGAATAGGTAAATCCTGTCGTCATAGATGCCTGCTCTGCATCGGCTGTGACATTGATCGAATAAACACCCGTGCTTACCTCTGATGAAATGTATGTTGCTTTCACACCATTGACGCTGGACAGAGAACGTCTCGTCAGATCCCCATTCAGCAGTGTCTGTCCGTTAAATGCGGTCGTATCGGAAATCTGTGTCAGCTCAGCCGCCAGGGAATCAATCTCCTCCTGAATCGCATCACGATCGACCTCATCATTGACATCGTTTGCCGCCTGCACAGCCAGTTCCCGCATACGTCCTAAAATGCTGTGCATCTCCTCCATGCCGCCCTCTGCGGACTGGATCACAGAGATACCATCGTTAGAATTCAAAGCCGCGCGGTCAAGTCCCCGAATCTGTGCACTCATCTTCTTTGAAATCGCAAGTCCTGCCGCATCATCTGCCGGGCTTGTAATCTTATAACCAGAAGAAAGTCTGGACATCGACTTTGCAACTTTATTATTTATTTTACCGAAATTCGTCGTGGCATTCATCGCCAGCGCATTATAATTAATTCTCATGGTCTGCCTCCTTAAACCCGTTCGTTATGCTTCAGCTATCCAAATGTCTGCTTCTTATCCGGCATCATGTCCGCGGCACATTATACGTCCGCATCCCGGTTTTACTATGTTATATATCGGTAAGTTTCGCCATAGCCTTAACGAAGAATATTGCCGCCCGACACAGTTTTTGTGTGTCCGCTCCCCCGTTCGTTCCACGCGCCGCTGTACGGCTTTCTCCAAGCGCAACTGCCGCATCCGCATATTCACTTCCGGCAAGCAGTTCCCGGAACGCATCCGTCTGTCCAGCAAGCCATGTATTCGCCTCCGAGGAACCGCCAAGAATCTCACCCGTGCATGTTCCCGCTTCGTCCATCCGGATCTGCGCCTGCAGCATACCATGCACCCCTGCCGCCATCCGGATCGTGATGCCGCGGGCTTCTACTCCGCCCGTCTGCATCGTCAGATTCACTACCTTCATACCTGACTCTGTCTCAACCGGGAGCTGATACTGCCTTCTGCCCGCCATGGCTCCCAATATTCGGAATCCTGCCTGCACGACCTTCATGCCCTGCAGCTGATCTGATGTTATATTTCCTTCTTCTGCCTGATCATACATCTGCTCTACCATCTGTTGCCGGATATCCGCATACATCTGCGCCAGATCTGCGTCTGCTTCGATCTGTTTCAGCAGCATCTCCGATTCAAACGGCAACGCAATCTCCTCTCCTGTGAGGGACTTCGCCATAGCATCCGTCTCTGCGTCAACTGCATCCTCCTTCGTATGGTCCTGCCATCCAATCTGCTTCCATACCTGTGATGCAAATGTATAGAAATTCATGGACGCCTGATGATTGACAGCTTCTGCTTCCGGTCCTACCGACATTCCCTGCAGTATATAATCCGCCGCTTCCAGATTCTGTGCGCTCTCTTCAATATCATTTGCCTGCAGAAGCTGTTCTGCCTGTGCAAGCATCGGAGAATCAGAGATTTTCTCCCATGGGTTTTTATATTCTTCCTGCGCAGCCATCGGTTCATTTCGGCTCATATATTCATCTTTCTCTCCCATGCGGAGCTGTCCGGTCCAGTTACCATCCGCACCAACCCGTCCCGCATATGCACGCGCGATCTGATCATCCATCTTCTCCCCACGTGTCTGCAGATCCGCAAGCATACCGAACGAATCATCGACCACAGCCTCCATCCCGGCGGCCTTCCGGCTTCGCATCGCAGTAATCAGATTACGCACGGTAAGCCGGCTGTTGTTCGCGAACAGATACCCGGCTTCCCGGTCGCCGGATTTCTCTAACTGCTTAAATACCCGGTACAACCCGATATATCCTGCGCGTTCCTCGCTGCTGATCTGTCCACGCTTCTCTACATCACGCAGATACGTTGCAAAATCGTCTGTCTCCTTCACACCTGCTTTGTAATTTTTGTCCCGCAGTGTCTGATTGAGTTCATCGACTGTCATATCAAGCGGGTTGATACCATCCCGGATCATAGACAGCACCGCATTCGGATGGCATGCGGCAAGCATATCATTGACCGCTCTGTCATACTCTATGATCTGTGCGATATTTTCCTCCGTGATTTCCATGCGGTTATACCCGAGAATCTGTACCGCTCGTGTATGTTCCTCATCCACCGGCAGCTCCATATCTGTCAGTATATCTTCGATATTTGAAAATGCTTTGCGGATACTATCTCCCATATCCGCACGCGGGGCTGTACCAAGTGCCTCATATCCGCGCTCCATCGCTGCGAAATCAACGGAACGCCGGATCGTCTGTGTCGATATATCTGCCACCCCATCCGGCACATTGTTATCGGACATCCGGCGTTGCATATCACCCGCCTGTCCACCGATCTGGTGTTCTTCCTGTACAAGCTTCGCAAATCCATGTACCGTCACCGACTGCAGCGCGTCCGTACCCGCCAACACGCCAAGCCTTGTTGCCGGTGCCGTGCCAATCGTCTGCAGATCTGCCTGCATCTGCTGATAGATTGCCTTGTTTTCTTCGGTTGGCGCAACACCCTGCTTCGCAAACATCTCCTGCGTAAGCTGTGCCTCTGCATTTCGCAGCTTCGCCACCACCTGCGCCAGTTCACGGGTATCAATATTGATATCCACGGAGAGCATCCGTACCGCAACACTCTGTGTCATGGAGAGCCGGATCTCCTCTAACTGCCTCAGTGCCGTTACCTCCCGCAGCGTCTGATTCTGTATGTCGGAACCTGCGCTCCGGCCATCCTGTGACTGTGTGCCCTTATCCGCGGTTTCGTCGTATGCTCCCACCGGCTGTCCACCGGTCTGTCCATCCCGTACCCCATCATAATGCGCCGCCACCAGCGCAGCGATTGTAAGCGGCCGCTCTGTACGTACTGCCTGTGCCACATCCTCTGCTGTAATCGAAGCTGCATCCTGTCTGAGCTTTGCCGCTCTCGTCTCAAGCTCCTGTGTCTGCCGCTTCTCTGCCTGCTGTGCCGTCGGCAGTTCACCGATATCCTTCCCGATCTGCGCCTGCATCTGCATATAAGCCCGCACGGAATCCGTCGTGACCGGAATATCATTTGCCAGAAGCAGATTTGCCCCGGCCATACTTGTTTCATCCACGACAAATCCAGCCTGCATGATCACATGTGCGAGCTGCGCCTGCAAGCCGGAATCTGCATTTCCATCTTCACCCGAAGCATACACCGATTGTCCAGCGCTCTGCTGCGGCCTGGATATTGTCTGTTGTGCAGCCTGTTTCGCCGCATATGCGGTGTCTCCTCCCAATTCATCCACCGCGGCAATCTCTCTTTGTCCACTGTAATGCGCCTTGTAGAGTGTCTCCTGCGTGAGTGGCTGCCGATTCTTCAACAGGTACAGAATGTCCTTGTTCCCCACCTGCAGCTTCACATCTGTCCCGGCTATCTGCGCCCCGCTACTTGTAAAAACCAGATTCGAGACGTCTCCCTCCTCGATCTGCGCCTGTGCGAGCACATTTACAAGCGCGTCCTTACGCGCATCTGCACGCATGGAAGTAACCAGCCCTTCTATGTCCGAAAGCGATGCCGAAGCGACATCCACGCCCATCATACGAAGCTTCTTTATCTCCTCGGAAGTAAGGGAACGCGCAATCTCCCGTGCATCTGCACGCGCCTGTTCTTCGTCGCTTGTCTCTTCCTGCTGTTCCTGCTTCGCCTTCTCCTGCATGTCCTTGCGGTACTCATTGAAATTATCCATGACCGTCTGCGCATTCGTGTCGACCGAAGAATTCCTGTCGTACTGCACCTGCCCGACCTTCTCGAAGGCATCGAGCTGATCGACCGAAGCAGTCTTCATCTTTGTTCCACTGTAAGCATTTGCACTGTCACTATACGCTTTGATGGCATCCTGTGAATTTTTGATATTGATATTCTGCATAAAATGCTCCTTGCATCATTAATTTGTATGATATTATTTCTATCTTGCATCGTTCCGATCCTGCGTTCCGGTTGCCCGAACTGGTTCTCTGTCTTTTATATCGGCACAGTCCGCCCAATCATTAAGAAGCTGCATGGTGTCTGAAGCACAATATCTGAAACGTAAAGCTCCAAGATTGCATATGATTAAAGTGAAAAAGCATGGACGGCTCATTATGAACCAACCATGCTTTTTCATTACTATCTCATGCGCATCTGTCACTGCTTACCGGTACAAGCACATGTATAATATTTCATCATTTAATTGAAAAATGGTGTCCCGGGTGCTACTGTCCCATCATAGATCAGACCGTTTTCCGGCAGCTTCCCTGCGTTGCTATCAACCCGCATATTTGCGACCTGTTCTTTGGATAGTTTCATGTCAGCCGGAAGCTTATCATATGAATCTGAATGCCACCAGTTTCTTCCGTAATACGACTGCACTGCATACCAGCCACCTCGTTGCGCATCATATTCATACAGGACATCCTGTGTGACGGTTTTGCCGGATGCATTTGTAAATGTTTTATTCCGGACAAGAATATCCGAAGTCGGATGCTGTGCATAAGTTGCCTTCAGGTCAATACAGTTATTCTTATTGACATATCTTCCGTCCACCCATACATCCTCCATATGGTGGACGCCGTTTCCAACACCTGTATATGCACTCACATACGTATATGCCGTTCCATATCCCCAGCCCTCAGCAGCAACCTTCAGCCAACTGCCTGCGCCAATGTTTTTCTCAAATTCATCTCCGGACAACTGATTCCGGTATGTCTGTAACTCATCGGTCGATTGTTTCTCATATTGATGAATTTTCTTTTCCAGTTTATCGAGGGACGAAGAAAATGCGTAATCATTCGCTCCACCGTCAAAGGTAAATAAACTTTCAATATATTTGGACATAACCGGATCGGTATTTCCGTTTCCGGCACCACCATATGATTTCGTTGTTCCGTTCCATGTTACATCGACCAGATAATGCGCCGAGCCTGACGAAACCGTACAATCCGGCTGCAACGCTTTCGCTACATTCGCCATAACGCCCGGAACTCCTACGGATGACAACACCATCGGATGAAGGTATTCCAAGAACATCATCTCATCCGCCGACTGCCACATCGAATAGTGTTCATTCAAAGACAATTCCGGGTATGGAGATGTTGCCAGCAGCGGATACGGGCGATTCGGATCCGGCTTCGATGTGTCAACGATGTTTTTCGGATAGACAGAAAGCCGCCCCAACGCTGAGTTCACACTTTGCAGATTGTCGAACAAGCCTTTTGATTTATCCGTGTAATTGTTAATCAGATAATCGGTCAGACTCTCCACCGATTTGCAGGAAACCTGAACCGGTGTATCCGTATAAACCGGCATTGTTGAATACGACACATTTCCCGAATAAGTAACTTTATAGGCACGATCAGCCTGCTGCAATGTATATGCTCCGCCATCGGAACCCGATTCAGATATCTGGAATATATATCCGCCCTTCACACGCCCGGTTTCTTTATTCTCGTATTTGACATCGAAAAATCTCCGGGGCGTCGGGATAAGATAAGCTCCTTTTCCGGCCTTATACTTACTGTTTTTATCCTCAAAACGAACATAGGAAACATCCGGATTATCCGTCTTCACATAGAAATACTCATTGAAAGGCTCCAGCAGAGGAACGATTTCATATGAATATCTGGTAACATCGTTCTTGTTTGCTCCGGTTGAGCCCGTTGAACCCGATGTTCCGGTTGAACCGGTGCTTCCGTTTGAACCGGTGCTTCCGTTCGATACCGGATTTTCCGGCAAAGCAATTTCAGGCCGGTTCACAAAACCCGTTCCAACTGTAGATACGATACCTGCAACATTTCCCGGAGCCGCCCCGTTCTTTTGAACAAGAACGATCTGGATTGCCTCTAACCTTTTTGCATATCCGGCCGTTCCAGCAGCTGCTCCATTTCTTGTCCATCCAAGCCAGCCATACGACTGTGCATGTACGCGGTAATAAACATCATAGTGATTGGCAAGTTCTCCAGTAAGGTAAATCTGGATTGCCTCCAGCCGTTTTGCCTGCCCGCTTGTTCCGGACATCTCGCCATTCATTCTCCAGCGGGACTCCCAGCCATAGCTTTGTACATGTGTGCGATACACAATATTTCCCGTATATTGTTGATTGGTAAGTTTTATCTCTATACCTTCCAGGCGTTTTGCACGTCCGCTTGTACCTGCCATCACTCCGTTGTTCTTCCATCCCTGCCAGCCATAGCTTTGTACATGCGTACGATATGTAATGTTGGTCGTCTCCTGACCTCCGACATTCACATCAGAGGCGCCATTGAGCGATACGTAGTTTCTCCCATACCTGCTTACGATACCATTGACATTATTCTGAACCGTTGTTCCCCTTGCGACAACAACAATCTGAATTGCCTCCAACCGCTTAGCAAGCCCTGCTGTTCCGGCTGCCTGTCCATTTTTTGCCCAGGCAAGCCAGCCATATGACTGTGCATGCACACGATAATAAATATCGTAATTCTGTGCATTTGCACCGGTTAACTCAATTTTAATCGCTTCCAGACGCTTTGCTTCGCCCTGTGTTCCGCTCATCTCACCATTCGAAACCCACGGGAGCCAGCCATATGTCTGGCAATGTGTTGTATAACGGACCCCCAGATTATCTCCGGAGACTGTGATCCGGATTCCTTCCAGCCGTTTTGCTTTTCCGCTTGTTCCGGAGGCTTCTCCATCACGCTTCCATGCAGATTCCCAGCCAAATGTCTGAACGTGTGATTTGTATTGTACCGAAACCCCTGCGGCTTCCACATTTTGAACCGGGGCATATGCAAATACAGACAGCACCATCACGATTGAAAGCACAAGTGCCCATACTCTTCTCTTATTCATAAATAACCCCTCCCTTGTCACCGCACGCTTACGCGGTATAGATCTTCTCTGTCACCGTATGGGACTCTCCCGGTGCCAGTTCTCTGTAGCCGGACTCTTCTCCTGGAATCGGCTGGTTTGGTGCATCGATAATCCATGTGCAAGGCTCTGGACAGAAGTATCCTTTGTCTCCATGATCGTTCCATACAACCCAGAATTTGAAGTCCTTACATACTTCATAACAGATACGCTTGCCTGTTGCAGCATCCGTTGCCACTGCGCCATAGAATGGCTTGCCATCCAGACTTCCTTCCTCTGCAAAGAATACGTCATTGTCAATATCATGCAGCACTGGAACCTGTGAACCAGTCAGATACTGTCTGTCGTGATTTGTCTGTACGAGCATGTCACCTGTCGGAATGCAGGACTTTGAAAGCTCCCACTTCTCGCCAACCGGGATATACAGACGCATATCCAGACCATTTCCATCCTTTGTGAACGGTCCGTTGATCGTTGTATGGTTGCACATACCATATGGCATCTGCTTGTCAGATGTATTTGTCATTGTAAATGCATACTCCAGACCGTCATCGGACAAAGTAAATGTGAACTCTGCCTTGAAGCTGACTGGGTATGTCTCGAAAAATTCATCGTTCTTGTCATATATGTACTCTGTCTTTGCGATTGCCTTCTTGCCGTCCACGGCTGCACTCACAAGTGTATGCTCACGCTTATGCAGGAAACCATGAATATGGTTGCCAAGCGGATCATTCAATGGAAAATGATAGGTTGCATCGCTTACCTTCAGCACGCCATTTGCAAGGCGGTTTGGAAGATACAGAGTCGGAAGTCCATACACCTCCGGGCTCTTCTTCAGATCCTCAACAGAAAGGGATTCGTCATAACGGAAAATCTCAATGTCATTTTCAACATCCTGCATACGGATGACATTACTGCCTAAAAAAGGTGCCACGATTGCTTTGTACTTTCCTGCTGTCAGTGCAACTGCCTCTTTCCCTTTATAATCAATAATCTCTGCGGAATAACTCATTGTTTTTTCCTCCTTTTCAAGACTGCACCTTTCGTGCAGTTTCACTCAAAAAATTTCATTTCAAATCACATAAAATAATAGCACATCGACCATACTATGTCTAGGAAAAAAGAACACAAGACATGCTTTTTGCGTATGATATGGATAGGCACGCATGCAACCGATTATTCACAAGTCTTTTCGAGTTTTACCATCCATTTCTCCCCCTTGCTAAGATACCACCCGCGCGGTTGCATTTTTATAAAAAGGGACCGATTTGTTTCGGTCCCTGTAATTTATTATCTGTGCTATTATAATTTGAATTTGATCTGCACTGGCTCCTTCAACGACTGTCCGCCTCTCGACTTCACATTTTTTGTGATCGTCAGGAAATAGTATTCGTTCGTCGAATACGGCTCCAGCGGTTCCACCTCGATAATCTCATTTTTCGTATCATAACGGATATAGGATTGCAGCTTCTGGTTCTGCGAATTCGTCACATACATCGTTTCCTTGTTCACCGTATGCGGGTCCAGCGGAATATTGAACCGCACGCGCCACACAAAATTCCCGGTCTTAAAACGCAGATCCTGCTTGACCTTGTTCGCAAGCTGTGGTGGAATATCTTCTATATCAATCAAATTTTTTGCCATTTGCAACTCCCTCTGTCGTAATCCAATGCCGCATTTCCAGCATCCATCTTCTGTACTCACTCATGTTTTAGTTTATCACAAAGCGCATGTGCGAACAAGAATTTTGCCGCTGTCTGTCAGAATTTTGTACACGCATTTTCTTTACATCACAGATTTGTAACACTACAATAAAATTGTTACGAATTTGTTATCGTACATTTCAATATATCGTCATATTTTCCATATATTTGAATAGCGTATGCCATATATGGGAACACTGACTGCAAGTACATATTTCCGTAGGAGAGCAAATCATGAAACATAAATTTCAGTTTTCCTACAAAAGACAAAAATTACTGACATTTACTTTGGTGGGAAGCAGTCTGCTCGTCTGTCTGATGAGTCAGGCACGCGAATTTCCATCGATCAAATTACCGCAAAAAGAATACCGACTAACCGGAACATCCCTGCAAAGTGTAAAGGAAATCGTTCCTTATTATGATTCCTGCAACACCGTCTACGATGATTCCCTCTATCAGGGCGATATCGTCGTCACACAGGAAGGCACCGCTGGCCAGCAGGAAACAACTGCTTTGATCACCTATTTAAATGGACACGCTGTGTCCGAGGAGATCATCGATTCCCGCATCATCACACCCGCGATTGCCCGCGAGGTGCATGTCGGCACGAAGGAGCGTCCAGACTTCCTGATTCCGGTCGATGACTACGTCATCACTTCGTATGTCGGTCCACGCTGGGGCAGATCACACAACGGAATCGACCTCGCGGTCAATGTCGGCACGCCCGTCAAAAGCAGCACCGCCGGAACCGTTATACAATCCGGTTGGAACGGTGGCTACGGCATCAGTGTCTATGTGGACTGCGGCGATGGCATGGTCATCCGGTACGGACATCTGTCTGAAACTTCTGTTGAAGTCGGACAGACCATCGCACAAGGCGACCTGCTTGGACTTTCCGGCAACACCGGAAACAGCACCGGACCACATCTGCATTTTGAAATGCGGGTGAATGATGAGGTTGTTGATCCATTGGAATACGTGAAGTTACAATAAAATGGCAGGGGGTATTTGATTGGAATAATTTAATTTTTACATTTGGGTGGGGCGGAAATTTTCATAAGAAGATATGTAACAGGATTTCCAATCACTGTTTGTCCCAACACACACCCAAGTGTATTATCAAAGATATCATCAAATTCAAACAAGCCCCGGCACAGCCAAAGCTGCAAGCCTTCAATACTTGTAGAAATCAGAATTCCAGTAACCAACGCCAGCCAAATACCTCGTTTCCGTCCACTCGCAAGCGGCAGCAATGCACCAATCGGAACAAACAACGCAATATTCAGCAGAATCTCCCAAAACAAGCTATGTGTATATCCCTCTTCAAAGGCATGATACACTACCTTCCACGACCAGAACCATTCATACTCCGCCTGCCTTGTCCCTGGCTGCCGCATAAACACAGTCGAACCAAATACAAGCATCAGATATGTCACAAGCAATAACACAGAAACTGCCTGCACCCAACGAATATGCTTGCGTAGCACTTGTATCAATAAAATGGCTGTTACTCCTATCAAAACCGAGAAAAATACAACCGCTTCAAACGCGGTCCACTCTGGATAATATTTTATAAATATCTGATTGAGATCCATATGTTTCCCCTTTCCTTGTGTAGTATAGCACAAGTTTTTATCCTCAGATATAACCTGTATTTTTTATCAAAATTACAAAAACCGGACTTGACGATTCTGCATGAAATATAGCAGAAAATGCACGAAAGTGAAAAAGTATGCTCTCCAGCGCGTCAATTGTGCCACCCCCCTTGTTTTTTCTTCCACTTATGTTACGATAAATTTGTTCAAAGCAAACACCTTTGGACATCTTGGGGAGAGGATGAGTTGCTGATGTTCGGCAGTAGCAGCTCAGATGTGTGTTTTATATAGAAATACCGTGTGGATTGGGGAATCCACACGGTATTTTGCTTTGTATTGCCTAGCCATTTATATTTATCCGCATATCTCCTATATGCCCCTTACATCTGAAAAGTTTACATTGACAACTAGCGATAAACAAGGTAAACTAATCATGTCGAAAATAAAATGTATAAAACATTTAATACGGCGTATAATAAAAAGAGAACATAGAACATTAAATGTTCTTTAATAACAAGAAGGAATGCTAGTAATGTTTTTGGTTTATCCAAGAAAGATTTACTAGCATTTCTTTTTTATTTCCCAAAATTTTGTCTATAATCCAAACACATAATACAACGTTTTGCATTTGTTTCCACAGCATAATCGTTTGGATATTTCTCAAATAGATATTCACACGCCGATGTCATACTTTGATCAACAATTGTTTTCACAACTTTTCGTGTCTCACGTACTCTTATCGGAGATATTCCCGGTGTAATTTGTTATTCCTGACCCTATAAACAAAACTGGCATCCGGTTCACCTGAACCAATTCATCTAATATTGTTGATTCCATATGTGCTACTCCTCCTATCTTCAACATTTTTCTAAGGATACTCTTTCAAGTGCGTATCACTCACACAGAAAAACCAATTCCGTTTCGTCCGGATTTTCATATTCCGCGCACATAAATGTAACCTTAACTTTAAATTCACCTTTTTTCATCGGTACAATGTAGATGTCTCTAAAGCTATCCCACTTTGTATGCACAATCCCATTCTTGGTTTCTATGCTGACTATATTGTCATAAATATCCACGGATTCATAAATAGTACCATGAAAAATATTCGCACTCAAATCCGACATATTGAACGGCTTAACATTCCCCAGTTGTTCAAGCTGTGTAAATGTTTTTATCATCGCCATCTCCGCCTTATGCGCTCTCTCATACGCAACTTCCTGAAGGTCGCGTGGTTTGTCTGGCGCTTTTGGTTCTTTTTGCTTTCGAACCTCATTCAAATCAAACACCTGAATTTCTTCTGGAAATTCAATCTCCACCGAAACATCCGTAGCTTTCGCAGTTCCAATATTATGAATACTTATCACTGTTGCAATTCCATGATCAACCACCATATGGTATCTTCGATAAAGAGTTAGATATTCCTCCACTTCCTCTTTTGAAGGCAAGGCCCTATTATATGTCTCAATCTCCGCATCTGTCACTTTACCACGAAGTTCCCCAAAAAAATCCGCCGGACGTACCGGTCGATATCTTTCTTCAATCAAAGCCGTTCCAACACTACCAACTTTAAGATGGACAACATCGTCATCATCCATCCTTAAATTATCTCCTCTGGCATAAAGTGAATCATCTTCATCTGGAACATCTCCATCAAAGGCAAGCATCAGTTTCGGCTTCCGCTGTGACCTTTGTTTCAGACTCTGATTTTCTGCCAGCAATACTCTATTCTCTTCCATAAGCTGTTGATTACGTTCTGCCAATTCCGTAAGAGTCTTTAAGCTCTTCTCAATATCTACCGCATCCCCTCGTATCCAGCCAGGACGTTTTGTCCTTGTAATCTGCTTATAAAGAGCTGCCGTTACCTTTTGAGCCAGTTCATCTGGCGTCCTCCACCATTCAACAAGCCGTCCCGTCATAACATCAGTTTTAAATGCTGTCAATTGCTCTCGATTTTCGGTTTCCACAAATTCTGGCTTTACCAAAACACTATCATCCATCAGAAAAGCCAAAATAGGAATCCCCTTCTCCAACGCATATCGAAATTCCTTTTCTGTGTAACTAATTCCTGCGTCAGGAAAATCTTGAGGAATAACAGAGCCATAACGCTGACCGATAATAAGAACATAATAGTCAGAAGAATCAATCGTCTCACTGATGATTTCCCACTGTTCTTCATTCGCTGCTCCAAACAGCTCCATACCTACCGGGAAATGATACATTGAAAGAATTGCATCTCGCACTTTCTCTCTGGCTTCCTTTAAATCAACATACGTGGAACTTATAAATATCTGATACTTTTTATCCATATAAACAATCTCCTTCTGATATTAAGAATACCATACAGCACCTGTTTATTCAATTGTAATCCGAATGTTTGTTCTGGTTGTTTTTATCTTTTTAACACAAAAAACCGTCGAAAGACTCAAACTCTCGACGGTTTCTCCAACATATCCTTACGCGGTCTTCTGCACAGCCAATTCTTCCACCACCTCTAACGGAAGACCTGTTCCTTGGGAAATATCTTCATACGAAAGTTTTCCAAGTGCTAAAAGGGATCTCGCCGTTTCCTTTGCAACTCTTGCTGCTGTTTCTTTCTCAACCCGTTCCGCCGTCTCTTTCTCGACTTCCTCACACATTTCTTCTAAAATCCTGCACATACGTCCTCGACCTCCTTCCGTCTCTTTTAAATATTTTACCTCATCTGCCAACACTTTGCTATACATATCCTCTGATTTTGTACAATGGAAATCATGCATCAGTCTGCCAACCGGCGTATCTACATTACGATATTCACCGTTTACATATAAAATATGCAGACCATCATCAAATAACACATGTTCTTTTTCCTCGATTGTTCGCTCGATATGATACAACGGTTCTCCACATCCATACTTATCATCTTCTGTAATAAATATGACATACGATTCAAGAAGATCATCGAAATCCATCCCTTTTTCCAACAAATCCCGGTCAATCATGCTTCCATGAAACCGCGCTCTCTTTGAGCCACTGCCTTCTTCCGCTCTCTGAATCTCCAAATTAAACCGTTCATTTTCTCGATCCACTGCCTTTATATCCAGCCGAATCGACCGTTTCGTGGCACTCTTGTACTCCACCTGTGCTTTTGTCTCGATCACCTTCAGGTCATCCCGTTCCAACACCACCTGCAAAATAAATTCTACCGCTTCAATCTTTCCATCCAACGCCTCTGAAAAGAAATCATCATCCATCAACTTCAGTCTGTCAATCCGATTCAGATACTCTTCCTGCCTGTTCATCTCCATCTTCGCCATACACTCCTCCTGTATCGCCCCGGGGTGATGGTTCATCCATCCAATCTTGTCGACACAAAAACCGCCGAAAGCTTACGCTCCCGACGGTCTCCCATCCCTAATCTCTCCTAAATATATCTCTCGTATATACCTTGTCCGCCACATCATCCAGACAAGCATCATACCGGTTCGCAATGATCGCCTGCGACAGATCATTGAACTGCGCCAGATCATTCACAACTCTGCTGCCAAAGAATGTGCTACCATCCTCCAAAGTCGGCTCATACACGATCACGGTTGCCCCTTTCGCCTTGATCCGCTTCATAACGTCCTGGATTGAACTCTTCCGGAAATTATCCGAATTACTCTTCATCGTCAAGCGGTACACACCAACGACAACTTCCTTTTCCTTCGAAGCATCGTAGTCTTCATTCGGTCCATACGCTCCAGCAATCTACAGCACCCGATCTGCAATATAATCCTTCCTCGTCCGGTTTGATTCCACAATCGCTTCAATCAGGTTCTCCGGCACATCCTGATAGTTCGCCAACAACTGCTTTGTGTCCTTCGGCAGGCAATATCCTCCATAACCAAAACTTGGGTTATTGTAATGTGTGCCGATTCGCGGATCCAAACACACACCATTGATAATCTGCTGCGTATCAAAGCCCTTCATCTCCGCATATGTGTCGAGCTCGTTGAAATACGATACATGCAGTGCCAGATATGTATTTGCAAAAAGCTTGACCGCCTCTGCTTCCGTATACCCCATGATCAGCGTGTCAATATTCTCCTTGATTGCGCCTTCCTGCAACAGCCCCGCAAATGTATGTGCCGCCGCAACCAGTCTCTCATCATCCATATCCGTTCCAACAATGATACGGCTTGGGTATAAATTATCATACAACGCCTTTGATTCCCGCAGAAATTCCGGACTGAAAATAATGTTTTCACAACAATATTTCTTCCGGATGGATTTCGTATATCCCACCGGAATTGTGGACTTAATTACCATACTTCTCAATATATTCATCCTGAATCGGACTTATGTGATGATTGATTTTCTCGCACATACGCTTGCTCGCGCCCATGACATTTGTCGGATTGACTGCTTTATCTGTGCTGATCAGCACAAAACGGTCGCAGTGATTTCGGATTGCCGCAAGTGCGGTTTTATAAGTACCAAATACGTTGTTTTTGATCGCCTCGCAAGGACTTCCTTCCATAAGAGGTACATGCTTGTGCGCAGCTGCATGATAGACGATCTGTGGCTTATAATCTTCAAACACCTTCTCGATTCTGCGGCTGTCACGCACCGATCCAATCAGTACGGTCAGATTCAGTTTCGGGAAGTTATGTCGTAATTCCTGTTCAATCTCATATGCGTTGTTCTCATATACATCAAAGATGATAAGTCGTTCCGGACGGCTTGCCGCGATCTGTCTGCAAAGCTCACTTCCGATCGAGCCGCCTCCACCGGTTACCAGCACACGTTTGCCCTCGATATAGCCGGTTACACTGGCAAGATCTGTCTTGATCGGTTCTCTTCCGAGCAGATCTTCCATAGAGATCGGCCGGAGCTTACTCAGCTTCACATCACCATCCACAATCTGGTAGATACCTGGCACGGTCTTCACAACACAATCCGTCTCGTTACATATATTAAGTATCTCCCGACGCTCATCCTTTGTTGCCGTTGGAATCGCAAAGATGATTTGATCGATCTTATATTTCTCCACAGCAGCAAATATATCGTCTCTTGTTCCTGCTACCGGGATACCCTCGATAAAACGTCCATTCTTGTTCTTATTGTCATCAATAAAACATTTCACACGCATGTTGTTGAGCTTTGATGAACGCTGGATCTCACGCATCAACGTCTGTCCAGCTGCTCCGGCTCCAATAATCATGACATTATCCACCTGCTTGCCATGTGCCCGGTTTCGTTCCGTGACAAAAATACGATACGAATACCGCAATCCGATCACACATACATATTCCAGAACAAATCCTAATATATAGTAGGAAATCGGCATACGCTGCAGGAAGATCGTGATTCCACACAGGTTGAGCAGTCCTGCGATCAATGTCGCGTTCGTCATTGGCAGCAATTCACGGATGCCAAGGAACCGCCATATTCGTTTGTACATACTTGTGAGCCAGAAGACTGTCAGCGTGATAACCGTTCGAACCGGTATATATGCGATCCACGCTTCCAGATATTTGATATCAATTGCTGAGAACCGGCAGTCAAACCGCAACCACAATGCAACCGCATACGCAAAATTAACTACAATTGTATCGTACACCATAAGCATCACTGCGACAATATGCCAGTGCTGAATTTTGAACTTTTTCTCTCCCATGTTTCCCATTTCTCCCTGTCACCGGACGCCACGCCCGGAAATTTTATCTTTTGTTACCATTCATCTCCAAAAATATAGTATAGCAATTTGTGAATTGCAATAGACCTTGCAAAATTGACACTTAATCTGTCATAATTGGTATTCGTCCTTGTAAATAGGGAGTTTTCTGGCATACTTTCTGCATTTTTCGTTTGTGCAATTTGTTGCCTGAATGCGAGAATTTTTGTTGTGCTTTGACTATTTTTATTATATAATGAGGGCAGTGTTTTATGAAAGGAAGGTATTATACATGAAATTTGGTTACTTTGATGACGCAAATCGTGAGTACGTCATTACAACGCCTAGAACTCCATATCCATGGATCAACTACTTAGGCACACAGGGATTCTTCTCCTTGATTTCAAACACAGCAGGAGGATATTCCTTCTACAAAGACGCTCGTCTTAGAAGAATCACTCGTTACCGTTACAACAACGTACCTATTGATATGGGTGGCCGTTACTTCTATATTAACGAGAATGGCACCATCTGGAATCCAGGCTGGTCTCCAGTGAAGACAGAGCTGGATGCTTACGAGTGCCGTCATGGTATGGGTTATACCATTATCTCAGGTAAGAAGAACGATCTGAAGGCAGAAGTAACTTTCTTCGTACCACAGAATTACGATGGCGAAGTACAGCAGGTAGTTCTGACAAATGAGAGCGACAAAGCTAAGACATTCTCCTTCTTCTCATTTGCTGAGTGGTGTCTGTGGGATGCACAGGACGACTGCACAAACTTCCAGAGAAACTTCAGTACTGGTCGTGTAGAGGTAAAGGATTCTACCATCTACCACAAGACTGAGTACAGAGACAGACGTGATCATTACGCATTCTATTCTGTAAATGACACCATCGATGGTTACGATACAGACCGTGATGCATTCATCGGTTTGTACAATGGTTTCCACAATCCACAGGCAGTTGAAGCTGGTAAGGCTAACAACTCCTTTGCAGATGGCTGGTCACCAATCGCTTCTCATTATAAAGAGATCACACTTGCTCCGGGCGAGTCTAAGACACTCATCTTCATCCTTGGTTATGTAGAGATGCCAGTTGAGGAGAAGTTCGAAGCAGATGGTAAGACTATTAATAAGGTAAAGGCTCTTGCTATGATGGACAAGTACAACACACCTGAGAAGGTTGCTGCTGGTCTTGCAGAGCTGAAGGCTACTTGGGATAATCTCCTTGGCATCTTAAATGTTGACACACCAGATGACAAGGTTAACCGTATGGTTAATATCTGGAACCAGTATCAGTGTATGGTTACATTCAACCTTTCACGTTCTGCTTCCTACTTCGAATCAGGTATCGGTCGTGGTATGGGATTCCGTGATTCAAACCAGGATATCCTTGGTTTCGTTCACCAGATTCCAGACCGTGCAAGAGAGAGAATTATTGATATCGCTTCAACTCAGCTTGAGGATGGCGGTTGCTACCATCAGTATCAGCCACTGACCAAGAAGGGTAACTCCGATATCGGTGGTGACTTCTCCGATGATCCATTGTGGATGATCCTTTCTGTTTCCGCTTACATCAAGGAGACAGGTGACTGGGGTATCCTCGATGAGATGGTTCCTTATGATAACGACGAGTCTAAGGCAAAGCCAATGCTTGATCACTTGAAGGTTTCCTTCTACAAGATCGTAAATAACCTTGGACCTCACGGACTTCCACTTGCAATGCGTGCAGACTGGAATGACTGTATCAACCTTTCATGCTACTCTGACACACCAGGTGAGAGCTTCCAGACATATACAAACCCTAAGTTTGCTGCTGAGGGTGGCTACTCTAAGGTTGCTGAGTCTGTTATGGTTGCTACACTCTTCACATATGCAGGTCCTAACTATGTATCTATCCTGAAGCACCTTGGCAAGGATGACGAGGCAACAGCTGCTCAGGCTGAGATCGATAAGATGAAAGCAAACATTATGGAATCCGCTTGGGATGGCGACTGGTTCATCCGCGCATACGATGCAAACGGCGAGAAGATGGGTTCTAAGGAATGTGAAGAAGGTAAGATATTCATCGAGCCACAGGGCTTCGCAATCATGTCTGAGATCGGTAAGGATCAGGGCTGTGATATGAAGACACTTGCAGCCATCGATGAGAGACTGAATACAAAGCATGGTCTTGTACTGAACAACCCAGCTTATACAAAGTACTACATCCAGTACGGTGAGATCTCTACATATCCGGGCGGATACAAGGAGAACGCTGGTATCTTCACACACAACAATGCATGGATCATCTGTGCAGCAGCTTACGCTGGTCAGGGTGATCAGGCATTCAAGTACTACTCAGAGATCGCTCCTGCATTCACAGAAGAGACATCTGATATCCACAAGACTGAGCCATATGTATATGGACAGATGATCGGTGGTAAGGATGCTGGTTCTGATATCGGTCAGACAGGTAAGAACTTCGGTCAGGGTAAGAACTCATGGCTGACAGGTACTGCTGCTTGGAACATGGTAGCTATCTCCCAGTACATCCTTGGTGTACAGCCTGACTTCGACGGTTTGAAGATTGATCCTTCTATCCCTTCTGCTTGGGATGGTTTGAAGGCTTCCCGTCAGTTCCGTGGCGACACATATGATATCGAGGTTAAGAACCCAGATCACGTATGCAAGGGTGTTAAGAGCATGACTGTAGATGGCAAGGCTGTCGACGGAAATGTAATCCCTGTTGCTGGTGATGGCAAGGCTCACAAGGTTGAAGTTGTTCTTGGTTAATTGATAACTAACGAAACAATTCACAGGTAAAAATAGCAGCGGCTGCACGATGTGCAGCCGCTGTTTTTGTATGCAATGGATACATTTTCATAATCACATAAAAAAGGCACCACCCGTTGGGTGATGCCCTCATATGTAGAAATTCGGTTCTAAGTCTCGATTAGTCCTCGATACCGTTGTTCTTAAGGTAATTAACAACATCCTCTACAGTTGCCATAGCTGCTACGTCATCTGCAGGGATCTCACAACCATACTCCTCTTCCAAAGCCATAACAAGCTCATAAAGATCCAAAGAATCTGCGCCAAGATCATCCTTGAAAGATGTTGAGAGTTCGATTTCGCTCTCGTCAACGCTAAGCTGGTCTGCAATAATTTCCTTTAACTTTTCTAACATACTATTAGTCTCCTTTTACATTTCATTTTATAACTGCACTTGCATATCGGCTAAGTGACTCTCATACAGAAAATATACAACAGCCCTATACTATATGTCAAGCTAGTATTCGTATTTTTAATAAGCGGGGTTAAAAAGCAATCCGCTCAAACTCTGGTACAGGCATTGGCCTTGCAAAATAAAATCCCTGCGCGATATCACAGTTGGAATTCTTCAGGAAATCCACATGTGCCTTTGTCTCGACGCCTTCCGCGATTACCTGCAAATGCAGATCCTTCGCCATACCGATGGTGTGATTTACCACAATCTTGCCCTTCTCCGAAGCGATCTCACTATCAAGGAATTCCTTGTCGATCTTGATCGTATCGACCGAGATATTTCGAATCAGATTCAATGAGGAGAATCCGGAACCGAAATCGTCCACCTCCAGCTTAAATCCCAGCTTCTGAAGACGGTCAAGCACACGATTCAGCTCCTCCGGCTTGTCTAAAAACAGGGATTCTGTAATCTCCAGATTCAGCATATCCGGTGTGAGATCGTATTTGTGGATCAGCTCCATCAACGCCTTTTCCAGATCGTTGTGCTGAATATGATATCTCGATATATTCACGGATATCGGCACAACCGAACGTCCCTGATCCAACCAGCGGCGGATATTCTTACACGCCTCTTCCCACATGTATTCATCCAGCTTCAAAATAAAGCCGTTCTTCTCAAATAACGGAATAAAATCGTTCGGCGGGATCAAGCCCTTCTCTGGATGCTGCCATCTGCAAAGCACTTCGGCACCACACAGGGAGTTGTCCTTCAAACGATACTTCGGCTGCAGATACATCTGATATTGATGCTCGGTCAGCGCCTTCTCCATATCCTGCTCGATCTGTCCGGCACGCAGCATCTCCTCGCGGTAATGCTCATCATAAAATGCACAGAACTTCATGATATTACCCTTTACGGTACGCTCTGCCATCATCGCACGGTCGCACATCAGATTCACTGGAATACTTCGGTCGTTCACCAGATAAATACCGAACTTTGTCACGATATCATACTGGAATGGATTGTTGCTGATCTTCTTGCGCAGCTTCTCAATCTCTTTGATGATCTCGCCCTTTTTATCATAGCTCATATAAAAGACGAACATATCCGAATGCAATCTTGCGTAATTGTTCTGATTGCCATATGTCTCCTGCAATACCCGCGCTACAAAACGGAGCACCTGATCGCCCTCCGCAATACCGTGGATATCGTTAATATTCTTAAAACGCTCAATGTCTAACAACACAATTGCATAATTATTGTATAAATCCTGAATCGCAACCTGCGTCTGATCATAAAACCGAATCCGGTTCGAAATGCCAGTCAGCTTGTCCACCTCGTCTGGTGTATGGTTCATCAGCTTGACTGCCTGCTCCATCATATTCTGCATAACTACATGCTCATTGTCGCCGAGTGCGACCAATGTTGCAAGCACAGCGTCTCTACCGTCAAACCATGCAATATCATGATAACGCCACGTTGCCACGCCATCAAGCAGCTCCTCATAACGCTCCCGCACCAGCGGTGCCTGTGTCTTGATATGCTGCATCGGGCAGTCCATACACGGAGTTTCCTTCGTACAAAGCACCTCATGACAAATCATGCCGACACGATTCCCCATCAATTCAATCGCCTTGTCATTCTGATACAGAATCTCAAAGCTGGAACGGTCAATAACGATGCTTGCCTCACATCCGGCATTTAAAATGGAGTGAATGACCTGCTTCGTCTCCTGCATGTTTAATTCATCGGTTATCATACCGAAATTCATATATTCGCTTCCTTTTATCAGGTAAATATTTATTTAGTAAACAACACAGATTTACTATAACAATGATGGAATTTTATGTCAATCGAAATCAGTCAAATACTTACAAATACTTGTGATTTTCTATGTTTTTACTAGATTCTTTTCCTCGTTTTATATAATTTTTTGATTGACAGAATGTGTATTATTCACTATACTAAATAATAAGAATTATTACTATTTTATGATATAGTATCAATACTATTCATATACAGATAATGTGCACAGTACGTTAACTCATATATTGTTCAGAGTGTGTTAGCTCATATATTGTGCATACAGTGTATTAGTATATATAGTAACGGAGGTATCTATGGCAACAAGCAAATATAGTCATCAACGAGAATCAATTATAAACTTTCTGACGGGCAGAACCGATCACCCGACTGCGGATGCTGTCTACCAGTATTTGCGGAACGACCTCCCAACGATCAGTCTCGGTACGGTCTACCGGAACTTAAACCAGATGGCAGCGTCCGGCAGGATTCTGCGTCTGCATGTAGACGGAAAAACCGATCACTACGACGCCTGCACCGACCCACATGCCCACCTTTTATGTACGAAATGCGGTGCCGTGCGTGATATCCATATGAATTTCGAGGATGATCTGATTGCACAGGCTGCAGAAATCTCACCATGCCGCGTGGATGGCGTATCTGTATTGTTTACTGGTTTGTGTGAAGAGTGCGCAGACTGTGTCGACGATGAACTTTGATGGGTGATAAATCATAATTGGTGTTGAACTGTAATTGATGAAAAATCGCCGGTTCATAACAATTTCCCCAATATTTGACTTCTGTGTCTGTTTTACTGGGTAAATTATACGTAAAAACAAAAAATCCCCAACCATTTACGCTCTCAAGCAGCTTCCGGTTGGGGAATTTTGGGTTATATGAATTTATTCCCCAATCAGCCACTTTCTAGCCAGCTTCCATCTGGGGAATTTTTATTCTACTGCATTTTTTACCCAACAGTCACCCAATAATCAGTACTACTGCATCAGAATCATTGGGTTGATTGGCACGCCATTCTTCATCAGCTCGAAAAATACATGTGTACCTTCCTCGGTATAGTAACTGCTTGGAGGAGCAACCTCGCCGATATTCTGCGCGGTTGTAATCGTATCACCCTCGGCGACAGTGACATTCATCAACTGTCCGTAGATTGCTTTGAATCCATTTCCCATGATTACAGTCACCGTCGTTCCATGCTCTTTGTCCTCGCTGACAGACTCGACAACGCCCTCATAGGCTGCCAATACATTTTCTCCCTCATCTGCAGCGATCAGGATACCCGGATTGCAACGATAAGAACGAAGTGTCTTGAAGTATACGGTTGTGTCCATGCTGTATGGCAAGATGACCTTTCCATCTACTGGCCATACGAGCGTGCCACCTTCGTTGTAGGCATTCGCAACAACCACACCATCTTCATTGACGATCACGCCATCACTGCTTGTCTCTGCAGTCTCTTCAGATGATGCATTGCTGTCACTTGTACTTTCATCTGTATTTTGTGCGCTTTCATTTGCGCTGTTTTCTGTATCCACACTTTGTGCATCTTCATTTGCAGCTATTTCCTGTGCTGTCTGATTGTCCGCATCGGTATCACCAGCAACTGCTTCATCGGAATTTGCCTCTGCTGTTTCCGGCATCTCCACCTTTGTCTCAGCAACCTGTTCCGTTGTTTCTGTTACCTCCGGTGCATTCAGATCCACCGTCTGCTTGTCTACTCCAAACTCGCTTTTGTAAGTATTGTAATTATAGATTACCATCAGACCAACGAACGCCAGAACGCCTGTGCCTATCGCAATATACAGTCCCTTTGTCCGCAAAAATTCTTTGAATCGGTCCATACTCTGCCTCCTTTTGATTTGCTAATGCTAGTATGGACACATTATTTTCCTTTTATTCAATTATTTTCTTTTTGCTCGATTATTTTTCCTTTGGTGGCGATCACCGCACGCTCATAACGCGCCTTGACGGATTTGTAATTCTCCCTGCCCCATTTTGCGATATAATCTTCTTCCGTATAATATTGAAATTCCAGATCTGACGCCTGTATTACGGTCGCGTCTCCCATCGCATAATACACCTTCGTCCGAAGCGCGACCGCCTGTGCCTGCAAATAGCTGTCATCCGCGCTTGCATCCACGATTCCCGGCATGATATGCGCTACATATTTTTCCACATCCACCAGCTCATTTCCCGCTTTCGTCTGCACCAGCACATCTCTCCCGGTTGAAATGCGTTCCAGCGAGACAGTCCCGTCCCCCTGCTTTCCATTCACGCAGAATGTGACGAGACACGGCACCACGATTGCACAGACAACCGCCACTAAAATATATGGAAATACTTTCATATACAACAACCCTTTTCTTGCTCGTTTTATTATATGTACAAACGCGGAGCAGCATGCTGTATTTTTGTATGTGTGCTCGCGATTGCTTCCGGCTTGACATATTCCGTATAATGTCTATAATAATAGCAGAGTGTTTGTCATATATGGCTGCGCGAAGGGGCACACCACCACGGGTGTGGTTTTTTCGCGTGGCTTTTTTGATATTTTATAAACGGAGGTTTCAAATATGGAGAATAACAACGATGTTTTCATGCTTGGCGGACATGAGTTTCATTCCCGCTTTATCTTAGGTTCTGGAAAATACAATTCCCACCTGATCCGTGCGGCAGTCGAATATGCCGATGCCGAGATCGTCACGCTCGCCCTGCGCCGTGCCAATACCAGACCAGAAGAGAATATTCTGGACTTTATCCCGAAGAACGTAACGCTGCTGCCGAACACATCCGGCGCAAGAAATGCAGAGGAAGCAATCCGTATCGCCCGCCTCGCCCGTAAAATGGCTGGCACTGATTTCGTCAAGGTCGAGATCATGCGCGATTCCAAATACCTGCTTCCTGACAATCAGGAGACGATCAAAGCGACAGAAGTCCTCGCGAACGAAGGCTTTGTCGTTATGCCTTACATGTATCCAGACCTGAATGTTGCCCGTGATCTGGCAAATGCAGGCGCCGCCTGTATCATGCCGCTCGCATCGCCGATTGGTTCCAACAAGGGTCTTGCAACGAAGGATTTCATCCAGATTCTGATTGATGAGATCGACCTCCCGATCATCGTCGATGCCGGTATCGGACGCCCTTCACAGGCTTGTGAAGCAATGGAAATGGGTGCCGCTGCCATCATGGCAAATACCGCGATTGCAACTGCCGGTGATATCCCGATGATGGCAAGCGCATTTAAGGATGCGATCATCGCCGGTCGTAAAGCTTATCTGGCAAGACCTGGGCGCGTACTCGACAAGGGCGGCGCCGCTTCCGATCCTCTGACCGGATTTTTGCGATAGGAGGAAAATAACGAATGGAACAAGAATATACAATAGATAATTCCTACCTCTCCCCGGAAGCGCAGAAGCGCAAGAAGGACTTGGAGGAAAACCCGGCATCCCGTACCAACCATATGGAATATATGGACGGCATGGAAGTGCTGGATTCTGATATCAAGGACAAGGTGCGCGCAGCCATGCAGTCCTATGATTACAACGCTTACACTGACGCAGATGTCCGCACAGCCCTTGCAAATGCGAAGCAGGGACACTGTGGCATTGAGGATTTCAAAGCACTTTTATCCCCTGCCGCACTTCCACATTTGGAGGAAATGGCTGCTCTGGCACAGAAGGAGCGGTTGGCACATTTCGGCGACTGTGTGTACATTTTCACGCCATTATACATTGCGAACTATTGTGAGAATTACTGTGTATACTGCGGTTTCAACTGCTACAACCACATTCACAGAAAGAAGCTTACCGAAGCAGAAATGGAAGCAGAGATGAAGGTCATCGCAGATTCCGGCATTGAGGAAATCCTGATGCTGACCGGCGAGAGCCGCGCCGTAAGTGACGTGAAATACATCGGCGAAGCGTGCAAGCTGGCGCGGAAATATTTCCGGAATATCGGTCTGGAGATCTACCCAGTCAATACCGACGAATATCACTATCTTCACGAATGCGGTGCCGACTACATCACTGTCTTTCAGGAGACTTACAACCCAGACAAATATGAGACGCTTCATCTGATGGGACACAAGCGTGTATGGCCATACCGTTTTGACGCACAGGAGCGCGCGCTTCGCGGCGGCATGCGTGGTGTCGGATTCTCCGCTTTGCTGGGGCTCGATGATTACCACACAGATGCTCTTGCAACAGCTCTGCACGTATATTATTTACAGCGCAAATACCCTCATGCGGAAATGTCTATTTCCTGTCCGCGTCTTCGTCCGATCATCAACAACGACAAGATCAATCCAAAGGATGTCCACGAAAATGTCCTCTGCCAGATCTTATGTGCTTACCGGTTGTTCCTTCCATTTGCAGCAATCACAGTTTCTTCCCGCGAGGAAGCGCGCTTCCGTGACGGTATCATCCGCATCGCCGCAACGAAGATTTCCGCAGGTGTATCGACCGGTATCGGTGACCACAAGGAGAAATACGAAGCACACGAAGTAACAAAGATAGATTCTATCCAGAAAAGTGTGAATAATAGCGCACAGACAGACGATGGTCTGGCATGCGCAAATAACGGTTCACCGGCTGATGCTGCTCACGCATGCGTAAATGACGGTTCACAGGCTGATGCTGCTCACGCATGCGTAAATGACGGTTCACAGGTTGATGCTGCAGATGCCGGTGATGAGCAGTTCGAGATTGCTGACAACCGTAGCTTCGAGGAAATCTACGATGCCATCCGCGCGCAGGGCATGCAGCCGGTATTGAACGACTACTTGTACACAGAGGAATACCATAATTAGGTTGTGGGGATTCTAATTTAGACTGGTAGCATGTTTTCGCTATGGTCTAATTACCAGTTTGTTGGGGGAATTTGGGCTATTTCCATTTTTCACCCAACTTGACATGGCTTGATTGCCTCTTTGTTGGGGAGATTTCCTACAATACGGATTTTCTCCCCAACTTGCCATATTCTAATTACCTATTTATTGGGGGAATTTTGTACTATTCATTTTTTCACCCAACTTGACATGGCTTGATTGCCTCTTTGTTTGGGAATTTTTGCACTATTCATTTTTTTACCCAATTTACCATGATCGAATCACCGATTTGTTGGGGAATTTTTCTACAAGATGAATTTTTCACCCAATTCGTCATGACCGAATCGCCTACTTGTTGGGGAATTTTCCTACAGTCCGGATTTTTATCCAACCTACGCCATGGCGGACATATCAAGACTAGGGAATATTTACAATTATCAAATGATATTTTCGAAAGGATTACAGAATATGATGACACAGACACGAATCGCAGTAACAAACCGGACTATATGCTATGAATTATACAAACAGGCGGGCTTAGCAAGTGCAGAGGACTCACCTCTCACCTGCTTATCCCGCCAGATTCGTGTGCTTCTAAACAATAATTCTTACGATAAAATTCTAGTTCGTGAAAAGGATCTAAGCGTAGAGGAATACCATGAATTTATCGCTGATATTTTCTCTGCCCAACATTCCTATCGCTCCGCAACTAACTTGACCTCCAATAACTGTACATCTCCAAAGAATCCGCTCACCATTAACTCAAGATCAGATAATTCTACCCTCACAAAATCAATATGCTCCGATGGATTCAACATAATGTCCTCCCGCATCATTGTACACAATTTTCCAGCGGTTGCCGAAGAATTTGGTACAGATCTGCATCTGCCATTTTTCATGTTTACGAATTTACTTTGTCAATCAGGCAATTCAGGACAAAATAATTTTCAGAATTCCCTATCTAATAGTTCTGTCCTGGCTTCTGATGCTTCTGGTACCTCTGTTATAACTTCAAATAACGATCTGACTCATGGTACCTCTGTTATAACTTCAGATAATGGTCTGTCCCATGAGAATACTACATCCGCAACAACATCTTCTGACGGCTTCCGAAGAAAATATCCGCACATCAAAAGGATCGGAACCTCTATCCACAGTGTAGAGGACGCAGTCTTTGCAGAATCACATGGTGCAGATTACATCACCGCCGGACATATCTTTACAACGGATTGTAAAAAAGGGCTTCCGGGAAGAGGTATTGACTGGCTGAAGTCAATCTGCAATGCTGTTTCTATTCCAGTGTACGCCATCGGTGGAATTTCAGATGCAAATGTTTCCATGTTATACGATTGTAATATATCTGGATATTGCATGATGTCGGCGTCCATGAAACCAATTCTATCCGAATAATTGAGCGTTCCATTTTAAGGAATTAAGTTTGTTTCTGACAGATTACCTACTTTAATAAACCTAATTAAACTCCTTACAATTTGGAGCTTTTTCCCTTTTGGTTTACTTTACCACTACTCTGTCACATACTTTTGGGATTTACTATATTGTAACTTCATCACATATTTTTGATTTTTCTCTGTTGCAACCTCATCACTCGTTCTTCGTTTAGTGCAAATCTTATATTTTCTCCATTTTCCCCCAGCATATTCCCACTTGAATTTGTGCAAATCTCCTAAACTTGCATTTTTTACTCAAAAAGTTCTTTACAAGCAATCATAATCCATGCTATTGTCTATATGGTTAATTCATTTAATTTCTAAAGTGAATTTATCTACATGTTCTTATTTTTACCCATTATTTTATTACATAATGAACATTATAACGAAACAGGCATAATTGTATCAAACTATGTCATGTCATAACACTTTTTCTGACCCGGATTCTACTTCCCCCGGTCCCATATTTTTCTTTCTGACTAGGGACATTTTCTATCAGTTTCCTGTCATGTTCCTAGTCAATTTCAAAAACTATAATTATTTTATTTAACAACGGAGGTTTTTATGGACGTACAAAAAATGCAAAAGGAACTCGAACATTTATTAGCTGAAGTACACTGGATACAGCAAAAGCTAAAGAATCTACCAGAGGAAAACATATCTTGTGAACGCGACAAACAATACATTCGATGGTACTTAATATCTGAAGGGAAACGAAACTATCTGCCACGCTCACAAGAGAAATTAGCCAATAAATTAATGCAGAAAAAATACTATCTCGCCCGTCTAAAAGATGATTTGGATGAAATTACATTTCTAAAAAAATGCTTGAAAATTGCACCACCACACACACGAAGAATTGACAAACTTCTATCTCCAGATTCTTCCTATCACAATCTTCTACTTTCAGCAGTTTTCAATGATGAAGTTTCATGGTCAACAACCGACTATCAAAGATCCAATAACTATCCAGAAAAATTAATTCATAATACTTATGCGGGGATTCTGGTACGTTCCAAATCAGAAGTTCTTATTGCCAATGCCCTATTTTCAAAGCAAATTCCTTTTCGATATGAAGCATGTTTGCAACTTGGATCTCATACTGTCTATCCGGACTTCACGATCCGACATCCTGTCACAAAGAAAATATATTATTGGGAGCACTTAGGAATGATGGGGGAGGAAGACTATCTCGACAATGCCTTAACGAAAATCCGACGTTATTGCCGGAACAATATCTATCCTGACGGCAATTTGATTCTTACATATGAGTCGCGTCAAACGCCACTTGATTCTGAACTTGTCCTACATATCATCGAGCACTACTTCTCGTAGCTTCCGGTTGGGGAGTTTCTCTCGCTCTACCACTTTCTACCCAACCTGCTTGCTTCTCTGTAGCTTCCGGTTGGGGATTTTCTCCCGTTCCGCCATTTTCTACCCAACCTACTTGCTTCTCTTTACCTTCCGGTTGGGGAATTTCTCCCGCTCTGCCATTTTCTACCCAACCTGCTTGCTTCTCTTTACCTTCCGGTTGGGGATTTTCTCCCGCTCTGCCATTTTCTACCCAACCT
>ERZ791884.73-NODE-73-length-138826-cov-34.825526_pt1 | contig 138826 bp, 136 predicted proteins | sample MGYA00509941_ERZ791884 | MGnify/ENA primary metagenome ERZ791884 (study PRJEB30046, sample SAMN00792095) | human gut metagenome | study: EMG produced TPA metagenomics assembly of the A metagenome-wide association study of gut microbiota in type 2... | reverse complement strand
TAAATAAAATCTGACAGCGGTATTTTAATACTACTGACAGAAAACTGTCCTGTGTAGCAGTGACATTAAAATTATCTATGATAAGCAGAGTATCGGATTTAAGGGAACGCAGAAAGCGGTTATGTCTTTGAAACCATTCCTGTTCGCTGATTTCTGGTGGATCATCAATAAAATCCATGTCAGTAATGTCCTGATGAAGATTACCTGTATATTCTACATATAGAATGTTAGTATAATGCTTTTTGCAATGTTTTGCGTAGGCTTTGGCAAGTTCGCTTTTACCAATACCAGCAATTCCGCAAAGAAAAACATGACGGTTTTCCTCAAGCATGGTATATAATTCTTCTAGTTCTTTATCTCTTCCGATAAAATGACGGCATGGTTTCGGAACCTCACTGTCCATAATATAATCCAGCACAATGGGTGACAGGGCACCTTCGGCAATTAATTTTTTGATTTTTAGTATCACGTTTGATAAATTGTCGCTCCATGCCAAAAGAAATCAGCTTTGCAAGAAAAAGCAGACGTGAGCTGGCTGGTTTGTACAGAGAAGCCAGATTTTTCTTTTTGGCATCGGAGATGGTGTCATCTTGTATAAATAATGTGTATATATCCTGCATAGCCATATTGCAGTCAGACATCAATGGAAGCAGATTCTGGTGAATGGTTTCTGCCAGTTTTTTCTGATTACTGGGTTTGGAATAGTAGGCAGATATTTTGGGACTGATCTTTGCTTGACCGGTCAGCCAACGACAAACCAGACCATTATCCATAGAAAAATCCTGATTTGCCGGATCATCCATAAAATCTTCAAATAATTCGTATAAAAAATCAGGCTGACTCATTTGATTACTTTCGCTGATATGATTTTTTAAGCAAGTGCTAATAGAAGAAAAATCGCATCGATTCAATAGAAATTCCCCTTTCGTAGTTAAGATTAAGTATATCTATCATAACACGAACATATATTCGATTCAAGAAAATGCGGATATTTTTAAATTGATTGTGTCAATTTACAATCAATTTCTATTCAATGTGGTTTTCCGGCAGGTTCTGTAAAATAAGCTCAGATCAAAACAATAACGGGAGGAGCTTATGCAACAGAATATTGAATTTGAGCGGTGCATTGATTTTCTGGTACGGATGATTGATAAGTACGGCGCTGAAGTCCTCCGGGAGTTGGAGGAAGAAAAACAGAATAAGGAAGAAAAAGAAGCGGCAGTTTCCTGAAATACAAAATGTAAATCAGACTGTCGCTTTTTTCATGCATTTTTAAATCAAATAAATTTTAAAAGCTGATGCAGAGTGTGTGGCTCATTATTCTGAGAAGCGGTAATACGCGTATCAAATGGCTTGAAATGATTCTGCGTATAAAAGCTCAGAAGAAATTCATTATCTTCGCATTCAAGAAACTCCATAACGCCACCTACGGAATATTTGAGACTGGATATGGTTTCCAGTGCAAATCCCAGTAGAATATTTCCAGGAATTCGTTTTTCCTTTGGAAGAGAATAGTTCTTTCCCAACTGGGCGATCAAGTAAGCTGCGGTAGTATAGGATTGTGTTTCTTCATCCAAAATACTGACACGGGACAGTTTTTTTGCCATTGTCTTGCTGATATTTGAAGCACGGACAGAGATTGGTTTTATTGTAAGTGAAAAATAACCAACCAGTGAAGCATCTTCAGCATCAAATACCAGATAAGTGATAGATTGATCTTTTTTGGTAAACTCAATCGCATTATGTAATAAAAAGTATTCCACATCGGGATTTTTGGGACAAGAAAAATCGGAGAGTAAGTCGTAAAGACTTTCCTCTCCGATATATGTCGGTTCGTCTTTATCCAAATATGCCCGAATATTAACGGTAAAATATTTATCAGACATGTTTTTTCTTCCTTTTTGACATTAAAGCTAAGATTTCCTGTGGGTTCGTTAACTGACGTCCGGGAAGTGTCTGCTTTGGTGTGCGGTCACGGTCGGCTTCGTCAATTGCTGCGACAAAACGCTTTACGCTATTTGGATTGGATACGACAAAATTATGAGTAATACTTGAAGTAGCCATACTAACACCTCCTCTTTTTTGGCTTTTTTGTGTATTTATAGTATATGCAATGTGTGATAAAAACACAATATCAAAAACAGAAATTATTTCTAAATAATTTTCAAGCCGGACATTTATTAGACGCTTCCGGTAAGCGAACAATATTTTCGAGCCAATCATTTATAAGTCGCCAATGGTGGGCGGGCAATATTTTGATAACAGAAATGCTCTGTATCTAACTTAATTATACGATTGGCGAAGAAATGCGTCAATACGGAAAATAAGTATTGAAAATAGTTGGAACAAGTACTAAAATAAGGTTGGGACAATAAAACAGAGTTATACTGCGAGGAAGATTATGAAGAATAAAAAGATTAAATGCGATATATATACCAGAGTATCCACAAGCATGCAGGTAGATGGCTACAGTCTGGATGCTCAGAAAGAAAAACTCAAGAGATATGCGGAATTTCAGAATATGGAAATCGTAAATGAGTATTCAGATGAAGGTAAGTCTGGAAAGAGCGTAGAGGGCAGACCGGAATTTCAGAGAATGTTGGATAATATTGAGAATGGAACAGATGAGGTACAGTTTGTACTGGTGTTCAAGCTTTCCAGATTCGGTCGTAATGCAGCAGATGTATTAAACTCTTTGCAGAGGATGCAGGATTTTGGAGTGAATCTGATCTGTGTAGAAGATGGAATTGACAGCTCAAAAGATAGTGGAAAGCTGATGATTTCTGTTCTGTCTGCGGTGGCAGAGATTGAACGGGAGAATATCCTTGTTCAGACAATGGAAGGACGTAAGCAGAAAGCCAGGGAAGGAAAATGGAACGGAGGATTCGCTCCATATGGTTATGAATTGGTAAATGGAGAATTACAGATTGCAGAGGACGAAGCGGAGATTATTCGTTTGATTTATGACAAATTTATTCATACTAATATGGGAATCTCTGCGATTGCTGCATGGCTGAACCAGCATGGATATAAAAAGAAAAAACGACAGAATAATACATTGGACGCATTTGCCTCTTCCTTTATAAAAGGTGTTCTGGATAATCCGGTATACTGTGGAAAGTTGGCTTATGGACGAAGGAAGAACGAGAAAGTTTCTGGAACAAGAAATGAATATCGCATTGTAAAACAGGAAAATTATATGCTGCATGATGGTATCCACGAAGGGATTATTTCAGAAACAGATTGGGAGCTGGCACATCAAAAACGGGAAAAAACAGGTGTGAAATATGAAAAGACGCATAGTCTGGATCATGAGCATATCTTATCTGGAATATTGAGATGTCCGTTATGTGGAAGCGGTATGTATGGGAACGTGAACCGAAAGAAAAAGAAAGACGGAACCTTATATAAAGATTATTTCTATTATGCCTGTAAACATCGTCGTCTGGTAGACGGTCATAAATGTGGATATCGTAAACAATGGAGTGAGGAGAAGATTAACAATGCAGTGGAAGAAGTTATTCGGAAGCTGGTGAAGAATCCTAAATTTGAAGAAGCAATTCTGAATAAAATTGGTTCAAGAATAGATACAGAAGAAATAGAAAAAGAGATTGACGGATTGGAAAAGCAGCACAGGCAGTTGACCGGAGCAAAAGCAAGACTTGGACAGCAGATGGACAGTCTGGATATTATGGATAAATTTTATGAGAAGAAATATCAGGATATGGAGACAAGGTTATACCGTTTGTATGATGAGATTGAAGGCGTGGAGAACAGTATAGAGGAAGTAAAGAATCGCCTGTTGAATATTCGGCAACAGAAAATATCAGAAGAAAACGTCTATCAATTTCTTTTATATTTTGATAAACTATATGATAAGTTCACCGACCTGGAGAAGAAAGAATTTCTTAACAGCTTTGTGGAACAGGTAGACATTTACGAGCAGGAGCAGCCAGATGGCAGATTCCTGAAGCACATAAAGTTCCGTTTTCCGGTGTATTTTGGAGACAGGGAGACACAGGAACTTTGTTGGGACAACGAAAGTACCGTTGAGACGGTAGTTCTGATGCAGTATTGTGGAAAATAAGAAAAATAGGCATGTTAAACCACAAGATGTTGTGGTTTGAGGGCAAAAATTGGAGCAAAAAATGACCAGTTTTTGCCCTATTTTTTTCCACGTTTTTATAGATGCATAGAGGCAAAAAAGAGATTTTTAAGTATTTTGGGACAAAATTCAGAGAAAGGAAAAGAAACAGGGATGGAGAAAAAGCAGCACCCAAGTTACGGAATGATTCGGTTTGCAAGGTCCTCAATCGGTGGTTCAGGAACGGCATTGTTTGGAAGTTCCATCATGCATAATAATGTCATACGCCTGTCCATTTCAAAAGGCATGATGGAAAGGGAGGGCAACGAGGACTGGTTTTTGGCAGGGACAGACATCAATGACATGATCGTTGAGGTGGAGATGTCCTATACACAGTTTGCCGAAGCAATCACATCACTTAACATTGGAGAGGGGATACCGGTTACCATTACAAAAGTGAATGGGACATTCGTTGAACCATGCCCATACAGTGACAGGCAGAAAGTAATGCGCCGGGAAGTGGATGAAGCAACCCGTGACTTGGTGCGGCAACTGGAAAAGAGGTCAGAGGAGATTGAAAAACTTCTGGATGAGAAACGTGTCCTGAGCAGGGAGGACCGGAGAAATATCGTCTCGACATTGAAAAATGTACGGCAGGAGTTAAAAAGTAATATCCCATATCTGCAGAAACTGTTTGCTGAACAGATGGATAAAACCGTGACAGAGGCGAAAGGGGAGTTTGAAACTTACCTGCAGAACAAGATGAACAGACTTGTCATATGATGGTATTGATTATGATGAGCAATTAGAGGAATTAACAGAATCTGAGCATGATTACAAAGAAAGAATAATGCAAGTGATTCAGGATAAGCCTAAGCTAAAGAATCGAATGGTGTCGTATGCGAAACATAAAGATGAGGAAACATTCAGAGCAGAGTTGGAGCGAATACAGAAAAAGCTAGGCTTAGATAGAGAAATACACCGGCAGGTACAGTTACAACTTTCAAAGATTTTGATTGGAAATATCTGTGACTCGATTTTTTATGCTGTGGATAAAGAGGATGATCCTAAGTTAGAAGCATATATTCCTTTTAGAGCATTTAGCAGATATCTGATGGCTAAGGGATTTGGTGGAGTAGCCTACAGAAGTACAAGAATGGCATTGATTGGTTTGCAAGGAAAATGTGTTACTCTTTTTAATGTGGAAGATGCAACATATATTGACGGTGAGATGGAAGTATATGAGTATCAGCAGGATGGCTGCAAGTTTATAACAAAATATTAAGGGGGGAATTTTTTATGCTTAGAAAACAGGCGGAATTTAAAGAACTGATAGAACAGGGAAAGTTTATAGAAGAATACGTTGGCAAAGAAGTATTAAAAGAAGGAAGTCCAATAATCATTTTAGAAGGATATGAATGGATTAGAGAAGTTCTTTCTTTGCTGGCTAAGAATATAAATTTATTTGAGAGTTGTCTGGTTCTTTTGGAAAATAATATGGAGCAGGAAGCGTATATATTGGCAAGGAGTCAATTTAATAACACACTGTGGATTAGTTATTTGTGTGATGATTACAACAATGAGAGAACCAAAGAGTATTATTATGAGTACCATATTTCAAAATTACTTCAGTTCAGAAATATACAAAAGTATGTATCTGAAAATGAAGAAAAAATAAAAAATTCCGGTGCAGAGATAATTGAGGAGAGTGAAATAGAAGAAAAGATAACACAGGTAGAAGCATTGCTTACAAGTGAAGGGTACAATACTGAAAAGATATATACCAAGAGTATTGCAAAATTAGCAAAAGAGAAACAAGAATTATTTGGTGTATATATTTCCATGTATTGCGAAGGAAGTGAATATGAGCACTCTAACCGAGGAAAGGTCGCATCTTTCAGAGAAGCAATATTGGATGAATATGATACGGATAATGTGTTTAAAATAGAGCTTGGTAAATCTGATTTGACAACTTGGAAGCAAGTGTTCAATTTTGCTTTATTGAATGTATTTTACGGAATAGATGCGTTACACAGCAGAATAGAAAGCAGAGATAAGCATTTGTTTGATGCAGGAATGATTTCGGAGCCGGCTATGGCACGTACTCTATATATGATAAAGGAATTGACTGATAAACTGGATGCGTATGGTGTTGAGCCTTCATAAATATTTGGGTATTAAAGAATAAATAACAGCATATACTATAGTGGCTGTAGAAATTGCTTGACATGAAGTTCAAAGTCAAGTAAGATGAATACAGTGATCGCGTTGCAGAAACCTGTGAGGCCTGCGACCGGGGGAGAACCTGCGGGGTCTCCTCTTTTTTACTTTAAGGAGACATTGTATATGCCAAAGATTTTTTTGAGTTATGATCAGCAAATAGAAAAACTGAAGAATGAGAAAAATCTGCAAATTGATGATGAGGCATATGCCAAGGAGATTTTAAGGCAGACAAGCTACTATTCATTAATTGGAGGGTATAAGGATATCTTTAAAAATCCAACAACCAAGAAGTACAAGGATGGAACGAGATTTGAGGATATTGTAGAGTTATATTATTTTGATGAATCTTTAAGGCAGTTGCTTTTGAGATATCTCATTAAAGTAGAAAATGAAATAAAGTCACAAGTCTCCTACTATTTTACAGAGAAGAATGGCGAGAATCAAAAGGAATATCTTGATACTGCAAATTACAATTATGTAGGTAAGAAAAATCAAAGAGATATTGACCGTTTAATAAAAATATTAGAAGGGTATGTTACAAAGCCGACAGATTATCATTACATAAATCATGCACAGAGAAAATATGGAAATGTTCCGTTATGGGTACTGACAAATGCATTGACATTTGGAAATATCTCAAAAATGTATATGCTGCTTCCGCAGGATATACAGATTAAAGTCAGCAGGAATTATCCATGCATCAATGAAAGTCAAATGATATCCATTTTGGCTGTAATGGTAAAATTCAGAAATGTCTGTGCGCATGGTGAACGATTATTTACTTATAGAACTACCGACAGTATTCCAGATTTACCGTTACATATGAAATTAAAGATTGCTCAAAAAGGCACACAATATGTGAATGGAAAAAATGATTTATTTTCAGTTGTGATTGCTTTGAGATATATGCTGAGTGATAGCTGGTATAAGGAATTTATAAAGGAACTTAAAGCATTAATTGACAAATATCTTAAGAAGCATGATAGTATATCGGAGCAAGAGTTATATGAGAAAATGGGTTTTCCGGAAAACTGGAGAAAGATAACTAGATACAGAAAGCAATGAAATATAAAATGGCCGGAATCAAGCCTCCAAGTCCCGAAAGATTTGGAGGTTTTCTTCTGCTCTTTTTTATTCGATTATACTTGTGGATTATATCATGGGAATTCAATTTATGGTACAATAGAGTTGTAGCGAAAAATATATAGATGTCTTAAAGAAAGGTAAATGTATGCCATTATTTGCTAAAGGTTGTTATGCTAAATGTAATGAGGATTATCCGTATGAGCTTGAAACAACATATCAGTTAAAATATTATATTTCGTCAGCATTGATTTCAATAGATTGCATATTGGAACCAGATGAAACAATGATGGGTAGATTTGAAAACAAAGTACAATATTATCGTTATTATGTGGATAATGTATTTAATTTTCTAGGATTGATAAATGATAGATTTGTTTGCAAGAATAGTAGAGAGGTGGAGCTGACTCAAATAAAGAAAGAGCGTATTGAGCTAAATAAGAACAACTACCATTTTTCAGAAGTAGAATTTGGTATTCTTGTCAACAAAATACCAAGAAATATCATAGAACATCTGGATGAGCGTAATGTAAAAACCATGATGGAAAATAGGGGAGTAGGAGGCTTCAATGTTATTTTTGAAGATAGCGATCCTAATATGGTGGCGGCAATAAATGCTAATAGAGAATTTTATCCGTATAATCTTGATTTGATTAATAAGAAAATGCTGTTTTATAATATTCAAGCAGGGCCAGATGACATAAAAGAATTTGAGATTGATATGTTAAGGATGCAGGATGAATTGAAGAAACTTGAACAATATGTAAATGAGTTCGCAGGGTTTCTAGAATTGTGATTTAAGAGCGAGATTACTTAAACATAGGAAAAAGGATGCATGCTATATGATTAGTTTGGATAAGATTGAAGCGTTCAGAGATGAAGTAAATAAAGATAAGTTTGTTCTTTCAAAGTACAAAATGGTTAATGGAAAGAATCAATGGGGATGTATATGTTCAGCAATGGATTGGATAACAGTTGCAATTGAATACATAATGCAATTTCATGCAAGTAAAGGAAACGTTCAAAGTATGGAGATGTATGCTTATATATCAAGTATTGATGTGGTTTGGGAAGGAATATAGCAATTACATAGAGTTCTGTTTCTTAATAAAAAACATCTTCCATTTACAGGGAAATATGAATGCTTTAGAAATAGAGTCTATGAAGACAAGGACGATAATACTTATTTTAAGGAGATTAGAGCCTGTTTTGGTGCACATCCGGTTAATTTGCAAGGAGAAAATGGAGAAAGATTATTTGCAAGTTGGTCCGGCAATTTTTATGGAGGTGGATATTCTGTAATATTGTATAGTAATTCTCCAGAGAAACCTTTCAAAGAAATGAGTATCTATATACATGAATTGGATGTCTTTTTAGAAGAAAGATATAATTATTTAGATGTGTTGAAAAATCAGATTCAGGAGCAACGAAAAAGTTTTAACATAAATATGCAGCAGAGAAAGATTTCGCAATCAAATAATCCAATAGAACAATTACAGATACTAAGGCAAGAAATATACGATAGGGGCGAATGTGATTACTTTGAATTTCTTGTAGAACAGTTGCAGATGATTTTGGGGACTCCAATAACAGCAAAAGAAAATGAAGAGATGGTTGATAGGTATAGAGAATGCTTAAAACCATTAATAAATGATTTGTTTAACCATGTGCAAAACATGGAGATGAGTGATATTGATGATGGAGTATTGTTCCCGAAACCAACATCGTTGCCAAATGGATATGGTTATTGGCTTGAGAAAATCAGTGATTATATTTCAGGGGCAGGATATTCACCATTATATTGGGAGGAACGGTTGAAACAAATATTTGCTGGGAAATTTATTATGGAGTACAAAAGTTATCAGGAATTATATGTAATCATACTAGCATGTATGAACGAACTAGAATAAAGAGGATGCATTAGAGGAAAAGAATTGAAGGATTGATATAAATTGCTGTTTGGAGTGAATTGATGGCAGTATTTATAAACAATACATAAAGAACGGAAGGTATAAATGATTGATTACGTTAATAAAGATAAGGAAAATGTGATTATTACGTTTGATGAATTTATCAATATAGAAAAACAAATACAAGATATGCAATGCATATTTCATCCATTATATGCAGTTGATGGAAGGCTATCCATAAATCAAGTAATGCAATTGAAAGCACAGGGAAAAGAAATTATTGTAAATTTGGATAGAAATATTTTTACGGATATTGTAAAAGTAGTGAGACAAGGAACTCTAAAAGCAGAGGATGATTTGAGAAAGATTGCACTATTAATGGCATGGTCTGGACTAAATGGAATTGCAATTATGCCACACGATGCAATTGCTGAAAATGCACGTAAGTTTCAGAATAATGTAGAAGCAAATGCAGAGATGGAATGTTTTGATTTTGCGTTTAGAAGAATAGAATGTAAAACATGGCTGGATGTGGCATTGCGCGGAAAGAGTATTGTCACACCAACAATTACAGGAAGTTATGCTTTAAATGATTTGGAAATAGATTTTTGTAACGAGTCATTAGATTATTTGTATCATTATGCAGCTATGATACATTTTGTACGCATTGCGAGAAGCAAAGTGACTTGGGAAGAACAGATAAAAGATTTCTTTCGGTGGTATTTGGATAATTCTATAGTATGCCAATATGTATTGGTATATGTGATTTTATACTACGCAAATCAATATAAGGTTAAATTACCAAAACACGCTATGAGTAAAGAAATCAATAAAGTAATTGAAGGTTGTAAAAATCAAGCACGTGATTTGTGTTATTTGTCAGAATGGAGCAAAATATATGCTAATGATTATTATGATGAGTATGAAATGTTTTTTGCAACATTTGATTTTTTGTTAGGAAAGATTTTTTCAATTTGTCATAAAGTAAATGATGCAAAAGAGTTGTTTGCTCTTTTTACAAACGGAAAAGGTAACGAATTATATGAATTTTATCACGAATTGTGTCTTAAGCATAAAAAGATTGAAATTGATGGAGAACAGAAAGATTATTGTTGGAATTTGATAGAGGAAGAGCTACAAGCACTTAGACGGGAAATAAATGAGTAGAATCAAGCCTCCAAGTCCCCAGAAGATTTGGAGGTTTTCTTCTGCCCATTTTTAGAGGAAAGTAATTTCCGAAACAAACAATCTATGGTACAATATCCTAGAAGTTATCAACGAGATAAGCGGATCATAGAGAAAGAGCAGAACACAAATCACCCATAAGCCAGTCCGGCTTATATCTCAAAAACAAATTTAATCTTTTTCTATGGCAGGTGCAAAGTGATGCAGCATGCTGATTTTTGCAGGTCCGGCAGGGGACTGTTGCATCATTTTAGAACCCAAACTTGACGAATAAGTCATGGGATGTGCATCTTTATTGCGCACTCATGGCATGTGGAGACGGTAGTCAAATTATCCCTCAAAAAAGATACATCGAAAATTGAGGTGACAATGGAGTCTGATGAATAGAGCAATTACACACTAGAAGAAAAGGCTACCTATCAGAAGATTAAGGATTATGTGAAGGACAAGTATGATGTGAACGTGCATACTTCTCATATTGCACAGGTGAAGCGGATGTGTGGACTGGATATGGGCGAGAACTATAATAAGTCCAAGAAAGAGAATCCAGAGGTGAAGAAGTGTCCGCAGGAGAAGGTGGAGTATATTAAGGATGCGTTGAGGTATTTTAAATTGATTTAGCAAAATTGATGGTGTGTCACGGCAACATCACTAGATACTCCTACAAAGCTAATAAATAAGCCGTTTCTTAGTTGAAAAAATGCTCTACTACACACTTACTACACGTTTTTTAGAGAAATAGCTCGGTATGATTATATTAAATAGATAATTGATATTATGGTATATATGCCATATAATATTTACAAAGGAGATTATATGACAGAATTTAAACTGATAGCATATGAAAAGGAAAACGGCGAAGTTCCAGTAGAGGAATTTCTTGATTCTGTTAATCCTAAGATGCGAGCTAAAATATTTGGATTGCTGAGTATATTACAAGGGAAGATTTCATAGAAAGGGTGACGAAGGATTAGAACATTTAATGATATGCTTTCTAAGCAGTTAAAAGATGATGAGTTCTGAAAAGAATATGAGACTATTCAGCCTGAGATGGATGTTATAAGAGCTATCGTGGATGCTCGTACTTCTCAGAATATGACACAGAAGGAACTTGCAGAACGTACTGGTATTAATCAGGCAGATATCAGCAAGCTTGAGAATGGAACATGAAATCCTTCTGTTAATTTGCTTAAAAGATTAGCGGATGGTATGGGAATGGTTCTTAAGATTGAGTTTGTACCTAAACAGAATATCTAATAATTTATTTATACTCATCGAAATTTATTTGATTGAAATGTTAATACTATATTTTGCTACTACGGAGATGATTATTATATGTCAAGAAAAATACAAAATAAATGTCAGTTTTTTCAGGTAAGTAAATATTTTGAAGATAATGATAATAAAAAAGAAGAACTATATAATTTAGGACATTGGATTTCAAGGGTTAATGAATTAGATTTACTTCAATTAAAAAAGGAATTTAATGGAATTAAAGGAAGATTAGAAAATTGTAATAATGTGGAGAGTAGATTCTTTACATTTAATTTCGTAAAGATGCTTGATTATAGTTCTACTTATGTTGTTAAGCAAGGAGAAGCTGCTAAACATGTTGATATTTCAGTTGAGAATGATGAATATATTGGAAATAACACTGTAGCTATATACGATAGCAAAAAGTCTATTATTGTAATTATGGGAACAAGAGCTGGTTTCTCCGCTTATAGTATAACAAATTATATTAATTCTTTTTTTGAAAAACAAGTATGTTACTTAAAGCCTATAAGAAACAAAACTGATTTGTTTAAGAGAACCAATAAGTATGGGAAAATCAAAATAAAAATAAAAAGTGTCGAGGATTATGTTCCTACGCCCGGTGTTGCATATGAAGATGCACTGAAAGTAGCAAAAAACATGGGAGCTGAATCTTATGAGTTCGAGTTTAATGTTGGAAGGAAAAGAGATAAGTATCTTGATGCAGACACTGTTAGGACAATTATGTCAGATGCGTTACATAATTTAGGAGCTGTATCAATTGCTCAAGTAAAGATGACAGATGAAAAAGGTACAAATGTTTATGAACTCTTTGATAATGTTCAAAAATATACATTAACGTTGGAAGCAAATGATAATGGAGAAGTACCATATTCAATAATTGCCGCTGCAATGGTTGAAAAGTATAAGGATACACCGTTTTACACGTAATAAAGAGAGCTGGTGAAATATGAAAAATAGTCTAAAAAAATTAAGGGCAAGTGCTTCTTATATTATTCCATCAATTCTAGTTTTCATATATATAGTGGTAACGATTATAATGAAGATAATAGGAAAGCAAAATGATTGGTATAATAATACGATGGGATTTACAGAATTGTGTAAATCTTTAGTTGGTTTTACAACTGTTATTTTAGGAATATATGGTGTGGTTGTACCTATTGTTATTGGAAAGATGACGGACGAGATTGGTAAGATATTTTGGAGTTTGATAGATAAAGACAAATTCATCACGGATGTAAAAATAATCATAATATCTGGAATAGTCCATATATTGTTCTGCTCGTTATTGCTAATATATGATATTCTTCCTCAGATAATAGTAACGGTTTTTATTTGTATTGCAATTTGGACCTTGTTGTTTTTTATGTTTAGTTCGTATAGATTTATTGGTATATTTATGAATTTGATTTCAGCAGATAAGAAAATAGAGAAAATCGTTCAAGATGATTTATCAGATGCAGAAAAAGAATCGTTAAAAAATGTCAAAAAACTTTAGATTAAGATGATTTTATAGAAATACCCAAAACATTTAAGTATTGACACCACTTAGCCTATGACGAGAAATCCATGGTTTTAGTGGTGTTATTTCTTATATTAATAAGTATTAGAGAAGAAGGTTGAAATACACTTTCTTTTTTTATACCCATTTTTAAGGATGTGGTGCTAAAAAGTGTACATTTAGAAACTGAATAATAAGGGCATAAAATCAGTGCCAAAAAGTAGAGACTTTCCATTATGGGAGGTCTCATTTTTTATGTAAGCATTTTAAGACTAGGAAAGGAGCAAATAATCATGAAGAGATATGGTTATCACAGAACAAGTACAAGAGAGCAGCATTTAGACAGAGGTATCAAGGAGATTACAGCATACTGCGAGCAGAATGGTTTGGAGCTGGAAAAGATTTTCACAGACCAGCAGACAGGCAAGAATTTTAATCGTCCGAGGTATCAGGTATTGAAAGAGGATGTATTAAGAGCTGGTGACGAGCTAATTATTACTGAGGTCGATAGACTTGGTAGAAATAAGCAGGAGACATTAAAAGAGTTGCAGTATTACAGGGATAATGGTATTCGTGTAAAAATACTGGAGCTTCCTACTACACTTATGGATTTATCGAAGCTTGATAATGCTATGGCTAGGATGCTGATGGAAACCATCAATAACATGCTGATTGAGTTATATGCAGCTATGGCACAGGCAGAGATTGAGAAGAGAGAAAAACGTCAACGTGAGGGTATTGATGCTAAGAAGAATCGTGGAGAATGGGATGATTATGGTCGTCCTGCGATTATGTCACAAGAAGAGTTTGCTGACCAGTACAAGAAAGTATTGTCAGGAGAACTTCGTCCATTTGAGTTAATGAAGCAACTGGGTATGAGTAAGAGTACATATTACAGATATGTTGCAAAAATAGAATAGTATAGAATAGAGAGAATAGCAGGGATAACTAACTAATATTCATATACGTTATTCTTGCTATTGTTCCGATAGCAGACTATAATATAATTAGTTTTTATTGTTAAATTATATATGAGGTAATGGATTATGGAATATTTAACAACAACGGAACTGTCAAAATTATGGAATCTTTCTTCCAGAAGAATCGGTGTTTTGTGTACAGAAGGAAGAATAGATGGAGCAATTAAAAAGGGGAAGATGTGGTTAATTCCTATTAATGCTGAAAAACCATCTGATGCAAGATATAAAGCAAACAAAGTAAAAAAGTCCCGTATTGTAGTAAGAAAAATTTGATATTGTAAAGGTGTAAGGAGGTTGCTATGTGTATGTCAATAGACATAATGGAAGATAGTATTGTCCAATATGGAAAATCTCTTATGGAGATATTATTGCAGGATAAGACTACAAAAAAAAGAATTATTTGGGCTACTTCTGATTACGAAAACCATGGACAATCTTATAGGGCACATTGTGAAATTACTGTAGATTCTGTCACAGGATTAAATAATATACTTATACAGCCTCGTGTGTTAAAGGCTAAGGAACATCAAAGTAATAGAACGAGGAATAAAGCTGAAGTTTTTACTCCAGCATGGGTGTGTAATGAACAGAATAACCTTATAGATGAAAATTGGTTTGGTTGTAAAAATGTATTTAACATAACGACAGACAATCGCTGGATTACAAATTGTGAAAAGATAGTATTTTCTAATGAAAAAGGAAAAACATGGAAAGATTATGTTGATGCCAGACGAATGGAAATTAGTTGTGGAGAAGCTCCGTATCTAGTCAGTAGGTATGATGCGGTATCAGGTGAGCTGATTCCTGTAAAAGACAGGGTTGGATTACTGGATAGAAAACTTAGAGTTGTTAGTGAAAATATGCATGATGAAGATGCATGGATGAAGTGGGCAATTAGGGCTATGCAAAGTGTTTATGGGTATGAGTTTCAAGGAGATAATCTGTTGTTAGCTAGAGAAAATGTATTATACACATTCATTGATAACATGGAAGAAAAGTTTGGACATAAACCCAATTTGGTTGAACTTAAAAAAATTGCAAATATAGTTTCTTGGAATTTATGGCAAATGGATGGGCTTACATATACGATTCCATTTGCAACAGCACGAGAAGAAAATCATCAGATGTCGATATTTGAACTTTTTACAGATGAACAGGCAGAAGATGATGAGTTACCTAAGAGACTTCCAGATGCTCCAATTTGTAAGATAAGGGATTGGAGAGCTGGTTGTACGGTTGAATATACTGCTTTATTGAAAGGAGAATGACGATGGATAAGGTGTTTAGTGATTCATTTGAATATAAGGTAATTTATATTTTTGAAATAAATGATGAAGCACATAAGGGGTTATTAAAGATTGGCGATGCTACGCTCCAGACAGATAAAGGAGTAGATGAGCTTACAGCTAATAGTCATGATTTGAATCAGGCAGCAATGGCACGAATTAAACAGTATACAAATACAGTTGGTGTCAGTGTGAAATTACTTCATACAGAACTTGCAATAAGAATAATAAATAAGGATGGCATTCCTACTATTAAAGCATTCAGAGACTATGATGTACATAGAGTACTTGTAAATTCGGGAATCAAGAAAAAGAAATTAGAAAATTCTACAAGTAGAGAATGGTTTGAACTTGATATAGAAACAGCACTTAAAGCCATTAATGCTGTAAAAAAGAGTAAGTCTAATCTTGGAGATTTTCACAAGGATGGATATGTTCCTATAGTATTTCGGCCAGAGCAAGAAGAGGCTATTGTAAAGACTATAAAACAGTTTAAAAAGGGCAATCGTATGCTTTGGAATGCAAAGATGCGTTTTGGAAAGACCTTATCAGCATTGCAGGTAGTTAAAGAGTGTAAATTTGAAAAGACAATTATAATCACTCATCGACCTGTGGTAGATGCAGGATGGTATGAAGATTTTGGCAAGATATTTTATGGAATGAGTGATACATATGCGTATGGCTCTAAAAATAATGGAGAGACTTTAGATAGACTTTTGCAATCAGGTAAGAGTTTCATTTATTTTGCATCTATTCAGGATTTGAGAGGTTCATCACAGGTAGGTGGAAAATTTGATAAAAATGACATAGTTTTTTCTACGAACTGGGATTTGGTTATTGTTGATGAGGCACATGAAGGAACAACAACTGCTCTTGGTGATGATGTTATTAAAAATATTGTAAAAGAAGAGTCTAGTCATGATACAAAATTTCTAGCTCTATCTGGAACACCATTTAATATTCTTAATGATTATGATGATAATATTTATACATGGGACTATGTTATGGAGCAGAAAGCCAAGAATGAGTGGGATAAAGCACATTTTGGAGATTCTAATCCTTATGAGGAGTTGCCAAAGCTAAATATATTTACATATGATTTGGGTAGTGTTATTGGAAATAAACAGTATGTGGAATATGAGGATAAAGCATTTAACTTTAGAGAGTTTTTTCGTACATGGACTGGGGATATAAGAACTGACAGAAAGCCAATTCCAGAAGGGTGTAAGATAGGCGATTTCTGCCATGAACAAGATGTATGGAGTTTCTTGAATTTGATAACAAAACCAGATGATAAGAGCTGTTACCCATATTCAAGAGAAGAATATCGTAATTTATTTAAACATTCATTATGGATGTTGCCTGGGATACGAGAGGCAAGAGCCTTAAGTGCAATGTTAGGGAAACATCCTGTTTTTGGTAATGGAGTGTTTGATGTTGTTAATGTTGCAGGGGATGGAGATAAAGATGAAGAATCTAAAGATGCATTAGGGCTTGTAAGAAATGCAATTAAGAATGCTGGCGAAGATGGATATACAATTACATTGTCGTGCGGTAAGTTGACAACAGGTGTTACAATTCCAGAATGGACAGCAGTGTTTATGCTATCTGGTTCATTTTCTACATCTGCTGCCAATTATTTGCAAACTATATTCAGAGTACAGTCACCATGTAATATTGGTGGGAAAATAAAGAGTCAGTGTTATGTTTTTGACTTCGCTCCTGATAGAACATTGAAGATGGTTGCTGAGGCAGTTGCATTGTCTACAAAGGCAGGAAAAGCTACGGAATCTGATAAACGAATTATGGGAGAGTTCCTTAATTATTGTCCTGTAATTTCTGTTGATGGAACGGAGATGAAAGAGTACAATACAGCAAAGCTTTTACAACAGTTAAAACGAGCTTATGCAGAGCGTGCAGTTCAAAATGGATTTGATGATGTCAATTTGTATAATGATGAGTTACTCAAGATGGATGACATTGATTTGAAACAGTTTGAACAGTTGAAAGGAATTGTAGGAGCTTCTAAAGTACAAACAAAGGTAAAAGACATAGATATTAATAATCAGGGATTTACAGATGAAGAGTATGAAGAGATAGAGCGTATACAAAGGAAACCTAAAAAAGAGCGTACTCCTGAAGAAGAAGTTAGATTGAAAGAGATGCAGGAACAAAAGAAACAGAAGAATAGTGCTATTTCTATTTTAAGAGGTATCTCTATCAGAATACCTCTTCTTATATATGGTGCTGATATAGATTTTGATGAAGATATCACTATAGAAAAGTTAGTAGATATTGTTGATGATTCATCATGGGATGAGTTTATGCCATCTGGGGTATCTAAGGAACTATTTAAACACTTTATTAAATATTATGACGAAGAGGTGTTTGTGGCTGCTGGAAGAAGGATAAGAAATACTGTTAAATCGGCAGATGAATTACCGCCAACTGAGCGTGTTAAAAAGATAACAGAATTATTTAGTTGTTTTAAAAATCCAGATAAAGAGACAGTTTTGACACCATGGCGAGTTGTTAATATGCATATGAGTGATTGCTTAGGTGGGTATGATTTTTTTGATGCAGAACATAAAGAAGCGTTAGAAGAGCCAAGGTTTGTTAATCGTGGAAAGGTTACAGACGAAACACTTGCAAAAGAGGACGCTAAGATATTGGAGATTAATTCTAAGACAGGTTTATATCCATTATATATTGCATATAGTTTATACATGCGAAGAAAACGAGATATAAGGGAGACTGCTTATACCATTGAATTGGATAATAAACTGTGGAATGAGACGGTAAATGAAAATGTATTTGTAATATGCAAAACACCTATGGCAAAACAAATTACAAAACGTACGCTTATTGGCTATCGTGATAGCTATGTAAATGCACATTATTTTGACAATTTGGTTGGAATGATGAAAAATAAGCCAGAACTATTTACTAGCAAAGTGCTAAAACCCAATTATTGGAAGAAAGAAGGTTCATTTATGAAATTTGACGCAGTTGTTGGAAATCCACCATATCAGCTACAGTACAGTGATGGTTCGGGTTGTGCTACACCTTTGTATAATCATTTTATTGAGCAATCAAAGGTTATAGATTCTAAATATTTGTCTATGATTATTCCTGCTAGGTGGTATACGGGAGGAAAGGCATTAGATACGTTTAGAAATGAAATGATTAACGACGATTCTATAATGAAATTAGTTGATTATGGGAACTCACAGGATGTATTTTCTGGTGTAGATATTGCTGGTGGAGTGTGTTATTTCTTGCGAGATAGAGACTACAAAGGAAATTGCGAGGTAATTAATAGAGCAAAAGAAGGCGAATATATTGCTATAAGACCTTTAAATGAATTTGAAATATTTGTGCGAGATAGTAGAGCAATTGAAATAATACATAAAGTTTCACAAAGAGCAAATCGCATGTTAAGTGATGTAGTGTCTGCCAGAGTTCCATTTGGAATATCTACAAATTATAAACCAAGAGAGAGAGGAATCCCTTGCTGGTTTATTCAAAAAATTGGATTAAAATATGCAAGTGAAACAGATATCTCTGATATTAATGGGATACTTGATAAGTGGAAATTACTAGCACCTAAGACACCAATTGCAGGTCAAACAGATTTTACTAAACCGGTTGGAATATATTATGAGGGAAATATAAGAATAGCAAAGCCTGGAGAATGCTGCACAGATTCATGGGTGGTTCTTAATTCATTTGATTCAGAAGATGAAGCTTTATCTTTTAAGAGCTATATTTTATCAAAGACAGTACGATTTTTACTATTACAATGTGTTGCTTCACAAGACGTATCTCGAGATAAATTTAAGTTTGTTCCAGAGTTAGAACATTATATTGGAACTTATACAGATGAAAGATTATGTGATTTGTGGAATATAAATACGGAAGAGTGGGAATACATAGATTCTAAAATAAAAAATATTGAGAGATAATTAATAACATACATAAGAGTCCGAATAGTAGGATTGTCTACTGTTCGGGCTTTTATTTATGTTATTGAAAAATGTAGCATCATGTTACAGTCGTCAGTATAGGCAAAAAAGTATATATATTTTTGGAACTAAGCACGTATTAAACCTTAAAAGCAATTCTTAGTTCGGAACCCCACCCCTCTATATATGGGTATCAAAGACATCAGGAGAAATCTTGGTGTCTTTTTTATTTGACCTGAGCATGTCATAAAACTGCTTATATTTTATGCCATGATGTGGCTGGAAAGGAGGCACGTTACCATGAAGGATTTGTTATCAAAAATCTATGACTATGTGATTAACTACGAGGATGACAGCATAAAGCTGGGGAGTAAATTTAATGTAGAAGTCAAGAAAGCCATAGAGCCATTGAAAGAATCCATGACAGCAGAAGAGATGGAGCGTATTAAGGAAATCGTATATTTGACAGCTTATACCGCAGAAAAGAATGGATTTTATCTGGGAATCCGCACAGCTCTTGGAAGTTACGAATTGAGGAGATGACGACATTCCTTAATGGGATGAGCCAGGAACTCACCGAATACGATGAGCAGATGGTTCGTAAATACATCGAAAAGATAACTGTTTTTGACAACTACTTCGAAGTCGAATTTAAGTCGGGACTCAAGATTGAGATGGAAAAATGAATACTCCAAAAAGGTTGCTCCGGGTGTGGGATTTCATGCTCGGAGTGTTTTTTGTTAATGTAAGGCTATACAAAAGCATTGAAAGTATCAACCTGGAGGTTTATAATATACATTTGGAGAATATTACGGATGAAGACATCAGACCTGGTTAGAGAGCTTTGTAAGAAACAGCATATTTCATTAGCGGAGCTTAGCCGCAGGATCGGACAGACACCTCAGAATCTGAATAAGAAGCTAAAGAGGGATACACTCTCAGTAGATGAATTAAAGCAGATCGCGGATGCTGTCGGGGTGGATTTTGACCTGGGATTTGTGCTGCCGGATGGCTCTAAAATAAATAACGAAGCGGAGTGAGAGCATGAATATTAACAATATCAATGTAAACAAGTATCCGATCTCTCAGATTCTTGATCCGGAGTCTAAGACGATTTATGAGATCCCGAAATATCAGAGAGAGTATATTTGGGGCACTAAGCAGTGGGAAGAACTGTTTAATGACTTGATGGAGAATGGAGCAGGCTATTTCCTGGGTTCTATTATTTGTATTAATACTACACAGGACACCCTGAACAATCCGAAATTCGAAGTGGTTGATGGTCAGCAGCGTTTGACTACACTCAGCCTTCTGCTCGCGGCCTTATACGTCACCCTTGACTCTAACCGCGATTCCCTGGATGAAGATCAGCAATCCGATATCCTACAATTAAAGAGAAAACTTGTTATAAAGAAGACGCGGTCTGAGATTCGTATTGTTCCTCAGGTACAGCATAAAAACCTTGAGGATTACATGGGACTGCTTGCAGATAAGAAGATCATTGCGCCACATCAGACACCTAAGTTTGCTGGTAACCGTAGAATCTTCCAAGGCTATAACTATTTCAAGAGGCGTATCGATAGTGAACTGGAAGCTTCCAATAATAAGGTTGCTACAATGTTTGAGATTCTGGAGAAGGTCAACACGGCTATTCTTGTTATGATCGAGGTCTCAAATCACTCTGATGCGTACACTCTTTTTGAGTCATTAAACGATCGTGGTACGCCGCTTACATCACTTGACCTGATAAAGAACTTACTCCTGGCCAGGTTTGACATCACCGACAGTGATAATCTTGATTATTACTTTGACCGTTGGATCCAGATAATGGATGCGCTTGGTGATGATGATAGCGCGAGGGAGAGATTCTTCAGACAGAATTATAATGCCTTCCGTAAGGATATGAATGTTCCGTTCCTTGTAGAAGGCGATGATAGGCTCTATCCGTTGGGGACTATTGCGACCAGATCTACAATGCTGGATATCTATGAAAAGATTGTAGTTAAGGACCCGTCTAAGTTCCTGGACGACGTATATGAAAATGCACAGATATATTCGAGGATCATTCTTCAAAATACCGATGATCTTACGGAGGCTGTTAAGGAAGCGTACTTGGACTTGCAGCGCGTGGGAGGCGTTCCTTCATATCTGTTCCTGCTTTATCTGGATAAGAAAAAAGATGCGCTCGGGATAGATGAGGCGTTATATGTAAAGATAATCCGATTCCTGATCACATTCTTTGTAAGACGTAACATGACCGACGTTCCGCCTACGCGAGATGTAACTCGTTTGTTCATGGCCTTCATCGAAGAGATGGAGAAGCAGAGCTATACCGGCGAGACTATCTATACGAAACTGCGTGAAAAGCTGATAGTGGTTTCTGCAGATGATGCTGTTTTCGAGGAGAAGCTTCGTGGACCGGTTTATAAAGAAAATACCGGTGCTACAAGATTTATTCTTTGCATGATAGCAAAGCACGGTATGACAGCGGAGAGCCAGAAAAACCTGTGGGAGAAAAACGGAAGCAATCAGTATATTTGGACCATTGAACACATCTTCCCGGAGGGAAAGAACATCCCGGATGCCTGGGTTGATATGATTGCCGGTGGCGATAGAGACAAGGCTAATGAGTACCTTGAGGAGTATGCTCACACATTCGGAAATTTGACGATCACTGGATACAACAGTTCGCTCGGTAATAAATCCTTTAAAGAGAAGAAAGAGCGTAAGGACAGCAATGGCAATCCAATCGGTTATTTGAATGGACTGAATTTGAATGCTGACCTTGTAAGCACAGACAATTGGACGGTTGATCAGATTAAGGTAAGGACGGATAAACTTGTAAGTGAAATACTCGCATTGTTTACTCTGTAAATGATGCTGGCTGGAGGCGCCCATGGCAAAGAAGTAAAAGCAGAGTCTTGAGCAATGGTGCCAGGATAATGATAGAGAGGATTTGCTCCGGGAATGGGATGAGAAGAAGAACTCCAAGTCGAGATTTCCGATGGCATCAGATACAACAGAATATTGCACTGCACTTTCTGCATGGTGGAAATGTAGCGAGGGGCACGAATGGTATGCTCTTGTACAGAAAACAACCACGTTTGGACTGGGCTGCCCGATTTGTCATCCGGAACAGGCGTACATCCCTGTTGGTACTAAGTATGGGTGTTTGACGGTTCTTAGCGTTACGCCAGTGGATGAGGCAGATCGTTATAGCAGAATTTATGGCCATACATATAACTGTGTATGCGATTGCGGTAAGAAGGTGAGTAAGTCTGAGTTTCAGTTCTTGGAGAAAAAACACTGCTATTGCACCGAGACGATCCGCAGGAGCAGGAATTCCAGATGGGCGTTTGCTGAATGGGATAAAGCAAACGAGTGTGGTCTGAAGACCGCTCAAGAAGAAAAGAAGAAAGCAACTTACAAAAGGGTCCTTGATGAAAGCTATACGTTGGACCTTGTTGGCACGATTCATGAATCACTTGAGGTGTTGGAATGTGTCAATGATCACTATGAGGAACTTCGGTATATAACCGATCTGCGGAAAAAAGGCGGAGTCACTTACTTCATATATAAATTGTACAAGTGCCGGTGCTATTTGTGCGGTAAGGAGCAGGAGATAAAATCATCGAAGTTTTCCATTAACCCGCCGACGGAGTATTGCTATGACGCCTACAACGGATACTGGAGTGACGCACATTGTGATTGCCATCCGATTTCCTCGTTCCAGTGGATTGTGACCAAACTACTGAAGGAAAACGGAGTGCCTTATAACAGCACTACGAGCCGGTTGATGAATTTGGAGGAAAGTCTCAATTCACGGTCCAGAAGAAGAACGACGAGCTGAAACGATCCTACGCCAAGGTGCATGGAATACCGCTTTATGAGATTCCATACAAGAATAAGAAATTCGAGAAGGTAGAAGCGTTTCTGCGTGAAAAGGAAATTATAAAGTGATGGTCGAGCAATTACCGCGGACAGGCAAAGCGGGCGTTTGCAGATTGAGCAATTACCACGGACGACCAGAGGCTTATTTTGCACGGTGGACCAGTTTTTCTGGACGACCGTTGGCAGCAGACGTACTTGCTGTCATCTCAAGCCATGTTGAGACGATCTGCCTCCTCTCTAAGAAATGCCTAGTTTAAGCGGGGTTGAGGGGTATATCTGCTAGAATATATTATGAAAATAAGCCTATAAAATATGTGCATGAAATGAAAAATAGAATACGGGTGTAGTGAAAATCAACCTTTTGGCGTAGTTCGTATAGAGTACGCTGAAAGGTTATTTTTATGGGATTTTGTACGCGGAGAAGTAATAGACTGTACGCCGAAGGTTATGTAGGTTTAGATTGATTTTCGGCGTCTTGGCGCTTATAATAGAAATTAGGATAAAATGTCGCATTTTATAACTTTATTGAGGTAAGAAAATATGGAGTTTATGACTATTAAAGAAGCAGCAGAAAAGTGGAACCTATCAGTTAGAAGAGTGCAGACAATCTGCAATGAAGGAATGATAGAAGGGGCTATGAAGTTTGGTAATACTTGGGCCATTCCAAAGAATGCTGTAAAACCAGCGGATAAAAGAATTAAGTCCGGGAAGTATATCAAGTCCTGATTTTGGGACAACAGATATGGGAGAATGTATTAGAAAGGAAGAGTATGCCTATGTTACCGGAAGAAAAAGCTCGTGTAAAAATTGATAAGCAATTAAGAAATGCCGGCTGGGATATAGTGGCTCGAAATGAATATCTGCCTAATAGCACATCTGCTGTTAAGGAAGCTTTGATGGGAGGAAACACAGAAAGTGATTATCTTCTCTTTATTGATGGAAAAGCTATTGCAGTTGTTGAGGCAAAAAGAGAAGAGAATCCTCTAGGTGATGAAGTTAAGAAACAGGCAGAGGACTATGCTGTTTCTCCACAAGACTGGTATGGTTTATGGTTTGAGAAACTTATTCCGTTAGTGTATATGGCTAATGGAAATAAGATATATAGCAAAAGGTAAGAATGTGTACAAAGTTTTATCGATTGGATTTGGTAATACAGGTACTCGTATGGTTACTATCGAAAGTGGTAGGGAGACGGTGTGTTATAAACTTCCGTATGAATATTCAGAGTGGGCGATGACTGTGGTGGGATGTGCAAATATGGGAGAAAAACTTGTTCCTAGAGAAGTGGTTTTCTCGCTGGAGAATGGGAAATATTATGCAGATATTCTATAAATAATAGATGACAAAGTAAGAAAAACTTGGAGGATACTATGAAACAGGCGATTGTAAATTTTTGCAAGTCAATGGATACGGGATTGTTCTTGTTGGATATGCCGACTGGCTTTGGAAAAACATATAGTGTATTGGATTTTATGGTCGACAATTATGATGCGCCTGAATTCAAAGATAAGAAGATTTTCTTTGTTACAACCCTTAAGAAAAATTTGCCGGATAAGGAGTTGCGTGAACATTTTGCAAAGCGCGGTAAAGCAGATGATTATGATAAATATTGTTTGCGAATAGAAGCTAATGCAGATATGGTTGTAGAAAAATTGGACGAGTTATATCGTGCCAGAAAAATTCCAGCAGCAATCACTATGAAACAAGAATTTAAGGATTTACATGGTTCAGTAAAACTATTAAACGAATACAGAGATAAAAAGCGTGAATTAAAAGGAACCAGTAGAGAAATTATTAATGTTTTGTGCAAGAGTGCAGAAGATGCTATTCGCAAGCAACAGGAAGGTGCTTTTCGTAAGGTGATAGAAAGTGAGCTGAAGCAGTTCAGGACACCAAAGGAAAAGTTAAAGAATATTGCTAATAATCCTGATTATCATTGGATAGGAGAATTGTATCCAGCAGTATATACGAGAGAAAAACGGATATTTTTTATGTCTATGGACAAGTTTTTCTTGGGGAATACTACGATTATTGAACCTACATACAGCTTTTACAATAATGATATTACAAAAAATGCAATTATTTTTATAGATGAGTTTGATGCAACAAGAGACAGGTTACTTAATCAGATCATAATAAGAGGATTAGAAAATCATATTGATTATTTAGGTCTGTTTCATCGTGTATATGCATCTTTGAAGACTAGAGATTTTCCGGCAGAGCTTACTACTGCATCGAAGTTACAACAAGCATATCTTGATGAACACAAAAACGCGAAAAATCCTGCGGAAATTATAGAAGGATTTGGTGGTGTGTTTGATGAAACATATAACCGTTTTGCGATGCAATATAGCTTCAAAACAGAAGAAGATGGTAAGGGCGATAGAAGTCGTAATTTTATTTTTAATGACTTACAGTTTCATTCGGTATTTGAGGGAGAAAATGCTTTTATTGATATAGATACTGATATGAAGGCAAAACAGAACTGGTTGCGTTTTACAAAAAGAAGACCAACAGAGAAAGATGGTGGCGTATTAAGTTTGCTTGCCAGTGTTAAAGGCTGCTTGACTTATTTTCAGAACGGAGCTAGAAATCTTTCGTTTAATTATAAGCATCATAAGGATGAGGATAAAAGGCCGGGTGACGATGATTATACGTTTGAAAATGCAATTGAGTCAGTGCTGACAGAGTTTCATTTATCAAGAGAACAGATAAGGTATTTGAAGCCTATCGTAATGGGAAGCCAGGTAAAGTCGAAGAAAGATAAAAAAGACAGCAAAGGAAAAATGTCGTTAAAGTATTTTGACCGCTCTGTCTATGATAGGGGATTTCGCTATTATGATTTTATAGATGATCCTAATCACAGTATGCGTTCGGAGATTCAATTATTTGATTTTCAGGATTCGTCAGAACGTATTTTACTTCACTTGTCTGAAAAGGCTCAAATTATAGGTATTTCAGCTACCGCAACACTTGATACGGTTGTTGGCAATTATGACTTGGAATATCTTCAAAGGATGTTGCAGGATAAATATTATGTGATGCCAGAAGCAGATAGGTGTAGATTACAGGAGTCATTTCAAACTTTTGTTGCAAACTATGACAAAGTAAATATTCATGTGGAACCAGTTTCTTATAATGCGGATGATAGAGTTGAATTATCAGAGATATTTAACGGAAACGAAGCACTTATAAAGAAGTATGCGGAAAAATTATCAATATCATTTGAGCGCGTTGAATATGCAAAGAATAACTTTATTCGTGTTGTAAAGGTAATGAAGGCATTTATCTTAAATGATTCGGTTAAATCCTTCTTGTGTCTTAATAATAAATTGCCGCAGGAGAATAAGGGGCTTTTTGATATTAAATTATTAGAGGAATTCGCAGACGCTATTATTAAGCTTTATGGTATCAAGGGATTAAAAGGTAAAGACTTGTTATACAGTATAAATAGTGAAGATTATGATGCTAAGCGTGCGGAGTTTATACAGAGATTGTCAAAGGGAGAAAAACTCTTTGTTATATCTTCCTATAATACAGTTGGTGCGGGACAAAATTTGCAATATAAAGCACCGGGGAATGCTACTATTGTAGCAGTTAATGATTACGATAGAGGAGATATGGAAAAAGACTTTGACTGCATATATCTTGAGAAGCCGACAAATCTTCTGGTGAATGTGGATAGCAAAAAGGGAATTGAAGCTGAAGATTTAATTCGTTTTGTATATCAGATAGAATTCTTGATGGAAAGAGGAGAAGTTTCTCGTAAAGATGGGATTGCAGTAATTAAAGATGCATTTATATGCTTCAGTGGTGGATATACTTTTTCGGGGAAAAAGGGAGAACCATATAAAACAGATTCTGTAAATAATTTTGCGATTCGAACATTAATACAGGCAGTAGGAAGAATATGTAGAACCGGTCTTAAGAATCCGGATATATATATTTATGTGGATAATACCATTTTAACAGATTACGATTTGTCTGTTGTGGAGCAACGAATGTTGAATCCTGAATTTGCGGAACTAGTTAAAGTGGGTAAAACATATTATAATGGTCAGGAAAATGAAAATTTGGATATTGCCGTAATGGAAAATCGTGCCGGAACATTAGCACTGAAGGCAATGCAGATTATAAATGAGCTGAAGCGCAATTGGACTGATGATAGTATAGATTATTGGAAAGCATTGCGTGAGCTATGCCTCATGAGGCCTACACTAAGCAGAAAAAACGTAGAACAGAATTCGCAATATCAGCTTGTATATATGTGTGCGCCGGGAGAAATTACAGCTTATTCTTATGAGCAAGAAGGAGACTATAATAAAAATATAAATATCAAGTTTGACGGTAGTCTTCCACAAAAGATGTCAGAGGATGAGGTGCATTTGAAAGAGATTATGCAAATCCCAGGAGTGAAAGCATTGTTTGAAAAGCATGGATATGCAACGAGCTTTGTTCCTAATGAGTTTATATTGACGCCACCTATGTTTAATAATATTTATAAAGGTGCCTTAGGTGAAGTTGTTGGTAAATATATTTTAGAACAATATGCAGGAGTAACGTTGCAGGAAATGCCACCGGAGTTTTTTGAATTGTTTGATTATACCCTAGGTAATGGCGTGTATGTTGATTTCAAGTTATGGAAAGAAACCATGTTAATATCTGCGGAAGAAGAAAAGAAAAACGTCCTGGAAAAGCTAGATAAGTGTGGAGGAAAGAGAGTGGTAATAATCAATATTATGCTTGATCACAATATGCAGATTACGTCTAGTGATAATGGTAGAATTATTGAGATACCATATTTATATCGGTTGGATAGAAAAGAAATAGGAACAGAAATCATAGCAAAAATAAATCGGGAGGGATATTTGCAATGAGTATAAAGAAACTTTATTCGAATGAACTCCTGGCTTCGTTTGAATATTCCAACATTGACAAAGATTATGATTTTTATTATGTTACAACATCGGATAAATATATAAAAGGTGGAGCTACTTTTCTAGATATTGATGATATAAAGATATCAGCTCTGCAATTTGAAAGCGGAAAGAGTTTTTGGGTTATGCTTCCTAAAAACGCTATTTCCAGAGCTGAGTTTGTACGTTTGTTGAATGCAAAAGAGGATGGAGATAGTTTGTCTATAAAATCTATGACAAGTAGCAGTATACCGGAGTATTTGTTGACACAATTGTTTTTGAATGCGCTAACGAGTCCGGTTGATGAAATGATATCTTTTAATAATCTGTCAGGGAAATTATTATGTTTTCGACCTGCATGGCTGAATAAGGATAAGGAGAATTTTATTTGGGGTATGCAGTGCCTTGAGGTGAAAGTCGGAGATGATATGTGTGTGAATTTGGTAGCACATAGGATGACAGCGCTGGCACTTAAGAAGCAAATGAAATTTGAAAAAAGAAAGCTACAGGATTATCCGCAATATGAGTTCAGTTATAACAATAATACCTTAAAACGAGTATCTAATGAAAATAAAGACCGTAGAGAAAACTTTATTATAAAACCTGTAGATGGTGAAAGGGGTAGCATTACATTCTTTGACTTTACGGATTATGAAACGTTTTCATGTACCAAGATGGGTGTTTTATATGATATTTTGAATGCCTTACATGATGAATTTGGTAAGTATATTCGCGTTAAATTTAAACAATATAGTATTGACGAAGTTTTGGAATATAAGCGTGCGTCATTGGAGTTATATAAGGATATTGTTAAAAAGGAAGTTTTGAATTCTGGAATTAATATAGTGGATGCTGTACACACTGAAACTTCTGAAGATTATTTGCAGGATGTAGCGGATGGTATTAATAAAATTATTCCAGAGGCAAAATGCAGCGTTGGTAAAAGATTATCAAAGAAGAAGCTTAACGTACGATATATACATGATAAATCCTTCTATTCAGATTCGGAAGTGGACCCGCATCAAGAAAGCATGGAGGATTATGTTGTTCAGCATATTACAGTAGAGAATTTTAAACACCAATCATCAGCGGCAGTTTATAATATTCTGAAAGAGCTTGTAATAAAAAAGGACATTGCTATTGGTAAAATTACATTGGTGGATTGGAGTCAATACGGATATAAAGCAGACTGGTTATTTGGTGTAGTTGTAGACGGTACATATTACTTTATGACCATTCATCCGGACGGTTCATTTAAAATTGAAGCATTGAAACGAAATCTTTTTAACATGACAGAGTATGATAAATACATGGATTATTTCGGTTTGAATGAAGAGAATAAAAATGATTATAGAGGTGTTATAGGTTTAGTAAAAGATGCAGAGGGTAATATTAATCTTATAAAGGATACCAATATGTATTCTATGCCTGATTATACTGCGATGGGTGATGTGCTTAAGAATGTAGCTAGTGAAGGTAGATTTCCAGGAAAAGACGTAGTAACTTGGCTTCGTCTAGTAATGGATACAACAGATAAAATAAAAGTACGCGCAGAATTGGATATAGTTATCCCGCATATCGACGTGAATGCAGAATACACGAAAGCCAATGTAATGGGATTATTCAAAGGAATTACAACAAAGAAAGAAGTTGTGCGCTATGTTTTTGAGAATACCGGTATTATGCTATATGCCTACCTGCGTGGAGAAGAAGAGAGACGCGAGTATCTTTCCGGAAATATAGACATTAATTATTTTGATTATGATGATACGCATGCAAAATATTCAATTGGTGAAATTGGTAATGGAATGAAATACACAATTGAGAGAGCCAGCGTAGTGCGTGAGATACAGGCGGTAGAAGGCAGCAAGTTAATTTTTAAGAAAGTGTTGCCACTTATGGGAGTAGAGTTTGTAAGGTATGGAATGTTAACGGTTGTTCCGTTTCCGTTTAAGTATTTAAGGGAATATATTGTGAAAGAAGAAAAGAGCGTATAAACAATGAAGGTCACTAGCGCAGTACTAGCGGCCTTCTTCGTTTTTACGCTTGGTATAATCGCTGGATTTTTTGCGTTTTTGTGCAGCTTGACATTGTGCTTTCATCAAAAGTTCCCATGGAACCATCAATTGGAACAAGTACATCATATAAACGGTCTATGTTATAAGGATGGGCGTTGCTATTACACCAGCGGAGAATAGCATTGTCAGCATCCTTGGAGGTTCAAATGATGTACCAGTAAAAGAATGTACAGAAGGTGTGGGATTGTTTATGCAGCATGCGGGGATGTATAAGGTTGTTGGACCGGAGAAGTTGAGGAATGAGGTACAGGAAAGAATTCAAAGTGCATGGAAAGTATATAGTAGATAAAATGCAGCATGTTTGATAAGTCAAATTAATCAAGGTAGATTATTAAGATGCAGTGTGAATTTTATAATAACTTATTTTTAAAGCAGCCTTTAGTGTAGCTGGTATTTGTGTTATAGTAATGATAACAAAACATCAGGAAGTAAGAAGTTTATGAGAGAGAATAATACATTAGATTACTACAACCTGCATACAGCAGACTTTGTTAATACAACTCAAAATGTGGATTTCCATGAAATGCAGGAACTTTTCCTATCGTTTTTGCCTGCGAAAGCAAAATTACTGGATTTTGGATGTGGTTCAGGAAGAGACACTAAGTATTTTATAGATAATGGATATGAAGTTGATGCAATGGATGGTTCAAAAGAATTATGTAAAGTTGCAACAAAGTACACAGGTATTAAAGTACGGCATATGCTTTTCGAGGATTTTAATGAATGTAATGCTTATGATGGGATATGGGCATGTGCATCAATTCTTCATTTAAAGAAATGCGAACTGCCTGATATGATAAAAAGACTGTATAAGGCACTTAAAAGAAACGGCGTGATATATATGTCTTTTAAGTATGGTGATTTTGAGGGTGTAAGAAATGGAAGGTATTTCACATATCTTACAGAGGAAAGTTTTGATATGTTGATGAAGCCTATACATGGATTTATGAAAGAAAAAATCTGGGTGACAGGTGATGTAAGACAAGACAGGGGTACGGAACAATGGCTGAATATTATACTTCGCAAGGTGACAACCATTTAATAGTTGAACAAAAATATTACAACATGCTGGATATAGAAGGATTTTCACAGATGATGAAAGATCCGTCATATTGTTATAAGTTCTACTGGCTTGAGGCGATTGTTCATCTGATTTCAGAAAATGTTTATCAGACAACATTTGATGATATAATAGACGAAATGATATCAAATGCATGGTATTCAGTAAGAGAGTTCCATATACATCTTAGTGGAATACAAGCTGATGGAATGGTAAGGGACGGGCTTGAAAGGGCAGTGAATTTGTTATCTGAATACAGCAGTTTACCTGCGAATGCATCAAAAGTTGAAATAAAAAATGCAATCAAAGAATATAACAATGAGCTTAAGTCAGTAAAGGAACAGCTTACCAATATGGTTCCTTACAGGGCTTTGTCAGGATTCTTTTCAAAAAGTGATGAGTCTGCAGACTGGGGAAGTGTAAAAAGACTGACAGCATATATTAAGAAGGTCAATCATATGATTGTGTCATTACCTTATATTCTTGGAGACAGCAGCAAATTAAAAAAAGAAGTATATTTTAATCCTGACTGGGTTTTAATGATACAGGATAATACCGTAAATATACTTGGCTGGATTCAGTATGAAAAGGTTAAATGGCTGCAAAATAACAATCCGGAAGTGCCAGGATTAGTATATAAACTGGCACCTATGGATGAAAAGATGCGAAAACTATCTCATGCAAGGAAATTGTGGGAAGGAATACTTGATGTATGTGAGGTAAGAGATGTATTTACAGGGAAGCCGGTAAATACAAAACAATATGACATAGATCATTTCATACCATGGTCATTTGTAATGAATGATGAGTTATGGAATCTGATGCCAATGGATTCATCTCTTAATTCCTCAAAGAATAATAGGCTTCCTAAGTGGAAACCTTTCTTTGAAATATTTGCGGGCAATCAGTTTATTTTGTATGAAAAGATATATGAAATGCCTGAGTTACATAAACTTTTTGAAGCCTGTTACAGAGATAACCTTCATTCTATATGGGCCGTAAGGGAACTGTATACTTTTGGAAAAAACAGACAGGAGTTTTGCCACATATTAGAAAAGAATATGCAGCCGGTATATGATTCTGCAAGACGTCAGGGATATGAAATTTGGAACAGAGATAAAGTACAGTAATATAAAAAGCTACGAGAGATAAGTTGGCAAAAGCAACGCAAACATAGAAATTTAACCGCCGCCCTGCAGGAAAAGCAAAGCGGCGAAAAATATTTTATAAATCTCTCAACATATTCAGCTTTTTCATAGCTGGTCTTAATGCAAGATATATGATTGAAGCAACTATAACAGCGATAACTGCATTAACAGATGTGGTTATCGCACCTATTTTAGCAAGTGTTTTGGCAAGGTCCTGAGGCACACCAAGAAGGTATGTCTTATAGAAATATCCGACTACAGGGTCAGCAACAATATTGAATGCCATACCGCATATGCTTGATACAACAGTAGCAACAGTAACATATTTTGCAGAATGTTCCTTAGAAAGGTGGAAGAGCTTATGTGCTACAAAGCCAACGATAAGACCGATACATAACTTAAGAATAAATGTCTTAGGAGCGCTTGTTACATAGGCTGTTGACAAATCACTTATTGTCATGCCGATTGCTCCGGCAAGACCACCCCATTCGCCACCGATAAGTAAAGCTGCAAGAACGCAGAATTCAGGACTTATTAAAAGTGCCAGTTTGATAATGTTTTATATAGTCAGATTATATGCGGGACAGGTTTACATTTGCAAAAAATGTGTTACAATGAGGAGTACTATGCAGGAGGTAATGCAGTATATGAAGATTATGTTTGCATCTTTAGGTTGCGATAAAAACCTTGTAGATACAGAGAATATGCTTGGAATCCTTAACGATAAGGGTTTTGAGTTTACAGATGATGAAACACAGGCAGATGTTATTGTTGTCAATACATGCTGTTTTATTGGTGATGCCAAGCAGGAGAGTATCAACACGATACTTGAGATGGCACAGCACAAGGAAGATGCTGTGTGTAAGGCACTTATTGTTACAGGATGCCTTGCTCACAGATATAAGGATGAGATTATCAAAGAGATTCCGGAGGTTGATGCATTTTTAGGAACAACTTCTTATGACAAGATTGCGGAGGTTGTTACTTCAGTGCTTGAAGGTAAGGGCTTTAATGTCGTTGATGATGCCAACAGACTTCCTATTGTTAAAGAAAAGAGAATTATTACTACGCCGGGATATTTTGAGTACCTTAAGATAGCGGAAGGATGCGATAAGCATTGTACATACTGCATAATTCCTAAGGTTCGTGGCAATTTCAGAAGTTATCCTGTTGAGTATCTTGTGGAGCAGGCAAAGCACCTTGTACACAATGGAGCAAAAGAGCTTATACTTGTAGCACAGGAGACAACTCTTTATGGAACAGACCTTTACGGAAAGAAATCACTTCCAATGCTTATACATGAGCTTGCCAAGATTGAAGACCTCAAATGGATAAGAATTCAGTACTGTTATCCGGAAGAGATTAATGATGAGCTTATCGAGGCTATTAAGAATGAGCCTAAAGTCTGTCATTATCTTGATATGCCAATCCAGCATGCAAGTGATAATGTATTAAAGCGTATGGGAAGAAAGACAGATAAGCAGGAGCTTCTTGATATTGTTGCGAAGCTGAGAAAAGAGATTCCGGACATTGCATTAAGAACAACTCTTATTGCCGGCTTCCCGGGAGAGACACAGGCTGACCATGAAGAGGTTATGGAATTTATTGATGAAGTTGAGTTCGACAGACTTGGAGTATTCACTTATTCAAGAGAAGAGGATACTCCGGCTGCAACAATGCCGGACCAGATTGACCAGGATATAATGGATACGTGGAGAGACGAGCTTATGGCTCTGCAGCAGGAAATATCCATTGACAAGTCAGCACAGATGGTTGGAAAGACTATTGATGTTATGGTTGAAGGCTATATTGCAGAGGACAATACTTATGTCGGACGTTCGTACAAGGATGCACCTAATGTTGATGGAATGGTGTTCTTTGAATGTGACAGGGAACTTATGTCAGGAGATTTCGTATCTGTAAAGATTACCGGTTCAACTGAATATGATTTAATGGGAATAATGGAGGAAAATGTTTAAATGAATTTACCTAACAAACTTACAATTGCAAGAGTTATTATGATTCCTTTGTTTCTGATATGTCTGTATCTTAACATTGGATGTGGCAAATATATTGCAGTAGGAATATTTATTCTTGCAAGCTTAACAGACCTTTTAGATGGTAAGATTGCAAGAAAGTATAATCTTGTTACTAACTTCGGAAAATTTATGGATCCACTTGCAGATAAGCTTTTAGTATGCTCTGCACTTATTGCACTTGTTGACCTTGAAAGAATTGCAGCATGGATTGTTATTATTATAATTGCAAGAGAATTTATTATTAGCGGATTCAGACTTGTTGCATCAGATAATGGCGTTGTTATTGCTGCAAGCTACTGGGGCAAGTTCAAGACAACATTTCAGATGATTACAATTATTATGCTTGTTCTTAATCTTAATGTACCATTTATGAATATTATTAATACTGTTCTCATATATATATCATTAGGATTGACAGTGATTTCTCTTATTGATTATATTGCAAAGAATTATAAAGTTTTTCTGGAAGGTTCGGGTAAATAATAATGGTTGATTATCTCGGCTGTCTTGATAAGGCTCTTGTTGAGACATTAAAGAACAAATCCCTGACTATAACTACAGCTGAGTCATGCACAGGCGGCATGGTTGCTTCGTCTATAGTTAATATAAGCGGTGCTTCAGACATTTTTAAAGAGGGCTATATTACATATAGTAATGAGGCGAAGGAACGTATTCTTGGAGTTAAGCATGAGACTCTTGAGAAGTATAAAGCTGTAAGTGCTGAAACTGCTGCCCAGATGGCAGAAGGAGCAGTAAGAATATCTAAGGCAGATATCAGTGTTTCCGTAACAGGTGTTGCAGGACCTTCAAGAGAAGATGACAAGCCCGTTGGACTTGTGTATATTGGATGCTGCTATAAGGGTGAAACACATGTTAAAGAATGTGATTTGTCAGGCGACAGGCACACGATAAGGTGTCAGTCTACGAAGGAAGCACTTAAGTTTGTTCTTGATATAATTAAGACTAACAGGTAGAGATTATTGTAATTATTAGTTTTATTATATTATTTACTATATTATTTGCTATGGCGTTGAAGACCTACTATTAAGCTTGAAAGATGGCTTGAGTAGGTCTTTTTTGCTGGGATTAGAGTGGGCTGGAGCGAGCTGGAATGTGAAGACCTATTAAGTGAGTGAGATGTGAGTGGTGAGTAGGTCTTTAGAGCAAGATTGGAGGCGTGAGTTGGCGAGAAGACCTACTAGATGAGAAAGAAGTGGGCATTGAGTAGGTTTTTAGAGCAAGATTGGAGGCGTGAGTTGGCGAGAAGACCTACTAAGTGAGTGAGAAGTGTTACTTGAGTAGGTCTTTATCCTTCAGAATCATCTTTTGTCAAGCAGAAATGTAAAAAAAGACCTACAAAACAAAGAGAATATTGCTTTTAGTGAGTTTTATAACGACATCGGATTCAATATTACAATGAATTGATACAGGTATCATTCGAGAGGTTGTGCAAGTAAAAAAGATTTTGTTAAATTTATGCATAAAATATTATGTTAAGATACAATAATATAAAATAGGTGTTTACAAAATATATATAATGTGATATATTTTTACTATTCCAGTATACAAACAAACATAACGAATAAATGTTCGAAAGGTTCTTGACAATGCAGACATAATAAGATATTATTTAGAAAACGAACACATGTTCAAAAGGAGAGTTTAAGGTATGGTTAATGAAGATAAGATGAAAGCCCTTGATGCGGCAATTTCTAATATTGAGAAACAGTTTGGTAAGGGCTCTGTAATGAAGCTTGGGGAATCAACAGCTAATCTTAATGTTGAATGTATTCCTACAGGTTCTTTAAGTCTAGATATCGCTTTGGGAATCGGTGGAGTTCCTAAAGGAAGAGTTGTAGAGATATATGGACCTGAATCAAGTGGTAAGACAACAGTTGCACTTCATATGGTTGCTGAAGTACAGAAGAGAGGCGGTATTGCAGGTTTTATTGATGCAGAGCATGCTCTGGATCCTGTATATGCTAAGAATATTGGGGTTGATATTGATAATTTATATATTTCGCAGCCTGACAGCGGCGAGCAGGCACTTGAGATTACAGAGACTATGGTAAGATCCGGTGCAGTCGATATTGTAATTGTCGATTCAGTTGCAGCTCTTGTTCCTAAAGCAGAGATTGATGGTGATATGGGCGATTCACATGTAGGTCTTCAGGCAAGACTTATGTCACAGGCATTAAGAAAGCTTACACCTGTTGTAAGCAAGAATAACTGCGTTGTTATATTTATCAACCAGCTTCGTGAAAAGGTTGGTGTTATGTTTGGAAATCCGGAGACAACTACAGGTGGTCGTGCACTTAAGTTCTATTCTTCTGTAAGACTTGATGTAAGAAAGATTGAGACACTTAAGCAGAATGGTGAGGTTATTGGTAACAGAACCAGAGTCAAGATTGTTAAGAATAAGGTTGCCCCTCCATTCAGAGAAGCAGAGTTTGATATTCTTTTTGGAAAAGGTATATCTACAGAAGGAGATCTTGTTGATCTTGCTTCTAATGCAGGTATTATCCAGAAGAGTGGAGCATGGTTCTCATATGAGGGCAATAAGATTGGACAGGGACGAGAGAACGCTAAGCAGTTCCTTCTTGATAATCCAGAGATAAGAGAAGAAGTTGACAGAAGAGTAAGAGAACACTACGGAATTGTGGACGGTGTTAAGGAAGCAGAAGCATCTGATGATGCTAAGCAGGCTAAGGCTAAGAAGAAAGCAGATACAGAAGAGTAATATTAAGGTGGGTTATGGAAGATAATATTGAACTTATTGTCACATCCATTAAAGAACTTACTAAGAAACGCAGGCTTGTATATATTAATTATGAGCCTGCATTTGCTTTATATGCAGCAGAATTAAGAAAGTTTGGAATTAAGGATGGAGAGTCTGTCAGGAAAGAAGCATATGATTCTCTGATAGATGATGTGTTATCTAAGCGTGCAACGGTAAGAGCGATGGCATTGCTTAAGAATAAGGATTATACAAGAAAAGGTTTAGAGGACAAGCTTAGAGATGGATATTATCCTGATATGTGTATAGATTATGCATTAGAGTATGTAACCAGGTTTGGATATATTAATGATGAGCGCTTTGCAGAGAATTATGTTAATTTTAAGGCAGGTAATAAGCCAAGAAGACAGATTGAACTTAAGTTAAAGCAGAAAGGCGTTGATGCAGATATTATCAGCAGGGTTTGTGATGAATTCTATGAAGATAATAGTGATATAGAATTAGAACAGGCAAAGGCATTTGTTGAAAAGAAACATATAGATATAGAGAACGCTGATTATAAAGAGCTTCAGAAGGTCAAAGCTGCATTATATCGCAGAGGATTCAGTATGGATATTATTAATAAAACATTGGATTCTAAGGGGCTTTTCCTTGACATAATCGACAATTGAGTATAATATTAGATTGTTGTATTTTTTGTACAATGAAAACTAAATAAGGAGGTGCTCCTGCGTTGATTCCAATAGTAATCGCAATTATTGCTACTTTAGTGATAGTCGCTCCTATTACTTGGTTTATCTCGTCTAATGCAATCAACAAGCGTAACGATGCAACAATCGGTAATGCCAATGAGAAAGCAAGAGAGATAATAGATGAAGCTCTTAAGACAGCTGAAACCAAGAAAAAGGAAGCTCTTTTGGAAGTCAAGGAAGAGTCTTTAAAGACTAAGAACGAACTTGAGAAGGAAACTAAGGAAAGACGAGCTGAGATAAGCAAGTATGAAAAGAGAGTTCTTTCGAAAGAAGAGACACTTGACAGAAAGATTGAGGCTGTAGAGAAACGCGACTCTAACATTACCAGGAAAGAAGAAGAACTTGGTAAACAGAAGCAAAAGGTTGAAGAACTTGAGAAGAAGAGACAGCAGGAACTTGAACGAATCTCAGGATTGACCTCCGAACAGGCAAAAGAATATCTATTAAAGACTGTTGAAGACGAAGTTAAACATGATACTGCTGTAATGATTAAGACATTAGAAAGCAGAGCGAAAGAGGAAGCAGACAAGAAGGCTAAGGAAATTGTTGTTAATGCAATTCAGAGATGCGCCGCAGACCATGTGGCTGAGACAACAATATCAGTAGTTCAGCTTCCTAATGACGAAATGAAAGGCCGTATTATTGGTAGAGAGGGTAGAAATATCAGAACTCTTGAAACACTTACAGGTGTTGAACTTATTATTGATGATACACCTGAGGCTGTAGTTTTGTCGGGCTTTGATCCGGTAAGAAGAGAGGTTGCAAGAATCGCTCTTGAGAAGCTCATACTTGATGGAAGAATTCATCCAGCAAGAATTGAGGAGATGGTTGAGAAAGCCCAGAAAGAAGTCGAGACATTAATTAAAGAAGAAGGTGAAGCTGCAACCCTTGAGGTTGGTGTACATGGTATCCATCCAGAGCTTGTAAGACTCTTAGGTAAGTTAAGATTCAGAACAAGTTATGGACAGAATGTTTTAAAGCATTCTATTGAAGTAGCACAGCTTACAGGTCTCTTGGCTGGAGAGTTAGGACTTGATGTTAAGATGGCTAAGCGTGCTGGTTTATTACATGATATTGGTAAAGCTGTTGACCACGAGATGGAAGGCTCACATATTCAGTTAGGTGTTGATCTTTGTAGAAGATATAAAGAATCAGCTCTTGTTATTAATGCAGTAGAAGCACATCATGGAGACGTTGAGCCAGAAAGCTTAATTGCTTGTCTTGTACAGGCTGCTGATACAATTTCAGCTGCAAGACCTGGTGCAAGAAGAGAAACGTTAGAAACTTATACAAACAGACTGAAACAATTAGAAGATATTACCAACTCGTTCAAGGGAGTTGAGAAATCCTTTGCCATTCAAGCAGGTAGAGAGGTTCGTGTTATGGTAGTTCCTGAAGTCGTTAGTGATTCAGATATGGTAATCATGGCTCGTGACATTTCTAAGCAGATTGAGGATCAGATGGAATATCCTGGTCAGATCAAGGTTAGTATTGTCAGAGAGTCAAGAGCTGTAGATTACGCAAAGTAAACTAACATAAACCAAGGCTGTTACATAATGTTAATTCGTTATGTGACAGCCTTTTTTGATTTTAATACACTTAATATAATTAAGCATTTTAGAGAGATGTTTTAAAATATTAAGTTATTTTTAAAAATATTTGCAATTATGAATTATACATTGTAGAATAGAGCATGTTGATTATATGCTGATTAGGAGGAAGATTATGCAGTACAATGATATGAGTAAAGAAGAGCTTTTAGCTTTAAAGGAAAGCTTGAACAAAGAGTATGCAGAAGCTAAGGCAAAGGGGCTTGCATTAGATATGTCAAGAGGTAAGCCATCAGCTAAGCAGCTTGATGTTTCATTAGGACTTCTTGATACAATCAATAGTTCATCAGACCTTAAGGCTTTAGATGGAACAGATTGCAGAAATTATGGTGTTTTAGATGGTATTCCAGAAGCAAAGAAGCTTATGGCAGATATGATGGGAACAACACCAGATCATGTTATTGTGTATGGAAACGCAAGTCTTAATATTATGTATGACCAGATTTCGAGAGCATACACACACGGTATTCTTGGTAATACTCCATGGTGCAAGCTTGATAAGGTTAAATTCTTATGTCCAGTTCCTGGATATGACAGACATTTTGCAATTACAGAAAGATTTGGAATTGAGATGATTAATATTCCGATGTCTGAATCTGGTCCGGATATGGGCATGGTAGAAGAGTATGTAAGCAAGGATGCTTCTGTAAAGGGTATCTGGTGCGTTCCAAAGTATTCTAATCCTCAGGGATATACATATTCTGAAGAAACAGTTAAGAGAATGGCTGCACTTAAGCCAGCTGCTGAAGATTTCAGAATTTTCTGGGATAATGCTTATGTTATCCATGATTTATATGATGATAATAAGGATGAGATAGCTGATATCATCAGTGAGTGCGAAAAGGCTGGAAATCCTGATATGGTATTCGAGTTTGCTTCAACTTCTAAGGTGAGCTTCCCTGGTTCAGGTATAGCAGCACTTGCTACATCTGCTAATAATATTGCAGATATTAAGAAACAGCTTACAATCCAGACAATTGGACATGATAAGCTTAACCAGTTAAGACATGTGAGATTCTTTAAGGATATTAATGGACTTAAGGAGCATATGAGAAAGCATGCTGAATTCATGAGACCAAAGTTTGAGGCTGTTGAAAGTGTTCTTGAAGAAGAACTTGGCGGACTTGGAATTGGTTCATGGACAGAGCCTAAGGGTGGATATTTCATATCATTTGAGGCTATGGACGGATGTGCCAAGGCGATAGTTGCAAAATGTAAAGAAGCTGGTGTTAAGCTTACAGGTGCAGGAGCAACATTCCCTTATGGAAAAGATCCTAAGGATTCTAATATAAGAATCGCTCCATCATTCCCAACTCCAGAAGAGATGAAGCAGGCTGCTGATCTTTTTGTTCTCTGTGTTAAGCTTGTAAGTGTAGAAAAGTTACTTGAAAACAAATAATTAAATGAATATAATTAAAATAAGCTTGCTTTTTATAAGCAAGCTTATTTAATAACCGGGTATATAATAATCAGATGTTATATATCATTATATAGTTGGGAGGATATACATATGGCTAAGATTGGTTTTATTGGAATGGGTAATATGGGATATGCAATGCTTAAAGGTGCTTTGACAGCATTTTCACCATCAGATATTATATTTTCATCACCAGACAGGGAAAAATGCGAAAGAATTGCTAAAGAGACAGGCGTACGATTTGCAGAAAGTAATGCAGAGTGTGGCAATAATGCCAAGTATATTGTGCTTGCAGTAAAACCACAGATGTATCCAACAGTACTTAAGAATATTGTCAATGTGGTAACAGAAGAAAGTGTTATTATATCGATAGCACCGGGAATTACTATTACGTCTATAAAGAATGCTCTTGGAAGCAACATAAGAGTTGTAAGAGCAATGCCTAATACACCTGCACTTATTGGAGAGGGAATGACAGGGGTATCATATAATATGACAGGTTTTTCATTTGAAGAAAGAGATGTTATTGATACATTCTTTAATTCATTTGGAAAGGTTGTTTATGTTGATGAAAAGCTTATGGATGGAATAGTGTGTGCAAGTGGCAGCTCGCCTGCATATGTATATATGTTCATCGAGGCAATGGCGGATAGCGTTGTAAAATATGGAATAAAGAGAGATGACGCTTATAAGCTGGTTGCCCAGACTGTCCTTGGTTCGGCAAAGATGGTGCTTGAGTCAGGAGAACACCCTGCAGCACTTAAAGATAAAGTGTGTTCGCCTGGTGGAACAACAATTCAGGCTGTTTCTGCGCTTGAAGAGAATGGCTTCAGAAATGCACTTATCAAAGCAACTGACGCTTGCTATGACAAATGTACAAGCATTAAGTAACATTTTTATATAGAAAGGCTGAAGATGAAAGAGCATATTAAAAGAGTAGATAGAATTCTTAAATATAAGGGTTCAATACTTGATATATATACTGATGTTATAGAGACTCCCGATGGACATAGGGCAGAATGGGATTATATTGACCACAGGGGAGCGGCGGCAGTTGTTCCGGTGTTAGATGACGGAAGGCTGCTTATGGTAAGGCAGTACAGAGATGCACTTGACAGAGAGACGATTGAGATTCCCGCAGGTGGTCTTAATGGCTGGGATGAGCCGACAATTAATGCGGCGGCAAGAGAACTTGAAGAAGAGACTGGATACAGGTCAGATAATCTTACCAAGCTTGTATCAGTTGTGACTGCGGTTGCATTCTGCAATGAGGTGGTAGATGTATATCTTGCAACAGATCTTGTCAAAACGAGCCAGCATCTTGATGAAGATGAATTCATAGATGTAGAAAAATATACACTGGATGAACTTAAAGATATGATATTTGCAGGAACGATACAGGATTCCAAGACAATTTCAGCAGTTCTTGCTTACGATGCCTTACTTAACCGTAAAAAGAATAATTAAGACAAAGTCTTCATATATTGATTCAAAGTACATTTTGATGGATATATATGAAGGCTTTTTTATTATGGGTAATTAAGAATGTAAGATTTGCTGCATTAATTATTGCGGGAATTATACTTGGTACATGCTTTATAAAAATGTGGCGTTATGGTGATGTGTTTTCAACTGAATATCTGATTGTATACATTAATTCTAATGTTGCATATGCAGATGTATGGCAGGAGGTGCTTGCTTACAGATTAAGGAGATTCATAACATTGGCAGTATTGATGATTACTCCATTCAGAAAATTGTATGTATACTGGCTGTGTCTGTATAACGGGTTCTGTCTTGGAATATGTATGACAAAGGCTGTTATGTTCCATGGAGCAGGGGGAGTAGTTATGGTTTTGGTATGGCTGTTTCCACATTATCTGTTATATATAATGACCGTTCTCCTTATGTGTCATTATTTTCTAAACAGAATTGACACTTTAAGAAGAACGGTCATTATTGTGAGTATGTCATTGTTACTTACATTAATCGGAACATTTGCAGAAAGCTACATTAATCCCGACATAATGAAAATGTTTTTAAACAAGGTCTGCAATATCGTATAAAAGCTTTTCAGATTCAGCCCATCCGAGGCATGCGTCTGTGATTGATTTTCCATAAACACCGTCGCCAACCTTCTGGTTACCCGGCTCAATATAACTTTCAATCATAACACCCTTAACAAGCTTCTTAACATCAGCAGAGTGATGGCAGCTATGAAGAACTTCCTTGACAATACGAATCTGCTCAAGATACTGCTTACCTGAATTGCTGTGGTTAGCATCTACAATAACAGCAGGGTTCTCAAGATCTCTTGCAGCATACATGTTATAAAGTCTTATCAAATCTTCATAGTGATAGTTAGGAATGGTCTGACCGTGTTTATTTACAGCACCTCTTAATATTGTGTGTGTAAGAGGGTTGCCTGGTGTATTAACTTCCCAGTTTCTGTATATAAATGTCTGCTTAGACTGGGCAGCAACTACAGAATTTAACATAACTGAAAAATCTCCACTTGTAGGATTCTTCATTCCGGCTGGAACATCAATTCCTGAACATACAAGTCTGTGCTGCTGGTTTTCAACTGATCTTGCACCAACGGCAACATATGAAAGAACATCTGAAAGATACCAGTAGTTTTCAGGGTAAAGCATTTCATCAGCAGGACTAAGATGTGTCTCTTTCATTACATCAATATGCATTTTTCTGATTGCAACAAGACCGGCAAGAAGGTCAGGCTTCTTTTCAGGATCTGGCTGGTGAAGCATTCCCTTGTAACCTACTCCTGTAGTTCTTGGTTTGTTAGTGTAAACTCTTGGAATAATAATAACTTTGTCTTTAATCTTCTCCTGAACCTTAACAAGTCTTGATGTGTAATCAAGAACAGCAGTTTCATTATCTGCTGAGCAAGGTCCGATAATAGCAAGAAGTTTGTCTGATTTGCCAGTGATAACATCAGCAATTTCAGCATCTCTTTCAGCTTTTAATGCTTTTATTTCTTCCGGTACAGGGTACTGTTCTTTGATTTCAGTAGGTGTAGGAAGCTTTGTGACGAACTCAAAACTCATATAATTTTCTCCTTAAAAATGTATATTCAATTAATTACATTTGCATAAAAAACATAATGTCTATGTGATTATAACATTTGTTTTCAAAAATGCAAAATAATAATACAGAAAGTACTCTTTGTGGTACAATATATTAAAGATTGTCGGGAGGCGTGGCTATGAATGTTAACAGAATTATATGGATAGTTTTGGATAGTGTTGGAATTGGTGAGGCCAGGGATGCAGCTAAGTTCGGTGATGAAGGTGCAGATACATTGGGACATACTGCAGGGGCTAATGGAGGTCTTAATATTCCTAATATGGTAAAGCTTGGAATTGGCAATATTGACGGTGCACATAACCTTGAACGTTGTGATAATCCTATTGGGTGTTTTGGAAAACTTGCAGAAATATCTGCCGGAAAAGATACAACAATTGGGCATTGGGAGATGGCTGGAATATATTCTCCGAATCCGTTTCCTGTGTATCCAGACGGATTTCCGCAGGATATTATTGATGAATTTATCAGAAAAACAGGTGTTCCGGGTATACTATGCAATAAGCCGGCTTCAGGAACACAGATAATTGCAGAACTTGGTGATGAACATGTTGCGACAGGAAAACCAATTGTATATACATCAGGAGATTCAGTTTTTCAGATTGCATGTCATGAAGATGTTGTGCCGGTAGAAAGACTTTATGAAATGTGTGAGACGGCAAGACATATCCTTACAGGAAAGAATGCTGTAGCAAGAGTTATTGCACGACCTTTTGTCGGGGAGAATGGCAATTATAAGAGAACACCTAACAGAAGGGATTTCTCACTAAAGCCAAGTGAGGATAATATATTGTGCAGAGTCCGTGATAAAGGGTTTGATGTAATCGGAGTCGGTAAGATTCATGATATATTTGCTGGTGTGGGCCTTACAGAGTCTAAGCACGCTAATGACAATCAGGATGGAATGGATGTAACACTTGATTACATGAAGCAGGATAATAAAGGAATTATATATACTAATCTGGTTGAGTTTGATTCAACATGGGGACATAGAAGAGATTATAAAGGATATGCCAGAGGTCTTGAAGAATTTGATGAAAGGCTTTCACAGGTATTAGACACTTTGAAAGACACAGATATGCTTGTTATTACGGCTGACCATGGTTGTGACCCAACCTATAAGGGAACTGACCATACAAGGGAATATGTTCCACTGCTTGTATATGGAAAATGCTTAAAACATGGCGTTAATCTTGGAACAGGTGACACTTATGCTGATATAGCACAGACACTGGCTGAGATTTTTGGCACAGAACCGGTTAAGATAGGAAAGAGTTTTCTTAATAAGATTATGTAGGAGGTCTGCATTATGAGAATGGTTGATATTATAGAGAAGAAAAGAGATGGTGGAAAGCTTACTAAAGAAGAGATAGAGTTCTTTGTTAATGGCTATGTCAGGGGGGATATACCTGATTATCAGGCTTCTGCACTTCTTATGGCAATATATTTCAGAAATATGGATTATGATGAGACTCTTAACCTGACGCTTGCAATGGAAAACAGCGGAGACAAGCTGGATTTGTCGGATATTAATGGAATTAAAGTAGACAAGCACAGTACAGGTGGCGTTGGAGATAAGACTTCGCTTGTTCTTGCACCTATGGTTGCAGCACTTGGCGGCAAAGTTGCAAAGATGAGTGGAAGAGGACTTGGACATACAGGAGGCACGATTGATAAACTGGAAAGTATTCCGGGATTTAACACTTCTCTGTCTGAGAAAGCATTTGTTAAGCAGGTTAACGATATAGGAATTGCAATAACAGGGCAGACAGGTAATCTTGCACCTGCAGATAAGAAGATATATGCACTAAGGGATGTTACAGCAACGGTCGAGAATATTTCGCTTATTGCAAGCAGTATTATGAGTAAGAAGCTGGCCTCTGGTGCTGATGCGATTGTTCTTGATGTCAAGACAGGAAGCGGTGCATTTATGAAAAATGAGGCTGATGCCGTAAGTCTTGCTAAGGAGATGGTTCGTATTGGAAAGGGGGCTGGAAGAAATGTAACAGCACTTATTACTGATATGGACCAGCCGTTAGGATATGCAGTCGGCAATGCACTTGAAGTTATCGAGGCTATCAATACTTTGAAGGGTGAAGGTCCTGAAGATTTAACTAAACTGGTTCTTAATCTTGGAACTTATATGGTGCTTGCTGCAAGAGATGACCTTGATAAAGAAACCGTAAGAAAAGAATTGGAGAGAGTAATAAGTGACGGAAGTGCTTTGGACAAGATGGCAGAGTTCGTTAAAGCCCAGGGTGGAGATCCTGACGCAGTATATAACACAGATAAGTTAAAGATATCTGATACAATAACAGAGGTGTGTGCAGATAGCGATGGATACATCCAGTCAATCCAGTCTGAGCTGATAGGAAAATCTTCAATGATTCTTGGAGGCGGAAGGGCAGCCAAGGACGATGTGATTGATTTATCAGTTGGAGTTGTGCTTTCTAAGAAAATAGGCGACAAAGTCAGCAAAGGTGATGTGATTGCAAGAATTTACTGTGATAATGCAGAAAAGACTAAAGAAGCAGAAACAATGATTAAGGATGCGTATACATTTTCGCAGGAATTTGTCGAAAAAAATGTACTTATAAAGGGAATAGTTGGTTAATAGTTGTAAATAATTGGATTTTGTGATATTATATTGACCAAACGGGGCTTTGCCCTAGGTTTGTGAATTGAAAAGGAGAGTTACGATGGAAGTAAGACAGGGTGCTAACGCAAGAGATGTAAAGGGTTATGATACAGAAAGACTGAGAAATGATTTTCTTATCCAGAATCTTTTCCCAGCTGATGATTTCAAGCTTGTTTACAGCCAGATTGATCGTATTATCGTAGGCGGATGTATGCCGGTTAATAAGGAACTTACACTTGAGGCAGGTTCTGAGCTTAAGGCAGCATATTTCCTTGAGAGACGTGAGATGGGTATCTTTAATGTAGGTGGCAACGGTTCAGTTATCGTTGATGGTACAGAATATAAGTTTAAATATAGAGATGGTCTTTATATTGGTATGGGTTCTAAGGAGATTAAGTTCAAGAGTGAGGATTCTTCTAAGCCAGCTAAGTTCTACTTTAACTCAACACCAGCACATAAGACATATCCTACTGTATTCATTGATCCAGAAAAGGATATCAAGGATGAGTTCAAGCTTCAGCTTGGTTCAGTTGAAGGATGCAATAAGCGTCTTAACAGAAAGTATATTTTACCAGGTCAGGTCGAGACATGCCAGTTAGAGATGGGTATCACAACTCTTGAGCCAGGAAGCGTATGGAATACAATGCCATGTCATACACATGACAGACGAATGGAAGTTTATTTCTACTTCGAGATTCCAGAAGAAGATATCGTTGTTCACTACATGGGTGAGCCAACAGAAACTCGTCATATCATCATGAGAAGCGAAGAAGCAGTTATTTCACCAAGCTGGTCAATTCATTCAGCATCAGCTACACATGCATATGCATTTATCTGGGGAATGGCTGGAGAAAATCAGGATTTCGATGATATGGACTGGGTAGACATGAAGGATTTAAAGTAATCCGTCAGTACATATTTTACTAAGGAATGTAACCTGTAGAGGGTTTCATTTATAAATTATTATTAGGAAAAGGAGAATTAAAATGTCAGTTAATTTTTCACTTGAAGGTAAGATTGCATTTGTAACTGGTGCATCATATGGTATCGGCTTCGCTATCGCTAGTGGTATGGCTAAGGCTGGTGCAAAAATCGTTTTCAACGATATTAAACAGGAATTAGTAGATAAGGGATTAGCAGCTTATAAGGAAGCTGGTATCGACGCTCACGGATATGTTTGCGACGTTACTAACGAAGAAGCTGTTAACGCTACTGTAGAGAAGATCACAAAGGAAGTTGGACCAATCGATATCCTTGTAAACAACGCTGGTATCATTAAGAGAATTCCTATGTGCGAGATGACAGCTGCTGAGTTCAGACAGGTTATCGATGTAGATCTTAACGCACCATTCATCGTATCAAAGGCAGTAATTCCTTCAATGATCGAAAGAGGACATGGTAAGATTATCAACATCTGCTCAATGATGTCAGAATTAGGCCGTGAGACAGTATCAGCTTACGCTGCTGCTAAGGGTGGTCTTAAGATGCTTACAAGAAATATTTGTTCTGAGTATGGTAAGTACAATATCCAGTGTAATGGTATTGGACCTGGTTACATCGAGACACCTCAGACAGCTCCATTAAGAGAGAGACAGCCAGATGGATCAAGACATCCATTCGACTCATTCATCGTTGCAAAGACACCAGCAGAGAGATGGTTAAAGCCAGAAGAATTAGCTGGTCCAGCTGTATTCCTTGCTTCAGAAGCATCAGATGCAGTTAACGGACACATCCTCTATGTAGATGGTGGTATCCTCGCATACATCGGCAAGCAGCCACAGTAATCGCGGAATACAAGCGCAGTGCGCGAATGAATAAAGAACACAGGAATCAAGCTTGCTTGAATTCCTGTGTTTTTTTATGAATGAGCATAGAGCGCGACAGCGCGTGTGTCCTGATCTGCGGTCAGGACACGGCACTGCGCGAAAGTAGTGGGACGCACCTGTTCCGTCCACCAATTCCCAGCCTCAAGAGCGAAGCTATTGCAGCGTCCGTTCCGGCACAGAGGAATTCTAACATATGTGCAGGCCTAAAAACCTTCATATTTAACCAAGACAGACATGATTCATGATAATTAAATTCAATATTCGAACGTGATACCTATAAGTAGTCGTATTTTTTATCTTCTTATAGGCAGAAAACAAGAAAGTCTACAATGATAGATTTACAATTTGCCTATCAAATTATATTAAAACTAATCATTATAGGAACACTACGCATGAATTCCGCTGTTTAGACTAATTACCAATTGTAAAATACCTATTAATCAAGATATATTTATGAATTTATAGGATAGCAACACGAAACAATCCTGCTCAACCTATAAAAACACTGCTTGTAATTATTACAATCAATGCTAAAATCAAGTGTGAGGAGATAGTGCAAAATAACGCAGGAATGGAGAACACAATGTCATTATTTAAGAGAAATGCAACCAAAAAAGAAATAGAATCATCATTGAATGAAATCCAGATAAATCTTGAAAATAATTATAAGGATCTCGCTATTAAGGCATTCAAAGATTCATCAGAATTAATTGAAAAGTATCACAACACAGCAGCAATTAATGAAAAAACATACATAAAATATAAGCAGCAGTTGGATGAATTCTCAAAGAGAATGGTAGGGTATAGTCACAGACTGAATGTAAAGTATTGATGATGGAACTATTTGTTAAAAAAGTGGACTTTATTTCCCAAACCCGTGCACCAGTGCGAAATATTACATGTTGAAATATATCCATATATGTGTTATATTATATATATACAATTGTAACTTTTTAAAATGAAGTTGCAAAGGGGGGATTTTCATGAAGAAGGCGTTGATACTTGGAACAGCTATTATCTGTTTTGCTGCAATGACAGGTTGTAAAACAAAGCCACCGAAGGTTGCACATCCATATGTAAAGGAATATGTAGCCAGTTATAAGACAGGCAGTGTTAATGTTAAGGATTTTCTTGAACATGGAGAAGAATTTGCAATTGGGGCAGATGAAAATGGAAAAGCGGTATTTAAAGATCCTCAGAAAGCATTTGAGGCGTTAGTAAGGGATTATTCAGATGGTATTAATCTGATTAGGGATGAGTACAAGCTTGGACCAATCACTCCAAGAAACTTTTATGATTACATGACGTATGGGTATCAGGTTAATACTGGTACAGAAGAAAGCAAGAATCAAGCTGCTTTTGTGACTCAGGTTTTAGATATATATGAGAATAGTTATGATTTTGATAAATAAAACATAAAGAATATTCTTAATAATATAATAATAGAAAATGGACAAGATATTAGTATCATTTTGTTAAAAAGTGTTGTAGAATAAAAAAAGTATGTTGTTAAAATTTAGGAGGGATGTATATGGAAAAGACAATGTGTGTAGCAAAAGCTTTATATGATATGTATTATACACAGAATGGTGTTCATATGGATGAGATGAAGATGCACAAACTTATGTATTTTTCGCAAAGAGAATCCCTTATGTATAATAATGAACCTTTGTTTGATGGAGTTTTCTATGGCTGGAAATATGGACCGGTATTAAAAGAAGTGAGAAGTGCATATATGTCAGGGACTTTATTGAAAAATTTTTTTGAAAAAGTATCTGGTGATACAATGATATTATTGAATAGTGTACTTGAAAGATATGGTTCATTGTCATCGTGGAAGCTTAGCAGTCTATCACATGAAGAGTTTTCTTGGAAAAAAGCTAGAAAAGGATTGGAAGCTTCAGATGATGGTAATGTTGAATTATCACTAGATGCTATGAAAGTGGATGCTGCAAGGGAACTTATGAGCAGAAGGGATGCTTTGGTATAAGGAGGGATTATAATTAAAACAAGTGAAAAAAGAAGTTATTTTCGAGAGTTTAAATATGAAGTATTAACTTCTAAAACAGTTAATAAAGAATTAATAGGCGAGTTTGTTTCAAAAAAGGCAGACAATACGCTTGAAACATACATAAGAGACGAAAACAAGGCATGGACAGAGGATATTGATGGCGAAACAAGAGTATATCTTGTTAAAGATAAATCTGGAAACATAGCCTTGTTTTTTTCGTTAAAATGCGGACTTTTAGTTGGTGAAAACTTAGAAGAAAAGTTATCAGATGAATATCAAGAGTTTGTTGAGACTGTTATTGATGTAAAGAGAGCAAAAAATGAAAATGGCATACGGAATATGTATGAGGCTGGTATGTCACTATATGGTGATGAAGTTGACCATTTGTTTGAAATAGCTGAACGCAGGCTTGATAGTAAAACAGAATCAATAGACATAGGGCAATCTGAAAATACCATAAATGTTCCTAATTGTATTTCGGCAATAGAATTAAGACATTTATGTAAGAATGAAAAATATGTTATGCCAGAGGAAATTGATATTCCATTAGGATTTGGTGTTTTTTGGGAAATAATTGTTCCTGTTATTATAAATATAACAAAGCAAGTTGGATGCAAATATGTTTATCTTTTTGCAGCAGACAAAACAGAGGGACAAAATAAATATGAGATGAAAAAACTGATATCACATTATAAGAATAATTTTAAGTTTTCTGAATGTGATGAAGGAATAAAATTTGTAAAACCAGAATATGATAACCATTGTTATGGATTAATACAAAGAGTATCAAAGTTAGAAAGTAACAGAGAGGCGATTTGGCATGAGTTTTCGGATGTGTAAGCTTTTTGAAATGGAGATAATACCTTTCGCTTTTGTAAATAAATCTATCAATGAGAACATATAAAGTTACAGTGGTTTTAATTAAGAAATATATGTATAATAAGCAAAAATGATAGTATTACTTTTTAAATTTAACTTTTAAATTAATGAATAATTATATAATTTAATAAAGATTTATAAATTTAGGGTATTTTTGATGCTTTATGGTATAATTGTTGTATTAATAAATAGGAGAAAAAAATGAAGAAAAAAATAAGCGAAGCAAATACAGAAAAAATCTTTAGAGAGTTTTATGGAGCAGGAACATTTATAGAAAAAAGTGCTATTCCAAGTGAATATGGCTTTAAAAGCAAGAATCAGGATTCTGACAAAGAGGGATATCCAGATTTTTTTTATGAATCAGATGATTGTGAATTTGTAATCGTTGTCGAAGCAAAGAAAAATAATCATAATTTGGCTGAAAAAGAAGTCCAATTTTATATGAAAGAAAATGAATTAACACAAGATGTAATTGGAATGGCAGTATCTGGACAAGATAGTTGTTTATATAAGGTAACATATTATTTAAAGAAATTTGGCGAAAAATCAATTAAAAAACTTGACGTTGATACACTTATAACTATTGACAATATAAAGAAGGTATATAAAAAGTCAAAAGGAAATGAACTTACAACAGAGGAAAATTTAGTAAAAACATTAAATGCTTTAAATAAGCAATTTCATAATGAGGATATAGTAAGAGATACTGATAGAAGTCTTTTTTTCTCTGGGATAATGATTGCGTTAAAAGATCCAACATTTAGAAATACATATAAATCAATTCAGAAACCTACAGAAGCAGAAGCAAATCAGTCAAAAGCAAAATTATATGAAGCACATAATTTGAGTGAATCGATTGTAAATGCAATTGACAGACAATTGTCTACAAAAATAAATAATTTAAGTAAAGAGTATAATTGGAGAGATAGATTTACATTTATAAAAAGTATAGATTATTCATTGGTTAAATTTAAAAATTTGATAAAAACAATTGAAAATAATATTTTTATACCATTTGAGAATGAAGAAAAACAAGATATTTTGGGTAGAGCATATAAAATTTTTTTATCAAAGGCAGGGAAAGTTGATAATAAAAATATCATTTTAACTCCTGATCATATTAAAGAATTAATGGTAAAGCTTGCAAGGTTAAATGTAGATGATGTTGTTTTGGATACTTGTACAGGTTCAGGTGGATTTCTAATGGAAGCAATGGAAACGATGGTTAGGCTTGCTAAAAATAATGATAAGAAAATTAAAGAGATACATGATGAACAATTGATAGGCTTTGAAATTGATCCTGTTCTTTTTACATTAGCTTGTTCTAATATGTTTTTACATGGTGATGGAAGAAGTAAATTGATTTTTAGAAGTAGTTTATTGTCAGATGAACATGAAAATATAGTATATGCTTCTGATGAAGAATTATTTAGCGAAATAAGAAAATGGAAACCAACTAAAGTTATAATAAATCCACCTTATGAAAATAACAAACCAATTTTATTTACTTTACAGGCGTTAAAATATCTTGAACCAAATGGAAAACTTATTATCATTATGCCAACTCCAACATTGACTCATAATCAAAAAAGCGGAGGGTTAACAGAAGAGGTATTGAAAAATGGTAAATTAGATTTTGTGATTAAAATGCCAGAAAGATTGTTTTCAGAACAAAAAAGGACTGTAAATACTTCAATATTTGGCTTTACTAAAACTCCTCAACAAAAAAATGATAAAGTTCTATTTTATGATTTATCTGATGATGGATTCATTTCTAAACAACATAAAGGAAGAATTGACAAAGATGGAAGGTGGCATGAGCGTGAATCTAAGATTTTAGATATTATATTTAATAATATTGAAATTTCTGGTATTTCGGAAAAAAGAAATGTATATTCTGATGGTATAATAAATTGTGCAGGTATAAGAAACAAAGGCGTTAGTAAATATGAATTAGTGAAAATAGGAGATTTATTTAAGTATAGTAAAGGAACATTGGCAAGTGAAGATAATGATGATTCAGGTGAATATGATTTTATCACTGCATCTTCTGAATGGAAAAAACATAATGAATTTAAATATGATGAAGAGGCTTTGGTATATGCGGTTGCCGCTTCTGGAAGTTTAGGAAGATGCCATTATGTTAATGGGAAATTTATAGCTAGTAATTTATGTATAGTATTATTTTCAAAAGAAAATTATAAAATTCATATGCAGTTTTATCAACATTATTTTGATTCAAAGTCAAAGCAAATAAGAAATGATTTAGCAGATGGTACATCAAAACTAACTATAAACCCAGATGAATTAATGGAATATTATATTGAGTATATACCATATGAAGAACAGGTTAAATTTTACAATGAAAATATCAAACCTGTTGAAGACTTAGAAAAGAAATTAAAAGAAGCAAAAGAAAAATTAAATAATGGAATTAATAACCAATTATAATTAATATATAAAAACTTATAGTTAATTTGTTGAATAAATGAAGATATTTTTGCAGAAATCTAAAAAACAGACGGTTAGCATTCAAAGCCCAATATTTATATGTTTAATATTGGGCTTTTTGTAAAATGAATCAATTAATCAACAACCCTTATAGTACTAATCACAGGCTGCTTGCTCTTATCTGTAATCACACCATTCTGATTAGTATCAGTGCAGTCTTTGCATATCTTATCGACAATGTCCATACCGCTTGTGACAGTTCCGAAAGCTGCGTATTGTCCATCAAGGCTAGGAGTGTCTTTTTGCATAATGAAAAACTGAGAACTTGCAGAATTATTTGCAGAAGAGCGTGCCATAGATATAGTGCCTCTTACATGACTTATATTATTTTGGACGCCATTTGACTTGAATTCTCCTTTGATTTTCTCAGAAGAGCCACCGGTTCCGTCACCATTAGGGTCGCCGCCCTGAATCATAAATCCATCAATTACACGATGAAAAGTCAGACCATTATAGAATCCTGAATTAGCAAGATTAATAAAATTAGTAACAGTAACCGGCGCTGTGTCTGCGTCAAGTTCTGCCTCAATTGTTCCATAGCTGTTGACTTCAATGGCAACATGGTGTTTTCCGGATAACAGATTCTGGGTATCATCCGATGATGAATTACTGGAAGCCTTTTGTCCACAGGAAGTCATGCTGAATAAAATACATAACAGGGTTATGCTTAATAATAAATGCTTTTTCTTCATTTTAACAAGTTCCTTTCTGAATTTATAGAATATAGTATACCATTATCAGCCGATATGTAAAATATTAATATAAATTTGACTATCAAAATTTATATACATGTGATACAATTATCAAAGATTTCACAATATATGAGGGGAGATTAATTTAATGAAACTTGAAGTAAAAAATCTTACCAAGTCATTTGGCGAGAAAGAAGTCCTTCACGGTATTTCATTTGATGTGGAAGGCGGCAAGGCACTAGGTCTTCTTGGACGTAATGGTGCAGGAAAGACTACAACTATAAGAATTATTATGGATGTATTTCATGCTAATTCAGGAGAAATATTTCTTGATGGTAAAAAGTTTAATCCAAATGAGCATTTGATAGGATATCTGCCGGAAGAGAGAGGATTATATCCTAAGAAAAAAGTATCAGAACAGCTTGTGTATCTTGGCAGGTTAAGAGGTCTGTCTAAGGCAGAGGCTAAGAAGAATACTGATAAATGGCTTAAAAGACTTCAGGTATCACAGTATACAGATGTGAAGTTAGAGACACTCAGCAAAGGTAACCAGCAGAAGGTCCAGCTTGCATCAACACTTGTCTGTGAGCCTGAGATTGTTATATTAGATGAGCCATTCAGTGGACTTGACCCAGTTAATTCTAAGATATTACAGGATGTCGTAACAGAATTGATAGAAGAGGGAAGAATAGTTATATTCTCAAGTCATCAGATGAGCTATGTGGAGGAGTTCTGTGAGGATATAGCAATAATTAATAACGGTGAGATTGCATTATCAGGTGATATTGCAGATATTAAGGCTGAATATGGAAAGAATCAGCTTATAATATCGGCTGTTGGAATGGGAGCAGAAGAACTGGCAGAAAAGTTAAAGACCAGCTGTGCGGATACATTATCTGTAACAGGAATACATAAAGATGGTGTTATAGTAAAGAATATTCATGAGCTTTCTGGAAATGCACTTATTAAAGAAATTATGAATGCTGATATAGAGATAGCATCATTTGACAGCTACAGACCATCGCTTAATGATATATTTGTAAAAGCTGTAGGGGGTGACAGATAATGAAGAAGTTCGGAGTAATATTCCAGTATGAGATTATGAATTATATCAAGAATAAAAGCTTTATGATTTCTACAATTGTTATAGCTGTTCTTGCTGCAGTGATACTGTTTCTTCCAAGTGTATTTGATATGTCAGGTATTCTTGGAATTAATAAAGATGATACTGATGATACCGCTGATAATACGGAGATTACTGATGTTATCATAATTTGTGATGAAAAAGACATATTTGCTGGAACAGGAATTGTAGAAGGTGTATTAAATGATGTGAAGATTGAAAATGTTTCTTCAAGAGATGCACTTGTAGATAAGATTGAAAATGATGAAAATGTCATTGCCGGTTTTGTTGTAAAGAATGCAACAGATTTTGAATATGTCGTTAATAATAGTGATATGTTTGATGATATGACGCAGAGATTTACATATGCAATGCAGCTGCTAAGCCAGTATAACTATTGTAAGGAGAATAATCTGGATATGGCAGAGATTGAAAATGCTTTTAATCCGGTTATCAATTCCGAGACTACTGTGCTTGGAAAAGACATGATGAGTAATTACTGGTATTGTTATGCACTTATAATTATTGTGTTTATGGTTATTATTCTGTATGGAGTAATGGTAGCAACTTCTGTAACACAAGAGAAATCAAACAGAACAATTGAACTTCTTGTAACCAGTGCTGATACTAACAGCCTTTTCTTTGGAAAGGTACTGGCGGGTACATCTGCTGCACTTTTACAGGTTGGAATCATATTTGCAGTAATACTTGGAAGCTATAAGATTAACAGAGACTCATGGGGTGGATTATTTGATAAAATATTTAATATTCCTTCAGATGTGCTTATAACATTTGCATTCTTCGGACTTGGAGGGCTGCTGTTCTATGTATTTATATATGGTGCAATGGGAGCACTTGTGTCTAAGACAGAGGACATTAACAAAAGTGCCGGAAGTGTACAGTTTGTTATTATGATTGTATATTTTATCGGATTATCCCAGCTTAATAATGTAGATGGAATTCTTATGAAGGTTCTTTCATTCCTGCCAATAAGCTCATACAGTGCAATGTTTGCAAGAGTGGCACTTGGAAATGTGAGTTTTGCTGAGATAGCTGTATCGTTTGTTATTCTTATTGTAAGTACAATAGCAGTTGGAATATTAGGCTCTAAGATATACAGAATGGGAACATTAAGATATGGCAATCCAATTACATTAAGAAATGCATTTAAGAATCTTAAGCATGAATAAAAAGAGGGCGGCAAACCTGTAATGGTAAGCCGCCTTTAATAATGCGTTATTATAATTTAACTGTTTCGCCGCCTTTTACTTCAACAATAGTACTATTATTTACTGCAAGCCATACTGACTTAACAGAAGGGTTATGAACATATTCGTTATCAGCAAAGAACTCAAGTCTGTCAAACAATTCGTTGTATTCAACAATATCAGAATTGGTTGCATACCAGATATCATCACGGTTAGCAATCATTTCACAGAATTCCTCAATGATTTCCCAATTATTGTTTCTTTCAAATTCAAAGCTGTGTCCCCAGACATACATCATGTAAAGATACTGTTTTTTAGTAAGTGCCATGAATTTTTTGCCAAAATCAATAAGATTATGATTGTGATGACAGGTTGGAACCCAGCACATATAGTCTTCAGGCATAGAAAAACCATTCTCATCCCCTATAAGCATAGGACCATCGGCATTAGCAGCATAGGCTTCTGCAGCTTTAGTGGCAGCGTATTTATCATTAGTAACTCTTGCATATTTGATGCCAACTGATTTAGCAATATCAACTATACGGTTATCGTAAGAACCATTAGGATATGCAAGACCATATATTGGACGTTTGAATATTTTTTCAAGATTATCCTTATCATCGAGAATTTCTCTAAGGGCATTATAATTGTTAAGTCTGATCATTGTAGGATGTGTAAATGTATGGACAGCAATATCATGTCCTTTATAAAGCTCAGGCCATTCCTCCTGAGGAATTCTTATGGCAGGGTCAATAATACCTGTATTAAGATTAAATGTTGCTTTAAGATTAAATTTGTTAAAAAGCTTTACAAGTCGTCTGTCCTCAATTTTACCATCATCATAACTGAAAGTAAGAACTTTGAATTTGCCACCTGGGAATACCTTATATACTTTATTCATAGTTGTTGTCTCCATATTATATAACTAGTTTAAAATCAACGTTCATATTATATACCACAATTATTTTTATGTCATTCTTTTTTTATAATTAATTAGAACAAATCAGAATGATTAAAATGTTTATTGAAATATTTTATTGATTATGTCGAGTACATGAACTTTTTTGGGAATACTCTGCTTTGCTTTAAGACTGATGCTGCGGATTGGTTCATTGTTTACATATATATTAATTGATCCATATATTTGTGACGAATTGACAGGTGCAGAAAGCACTTCAGGAATATCTGCCTGTATAGTTACAGAATCATCTTCACAGACAAGAAATTCTATTGAACAGTCAGGTATAAGCTCACAGAAACTATTTTTTCCTTTGGATACAGGAACGTAAAACGTGTATTCATTATTAAAATATTTATGTCGGCTGTATTGCTTTCCAAGGGCTATAAGATAACGGGCATCACTCCATTTGTAATTCTTATTTGGTGGCCAGCCACATGCAAGCAGGGCAATACACAGTGTCCGGTCTTTGTCTTTGTATGCACATACATAGCAGTATCCGGCTTTGTTAGTGAAACCTGTTTTTCCAGAGATAATTCCTTCATCAGGATTTAAAATCCTGTTTTTGTTGTTAAGCTGGTAATGGTATCTGCCTGTTGTGTCTGAAAATGTTTTAGAAACAGTCTGTGTTATATATAAAAAATCCTCATTATTAATACAATATGCCATGGTTTTTGCAAGGTCATATGCTGTTGTATGATGAAAACTATAATTATCCTCGGCATCAAGACCATTAGGTGTTATGTAATATGTGTCAGATAAGAGAATATCATCCGCTTTTTCATTCATAAGGCCGGTAAATATATGTACAAGTATTTCACTTTGTTCATGGTTAATCTCAGAAAGAACTGAGGAATCGTAATTATAATTATTGATAAATGGAGTTTCAGACCTTAAAGAAGGATTTTTACATAGTAAGTAATAAGCAGTATTTTCAGCAATTATTACAGCTGAATCATTATGTGATTCAAGCATAAGTGAGTAGTATAGGTCGTTAATTATGAATTGTTCACCAGTTACGGCATTAAGCTGTACATCAGGCATGGAAGCTGCGTAGGCGGAAGTTGTTGCGACAAAATTCTTGTCACAGTTTTCCAAAGCAATAATAAGAGTCATAATTTTAGTTGTGCTTGCCATGCTTACAGCCGTTGTTTCATTGCTTCCAGAAAGTATTCTGCCTGAATCAGCATCAATAAGAACGGAGTATTTTGAATAAAGGCCTGCTGCCTGAGTTGTTATGGGACAGAATATGCAACAAACCAACAACGATAATACTGGTATAATTAATAAAAAGTTTTTAAATGATTTCATAGAAATTTAATAAAATATCTTTCTATGATTATATTAAAATGCTTTGAAATTATGAGTGCCATAAGGTATTATTATATATAGATTAATACGTGATTTAATACTGTCTGGAATAAAAAAGGAGATAACTATGGCATATATAGAATTTAAAAATGTAAAGAAAATATACAAAATGGGTGATGTAAAGATAAGAGCATTGAATGGGGTGGATTTTAAGATTGATAAAGGCGAATTTGCTGTTGTATTAGGACCTAGTGGTGCAGGAAAGAGTACTATTCTTAACATTCTTGGAGGAATGGATACATGTACTACCGGGGAAATAACTGTAGATGGAAAAAGAATTGACAAGTATAATTCAAGACAGCTTACAGCATACAGAAGATATGATATCGGATTCGTATTTCAGTTCTACAATCTTGTGCAGAATCTTACCGTCAAAGAAAATGTTGAGCTGGCAACGCAGATATGTAAAGACCCTCTTGATATTGTTAAGACAATAGAAGCTGTGGGATTATCTGACAGAATGGGGAATTTTCCGTCTCAGTTATCAGGTGGTGAACAGCAGAGAGTTGCCATAGCAAGAGCACTTGCAAAGAATCCTAAGATGCTTTTATGCGATGAACCTACAGGAGCACTTGATATTAATACAGGAAAAAATATTCTTAAGCTTTTAAGTGATATGTGTAAGAAGAATGGAATTACTGTTGTTGTTATAACACATAATCAGGCAATTTCAGCAATGGGAGATAAAGTTATTAAGATAAAGAATGGTATCGTTGACAGTGTTGTTATTAATGACAATCCTGTTTCAGTAGACGAGATAGACTGGTAATACTATGGAGGCTTGTTCAATATGGGAAAATCAGTATGGAAAGATCTCTTTCGTGAGATTAAGAGAACATTTGGAAGATTTATAGCTATATTTGCAATTGTTGCTATCGGAGTAGCATTTTTTGCAGGAGTAACAGCATCTTCTAATGATATGAAGAATTCAACGGATCACTATTATGATGATTATAATATGAGTGATTTAAGACTTTTATCATCAATAGGTTTTAATGAAGATGATATTAATGCAATAAGAGAAGTTCAAGGTGTTAAAGGCATGTATCCTGCGTATTCACAGGATGCAGTTATCAGGAAAGACAGCATAGAGACAGCAGTACATATAATGTCAGTGCCTGTTAATACTGACAGAGACAATAAAGATTATATCAACCAGTTAAGAATTAAAGAAGGGCGGCTGCCTGAAAAGAACGGAGAATGTGTTGTAAGGTATGAAGATACCAGAGATAACTTTTCTATAGGAGATACAATTAAGCTTTCGTCCGGAACACAGGATGATATTAATGACAGTCTTAAAGATTCAGAGTATACGGTTGTGGGAACAGTCTACACACCTTATTATGTGTCGTATGATCTTGGAACTACTAATGTAGGCAGCGGCAGGATTAATTATCTTATGTATATTACAGAAGATGAATTTATGTCCGATTATTTCAATGAGATGTTTGTTACTGTAGATGGAGCAAAAGAACTTGATACATATGGAACTGAATATAAAGACCTCATTAAAGAGACAGCAGACAGAATAGATAATATTTCACAAAGCAGAATTAATGTAAGAAAAGATGATATACAGGATGTATATGAAACTTCAGTAAATGAGGCAAAAGAGGCTGCCAAAGCAGTTATATACGATCACGTTGTTGAATCACTTACAGAGCAGTACAGTAATTATTTTGTCGGAATGGATGTTTCAGCTATTATTGAGCCATATATACAGCCAGCATATGAGAAAGCACTTGCTGATTATGATTTCAGCAGCATTGAGACGCAGGCTAAGGAAGAATTTGAATCTAAATATGGTGACAGCGACGACTGGAAATGGTATGAGCTTACAAGACAGGAACAGTATTCTTTTAAAGATTATGAATCCAGTGCAGACAGGATGAAAGCCATTGCCACGGTATTTCCAATATTCTTTATAGTTGTAGCTGCTCTTGTCTGTCTTACAACAATGACAAGAATGGTAGCAGAGGATAGGGGACTTATAGGAACATATAAAGCACTAGGATACAGTAAAAAGGTAATAGCGTTCAAATACATAGCATATGCATTAATTGCTTCGGTTACTGGAGGAATAGCAGGCTGTATCATAGGTCTTAAGCTGTTTCCGCTTGTAATATATGATTCTTGGAATATAATATACCAGCTTCCGCCAATAGTGTACGACAGCCATATACTTCTTTCAATTATAGCCATTACAAGTATGATTTTAGTAACGGTTATAGCAGCTCTTTTTTCATGCTACAGTGAGTTAGAAGAGGTTCCATCAGAGCTTATGCGACCGAAAGCACCTAAGAGCGGTAAGAAAATCCTTCTTGAGCATATTACATTTATATGGAAACATATGTCATTCACAATGAAGGTTACTATGCGTAATCTGTTCCTGTATAAGAAGAGATTTCTTATGACTGTTGTAGGAATAGCAGGCTGTACGGCACTTATGACAGCAGGCTTTGGAATTAAGAACAGTATTGAAAGCCTTATACATAACCAGTACGGTGAGCTTATACATTATGACAGTGTTGCCACATTTACAGATGGGGTTACACAAGAGGATATGCATATTCTTGAAGGTGACCTGTCAGCAGACGGACACATTGATGATTTTCTATTAAACTGTGGTTATTCTGATGATGTTAAGAGCAGTGAAGATACAGAGACAGCAGAATATGTCATAGTTGACGATAAGAATGCATTTAAAGATTATGTGACATTAAGAACTAGAAGAAAACATAATGATGTGGCTCTTGGAGATTCAGGTGTTGTTATCACTGAAAAGCTCTCTAAAGATTTAGGAGTAAAGAAAGGTGATAAGATTACAGTAACATCATCCGCTGGAAAGCAGGCAGAGGCTGTTGTATCAGGCATTACAGAAATGTATGTTAATCATTATGTATATATAAGTACAGAATATTACAATGAACTTTTTGGAAATATTCCTGAACATAACAGAGTTCTTATTAAGATTAGCGGTGATGTTAATGAAACAGAAAGCTACATGGGCGATGAATATCTTTCAAGAGATTATATTAAGGGGGTTAGCTTCCTTAATGCCAATGTGACAAGATTCGAGAATATGATTCAGTCGCTTGATCTGGTAACATGGGTGCTTATAATATCAGCAGGTCTGCTGGCATTCGTTGTGTTATATAATCTTACTAATGTTAATATATCAGAGAGAAGAAGAGAAATTGCAACAATTAAGGTTCTTGGTTTCTTTGACCCGGAGGTAGGCATGTATGTGTACCGTGAGAATATATTCCTGACACTAATCGGTGGAGTGTTCGGACTGTTCTTAGGAAGACTTCTTCATATATACATAATGCTTACTGTAGAGATGGATGCAATAATGTTTGGATATGCCATTAAGCCGGTATCATATATATATTCATATCTTATAACACTGATTTTCTCAGTTGTAGTTAATCTGGCCATGTATGGAAAGTTAAAGAAGCTTCCTATGGTCGAATCTTTAAAGTCAGTAGAATAAAACGGACAGCCCTTTCATATATTGTGAAAAACAATAGTGAAGGGGCTTGTTTTTGTATGACGAATCACTCTATAAAATCCTTCCGGATGAATTAATTAAAGATATTGGAATATATGCAGGATTACAGCATGTCAGGGAAATACGCCTGCGTATAGGAAGACTGCCTGCTGCCATATGTGATAATGGCGAACATATGGGAACAAGACCTGTAGATGAACATATGATAACAAGAATACTGTCAATAGCAACTAAATATTCATCTTATGCATATGAATCCTGCATGGCAAATGGATTTCTGACAATCAAAGGCGGACACAGAATAGGACTTGGCGGACAGGTTATATGGGAGAATGGCAGGGTAAAGAATTTCTCACATGTGACATTCCTGTGTATAAGAATTGCTAAACAGATGAAGGGCTGTGCTGATAATATAATGGATGAGCTTTTAAAAGACGGGTTAAAGCACACTATTATAATATCACCGCCAGGTTTTGGAAAAACAACACTGCTTAGAGACATTATAAGACAGTTAGCAGATAAATATAGAAAAAATGTGGTTTTAATTGACGAACGATGTGAAATAGCGGCCTGTGTCAACGGAGTTCCATGTAATGATATTGGCTGCAGGACAGATGTTTTAGATGGCTGTAATAAACTTACAGGAGTATATATGGCTGTTCGCTCGCTGAGTCCTCAGGTTGTAGCAATGGATGAGATTGGCGGGGAAGATGATATTAAAGCTGTAAAATACTGCATTAAAAGTGGCTGTGCTGTAATTGGAACTGCACATGGAAGCGGTATATATGATACAGATGAAAGACTTGCAGGTCTTTTCGGGGAAAATGGATTTAAGAGAGCTGTAATATTGGAAAAATGTGGGGAGGCAGGAAAATGTCTGGATATATAGGCGGGATATTAATACTTTCAGGCTGTTTTATGTATGGTCTTTCATACAGCCAGAGATTAAAGAACAGGATAATAATATTAAAAGACATGGTAAGAATGCTTTCTGTAATGAACAATCATATAGGATATTCACTTATAGATATGACACAGATATTTGAACGCCTTGGAGATTTTGACATGTGTTCATATGTCAGGAATTTCACCGGATACATATATGAAGCATTGAATAAATCGGACATTGATACATTTGCATTGATATGGAATGAGGCTGCTGATAAAGCATTTGCAGGAATACTTAGTAAAAGACAACTAGAGATTATAAAAGAGGCAGGCTCTATAAGCACATTTATTGACAAGGACAGTCAGTTAAAACACATACAATCTGTTGTGTGTGAACTTAATGAGGAACTTGATGTGGTTAAGAATAATGCGGCAGGAAAGATGAAGGCTTATATCGTTACAGGAATATCAGCAGGACTTATACTTGTGATTGTACTTATATGAATCGGAGGTGAAGTATGGAGGTAAGCATAATATTCAAAATTGCAGCGGTAGGCATAGTTGTTTCAATACTTAACCAGATATTAAAGCATAATGGAAGAGATGACCAGGCAGCGCTTACTGCACTGGCAGGGCTTCTTATTGTCATATACTGGATATTACCTTATATACTTGAATTGTTTACTACCATGAAGAAGCTTTTTGAATTGTGATAGGGGGTGGTACATATTAATGTGTTGTCGCTTTCGGTGTGTGCAGTTACAGGTGTGATTCTTGCTCTGGTTTTGAAAAGTACAGGCTCTTCAATGGGGACTTTTGTGTCAGTTGTTCTGTGTGTAGGAACAGCAATGCTTGTATTTAACGGGCTTATATCCGTGTACACAAGAATCAATATGTTTACTGCCGGTATTAATCAGGAATATATAAAGCTGATAGTCAAAGTCATAGGTATATCGTATGTAACAGAAATATCATCAAATATATGTAAAGAAAATGGATTTGCAGCACTTGCGTCAGCTATGGAAATATACGCCAGAATTTCTGTTGCAGGCTTATGCATACCGGTTATAGTAACTCTTTTTGAAATGGTTTCAGAGGGAATTGTCTGACTAAGAAAATAATTGCCTTTATGATAGTGTTTCTGGCGGCGCTCATCATACAGAAAACATATATATATGCACAGGATGAGGATACAGTTAATTATGATTCACTGACAGATGAAGCTGATTATAGTGAAATAGACAGTACGCTTGATGATTATGGCTGGAAGGGGGCATCTTTTAAAGAACTTGTCAGGTCGGTTGCCAGTTCGGATACGGATATAGGCTTTAACTTTACCGGAACAGTTACCGAGGCAATTATTTCTAACAGAACAGTTCTGATACAGATATTACTTTTATCTATATGCGCAATGTTTCTTACTGTGCTTGATAAAAATGCATCTGATTCAGCGATGCTTTTTATATCATTCATTCTTATGACGCTGATAGTTGCGGTGTTTATTAATGCAGCAAGGACAGGCTATGAATGTGTTCAGATGTCGGTTGATATATACAAGGCACTCTGCCCGGTGTTTTTTCCGGCAGTTGCATATTCGTGTGGGGCATCAAGTGCGGCAGCATATTATGAGATAATTCTTTTTCTTATGTACATAGTTAATGTCCTTGTGAAAAATGTTCTTATGAGATGCAATTATGTATATATGATATTAGGCATGTTTGATACATTCAGTGAAAAAGATAAGTTCAACAAAATGTGCCAGCTTATAACAAAGATTATAAAATTGTCAGTAAAAGGAATGCTTATGTTTTTTCTGGGACTTAACGGAATAAAAAGTCTGATACTTCCATTAAGCGATTCACTTAAAATGTCCGTTTTATTCAAAGCTGTTTCTATGATTCCTGGTATTGGAAACAGTGCACAGACTGTATCTAAGACAATTGCAGGGTCTGCTGTGCTTGTCAAGAATTCTATTGGTGTGGCTGCGGTTATTGTTATGGCTGTAATAATAGGAATTCCTCTTCTTAAGCTTGTTGTCATGGCATTGTTATATCAGATTCTTGGAGCAGTATTAGAACCTGTGGCAGACAGCCGTATAGTCAAAGCTGTTCTTGTTCTGTCAGGAAGTCTTGAAAATATGATATATATGATTGCTGTCACAGTTGTTCTTATGTGCCTAACAATGGCAATTATATGCTTTGCAACTAATATTAATCTATATGTTTAAATGTGGTAATGTGCAATGACAGGTCTTATTAACTGGTTTAAAACAATATTTATTCTTGAAATTACAGGAGAGATTGCATTAAAGCTTGTGCCACCAAAGTATAAGGAATTCATAGCATTTGTAATGAAACTGATACTTGTAATGGCAATAATAATTCCGCTGCTTAATATTAAGAATGCAGATATAAGTGAGATTACGGATGGTATAAGTAATGGATTTAAAACATGTTCTAAGGAGAACGATAATGTCTCACAGGCTTTATATAATACTTCAGACAAGAAAATGGCTGAAAAAATTATAAGTGAAGATATCAATAGCACTGCAGCTTCTTACGGTCTGGAAACTGTTTCTGTAAAATGCAGCTTCACATCAGACATGACGGCGGTCAGTATGATAAATGTATATATTAAAGAAAACAATATTGCAGGCAATGATAATATTGACAGATTAAGAACAGATATAGCTGGCAGGTATGAAATATCTGTAGAACAGATAGATATCAGGGAGGCAGGCGTAAGTGGATAATGGTGGTAAAAATGAAGCATTTTTTACAGGATTACTGAATAAAACAAGGAAAGACAAAATATTTATAGTAATACTGGCAGGGATACTTATGATGGTGATTGCAATGCCAACTAAAAGTTCATCTGCAAAAAGTTATACAACAGGTCCGGTTATATCCACAGGGTCAGAAGATTATGAGAAAAATCTTGGCGAAGAACTACAGCAGATGCTTGAAAATACGGATGGAGTAGGTAAAGTAAAGGTCCTGGTAAAAACAACTGATACAAAAGAGGTTACCGGTGTATTAGTAGTGTGTGAGGGAGGTGATGATAAAAATCTGGTTGCTTATATCACGGATGCGATAAATGGCCTTTTAGGTGTTCCTGTACATAAAATTAAAGTGATGAAAATGTCGGAATAATTATTTTGGAGGCAGTTTTGAAAAGAGTAAAAAAGAATCATATTATAATTACGGCACTTGCTATAATGATAGCAGCAGCCGGGTATATTAATTATGCAGGTGACCTTGATAGTATAATTAAAGTTAAAGATAAAGAAAAGACGGCTGCGGTTGCAGCTGACAATGTGTCAACAGACAATAATGAAGCTGAGGCTGTTGACACAGATTTTACAGATGAGCCGGGAACTGTTATACTTACATCAGCAGGAGTTAAGTCAGAGGCTGTTGCAGCTGCAAAGTTAAATAGGGAACAGGTAAGAGCTTCAAGCATAGAGAATCTGAAAAGCATAGCTGATGATGCAGGTATTGCAGAGGATGCTAAGAAAGCTGCGGTTGAACAGCTTGCAAAGCTTGAGGACAATGCTGATAAAGAAACGGCAATAGAACTTTTGTTATCAGCTAAAGGCTTTGATTCATCGGTAGTTACAGTATCTGATACCAATGTGGATGCTGTTATTAATGTATCAGAGCTTTCAGATACAGATAAAGCACAGATTGAAGATATAATTAAAAGAAAAACTGGCTTTGCTGCGGATAAGATAACAATAAATATTTGCAATAATTAGTGTTTATGTTATAATCTTTTTAACTTTGAGTTAAATATGAATATATGGAGGACGGTTATGACAAAAGAGTTTGAAGATAGAGGTACAACTTATTCTATACATGAGAATGTTAATATTGGCGAAGTTAAGGTGGCTGATGAAGTTGTAGCTATTATTGCTGGTCTTGCTGCTACAGAGGTTGAAGGTGTTGACAGCCTTGGCGGTAATATCACTAATGAAATCGTAAGCAAGCTTGGAATGAAGAATCTTTCTAAGGGTGTTAAGGTAACAGTTGAAGAGTCAAGTGTCCTTGTAGATATAACACTTAATCTTAAGTATGGAACACAGATACCAGCTGTTTCAGCTAAGGTTCAGGATAAGGTTAAGTCTGCAATAGAGACAATGACAGGACTTTCAGTTACAGAGGTCAACATTAAGGTTGCCAGTGTTAATGTAGAAAATTAAATTCAGGAGTTAAAAGATGACAAGATCTACAATGAGGGAGCATATTTTTAAGTTATTATTCAGAGCTCCTTTTATCGATAACAAAGATGAGTATGAAGAGCAGATTAATCTGTATTTTGCGGATGCAGATATGGTAGATGCTTCACATCTTAAGGAAGAAGAATATAATTACATCAAGGATAAGACATTAGCAATAGCAGAGCTTATACCTGAGCTTGATGAGAAAATTGATTCTGTATCTGAGGGATGGCCAACAAGCCGTCTAGGAAAGACAGAGCTTTCTATTATGAGACTTGCTGTGTATGAGATGCTTTATGATGAGGATATTCCTACTAATGTAGCACTCAATGAAGCTGTTGAGCTTGCCAAGAAGTATGGCTCGGCTGACAGCACAGCAGCTTTTGTTAATGGTGTATTAGGCAAGTTAATTAAAGAGTAATGCAGTTTTTTGCATGTAAAGTGAGGATATATGGCTGGAGTATATACTGTAAAGCAGGTGAATTCCTATATTAAGAATATGTTTAAGCAGGATTTTCTGCTTAACTCGGTTTCTGTTAAGGGGGAGATATCTAATTGCAAGTATCATACCTCCGGTCATATTTATTTTACTTTAAAGGACGCTGATGCAGCACTTTCTGTCATTATGTTTGCAAGTCAGGCAGCAAAGCTTGCATTTAAGTTAAAGGATGGAATGTCAGTTGTTGTATCAGGAAGAGTTGATGTGTTTGATGCAGCGGGTAAATACCAGTTATATGCTAATACTGTGCAGCAGGAAGGTATTGGAGAACTGTACCAGAAGTTTGAACAGCTTAAACAGTATTATGAGGATATGGGATATTTTGCTAAAGAATATAAAAGACCACTTCCTGCATTTACTAAGAAATTAGGTGTTGTTACATCTAAGACAGGTGCAGCAGTTCAGGATATTATGAACATTTCCAAAAGGCGTAACCCTTATATACAGATTGTTCTGTATCCCGCATATGTTCAGGGAGAGCATGCAAAACAGTCAATTGTAAGCGGAATTACAAGACTTGATAAGATGGGGCTTGACTGTATTATAGTAGGACGAGGCGGCGGTTCAATAGAAGATTTATGGGCTTTTAATGAACCTGAGGTTGTAGAGGCTGTGTTTAACGCTTCAACACCAGTAATATCAGCAGTAGGACATGAGACAGATTTTACACTCACTGATTTTGTAGCTGATATGAGAGCACCCACACCTTCTGCTGCGGCAGAGCTTGCTGTTACAGAGGTAGCGGCTGTTGAGAACAGGATATATGAATATGAAAGACGATTAAAGCAGCAGATGATGTATTCATTGTCTGCAAAAAGAGACTATCTGGAAAGATTAAAGCTACAGATGGAATATCTTAACCCTGTCAATCAGATATATGATAAAAGGCAGCGGCTTATGAATATGGAAGATAAGCTGAACATGTTAATAAAAAGATGTGCGGCTGAAAATAGAAACAGACTTCGTCTGTATGCTTCGAAACTTGAGGGGTTAAGTCCTTTGAAAAAGCTTGATATGGGCTATGGCTATATTGAGAATTCTGAAGGTAACAGAATTGTATCAGCCGGTCAGGTGTCGTCAGATGACGAGATTACAGTTTATCTTAAAGATGGAAGCATCAGATCTAAGGTTATTGAGGTAGGGGAAGCATGGCAAAAACATTAGAACAGTCATTTGAAAGACTTGAAGAAATAATTGCACAGATGGAAAAATCAGACACAACACTTGATGCATCATTTAAAATGTATCAGGAGGGGATGAAGCTTGTCGAAAGCTGTAATAACCAGCTTGACAAGGTTGAGAAACAAATCATAGTTTTGAATGATGATGGAGAACAGGACGATGAGTGATTTTAAGAATGAATTGGAACAGGAAGTAGAATTTATTAATGAATTAATATCAAGATATCTTCCTGATGAGACAGGACTTGATAAAAAAATAAGAGAAGCTATGAATTACAGCGTCAATGCAGGTGGCAAAAGAGTAAGACCAATGCTTATGCTTGAGGTGTATAAGCTGTGTGGAGGTGATGACTGTCAGGTTGTCTATCCATTTATGGCTGCTTTGGAATGTATTCATTCATATTCTCTTGTACATGATGATCTTCCGGCAATGGATAACGATGATTACAGAAGAGGAAGACTTACAACACATAAAGTATTTGGTGAAGATTTCGGAATACTTGCAGGAGACGGACTTCTTAATCTGGCATATGAGATTATGGCTGAAGCACTTATATCAGGTGAAGGAGATATGACGGCGAAAGCTAAAGCAATGGAAGTTATTGCAAGAAAAGCCGGAATAAAAGGAATGGTCGGTGGACAGGCTGTTGATGTTGAACTTACTGGAAAGGCATTATCTGATGAACAGCTTGATTTTATATTCAGATTAAAGACGGGAGCATTGATTGAAGCTGCATTTCTTGCAGGAGCATACCTTGCAGGCTGTGATGAGAAATCGGCTGACAGGTTATGCAGGGCAGCATCACTTATAGGATTTGCATTCCAGATAAGGGATGATATACTTGATGTGACAAGTTCGCTTCAGGAACTTGGTAAACCTGTATTTTCTGATGAAAAGAATAATAAAACAACATATGTTACTTTATACGGAATGGAAAAAGCTGAGGCAGATGTACAATCTATGTCTGATGAAGCTTTAGATATAATTAAGAGCGTGGGAAAGAATGAATTTTTAGAGGAAATTGTTCTTAACCTTATACACAGAAACAAATAAAGCAGGTGTGTTATGATTCTTGAAAAGATAAATAAACCAAATGATATAAAACAATTATCTCCAATTGAATATAATCAGCTTGCAGATGAAATCCGGAGATTTCTTATAGAAAAGATTAGTAAGACAGGTGGACATCTTGCATCTAATCTTGGTGTTGTAGAGCTTACGATGGCACTTCATCTGGCTTTTAATCTTCCGCAGGATAAGCTGATATGGGATGTAGGACATCAGTCTTATACGCATAAGATTCTTACCGGAAGAAAGAATCAGTTTGACCAGTTAAGAAAGTTTGGCGGAATGAGTGGCTTCCCTAAAAGAAATGAAAGCCATTTTGATGCATTTGATACAGGACACAGCTCAACATCGATATCTGCAGGATTAGGACTTGTTAAAGCAAGAGATTTAAAGAATGAACATTACAGTGTCGTATCTGTTATAGGTGATGGTGCACTTACAGGTGGAATGGCCTATGAGGCACTTAATAATGCTTCTTCGCTTAAGACTAATTTTATTATTGTGTTAAATGATAATACTATGTCAATAGCCAAGAATGTTGGCGGTGTACCACATATGCTTAGTAATATCAGGTCATCAGATTCATATTATGACCTTAAGGAGAATGTGGCTAATACTCTGTATAAGCTTCCGGGTGGAGATCATATTGTAGACAAAATCAAGAAAACCAAGAGCAATCTTAAGCAGATGATACTTCCGGGACAGATGTTTGAATGTATGGGAATATCTTATCTTGGTCCGGTTAATGGACATGATATTGAGAAGCTTATTAAGGTGTTTCATGTTGCTAAACGAATTAACGGTGCAGTTATCATCCATGTTGTAACACATAAAGGACATGGATATAAGCCTGCAGAGCGTAATCCGGCTAAGTTTCATGGAATAGGACCATTTGATATTATAACAGGAAAAGAATTGAAATCGTCTGATAAGCCGACTTATTCTGATGTGTTTTCAGAAAAAATATGCCAGCTTGCCAAAAAGGATAAGTCAATAGTTGCAGTTACTGCAGCAATGCCTGATGGAACAGGACTTAATAAATTCTCCAAGTGGTTTCCTGAAAGATTCTTTGATGTTGGAATTGCAGAAGAGCATGCTGTCACGTTTTCGGCAGGAATGGCAGCAGGTGGATTAAAGCCTGTGTTTGCGGTGTATTCTTCATTTTTACAAAGAGCTTATGACCAGATACTTCATGATGTGTGCATACAGCATCTGCATGTGGTTTTTGCAATTGACAGAGCCGGGCTTGTTGGAAGTGATGGGGAGACACATCAGGGGATATTTGACCTTTCATTCCTGACTTCTATACCTAATATGACGGTCTTAGCTCCTAAGAATAGCAGGGAACTTGAAGCAATGCTTGAATTTGCACTGTTTAATTTTAATTCCCCGGTTGCAATAAGATATCCAAGAGGTCAGGCTTATGACGGGCTTGAAGAGTATAATGCACCAATCAGGTACGGAAAAGCTGAGATGATTATTGAAGAGTCTGATATTGCACTTGTTGCAGCAGGCAATATGCTTATTACGGCACAGGCAGTCAGAGATAAGCTTAAAGAAAAAGGATATAATATAACTATTGTCAATGAGCGTTTTATTAAGCCGGTTGATACCGACATGCTAGAGAGACTGTCATTATCACACAGACTTATAGTTACTATGGAAGAAAATGTTTTGTCAGGTGGCTTTGGTGAAGCGGTCTGTCAATATTATGATGATACATGCAATGACATAGATGTACTTAATATTGCACTGCCAGATGATTATGTTGAACATGGCAATGTTGATATTCTGCGACGGGAATCAGGTGTTGACAGAGACAGTATTATTGCGAAGGTGCTTAACAGATGGGCAAATGTATTGAATAAGGATAAGAAAAATGAGTAAAGAAAGATTAGATGTTTTATTAGTTAATAAAGGACTTGCAACTTCAAGAGAGAAGGCAAAAGCTATTATTATGTCTGGTAATGTATATGTTGACGGACAGAAGGAAGACAAGGCAGGTCAGTCATTTCCTGACACTGCAGTGATAGAGGTCCGTGGAACAACTCTTAAGTATGTTAGCCGTGGTGGTCTTAAGCTTGAGAAAGCTATGCAGAATTTTGATGTGACGCTTGAAGGCAAGATATGTATGGATGTAGGTTCATCAACGGGTGGATTCACTGACTGCATGCTTCAGAACGGTGCAATTAAAGTCTATGCTGTCGATGTAGGACATGGACAGCTTGACTGGAAGTTGCGCAATGATGAGAGAGTTGTATGCATGGAAAAAACTAATATCCGTTATGTAACACCTGATGATGTTGCAGACAGAATACAGTTTTCAAGTATAGATGTATCATTTATCTCACTTACTAAGGTACTTACTCCAGTAAGAAATCTTCTTACAGATGATGGCCAGATAGTGTGTCTTATCAAGCCGCAGTTTGAGGCAGGACGTGAGAAGGTAGGAAAGCATGGCGTTGTAAGAGATAAAGATGTGCATATAGAAGTAATCAATAAGGTTATTGATTATGCAATGTCAATAGGATTTGAAATCCTTAATCTTGAGTTCAGTCCTGTTAAGGGACCTGAGGGGAATATTGAGTATCTGCTGCATTTGCAGAAAATTGCAGAACCACAGATAAAGGAAATTCCATTTATTGTAGAAAATGTAGTTGAAAAAGCTCACGAAGTATTGTAATATATATTTAATTCTTTTCGTATACTAAATGAGGTTCAGCATGAAATATTTTTATATTGTTACTAACAGGTTTAAAGATCCTGATGGTGTTAATACAAGAAAGATTGCACATTTTTTACGCTCAAAAGGAGCTGAATGTGTATGCCAGATAGAACAGGAAAAGGCATTTAATAAAACAGGTTCATACAGTGATGTAAGACTGGTTCCTGATAATACTGAATGTGTTATTGTTCTTGGAGGTGATGGTACACTTATTCAGGCATCAAGGGAGTTGTCTGAGAAGGATATTCCTTTTATAGGCGTTAACATCGGGACTCTTGGTTATCTTACAGACACAGATATGTCAAGCTTTGAGGAGACATTAGAGAGTCTTCTTAGAGACGATTATGAGATTGACAGACGCATGATGCTTGATGGATGTATATATCGCGGTGAAGAACGCATTTTTTCTGATATGGCACTTAATGATGTTGTAATTAACAGAAATGGTGCTTTAAGAATTATTGATTTTGATATATATGTCAATGGCGAGTATCTTAATACATATTCGGCTGACGGGGTAATTGTTTCGACTGCAACAGGATCGACAGCGTACAGTCTGTCAGCAGGAGGACCTATAATACAGCCGACAGCAAGACTTATAATGGTGACACCTATATGTCCGCATTCACTTAATCAGAGAAGTATTATATTTGCTGCCGATGATGAGATTATGATTGAGATGAAGGATAATAAAAGCTCATCAGGAAGAATGACGGGTTCTCTTAAGAATGACAGCGCAAGAGTTGCCACATTTGATGGAGAAAGCTTCTGTGAAGTTGTAACGGGAGACAGAATTGTTATTACGCAGTCAGAGCGTATATCAAGATTTGTCAAGACAAGCAGAATTTCATTCTTAGAGAGAATAAGGAACAAAATGTAGTTGGGGATAATTATGAAAACAGACAGACATAAAAAGATATTAGAAGTAATTGACAGATACGAAGTTGGAACACAGGAGGAGCTGGCAAAGATTCTGAACAATGAAGGCTATAATGTTACGCAGGCTACTGTTTCAAGAGATATAAGAGAACTTAATCTGTCAAAAGTTTCTGTGGATGGTAAGAGAACAAGGTATGCAACACTTACAAAGGACAAACCTGTTGCAAGTGATAAATTTTTAACGGTTCTTAAAGAAGGCTTTGTATCAATGGATATGGCACAGAATATTCTTGTAATTAAGACTGCACCTGGAATGGCAATGGCTGTATGTGCAGCAATAGATGCACTGGAGTGGAATGAGATTGTCGGTTCTATTGCAGGAGATGATACTATCATGTGTGCAGTAAGGACAGTTAATGATACTTTGCTTGTTATGAATAAGATTAAGAAACTTATTAAGAATAATTAATAGACAGAATTGAAAGGCAGGGTATGTTAGTTAATTTACATGTTAAGAATCTTGCACTTATAGAAGAAGAGAATATTGATTTTGATGAAGGACTTAATATACTTTCTGGTGAAACCGGTGCAGGTAAATCTATTATTCTTGGTTCTATTAATGCTGCATTAGGAAGCAAGACATCACCTGACTTTATAAGGTCAGGATGTGAATATGGACTTTCAGAGATAACATTTGCAATACCAGAAGATAAGATTGAACGAATCAAAGAACTGGGGGTTATATCATGCGATGACGGTGAACTTGTTATTTCGAGGAAAATTATGGCAAATCGTTCGCAGATTAAGGTTAACGGACAGTCTTTTACATCAGCCCAGACAAGAGTTCTTGCACATGAACTGATTGATATTCACGGACAGCATGATAACCAGCTTCTTATGGATGAGAGTAATCATTTGTCTGTTATTGATGCTTATGATAACAGCATCATTCCACTTCTTGACTCGTATAAAGACTGCTATAAAGAATATGCTATATGTAGAAAAGCATATGAAAGTCTTTCTGGTGATGATGAATCAAGGATTAAAGAGATGGCTTTTCTTCAATATGAAATCAATGAGCTTGAATCAGCTGCTTTAAAACCTGGAGAAGATGAACAGATTGAAGCTGATTACCGGAGAATGAGTAACTTCCAGAAGATTGCAGGAAATCTTTCTGAGGTGTCGATGCTGCTTTCAGAAGGTGACAATAATCTTAGTGATATGGCAGGAGCTGCATTAAAGAATATGATAGCTGCAAGCGAATATGATGAATCTTTGAAAAATGACTGTGATATTCTAGCTGATATTGAGAATCTTATATCAGATGTGGCTCATAACCTTTCATCTTATATGGATGATTTTACATTTGACCAGTCTGAATTCAATACACTTGAAGAAAGACTTGATATGATTAATTCTCTTAAGATGAAATATGGCAAGTCGATTGAAGATATATTATCTGTTCTTGATGATAAGAAACAGAAGTTATCTGAATATGAGAATTATGATGAAGTTGTTGCTGCAAGAAAAGCTGAATATGATAGGGCTTATAAAAAACTTATGAATGCGGCTTCTCTTTTAAGCAGCCAGAGGAAGAAAACAGCACTAAATTTTTCGCAGGATATAATAAATGCCTTAAAACAGCTTAATTTTCTTGATGTAAGATTTGAAGCTGAATTTGAAGAGAAAAATCCTGATTCAACCGGAACTGACAATGTCAGGTTTATGATATCAACTAATCCGGGTGAAGATATGAAGCCTCTTGCAAAGATTGCATCAGGTGGAGAATTGTCAAGAATCATGCTTGCTATTAAAAGTGTAATGGCAGAGACAGATGTATCCAAAACACTGATATTTGATGAGATTGATGCAGGAATCAGCGGAAAGACGGCACAGCTTGTTGCAGAGAAGTTAAATACACTCTCAAAAACCCATCAGATAATATGCATTACCCATCTGCCCCAGATTGCTGCAATGGCTGATAATCATTATGTTATTGAGAAGTCTACTAAAGATAACAGGACAATAAGTAACATAACAAAGCTTTCATATGATGAAAGCATAGGTGAATTAGCAAGAATGCTTGGTGGTTCAAGTATTACAGATGCAGTTGTGTCTAATGCAAAGGAACTTAAGAATATGGCACAGACGTCAAAAAATAATTAAATACATTTTAACTGAATTTACAGTAATACCCTTTTTTAAAAGTATTTCATTGGTCAATACTAATCTTAGAAGGATGGTGGATTGATATGAAGAATTTTAAAAAAGGGTTAATTTATGCCGCGTTTCTGGTATTTTGCATATGTTTTGGAGCTGATATATACTGTAATTCAATTAAGAATAAGATTCCAGATAAGCTATATATATATAAGCAGGATAAGGCTGTATTTTCAATGGACATACCTGTTGTCGGAACTGTATATGACAGTAGTAATAACATATGTGCCGATAATATTGATTTTGGAAAACAGGTTACAATCCAGTCAGGAGATACCGGTAAGTATTATGTGGATTATAAACTTTTCGGACTGCTTCCTGTCGCAAGGACACATATGGAGGTGGTCGATGAAAAATACATTTATTCTGGTGGTTTTCAGGTCGGAATATATCTTAAATGTAATGGAGTATATGTTGTTAATACAGAAACAATATGCACATATGATGGGCAGAATGTTGTTCCTGCCAAAGGAAAGATTAATAAAGGTGATTATATAATTAAAGTTAATGGTTCTCAGACAGATACGAAAGAACAGCTTTTACAGGCGGTGTCAGAATCGGCGGGAAATAGTATGGACATAACTGTCAGGCGGGATGGTCAGGAAATTGAAGAGCAGATTATACCTGTGAAAAATGTTGCAGGAGAATACAAAATTGGAATCTGGGTTAAAGATGATACACAGGGTGTTGGAACTGTTACTTATGTGTGTGAAGATGGCACATTTGCCGCATTAGGACATGGAATATCAGATAACGAAACAGGGAAGGTACTTGATATAAAAGATGGCATGATATACAGAACAAGGATTCTGTCTATTGTACCTGGAAAAAATGGAGAGCCGGGAGAGCTTCTTGGTACTATTGATTATAGAGAGGACAACATAGGAAGTATAAGGCGTAATACTGATAAAGGCATATACGGTGAAAATGCGTACTCTTTATATAAGGAGTATTCGCCTGAATTGATGAAAGCAGCCGGGTCATATGAAGCTTCAAAAGGAACAGCATATGTAAGGTTTTATAACAATGGCAGTTTTCATGATTATGAAATTGATATAACAGATTTGAAGTATGGCGATTCTAAGAATATAACATTTAAAGTGACATCAGGAGAGCTTCTCGAGCTGACTAATGGAATTGTTCAGGGGATGAGTGGGAGTCCGATTATTCAGAATGGAAAGATAATTGGGGCTGTCACACATGTATTTGTTGATGATTCCACTTGCGGATATGGTATATTTATTGATAGAATGCTGGATAAAGATGAAAAAGAAACTAATTAAGAAAAGGATTATGATACGATGGAAAGAGAGAAATTTGGCAGCAGACTTGGATTCATACTTATAAGTGCAGGCTGCGCAATCGGAATTGGAAATGTATGGCGTTTTCCATATGTTGCAGGCAATAATGGAGGTGGAATATTTGTTTTATTATATATGTTGTTCCTTCTTATGTTTGGAATTCCTGTACTATCAATGGAACTTGCAATGGGAAGAGCTTCTAAAAGCAGTATAATAAGGGCATATCATGAACTGGAGCGACCTGGACAGAAGTGGCATATTCATGGATATCTTGGAATGATAGGTAATTATATACTTTTGTTCTTCTATACTACTGTTTCAGGATGGATGTTAGGATATTTTATTAAGTATGTAACTGGTGATATTACTAAAAATACTGACAGTTCACAGATGTTTGCTGATGTAATTGCTAATCCATGGATAATGTTTGTATGGATGGCAGTGATAGTTCTTATTGCGGTTATTGTCTGCAGTATGGGACTCCAGAATGGTGTTGAGAAGATTACAAAATATATGATGCTTATTCTTCTTGGACTTATTGTTGTTCTTGCTATCCACAGTCTTACGCTTGATGGTGCCGCAAAGGGAATGCAATATTTTCTTATTCCTGATATGAATAAGATTGAAGAGGCTGGTCTTGGAAATATTATTATTGAGGCAATGAGGCAGGCTTTTTTTACTTTAAGTGTGGGAATGGGCTCAATGATGATATTTGGAAGCTATATTGGGAAAGAACGAGCACTTGTAGGAGAGGGAATACAGATTACATTACTTGACACATTTGTTGCAATTATGTCAGGAGTTATCATATTTCCAGCATGTATGTCATATAATATACCAACAGACAGTGGTCCAAGCCTTATATTTGTCACACTTCCAAAGGTGTTCGAACATATGTCAGGTGGAAGATTCTGGGGCGCAATGTTTTTCCTTTTTATGACATTTGCGGCATTATCCACAGTTATTGCTGTTCTGGAGAATATTATTGCATGCAATATGGAAGCTTTTGGATGGAACCGTAAGAAAGCAGGTGTAATTAACCTGTTTATTATAATTATCATGAGTATCCCGTGCATTCTTGGGTTCAATGTATTAAGCGGATTTACACCGCTTGGCGCTGGAACTAATGTGCTTGATCTGGAAGATTTTCTTGTAAGCAGTCTTATTCTTCCTATAGGAAGCCTTGTTATACTTCTATTCTGTACGACTAAGCTTGGCTGGGGATATGATAATTATATGAATGAAGTTAATACAGGAAAGGGTATCGGCATGCCTAAGATTTTTAAGTTTTATCTTAAATATATCCTGCCTCTGATTATTTTATTCATTATTATTGATGGTTTGATTTAATAAATAAAAAACTGTGTCGAATTTTGTCGAATGCTGCGATATCTTGCGATAAAAAGTGCTTGCAGACTGCTGCTGTAAAAACTATACTAACTATTGTGAAGTTGAAAAATGTCGGATTATTTAATTTTCACATTATGAAAGGGCTTGAATGTATGGAGAGGACTAAAATAGCTATCGCAGATGATAATCAGAGTATTCTGGAGGCATTAAGGAGTGTAATTGATGAGGAAGATGACATGAGAATTGTTGGAACGGCTGATAATGGTGCAGATACCGTGAAAATGATTCATGAGAGCCAGCCGGATGTTGTTTTACTTGATCTTATAATGCCTGGGATAGATGGAATTACTGTTATGGAAAAAGTAAGGGCAGACAAAACGTTAGATTCAAAGCCAGACTTTATTGTAATAAGCGCTATAGGCAGAGACAGTGTAACTGAGGATGCATTTAATATGGGAGCAGCATATTACATAATGAAACCATTTGACAATGAGGTGCTGGTTAACAGAATACGATACATAAGAAATCAGCATGACAAAGTAAGTGTAAAAACAGTGCCAAGAGAACCGGTTTCTATTACAGACAGAAATCTTGAGACAGATATAACAAATATAATTCATGATATCGGGATTCCGGCACATATTAAAGGCTATCAGTATCTTAGGGATTCAATTACTTTATCAGTAAAGGATGCAGAAATTATAAACAGTGTTACAAAAGTACTTTATCCAACTATTGCAAGAAAATACGAAACTACACCCAGCAGGGTAGAAAGAGCTATAAGACATGCAATTGAAGTTGCATGGAATCGTGGTAATACAGATACACTGAATGATCTGTTTGGGTATACTATTAACTGTGGAAAAGGAAAGCCAACTAATTCAGAATTCATCGCATTGATTTCAGATAAAATCCGTCTGCAGTACAATATTAGATAATATTTAATATAAAAATGTTCACATATTTTTCATGTATATTTAATTGTAAAGCCTTGATAAATAGCAGCGTTTATATTATAATTACAAAATCGTAAACGATTTTTAACAATTTTGTAATAATTATTTTAGTTGAGGTTATATATGCGTAAGAGAATATTTAAAGGTTTTGCAGCCGTGTTATTATCATCTACATTAACTGTATCCACAGTATTTGCTGTATTTGCAGATGACGTTGATAAGTTAAAGCAGCAGAAGCAACAGACACAACAGGAATTGGATAATCTTCAGGATCAGTGGGCTTATCTGTTACAACAGATGGATGATCTGGAACTTAAGATGGCTAATAAATCTGATGAAATAGATGCAGCTAATGTAAAACTTGAAGAGGCAGAGAAGATTCAGTCAGCGCAATATGAGGATATGAAGCTTCGTATCAAGTATATGTATGAAGACCAGTCTGTATCATTAGCTGAAGTTTTCCTTACTTCATCAGACATGAGTACAATGCTTAATAAAGCAGTGTATATGCAGGAAGTTTATAATTATGACAGAAACAAGCTTGATGAAATGGCTCAGACAGCTAGTGAAATTAAGGAACTCAAGGAAAAACTTGAAAGTGATAAGCAGGAACTTGATGAAGCACAGACACAGCTTACTGAGAAACAGGCATTGCTTTATAGTACTATTCAGGAAACACAGGCTAAGGCTGATGATGTAAACAGCCAGCTTGAATCAGCTGTTAAGAAAGCGGCAGAAGTTGCGGCTAAGAGAGAACAGGAACGTCAGGCAGCAGCGGCAAAACAGAACCAGCAGATTAACACAACAGTTACACCGGCAAAGGGTGATTCATCTGTAGCAAGTGGTGTTGTTTCACTTGCGTATTCACTTCTTGGAGTTCCATATGTAAGCGGTGGAAGTTCACCATCAGGTTTTGACTGCTCAGGATTTACTTCTTATCTGTTCAGACAGTATGGAATTAGTATTTCAAGATCATCAAGTGCCCAGGCATATGGTGGTACAGCGGTTAACGGACTTGCCAATGCACAGCCTGGCGATGTTATATGTTATCCGGGACATGTTGGATTATATGTAGGTGGGGGACAGATGATTCATGCTAATGTTCCAGGCGGTTCAGTAAGACTTGTTGGTGTTAATTCAATAGGTATGAGTGTAATTGCTATAAGACGTTACTGGTAATATTATAATATATGTGATATAATGAGTGCAGTTTTACAAGGACTGCACTTATTTTTTTATAAATGCATGAAGAGTATGGGATTATAATTAAGAAGAAATGAGGACTAATGTATGAAAAATGTATTGTTGATTGCATCAGAGGCTGTACCATTTATTAAGACAGGCGGACTTGCTGACGTTGCAGGTTCACTTCCTAAGTATTTTGACAAGACTAAGTTTGATGTAAGGGTAATGATACCTAAGTATACATGTATACCTTGGGAGTATCGTGAAAAGATGGTTTATAAGACACATTTTTACATAGATCTTGCATGGAGAACACAGTATGTAGGTGTTTTTGAATTAGAGTGGAATGGTGTGACATTTTACTTTATTGATAATGAATTCTATTTTGGTGGTAATAAGCCATACAGCTGGATTCATGAGGATATTGAGAAGTTTGCATTCTTTAGCAAGGCTGCACTTTCAGCTCTTCCTGTGCTTGGCTTCAGACCAGACATAATTCATTGTAATGACTGGCAGACAGGTCTTATTCCTGTATATCTTAAGGAAAGATTCTCTCAGGGAGAGTTTTATCAGGGTATCAAGTCTATTATGACTATACATAATCTTAAGTTCCAGGGCATATGGGATCTTAAGAAAGTTAAGGATATTACAGGGCTTCCAGATGAATATTTTACATCAGATAAGCTTGAAGCCTATGATGATGCTAATTACTTAAAAGGTGGTATTGTATATGCTGACAGGGTTACAACTGTAAGTGAAACTTATGCAGAAGAGATAAAGACACCATTTTATGGTGAGAATCTTGATGGCCTTATGAGAGCAAGATCTAATGTTTTATCTGGTATTGTTAATGGTATTGATTATGATGAATATAACCCAGAGACAGATAAGAGAATTTACAACAACTATAATCAGGTAACCTTTAGAAAAGAAAAGTGGAAGAACAAGGTTGCACTTCAGAAGGAACTTGGACTCACAGAGGATAAGGGTAAGTTTATGATTGGGCTTGTATCGAGACTTACAGATCAGAAGGGACTTGATCTTGTAGCATATGTTATGGATCAGCTTTGTGCAGAAGATGTACAGTTTGTTGTTCTTGGTACCGGTGAAGAGAGATATGAGAATATGTTCAGACATTATGACTGGAAATATAATGACAGAGTATCAGCTAATATATATTATTCAGAAGATATGTCACATAAGGTATATGCAGCCTGTGATGCATTTCTTATGCCGTCATTATTCGAACCTTGCGGTCTTTCACAGCTAATGAGCCTTAGATATGGAACAGTTCCTATAGTAAGAGAAACAGGTGGCCTTAAGGATACTGTAGAGCCATATAATGAATATGAAGGTAAGGGAACAGGATTTTCTTTTGCTAATTATAATGCACACGAGATGCTTGGTATTGTTAATTATGCTAAGGATGTATATTACAATCATAAGAGAGAGTGGAATAAGATTGTTGACAGGGGAATGAAGACAGACTTCTCATGGAACAGTTCAGCTAGAAAGTATGAAGAACTTTATAATTCACTTTAATTAAGTGACAGTTTTGTATTTAACGGTGATTTTCTATAAAAGAAAAAGGAAGCTGCGATAAAAGCAACTTCCTTTTTTAATGCAGGTGGCGGGACTTGAACCCGCACGATGTTACCACCGGCAGATTTTGAGTCTGCTGCGTCTGCCATTCCGCCACACCTGCGCGACTTTGATAGTTTATCATAATAAATCTTAAAAATCAAGTAAAGAATACTTGCGTACATAATAAATTTCGAATATTATTTTATTATTGTATTATAATCCTTTTATGGAGGCGTTTATGGATAACTGTAAGGAAATCCAGAGCAGGATAGAAAGCTTTGAACATGGCAATCTGTCACTTAAAGATGAAGAAGCATTTACCAATCATATTCTTAACTGTGCAGACTGTCGTGAAGAGATGGAGATATATTATATAATTTTATATGGATTAGAAGATGATAATGAGAAAAGAACAGAGAACAGCAGATATAGTGCATATTTAGATGCATTTGATTTTACAGGGCTGGTTGAGCAGAAACTTAAGGACAGTGAGGCTAAATGTTTGTTTTTAAGACAATGGACTCATTTTACCAGGGTAAGATATATTTTTGTTTCTACAGTTATGGTTCTTACAGCATTGCTTCTTATCATTATTAAATTCTTTTAAAGATGGGAGATTGTTATGGGTGAAAAACTTATATTAATAGATGGACACAGCATATTAAATAGGGCATTTTACGGAGTTCCTGACCTTACTAATGCAGAAGGCATACATACCAATGCCATGTATGGCTTTCTTAATATTTTATTTAAATTTCTTGATGAAGAAAAGCCTGACTATATTACGGTTGCATTTGATTTATCTGCACCGACATTCAGACATAAGGCATTTGATGGATATAAAGGAACAAGAAAGCCTATGCAGCCAGAACTAAAGCAGCAGGTTCCTCTTATGAAGGAGCTGCTTAAAGCAATGAATATTACAGTTGTCGAGCAGGAGGGATACGAAGCTGATGATATTCTAGGAACAATTGCGAAGGAAAGTGCTGCTAAAGGAATAGATGTATCAATTGTTTCAGGTGACAGAGATTTGCTTCAGCTGGCAGATGAGCATATTAAGATAAGAATACCAAAGACAAAGAAAGGTGTAACAGAGGTTGAAGATTATTATCCATCAGATGTATTTAATCTGTATGGAGTTACTCCTCATGAATTTATAGATGTTAAAGCCCTTATGGGCGATACATCTGATAATATACCGGGAGCACCGGGGGTAGGACCTAAGACAGCGTCTGCCATTATTCAGAAATATCATAGTCTTGATAATGTTTTTGAACATCTTTGCGAGTTGAAGCCGCCTAAAGCAAAAACATCAATAACTGAGAATATCGAGCAGATTAAGATGAGCAGATTCTTGTCAGAGATTAAAATTGATGTTCCGATTGATTATAAAGTTGAAGATTCTAAAGCAGGTGATTTCTTTAATGAGAATTCATATGAACTTTTTAAGAAGTATAATTTTAAAAATATGCTAAAGAAGTTTGAGAATACAGATATAATTGCTAAAGATCCTGAATGTTATGAATATTTCAAGAAGATATCTGATTTTGCTGAGGTTGAAAATGTATTTAACAAAGCGATGGATATAGCAGGTGGAATTGAAAAAATCGGACTTTCTATTGTAAGAGAAAGTGAACTGACTGCAGTTGGAATAACACTATCAGATACAGAAATATATTATATTCCGGTATCGGGCTTTGTTACAGAGAGTTATCTTGCAGACCGTCTGTCAGATGTTGTAAGCGTGGCTTCTAACAGAAATATAGCATCTGCCAATATTAAAGATTATCTTGATATATTTGAAAAAGACAAGATAAATGGCTATCCGCTTGTTTCAGAAAAAGCATTTATTGATACTGCAATTGCGGCATATCTGCTTCATCCAAGTAACGAAAGTTATGATTATGAAAGTCTTGGAAGAGAGTTTTTATCATTAACATATCCTTCAAAAACAGAACTTCTGGGTAAATTGTCAATTAATAAGGCAGTAAATGAAGCGGAAGACAATCTTATTAAGTATGCATGTCTTTCATCATATGCTTATTACAAATGTGCTGATAAAATTACAGAACAGTTAAAGAGTGAGAATATGTATGAGCTTTTTGAAACTATAGAAATGCCTCTTATATTTGTTCTTTTTGATATGCAGCAGCAGGGCATAAGTGTTGATAAAAAGGCACTTGTTGATTATTCAAAGGTACTTGGCACTAAGATTTTGGTTCTTGAGAAAGAGATATATGAAGCAGCAGGCGAAGAGTTCAATATCAATTCACCAAAGCAGCTTGGTGTAATACTTTTTGAAAAGCTTGGAATGCCTAACGGAAAGAAGACAAAGAGTGGCTATTCAACAGCCGCAGACGTACTTGAAAAGCTTGCACCTGATTATCCGGTTGTAAGTAAGATTCTTGAATACAGACAGTTATCAAAGCTTAAATCAACTTATGCTGACGGTCTTACACAGTATATATCAGAAGATGGAAGAATTCATGGTACATTTAATCAGACAATAACTGCTACTGGAAGAATAAGCAGTACAGAGCCTAATCTTCAGAATATTCCTATAAGAATGGAGATGGGTAAGGCTATAAGAAAGGTATTTGTTCCAAAGAATGGCTTTGTATTCTTGGATGCCGACTACTCTCAGATAGAGTTAAGAATTCTTGCTCATATGTCAGGGGATGAGAAGCTCATTGAGGCGTATAATTCATCAGCAGATATCCACAGAGCAACGGCGGCACAGGTCTTTGGCGTACCGCTCGATGAGGTTACTGATGAACAGAGAAGAAATGCCAAGGCAGTTAATTTCGGCATTATCTATGGAATGAGTTCATTTGGATTAAGTCAGGATCTTAGTATTTCAAGAAAAGAAGCTAAAGAGTATATTGAAAGATATTTTGCAAGCTATCCGACTATCAAGACATTTATTGACGGACTCGTAAGTGATGCCAAAGAAAAAGGATATTCACTTACAATGTACAATAGAAGAAGAGAAATTCCAGAGATTAAATCTTCTAATTTCATGCAGCGTTCTTTTGGAGAGAGAGTTGCCATGAATGCACCGATTCAGGGAACTGCAGCTGATATTATAAAGCTGGCAATGATTAATGTATATAATGCACTTAAGGAGCATAATCTCAGGTCAAGACTTATATTGCAGGTTCATGATGAGCTTCTTGTTGAGACGGCAGAGGATGAGGTTGAAACTGTAAAGCAGATTATGCTTGATGGAATGAAGAATGCAGTAAGCCTTAAAGTTCCTCTTGAGGTAGATTTAAAGGAAGGAAAAGACTGGCTGGAGGCACACTAATGAAAGTTATTGGAATCACAGGTGGTGTAGGAGCAGGAAAATCTTCTGTTCTTGCACTCCTTAAAGAAATGTGTTCCTGCGACATTATACAGGCAGACCTTGTTGCAAGAAATATATACCACTCAGGTAATATTGGATTTAAAAAGGTCGTTGATATATTCGGGGAGCAGATTGTAGGAGAAGATGGAGAGATAAACAGACCTCTTCTCGCAGATATTATATTTAAGAACCCTAATAAGAGAATCGTTCTTAACAGCATAATTCATCCTCTTGTAAAACAAGAGATTATTAATCTGATTAATAATCATAAGATAGCAGGTGATGTTGATTACTGTTTTGTTGAGGCAGCACTGCTTATTGAAGATCACTATGATATATTCATGGATGAGGTATGGTATATATATGTTTCGGAAGATGAGAGAAGAAAAAGACTTGCTGCTTCAAGAGGCTATTCTGATGAAAAGATATCAGACATATTTAAAAGTCAGCTATCTGATGCTGAGTTCAGAAAGCATGCAGATAAAGTGATTAATAATGGCGCAGATATTGAAAAAACACGCGTCCAGCTTGAGATTATACTTGGAATATGATACATTATACATAATTTGTTTATTCTAGAGGTAGGGTATGGATAATACACAGTCAAGAAATGAGACCCTTGTTTTTGGTCTTGATATAGGAACAAGAAGTATTGTCGGTGTTGTGGGATACATGGAAAGGAACCGTTTTAAGGTTATTGCAATGGCTGAGCAGAAGCATGAAACCAGAGCAATGCTTGATGGTCAGATTCATGATATCTATAAAGTTGGCGATACAATCAGAAAAGTTAAGAATTCTCTTGAGAATCAGCTAGAAAGGGAGCTTTCAGATGTATGCATTGCTGCTGCCGGACGAGTTCTTAAAACTGTTAATTCGTCTGCTGAATATGAATTTGAAGAAGAAACACGGGTTACACAGGAACATATCTATTCACTTAATCTTCTGGCAGTTGAGAATGCACATAATAAGATTAACGAAAAAGAAGATAAAGCAAGATTTTATTGTGTCGGAAACACCCCTATAAGATATCAGCTTAACGGTTATGATATTAATAATCTTGAGGGACATAAGGCTTCTAAGATTTCAGTTGAACTTATTGCTACATTTTTGCCGGAAGAGGTAGTTGATGGACTTTATGAAGCTGTTGAATATGCCGGACTTAATGTTGCAAGTCTTACATTAGAGCCTATAGCAGCCATGAATATAGCAATTCCTGAGCAGTACAGGCTCCTTAACATAGGGCTTGTTGATGTAGGTGCAGGAACATCAGATATCTGTCTTACAAAGGATGGCTGTATAATTGCTTATGGCATGATACCTTGCGCAGGTGATGAGATAACCGAGTGTATCGCAAAAACTTACCTTGTTGATTTTAATACTGCTGAAAAGATTAAAATGTCTGCAAGTACTAAGAAAAAAGGATTTGTAACATTTAAAGATATCATGGGTATTACGCAGAAGGTAGATGCACTTGAAATAAGAAATGCAGCAGCTGATGTTGTGAATGCGATGGCAAAGGATGTTGCGGAAAAGATTATTGAGCTTAATGGCGGTAAGCCTGTAAATGCTGTGTTTGTTGTTGGCGGTGGTGGCAAGATACCAGGTTATACAGAAAGAGTTGCCGATTGTCTTGGAATACCGCACCAGAGAGTTGCGGTAAGAGGTGAAGAGGTTCTAACTGCAGTTGATTTTCAGGTTGACAATTTCAAGAAGGATTCATTATATGTAACGCCTGTCGGTATATGCACTAATTATTATACGCAAAAGAACAATTTTGTATTTGTTACTGTTAATAAAGAACGAATAAAGCTCTATGATACAAGTAATCTTACAGTTGTAGATGCTGTCATGCAGATTGGCTTCCCTAATGAAAAGCTTTTCCCAAGAAGAGGGGCAGAGATTAACTTTACTGTTAATGGAAAGTCAAGACTTGTAAGGGGAAGTGCCGGGGAAGGCGCAGTTGTTACGCTTAATGGAAGACCAGCTAATCTTCATACTCCGATTGAACAGAATGATATAATAGTTGTAACGGAATCTACAGTAGGAGAACCGGCAAGCATAACAATAGGACAGCTTGAAGAGTTTAATTCCCAGATAACATTTATAGTAAATGATAAAACTATAGTCTGCCCAAGATTTGCATATGTTAATGGAGAATTAAAGTCAGAGTTCTATGATATTAATGACGGCGACAAAATCCGTATGGAGAACTTCTATACAGTTGCACAGCTTTTTGAGTTTCTTGACTTGGATTATAAGACACTCAATGTAACTGTTAATAATGAGCCAGCAGATAAGAATACTAAAGTATATGAGAACTTTACGGTAAGAACTTCTTCATTAGAGGAATATAATGAGAATATTATGGCATCAGAAAAGCTGCAGGAATCAGAAAAAACTGATGATAAGGTAGCAGAAGAACCAGTTATACAACCGCTGGATATAACTATTACGGTTAATGGTCAGAGCGTTGTTTTATCAGGCAAGCCTGATTATATAGTTGTAGACCTGTTCCAGTTCTATCCATTTGATCTTACAATGGTAAGGGGGAATCTTGTATTCTTACATAACGGAAATGATGCTGATTATTCATCGCCACTTAATGATGGTGATGTTATAGAGCTTCGCTGGGAGGATAAATAATTATGAGAATGATGCCGATTGCCAGCGGAAGCAGTGGAAACTGCATCTACCTTGGTACGGAGGACACACATGTTCTTTTTGATGCCGGAATAAGCAGGAAAAGAATTGAAGAAGGGCTTAATACGGCGGGGTTAAGTCTTAGAGATATTGATGCAATATTTGTAACACATGAACATATTGACCATACAAAAGGGCTTGGTGTTATATCGAGAAAAGATGGGATTCCAATCTATTCAACGTCTGGTACAATAGAGGGGATAGAACAGATTTCATCACTTGGGAATATTCCGGATGGCATATTTAATAAGATAAATGCGGATGAAGATATTTCAATTGGAGATGTAACAGTCCACCCATTTCGTATATCACATGATGCTAATGAACCGGTTGCGTATACATTTACTCAAAAATGTGCAGATGGCATAAAAAAAGCATCGGTTGTAACTGATTTAGGGTATTTTGATGATTATGTGGTTGATAATCTGACAGAATCTGATATTATGCTTGTTGAGGCTAATCATGATATCAATATGTTACAGGTTGGTCCTTATCCTTTTTATCTTAAGAAAAGAATATTAGGTAATAAAGGACATCTCTCTAATGAGACATCTGGACAGCTTGTCAATTCCCTGCTTCACGATAAGCTTAAGAAAATATATCTTGGTCATTTAAGCAAAGAGAATAACTATGATAAACTTGCTTATGAGACAGTGAAATTAGAAATTGATATGTCAGATAACTCATTCAAATCTTCGGATTTTGATATAGAGGTTGCAAAGCGTGATGTTTTATCAGGTATTTGCGAAATATAACAGGCGCTTACAAGGTGCAGAAAGAGGAAAGCTATGAAAAAATGTGTAATTACTGTTGTAGGAAAAGATACTGTTGGTATTATTGCCAGAGTATGTACTTATCTTGCTGATACAAAGGTTAATATCCTTGATATCTCACAGACTATTGTTTCAGGATATTTTAATATGATGATGATTGTTGATATGTCTGGTTCTACAAAGAATTTTGACAATGTTAATGAAGATCTTAATAAGCTTGGCGAAGATATTGGTGTTGTAATTAAATGCCAGCGTGAAGAAATATTTGACATGATGCACCGTATCTAAGAAAGTGAGGAGACTTAAATACTATGATTAATATTATGGAAGTTACAGAGACTAACAAAATGGTCGAGAAAGAGAACCTTGATGTAAGAACTATTACTATGGGTATTAATCTTCTTGACTGTGCTGGTCCTGATTTAGCTGAGGTAAATGAGAAAATATATAACAAAATCACAACTCTTGCTAAGGATTTAGTTTCAACCGGAGAAGAGATTGCAAAGGAATTCGGTGTTCCTATTGTTAATAAGAGAATATCAATTACACCTATTTCTCTTGTTGGTTCTTCTGCATGTAAGACACCTGAGGATTATGTTACTATTGCGAAAACTCTTGACAAAGCGGCTCATACTGTTGGTGTTAATTTCATTGGTGGTTATTCAGCAGTTGTATCAAAAGGAATGACTAAGAGTGATGAACTTTTAATAAGATCAATTCCACAGGCACTTGCACAGACAGAGCTTATATGCAGTTCTGTTAATGTCGGTTCAACAAAGACTGGTATTAACATGGATGCAGTAAGACTTATGGGCGAGATAATTAAAGAGACAGCAGAGCTTACTAAGGATAAAGATTCTTTAGGATGTGCCAAGCTTGTTGTGTTATGTAATGCCCCTGATGATAATCCTTTCATGGCTGGTGCATTCCACGGTGTGACAGAAGATGATGCAATTATAAATGTTGGTGTCAGTGGTCCTGGTGTTGTTAAATACGCACTTGAGAGTGTAAGAGGAAAGAGTTTTGAGGTTCTTTGCGAAACTATCAAGAAGACAGCATTTAAGATTACAAGAGTTGGACAGCTTGTTGCACAGGAGGCTTCTAAGAGACTCGGTGTACCTTTTGGCATTATTGACCTTTCACTTGCACCAACTCCTGCTGTTGGAGATTCAGTAGCAGAGATTCTTGAAGAAATCGGACTTGAGAGAGCAGGAGCACCTGGTACTACAGCTGCACTTGCAATGCTTAATGATCAGGTTAAGAAGGGCGGTGTTATGGCATCTTCTTATGTAGGCGGACTTAGTGGAGCGTTCATTCCTGTATCAGAAGATCAGGGAATGATTGACGCTGTTAATGAAGGTTCACTTACAATCGAAAAGCTTGAAGCTATGACATGTGTATGCTCAGTTGGTCTTGATATGATAGCTATTCCAGGTGACACACCTGCAACAACAATTTCAGGAATTATTGCTGATGAAGCAGCTATTGGCATGGTAAACCAGAAGACAACAGCTGTAAGAGTTATTCCTGTTGTAGGAAAGGGCGTTGGAGAGACAGTAGAATTTGGCGGACTCTTAGGTTATGCACCTATTATGCCTGTTAATAAATTTGACTGTTCTGCATTCGTGAACAGAGTAGGAAGAATTCCTGCACCAATCCACAGCTTTAAGAACTAATTAAGAATTAAGATAAAAAACACCGGCTGAATCATATGATTGGTTCAGCCGGTGTTTTTTATATTCTTATTATATTCTGTTGTAATTCATTCTTCATTACATACCCATACTTTTCATATACAGCCTGTGCATATATATCAGAACATGCAAGGTCAAATATAAGTTCATTTTTATAATCAGCAGCCTTGGTAATGAAAGGTACATCAAGTTCTTTCTTGATGCTTCCAAGATACTGTTGTCCGGTTTTATTAAAACCTAATAATCTTATATATGGTATATTATTGTATGAATCGGACATAGATTTTCTTATTTCAAGAATTATATGCATGATACAGCGGCATATTCTTGAATATACTATATTCTTTGATTTAACTTTCATTGCGAATTCTGTGATAGTGTCTCTTCCTGTAAATGTACCTGCAAACCTGTTTGCAATGTCCGGACTGATATCTTCATATTCAGCAAGTTTTTCAGCAAAGTCTGTATGATTAATATTGCATTGCTGTTTAAGAAAAAGCATTTTGTAATTAAATATATTGCTGAAATCATCAGGAAATAAAGGACAGTTCTTAGAATTGCTGATTTCTTCATACATACCGGCAGTAAGGTATGTTTTTAATCTGTCATGTTCATCTGACATAAGCATTTTTCTTATTCCAAATGCACTTGCATACTCAGCGGTATCTGTGTCGTCATTGTAGCCAGCACCTTCACGAAGCACCGGATAATATGTCATGTTAAGGTTGTTGTAAAGAATTGCTTTTATATATTCAATTGCAAGAATGTTATTAGAACCTGTAATTATGTCCTTACATTCAGGCAGATATTCCAGAAGAGCAGTCTGTCTTGCCGCAGGGTATGAGAGTCCCTCTGCAAGAGCTTTGTTAAGAATTGCCTTATATTCAGGCGATTCTGATATTATAGTACGGCTTATCTTTGCCAGACAATCTGCATTATCAGTTTCAGCACCAAAACAGATTGAAGCGGCTTTCATTGTATTAAGTGTAAGAACTGCACCTTTTGCAAAATTCTCTGCACTTGATAATGCGTAGTATACAGGTAGTTCAACAACGATATCAGCACCAGCTTTTAATGCAGCACTTGTTCTTGCATACTTATCAATTACTGCCGGTTCACCACGCTGCACAAAATTGCCGCTCATAACAACGATAATACAGTCAGCCTGCGAAATCTGTTTTGCTTTATTCATCTGATATACATGTCCTGTGTGTAATGGGTTATATTCTGCAACAATTCCGCATGCTTTCATGTAGTGTCTCCTTTATCTTTTTATTATATTTTACTGAAATCGTACATTTATGTCAAAAATATTGCTGAATTTAGTCAATGTATCGTTTTTAAAACATTTTTAAGTGCCAGACGACCTTGTTTTCGACTAAAAATTGGTATATAATTTTTGTCAGAGTTCAGTATGTTTACTGAAAATTTACTTTTTTATAAGGAGGAGTCATTAATCATGGCATTTATTGACACAATTAAAGAAAGAGCAAAGGCAGACAAGAAGACTATCGTTTTACCAGAGTCTATGGATAAGAGAACTTATGAAGCTGCTGAGAAGATTTTAAAGGAAGGCATTGCTAATTTAGTTATCATTGGTACTCCTGAAGAGATCGAGAAGTATGGTAAGGGCTATGACATTTCTGGCGCCACAATCGTAGATCCATTTAACGATCCTAATAAGCAGAAGTATATTGATAAATTCGTTGAGTTAAGAAGCAAGAAGGGTGTTACACCTGAGATGGCTAAGGAACAGATGGAGAAGGATTACATGTACTATGCATGCCTTATGTGTAAATGTGGAGATGCTGATGGAGCAGTATCTGGTGCATGCCACTCAACAGGTAACACAATCCGTCCAGCTCTTCAGTTATTAAAGACTAAGCCAGGTATCAGCTCAGTTTCAGGCTTCTTCCTTATGGAAGTTCCAGACTGCGAATTCGGTGAGAACGGTCTTTTTGTATTCGCTGACTGTGCTGTAAGCCCAGATTATGATTCAGAGAAGCTTGCTGAGGTTGCTAAGCTTTCTTCAGATTCATTCAAGAGCTTTGTAGGAAAGGACGCTAAGGTTGCTATGCTTAGCTTCTCTTCATACGGAAGTGCTAAGCATGACAGAGTAACTATGGTTGCTGATGCTGTTAAGATTGCAAAAGAGAAGTACCCAGATATCACTGTTGACGGTGAGCTTCAGTTAGATGCTGCTTTAGTTCCAGAAGTTGCTGCACTTAAGGCACCTGAGAGCCCGGTAGCTGGTAAGGCTAATACACTTGTATTCCCTAACCTTGAAGCTGGTAACATCGGTTATAAGCTTGTTCAGAGACTTGCTAAGGCTGGAGCTTATGGTCCTGTTCTTCAGGGACTTTCTATGCCAGTTAACGATCTTTCAAGAGGATGCTTCGCTGACGATATCGTTGGTGTAGTAGCTATGACAGCAGTTCAGGCTCAGAATGCATAATTAACATTTTTAAGGAGAATTTTTGTAATGAATATTTTAGTATTAAACTGTGGAAGCTCATCTCTTAAGTATCAGCTTATTAACATGGATGATGAGAGCGTAATCGCAAAAGGTCTTGTAGAGAGAATCGGTATTGAAGGTTCTGTTCTTACACACAAGCCAACAGGAAAGGATAAGTATGTTGTTGAAACACCTATGAAGGATCACAACATTGCAGTTAAGCTTGTTCTTGATGCTCTTCAGGATGCTGAGCACGGCGTAATCAAGTCTACAGATGAGATTGCAGCAGTAGGACACAGAGTACTTCACGCAGGTGAGAAGTATATCGAGTCTTGTCTTGTAACAGAAGATGTTAAGAAGGTTGTAAGAGAGTGCTTCGACCTTGGTCCTTTACATAACCCAGCTAACCTTATCGGTATTGAAGCCGTTGAGGCAGCTATGCCAGGCAAGCCAAATGTAGCTGTATGGGATACAGCATTTGGTGGAACAATGGAGCCAAAGGCTTACCTATATGCTATTCCTCGTGAATACTATGAGAAGTACGGCGTAAGAAGATATGGTTTCCACGGAACAAGCCACAGCTTTGTTTCTAAAGAGACAATCAAGTTTGCTAACCTTGATCCTAAGACAGCTAAGGTTATCGTATGCCACCTTGGTAACGGTGCTTCAATCTCAGCTTCTGTTGGTGGTAAGTGTGTAGATACTTCTATGGGTCTTACTCCACTTGAAGGACTTATCATGGGAACACGTTCTGGTGACCTTGATCCGGCTATCTTAGAGTTCTTATGCAACCATGAGAACCTTACAATAAGCGAGATGCTCAATATCCTTAACAAGAAGTCTGGTGTACTTGGTATGTCAGGCGGAATCTCAAGTGATTTCAGAGATCTTAATGCTGCAGCTAACGACGGTAACGAAATTGCTAAGGTTACACTTGAAGCTTATGCTTACAGAGTAGCTAAGTATATTGGTGCTTACACAGCAGCTATGAACGGTGTTGATGCCATTACATTTACAGCTGGTGTTGGTGAGAATGCTGCATGGCTTCGTCCAATGGTAGCTAAATATCTTGGATACCTTGGTGTTGAACTTGATGAAGCTGCAAGCGAGAAGGCTTGTGGAGTAGAAGGAATTATCTCTACACCAGAATCTAAGGTTAAGCTTTGCGTAATTCCTACTAATGAAGAGCTTGCAATCGCAAGAGAAACATTAGCATTAGTAAAATGATTGACATATTCGCGAAAAATATTGAATTTAAGTGAATTTGTTGTTGACAAAGACAGGGAGCATGCGTATAATTGACAAGGTGTGGATTAGCGCATGCTTTTCCTGTGCATAATAGTATGAATTGGAGACAATTATGCTAATTGATTTAAGAGAGCTTTTATCCGGTTCACAGGATGAAAGAATAGAAAAGGTTTCAATTGAATCAGAAAGCTTTGACACTGGAATCGCTAAGTATAGTATACTTGAGAAGCCAGAGTTTGAATTAAGCATTACCAGAATTGGTAAGAATAAGCTTGAGATTAAAGCTGAGAGCTTTGTTGTTCTTGATATTCCATGTGACAGATGTTTAGAGTCTGTTCCTACGAAAGTAGAGTACAGTGTTGATGAAATCGTTGATTTCTCAGACAATGCTGCCGGGGAAGAAGCAAAGGAAGAAAAAGACTATATTGGTGGATACGAACTCGACGTGGACAGATTAGTTTTCGGCGAAATACTGATATCCATGCCGGGTAAGACATTATGTACCCCTGATTGCAAGGGTCTATGTTCTATATGCGGACACAACCTGAATGTCTCAGAGTGTGGCTGTGACCGAGAGTCCCTGGATCCAAGAATGTCTGTTTTCAAAGATATTTTAAAGAATTTTAAGGAGGTGTAACATATGTCAATTTGTCCAAAGAATAAATCTTCAAAGGCAAGAAGAGATAAGAGAAGAGCAAACTGGAAGATGGCTGCTCCAAATCTTGTAAAGTGCTCAAAGTGTGGCGCTTTAATGATGCCTCATAGAGTATGCAAGTCTTGTGGTTCTTACAACAAGAAAGAAATCATCTCTGTTGACTAATTACTAACATGAATTTTGATAGGCTGTCCCGTCTGGGGCAGCTTGTTTTGTTTTATAAAGAAATGTGTTATACTATGTGGGATTTTGATAAAGGGAAGGCTTTTAATTATGAAAGTGAATAAAATACTCGCATTTATGTTTATATTAGAATTATGTATTATCCCATTACAGGGATGCGGTGCAAAAAGTATTACTGCAGATTCAACCGAAACCCAGGAGACTCAGGCACAGATAGATGATGCTTATGGCAAAGGTCTTAGTTTTACATACAATGATTATGCTGATAATGTGTTATCTTTAAGTTATAATCTTAAGCAGAATGCGGATGGAAGCTGGCAGCTGTCTGTCAGCGGACAGAATGCCCATGTAAATGGAACAAAAGTGATATCTGATAATAATGCCAATGGATTTTTCTATTATCTTTTGCATGAAATTAATATAGCCACTTATAAAGATTATAATAAAACAGATGATTCAATAACTTCTGATGTTGCGTGGTGGTTTAATCTTAATATATATTACGACAAGGATTCTATCGTTGCATATGGTTATATGATGCATCCGTCTGATTATGATGATATCAGAGTTCAGATTACTGAATATCTTAATGATTTATTTAAAAATGCTTAAGGTTGCGTTAATTTGATATTCGTAGTATATTTTACAATAGTATTTTAATGATTAATATGAAATGGAGTTTAATTTATGGTAAAAATCGCACTTGACGCTATGGGTGGAGATAATGCACCAGCAGAGATTGTCAAAGGAGCAGTACAGGCTATTGCTGCTGATAAGGACTGCTTTGTATATCTTGTAGGTAAGGAAGATAAGATTAAAGAATGTCTTAATGGACAGCAGTATGATTCATCAAGAATAGAGATTGTTAATGCAGATGATGTAATTGAAACAGGTGAACCTCCTGTTATGGCTATAAGAAGAAAGAAAGAGTCATCTCTTGTTAAAGCAATGTATATGGTTAAGAATAAAGAAGCTGATGCATTCGTATCTGCCGGAAGCTCAGGAGCAATCCTTGTTGGTGGTCAGACTATCGTTGGAAGACTTCGTGGAGTTGACAGACCACCAATGGCAGCACTTATCCCTACTAAGGATGGTGTTTCACTGCTTGTTGACAGTGGTGCTAATGTAGATGCAAGAGCAACTATGCTTGTACAGTGGGCTGTTATGGGTTCTATATACATGGAGAATGTTGTTGGAATTAAGAATCCAAGAGTTGCAATTGTCAATGTCGGACTTGAGGAAGAAAAGGGAAATTCACTTGTCAAAGAAACATATCCAATGCTTAAAGAGTGTCCTAACATTAACTTTATAGGAAGTATTGAAGCAAGAGAGATTCCTAACAGCTATGCAGACATCATTGTATGCGATGCATTTGTTGGGAACTGTATCTTAAAGCTTTACGAAGGTGAAGCCAAGATGATACTTGGCAAGATTAAGGGTGTTATGATGTCATCTTTAAAGACTAAGATTGGAGCACTTCTTATTAAGAAAGCATTAAAGACACAGCTCAAGTCAATGGATGCTTCAGAACATGGAGGAGCTCCTCTTATCGGTCTTAACGGTCTTGTTGTAAAGACTCATGGCAATGCCAAAGCTAAAGAGGTTAAGAATTCATTAATTCAGTGTGTAACATTTACAAAAATGAATATAAATGATAAAATTATTGAGGCGCTCGGTCAGATTCCAGAGCAGCATAATTAAAGATTGAAAGGATAGATATTATGGAATTCGAGAAGTTACAGAATATTATTGCAGATGTACTTAACATTGATAAATCAAAGATTACTCCAGAGACAACATTTGTTGATGATCTTGGAGCAGATTCATTAGATGTATTTCAGATTATTATGGGAATTGAAGATGAATTCGATATCCAGATTCCTGATGATGCAGCTGAATCAATTGTAACAGTTAATGATGCGGTTGTTCAGATTCAGAACGCAACTAATAAATAAACCATACAGATTGTGATGAAAACTAAGAGCATAAGGAGCAAATATTCTTGCATAATTTGTTCCTTATGCTCTTGTTTTCAAAAGTTCGCAGAAAGGTGTATTATGCATAATAAAAATTTATCTGTGTTTATGCAGACTATTGGTTATGATTTCAAAGATATAAGTCTGCTGGAAGTTGCTCTTACTCACAGTTCTTATGCCAATGAGCAGAAAAAAGGAAATTGCTGTGATAATGAAAGAATGGAATTTTTAGGTGATGCTGTTCTTGAACTTTCATCAAGTGATTATATATATAAGAATCACTCTGAGATGGCTGAAGGAAAGATGACAAGACTTCGTGCCAGCATTGTATGTGAGCCTACACTTGCTTTATGTGCAAGAGCTATTAAGCTTGATACATTCATAAGACTCGGTAAAGGAGAAGAGCTCACCGGAGGAAGAAGCAGGGATTCTATTGTATCAGATGCCTGTGAAGCTGTTATAGGAGCCATCTATCTTGATGGTGGTTTTGCTAATGCAAAAGAATTTGTTAATAAGTTCATTCTTAATGACCTTGATAATAAGAAACTCTTTTTTGATAGCAAGACTATATTACAGGAAGTTATTCAGGGACTTGGAAAAGAAGTTGATTATGAATTCATCGGTGAAGAAGGTCCTGAACATAACAAACAATTCGTTGTAGCTGCTGTAGTTGACGGGCTTTTTAATATTAAAGGAACAGGCCACACTAAGAAATCAGCATCTCAGAATGCAGCATATGCTGCACTTATCGAGCTTAAGAATAAGGGCTTCGATATCAACTCTGATAAGAAATAATAAGTGAGGGGTTATGTATTTAAAAAGTATAGAAGTACAGGGATTTAAGTCATTTGCTAACAAGATAGTATTTGATTTTCATAATGGTATTACCGGTATTGTAGGACCTAATGGTTCAGGTAAAAGTAATGTCGCCGATGCTGTGCGCTGGGTTTTAGGCGAACAGAGTGCCAAGCAGCTTCGTGGTTCTAAGATGGAAGACGTTATATTTGCAGGAACTGAGAACAGAAAGCCGGTTGGTTTCGCATTTGTATCTATAACACTTGATAACAGCGACCATGCACTTCCGGTTGATTACGATGAAGTTACAGTATCAAGAAGAGTATACCGTTCAGGTGAGAGTGAATATCTTATCAATGGTAACTCATGCCGATTAAAAGATGTAACAGAAATGTTTTATGATACCGGTATTGGTAAGGAAGGATATTCTATTATCGGACAGGGACAGATTGATAAGATTCTTTCTGGAAAGCCTGATGAAAGGCGAGAGCTTTTTGATGAAGCCGCTGGAATTGTTAAGTTCAAGAGAAGAAAAGCTACTGCAATCAAGAAACTTGAAAATGAGCGGGCTAATCTTGTCCGTGTTAATGATATTTTATCAGAGCTTGAAAAACAGGTCGGACCATTACAGGTCCAGTCTGAAAAGGCTAAGGAATATCTTGACTATAAAGCTGATTTAAAGAAATATGATGTTAATGCATTTCTTTTGGAATCAGACAGGATAAGCAAAGATCTTGAAGAACTGACAGGAAAGATTGGCATTGCTGATAACGACCTTGCTAATTCAAGAGCTGAGTATGAGAGTACCAAGGCTGAATATGAAGAGGCAGAGGAACAGTTATCTAAGGTTAATTCTGACATTGAGAATGTTAATTCACTTTTATCAAACACTGAGCTTGAAAGCCAGAGACTTAACGGTGAGATTAATGTTATCACAGAGCAGATTAACAGATTCACTGATAATGAAAAGCATTACAGTGACAGAATTGCAGCTATTGATAAAGATAAAGCTGCAAAGCAGACCAATGTAGCTGATTTTAAGAAACAACTTGAAGAACTTTCAACATCTGTAGAAGAGTTCGAGAATAATCTTAAAGCAAAACAGGATGCTGCTGATGTTATAAAGCAGGATATTGACGGAGTGTCAGATCAGATTGAAAGCCGTCAGAATGATATCTATGACAGACTTAATGCCAAGTCTTCTATTAATGCTGAGAATCAGAAGTTTGCAACCATGCTTGAGCAGCTTAATATAAGAAAAGCTGAGCTTAACAGTCATCTTATTAAAGATAAGAGTGATGAAGCTGAACAGAACATTAAGATTAATGATATCAGTGCAAGATTAGAAGCTGCACAAAAAAATGCTTTGGAAATAGCTGAAAGAATTGCAACCAATAATGATAAGGTAACAGCAATTAAGAATGAAAATGCTGACCTTAATGCACAGCACGATAAGATTGTACAGAATTATCACAGAGAAAAATCAAGGCTTGAATCTCTCATTAACATTACTGAAAGATATGACGGTTATGGCAACAGTATCCGTAAGATTATGGAATTAAAGGACAGCAATTCCGGAATTCTTGGTGTTATTGCAGATATTGTAAAGGTTGAAAGAAAGTATGAAACAGCTATTGAGACAGCATTAGGCGGAACAATACAGAATATTGTTACTGATAAGGAATCTACTGCTAAGGAGCTGATTGCATATCTTAAGCAGAATAAGCTTGGACGAGCTACATTTTTACCACTTAATGCAATATCAGGAAGAAATACTCTTGAGAAAGAGCCATGTATTAAAGAAAATGGTGTTATAGGAATTGCAAGCAATCTTGTAAGAGTTTCTTTTGAATATGAGAACTTAGCTAAGTATCTTCTTGGCAGAATTCTTGTTGTTGATAATATTGATAATGCGCTCCTTATTGCCAAGAAATACAAGTATAGCTTAAGAATTGTAACTCTTGAGGGTGAACAGCTCAATCCGGGCGGTTCAATGACCGGTGGTGCATTTAAGAATTCAAGTAATCTTCTTGGTAGAAGAAGAGAGATTGAAGAACTTAAGAAATCTGTGTCAGAACTCAGTAAATCATCAACTGAGCTTAAAACTAAGATTGCAGATAACAGAGCTAAGATAGCGTCTATAAGAGAGCTTATTGACGCAGATAACAAAGCTAACAGAGAGGTGTCTTTAGCTGTTAACACAGAGCAGATGAATCTTAATCAGGCAAAGCAGAAGTTATCTGAAATCAGAATTATATATGATAAAGATAAGGCTGAAACTACTGAGATTGACAGACAGATTAAGGAGATTGATGAGAATAAGAATCAGGTAAGCGGAAGCTTAAGTGCGCTTGATATACAGAATGAAAGCTCAAGAAAAGAGATTGAGAATCTTAACAAACAGCTTGAAGCAAAGAAGGCTGAACTTGATAAGGCTAATGATGATATTGAGAATCTTAAGATAAGATTCAGTTCGGTAGAGCAGAAGACAGCATTTATTCAGGAAAATATTATAAGAATCAATTCTGAAATTGCTGCTCTTGAATCAGAAGAAGCTGATATAAGACAGAGAAAAGAATCTTTATCATCAGAAGTTGAAGATAAGAATGCACAGATTGAAAAATTAAGAAGTGATATTCATAAAGCGAAGAATCAGATAGAAGACTGCAATACTAAGATTACAGCTCTCCGCAAGGATAGAGATATTATTAATGCAAGCCATAAGACATTCTTTGATAAACGTGAAAAGATTAATGAACAGATTGTTCTTCTTGAAAAAGAGAGCATGCGTCTGCATAACCAGCAGGAAAAGTTGGAAGAAGAGAATGACTCTATAGTAGATTACATGTGGAATGAATATGAGCTTACATACAGCTATGCTGCTGAATTAAGAAGTGAAGAGCTTACTGATATATCTGATATTAAGAAGCAGATTAACATTCTGAAAGCCAATATTAAAAAGCTTGGTGTTGTTAATGTCAATGCTATTGAAGAATATAAGGAAGTAAGCGAACGATACAACTTCTTAAAGACACAGCATGATGATATGATTAAGGCTGAAGAGGCTCTTGTCCAGGTTATTGATGAGCTTGATAATGGTATGAGAATTCAGTTTAAAGAGAAGTTTGAGGAAATTAAGGTTGAATTCGATAAGGTATTCAAGGAATTGTTCGGTGGTGGACGAGGAACAATAGAGCTAGTTGAAGGTGAAGATATTCTTGAGGCAGGAATTGTTATTATTTCACAGCCGCCAGGAAAGAAGCTTCAGAACATGATGCAGTTATCCGGTGGTGAAAAGGCACTTACTGCAATCGCACTTCTTTTTGCAATCCAGAACCTTAAACCTTCACCATTCTGTCTGCTTGATGAAATTGAGGCCGCACTTGATGATTCTAATGTAGGAAGATATGCTAATTATCTTCACAAGCTTACAAAGCATACACAGTTTATTGTTATCACTCACAGACGAGGAACAATGGCTGCAGCTGACAGACTGTATGGTATAACTATGCAGGAAAAGGGTGTATCTGCACTTGTTTCAGTAGATCTTATAGCTAATGACCTTGACAAGAAGAAGGAGTAAATATGGGATTTTTTAGTAAATTAAAAGAAGGTTTAACCAAGACCAGAGATAATATTGTTTCCGGAATTGATTCTGTTTTCTCAGGATTTTCGTCAATTGATGACGATTTCTATGATGAGCTTGAAGAAACCCTTATTATGGGTGATATAGGTGTTGTTGCAACTGAAGAGATTCTTGACGACCTTAAGAATAAGGTTAAAGAGAATAAGATTAAGAATCCTGCTGACTGCAAGCAGCTTCTTATTGACAGTATTAAGGAAAAGATGAATCTCGGCGAGAATGCATATGAATTTGAAAACCGCCAATCCATTGTTATGCTTATCGGCGTTAATGGTGTAGGAAAAACTACATCTGTAGGCAAGCTTGCCGGTCTTCTTAAAGCACAGAACAAGAAGGTTATTATGGCTGCAGCCGATACTTTCAGAGCTGCGGCTATTGAGCAGCTTACAGAGTGGTCTAACAGAACAGGTGCTGATATTATTGCACAGAGTGAGGGTTCTGATCCAGCTGCCGTTATATATGATTCAATCGCTGCATGTAAAGCAAGAAAGGCAGATGTTCTTTTATGTGATACAGCTGGACGTCTTCAGAATAAGAAGAATCTTATGGAAGAGCTTCGTAAGATTGACAGAGTTATAGAAAGAGAGTATTCTGATGCATACAGGGAAAATCTTATCGTTCTTGACGCAACAACTGGTCAGAACGCTCTTTCTCAGCTTAGAGAGTTTAATGATGTAACTAATATCACAGGTATTATTCTTACTAAGATGGATGGAACTGCCAAAGGGGGAATTGCCGTTGCTATACAGGCAGAATTTGGTATTCCTGTTAAATATATTGGAGTTGGTGAGAAAGTCGAAGATTTACAGAAGTTTGATTCAGACACATTTGTTAATGCATTATTCGATGTAGATAACGGCTCTGATGAAGATTGATAAGTTAATGAATTAAGATGGGAGATTAAGTGCAATGGAAGAATTATCATTGAAAAGTTTCGAGGAAGCTGCCGAGAAGGTTAAGGAAGCAACACTTCCTACTAATCTGGTATATAGTGAGTATTTCAGCAGCCAGACTGGTAACAGAGTATACCTTAAGCCAGAGAATATGCAGTACACAGGTGCTTATAAGGTAAGAGGTGCATATTACAAGATTAGTACGATGTCAGAGGAAGCAAGACAGAAGGGACTTATTACAGCTTCTGCCGGAAATCATGCACAGGGTGTTGCATTTGCAGCTAAGAAATATGGGGTTAAGGCAACAGTAGTTATGCCTACAACAACACCACTTATCAAGGTAAACAGAACTAAGGGATACGGTGCAGAGGTTATTCTTTACGGTAATGTTTATGATGAAGCATGCGAATATGCAATGAAGCTTGCCAAGGAGAAAGGACTTACATTTGTTCACCCATTTGATGATTTAGATGTTGCAACAGGTCAGGGTTCTATCGCAATGGAGATTATTAAAGAGCTTCCAACTGTTGATTATATTCTTGTTCCTATTGGTGGTGGCGGACTTGCAACAGGTGTATCTACACTTGCAAAACTCCTTAATCCTAATATCAAGGTTATTGGTGTTGAGCCTGCCGGTGCTAACTGTCTTCAGGAATCTCTTAAGGCTGGAAAGGTTGTTACTCTTCCTACTGTAAGTACAATTGCAGACGGTACAGCTGTTAAGACTCCAGGAAGCAAGTTATTCCCATACCTTCAGAAGAATCTTGATGATATTATTACAGTTCCTGATGAAGATTTAATAGTTGCATTCCTTGATATGGTAGAGAATCATAAGATGATTGTTGAGAATTCAGGTCTTCTTACAGTTGCAGCATTAAAGCAGCTTGATGTTAAGGATAAGAAGATTGTTTCAATTCTTTCTGGTGGTAATATGGATGTTATTACAATGTCATCTGTTGTTCAGCAGGGACTTGTACAGAGAAGCAGAATCTTCACTGTTTCTGTACTTCTTCCAGATAAGCCAGGTGAACTTGTAAGAGTAGCTTCTATTATTGCAGAAGCTAATGGTAATGTAATCAAGCTTGAGCATAACCAGTTTGTAAGCATTAACAGAAAAGCAACTGTTGAGCTTAGAATTACTATTGAAGCTTTCGGACATGAACATAAGGATGAGATTGTTGACAAGCTTGAAGCAGCAGGTTTAAGACCTAGAATTGTTAAGGTAAACATTTAATCACTATCTGCAGAGGGAAATCTATGAAGAAATATTCTTTCAAAAGATATGCAGGAGTTACAATGGCATTATTTGGGGCAGCTGCGCTGTCCCTATTGCTTTTTTTTGCATTGTTCAGAATTGATGCTATCCACAAAGCATTTTCACATATATGCAAAACTCTTATGCCTTTTATAATTGGCGGGGTATTAGCATATGTAATATGTCCAATATGTAATTTCTTCGATAATATATATAATAAGGTATTTAAGTTTATTAAGAATGAGAAGAAAAAGAAAAGCCTGTCCAATAATCTTAGTGTGTTTACAGGGCTTCTTATAGCAATTCTGTTCATATATTTTATGATTATTGTTATTATTCCTAATCTTGTAAATAGTGTTGTACGTCTTATTCAGATTATTCCTGATAATGTCAATAAAGTTATTGATTTTGTACAGAAGTTTCTTAACGAAAATGAAACTCTTATGAAATATTCAGAGAATATTATCGATAAAACATATACATTTATTAACGACTGGCTTGGTAACGAGTTTCTTGGATATGCACAGGGAATTGCTTCCGGTGTTTCAACCGGTGTAGTTAATATCATTGTTGTACTTTTTAATGTTCTTATCGGATTCATTGTTGCAGCGTATCTTCTTACAGCAAGAAAAAAGCTTGCAAAGCAGGGAGAGATGGTTGTCTATAGTATATTCAAGAAAGAACGTGCTGCCAGCGTTATGGAAGAGATTAAGTATACTGATAAGGTGTTCAGCGGCTTTGTTAATGGCAAAATCCTTGATGCTCTTGTAATAGCACTTATATGTTTTATATCACTTAAGATATTTACAATATGTAATCCTGGCAAAGAGATGATGAGTGAGATTCTTATTGCATTCATTGTTGGAATATTTAATGTTATTCCTTTCTTTGGCTGGTACATAGCATGGTTTATTGGAGCTTTATTATGTCTTATTGTAAATCCTGCACAGTGCCTGTTCTTTGTAATATTTAATTTTATATTACAGCAGATTGACGGTAATATTATCGGGCCTAAAATTCTTGGTAATACTACAGGAATCTCAAGTTTCTGGGTATTGTTTGCAATACTCCTCTTTGGTGATATATGGGGATTTGCAGGGATGCTTTTAGGTGTTCCTATATTTGCAGTTATATATCATCTTATTAAGAAATGGGTGTTTAAGAGACTACAGATTAACGGAATGGAGAGTTTAAGCGAAGAATATGAAATGGAATATCCTCCTAATGAGCGTGAAAAGAAGCTTGAAAGCTGATTTAATAAATTTTTCAAAAGTGTCAAGTAAAAATGCTTGACACTTTTTTGGATATCTGATATTATACTCAAGGCTTATGAGTCAATCATGGCTTATATGATATTTAAGTTTGTGGCAGGTATTATGGAAAGAATTGTTGAACAGAATCTTTTATATGATTTTTATGGAGAGTTACTTAACGACCATCAGAAGAAGATATATGAAGATGCTATCTACAATGATTTATCTCTCAGTGAGATTGCCGATGAATATGGTATATCAAGACAGGGAGTACATGATCTGATTAAGAGAGTTACGAAGACACTTGATGGATACGAAGCTAAGCTTCATCTTATACAGAAGTTCCTTGAAACCAAGGACAAGGTATCTAAGATTGATTCTTTAGTTGATGATTACATGGAAAGTCAGGATATATCTGATATTCATGAAATCAAGAAGTTATCCAATGAGATTCTTGAAGAATTTTAAGGAGAGATATTATGGCATTCGATAGTTTATCAGAGAAATTGCAGAATATTTTTAAGAATCTTCGTGGTAAGGGCCGTTTATCAGAAGCTGATGTTAAGGCTGCTCTTAAGGAAGTTAAACTTGCCCTGCTTGAAGCTGATGTTAACTTTAAGGTGGTTAAGCAGTTTATCAAGTCTGTAGAAGAAAGAGCAATCGGTCAGGATGTTATGTCAAGTCTTACACCTGGTCAGATGGTTATCAAGATTGTTAATGAAGAGATGGTATCTCTAATGGGATCTGAGACAACTGAGATTGCCTTGAAACCTGGCTCTGAGATTACTGTTATCATGATGGCAGGTCTTCAGGGTGCTGGTAAGACAACTACTACAGCAAAGCTTGCTGGTAAATTCAAGGCGAAGGGAAGAAAACCTCTTTTAGTTGCCTGTGATGTATACAGACCGGCAGCCATTGAACAGCTTACAATTAATGGTAATAAACAGGGTGTTGAAGTGTTCTCTATGGGAACCAACCAGAAACCTGTTGATATTGCCAAAGCTGCTATAGCCCATGCTAAGAATAACGATTTTAACACAGTTATTCTTGATACAGCAGGTCGACTTCATGTTGATGAAGATATGATGAATGAGCTTATAGAGATTAAAGCTAATGTATCAGTTGACCAGACAATTCTTGTAGTTGATTCCATGACAGGTCAGGATGCTGTTAATGTAGCTTCTTCGTTCAACGAGAAGGTTGGCATTGACGGAGTTATTCTTACTAAGTTAGATGGTGATACAAGAGGTGGTGCAGCACTTTCAATTAAGGCTGTTACCGGAAAGCCAATTCTTTATGTTGGTATGGGTGAAAAGCTTTCAGACCTTGAGCAGTTTTATCCAGACCGTATGGCATCAAGAATACTTGGTATGGGAGATGTCCTTACCCTTATTGAGAAAGCTGAAGCACAGCTTGACGCTGATAAGGCAAAAGCTATGGAAGAAAAGCTTAAGAAAGCAGAATTTGATTTTAATGACTTTCTTGAGTATATGGGACAGATTAAGAATATGGGTGGTATCAGTTCAATTATGAGCATGATGCCAGGACTGTCAGGTCAGATGAAGAATGTTTCAATCGATGATGATGAAGCAGAGAAGAATATGAGAAGAACCGAATCTATCATATATTCAATGACTAAGGCAGAAAGAAGTAATCCGGACATACTTAATCCTTCAAGAAAGAACAGAATTGCAAGAGGTGCAGGTGTTGATATTGCTGATGTTAACAGACTTGTAAAGCAGTTCGAACAGATGAAGAAGATGATGAAGCAGATGCCGGGAATGATGAAAGGTGCTAAAAAGGGACGTTTCAAGTTACCTTTTTAACATAGATTAATTTTAAGAATAATACAGGAGGTGAATGTAATGGCAGTAAAGATTAGATTAAAGAGATTAGGTGAGAAGAAAAATCCTTTCTATAGAATTATCGTAGCAGACTCAAGATCTCCAAGAAATGGTAGATTCATCGATGAAATCGGTACTTATGATCCTAATTACGATCCTTGCAAGCTCAATATTGATGCTGAGGCTGCTAAGAAGTGGTTATCAAACGGAGCTCAGCCTACAGAGGTTGTTGGAAAGCTTTTCAAGATGGCTGGTATCGAAAAATAAGACTAGTGGAGGTGTAATTGGCTATGAAAGAATTAGTGGAAATTATCGCTAAGGCACTAGTTGATAATCCGGATGAGGTTGTAGTAACAGAAACTGAAAAAGATAAGGCTCTTGTAGTCAATCTTAAGGTTGCTCCTTCGGATATGGGCAAGGTTATCGGCAAGTCTGGTAGAATTGCCAAGTCAATAAGAGCAGTTGTTTCAGCTGCAGCTTCTAAGAGCGACAAGAAAGTGATTGTTGAAATAGATAATTAAGCAAACACTACTGTCTAAGGCAGCCTTTCGGGGCTGTCTGTTTTGTTATTTATATATACATTTATGCCAGAATGGAGAATTTAAGTGGAAGATATGTTAAGAGTAGGGGTCATTACATCGACCCACGGAATCAGAGGTGAAGTTAAGGTTTTTCCTACAACAGATAATCCTCTTCGTTTTAAAAAACTTAAGAAATGTGTTATCGATGGAAAAAGAGAACAGGTAGCTGTCACTGTATCTTCAGTTAAATTCTTTAAGCAGTTCGTAATACTTAAGTTTAAAGAGTTTGATGACATCAATGATATAGAGAAATACACAAAATGTGACTTGCTCGTTTCAAGAGAAGATGCTGTTAAACTTGAGCCGGGAGAGTATTTTATATGCGATCTTATCGGACTTGATGTTATAACAGATGAAGGAAAGCATTTGGGCGTACTGAAAGATGTATTAGAAACAGGCGCCAACAATGTATATGAAGTAGAGGCGGACAATGGCGAAAGCTATTTAATACCGGTTATTGACCAGTGTATATTAGATCATGACCTTGATAAGAAGACTATAACAGTCCATATCTTACCAGGGCTTCTGGATATTAATAAATAATAAAGAAAATGTGTTTTTAGTCTTGCATTATTTGCTTGATTATGATAATCTAAACAAGTTGTGAGAAAAAGGGATGGTCCTCTGTTACAGAACCTGTATTAAGAACATCATAATATTAAGGAGGTCACACATGAATACAATTATTAAGAACATCGAAGATGCTCAGCTTAAGGCTCAGGCTCCTGAGTTCAGAGTTGGTGATACTGTAAGAGTATCAGCTAAGATTAAGGAAGGAAACCGTGAAAGAATCCAGGTTTTCGAGGGAACAGTATTAAAGAAGCAGGGAACTGGCGTTAGAGCTACATTTACAGTAAGAAAGATTTCTAACGGCGTTGGCGTTGAGAAGACATGGCCATTACATTCACCTATCGTTGAGAAGGTTGAAGTTGTAAGACGCGGTAAGGCTAGAAGAGCTAAGCTTAACTACTTAAGACAGAGAACAGGTAAGGCTGCTAAGGTTAAGGAATTAGTTAGATAATTTTGTTATTCACGGTAAGGGACATTTGAAAAAATGTCCCTTTACTTATATATAAGCGACAGGAAAGGTCGGAATATTATGAGATTTTTTCAGAGAAGATATCAGGAAAATACTACATTGCTTAATATATGCAAATATGTAGTAGATGTATGTGTTGTAATAGTACTTGCTTATGTTCTGGTTACATTCATATGCTGCCGTTCTACAGTTGTTGGTAATTCTATGGAGGAAACGCTGTCTAATGATAACACTGTTCTTATAAATAGAATATCATATGCATTTAATGGACCTAAGCGATTTGACTGTATAGCTTTCGAACAGGATTCTGTTGATTCCTCTAAGATATACATAAAGAGAGTTGTTGGTCTTCCAGGGGAAACAGTCCAGATAAAGGATGGCAGGGTATATATTAATGATGTACAGCTTGATGATTATGTTGATACGACAATACTTACTCCAGGTGTAGCTGCCAATCCTTATAAACTTGCTGATGATGAATACTTTGTACTTGGAGATAATCGTAATAATAGTGAGGATAGCCGTTTTGCCAGTGTTGGAATGGTTAAACGTAAGAATGTTGTAGGAAAAGTATGGATGGTAATAGAACCGTTTGATTCATTTGGTTTTGTTAAATAATGGAGATATATATGGAAGAGAAGAAAAGAGCCATTAACTGGTATCCTGGTCATATGACTAAGGCCAGAAGAATGATGGAAGAAGATATAAAGCTTGTTGACCTTGTTATTGAGATTGTGGATGCAAGAATACCGTTAAGCAGCCGTAATCCGGATATTGATAAGCTGGCTAAAAATAAGGCACGTATTGTATTATTGAATAAATCGGACCTTGCAGATGACACAGTAACGGATGAATGGATAACATATTTTAAAGATAAAGGCTTTTACTGCCTCAAGCTTAACTCAAGACTCAATGTAAGCAACCGTGCAGTTAATAATCTTATAACTGTTGCATGTTCTGCTAAGATTGAAAGAGACAGAGCAAGAGGAATTAAGAACCGTTCCATCAAAGCTATGATTGTTGGAATACCTAATGTTGGTAAATCAACATTTATTAATTCATTCACCGGAAGAAAGAGTGCCAAGACAGGTAATAAGCCGGGTGTTACAAAAGGAAAGCAATGGATAAGAATTAATGGAAGTGTTGAGCTGCTTGACACACCGGGTATACTCTGGCCTAAGATAGAAGACAGAAATGTCGGTGAAAGACTTGCAATGATTGGTTCAATTAATGACCAGATTCTTAATATTGAGGAGCTTGCATTAGAAACTATAAAGTTTCTTAGGAAGAATTATCAGCCGCAGCTTTATAGCCGTTATGATATAACAGAAGATATATTTGATAATGTTGATACTGAAACAATGATGAATCCTGAAAATGCTGCTGCACTCTGTATTATGGAACATATTGCCAGAAAACGTGGCTGTATTAAGAAAGGTTCAGATATTGATTATGAAAAATGTGCTGCATGTATTCTTGATGATTTCAGAGAAGGAAAGATTGGTACAATCTCACTTGAAAGACCTTAATTAAGATACCGGAAAGGAAAGCTATGACACTTAAAGAAGAACGTGAACTTAAAAAAGCAGCAAAGCTGGAGGCTGAGAAACAGCGTATTGAAGCTATGCGTGAATATGAAGAAATGTATGATACATTTTCTTATATATGTGGAATAGATGAAGCTGGAAGAGGACCGCTTGCAGGTCCTGTTGTTGCAGGCGCAGTAATTCTTCCTAAAGGAAAAAGGATTCTCTATGTAAATGATTCCAAGAAATTAAGTGAGAAAAAAAGAGATGAGCTTTTTGATGTTATAAAAGAAGAAGCACTTTCATATGGAATCGGAATTGTATCTCATGAAAGGATTGATGAGATTAATATATTACAGGCAACCTATGAAGCAATGCACGAAGCAGTTAATAAATTATCTGTAAAACCCGATATACTTCTTAATGATGCAGTTACAATTCCGGGAATTGATGTTAAACAGATTCCGATTATTAAAGGTGATGCCAAGAGTCTGTCAATTGCATCTGCAAGTATTCTTGCGAAAGTAACAAGGGACAGACTTATGACCGAATATGATTCTTTGTATCCGGAATATGGATTTGCCAGGCACAAAGGTTATGGAACTAAAGTTCATATTGAAGCAATAAAAGAGTACGGTCCATGTCCTATACACAGAAGAACATTTATTAAGAATTTTATATAGGTGAACGTATATGAATATTAATATGTCCGGTTTTTTCAAAAATAATATATCATCAGGCAGCCAGACCACAGATGTTAATGTGTCGGAAAATGTATCACATGAATCATCTGGAAGCAATAATGCTGTACAGGCTGCTGGTATGAAAATATTAAATTCTCTTATGTCAGGTGACACGTTTACAGGGTATGTCAGCCAGTTAAATGGTGATAATGCATATATTACAATGAACAATGGAGCACAGATTCAGGCTAAGCTTATGCAGGGTGCTTTAATTAATATCGGACAGAATGTGACTTTTATGGTGGAGGATAACTCTGATAATAAAATTTCAATCAAACCGGTTTTAGCTAATGAACAGCAGGCAGTTCTTATTGATAAAGCATTGGAGGCTGCAGGTCTTGGAGCTACGGATGATAATATTAATATTGTCAAAGAACTTTTAGGACTGGGCATGCCGGTTGATGCACAGACATTAGGAAATATGGTTAAATATTCCATGAAATTTCCCGAAGCCTCACTTAATACCGTTGCCAATCTAATGAGACTTGAGATTCCTGTCAATGAACAGAATATCCGTGAGTTCCAGATGTATGGTCAGTTTAACGGACATATTGAGAATCTTTTGTCAGATATGGAGAATGGTATAGTTAATGATTTGTTAAAGAACAATCAGGATATTATGGATTTTCAAAATGTTATTACAGGCATGTATGAGGGGCTTGATGGGGAAACTGTAAGCTCATCATCCGCCTGCGATGTCCTATCGCAGCAGACAATTGATGAATTAAATAATATGCTGTCTGATTCAGGCGTGAAACTTAATAATGATATCTCAGAAACTTCTGTGAAGGAACTTATTAACCAGCTTGCTGAAAATAATAGTCTTAATTCTGATAATTTTCAGAAAATTATCAATTCAGGAAGCTTCAGAGAGATTCTTCATGCTGTAATTAATGATACAATGAAGCTTACTCCTAAGGATATACAGGAAGGGGAGGAAGCTGTAAGCTCATATTATAAGCGTATAAGAAAAAATGTAGAGAATATTGAAAATTCACTGAAATCCGCAGGCAATTCAGCTCCTGAACTTTCGAAGAGTCTTTCTGATATAAAAAGTAATATTGATTTCATGAATGATCTTAATAAGAATATGACATATTTTCAGATGCCTGTTAAATTCTCGGAAAGTGAAGGTAATGGGGAACTGTATGTATTTACTAATAAAAAGAACCTTGCCGGAAAAACAGATAATATAAGTGCAATGCTTCATCTGGATATGGATAATCTTAAATCAATGGATATATATGTTAATCTGTCTGGGGGTAACAATGTATCAACTAATTTTGTTCTCGAGACAGAAGAACTGCTTGATTTTGTGTATCAGCATATAGACAGGCTTAATGCCAGGCTTGAAAAACTTGGATATAATACACATTTTGAAATGAAGGTAGCAGCTGATTCTTCAGACCGTCTTGATTTTGTTAAGGATTTTATAGAAGCAGAGGCAAGACCAGCTGCAGGTGGACAATACATATTCGATGCAAAAGCATGACAGCTTTATCTAAAGAAGGAGCAGCATATGGAGAAAAAGAATAATGATGATAAGCCCAAAATAGCAGTTGCACTTGAATATACTCCGGGGGAACAGGCACCAAAGATACTTGCAACAGGACGTGGATATATTGCTGAATCAATTATTGAAAAGGCCGGAGAGGCTGATGTTCCTATATATGAGGATTCTAAGCTTGCTGATACTTTATCAAAACTTGAAATAGGAGAAATGATTCCTCCAGAACTATATACCGTAGTTGCAGAAATTCTTGTATTTGTAGATGAATGCGATAAGATTAAAGGGAAAGTGGGTAAATAATGGCTGTTAATAAAAGAGCTGCCGGCGCAGATAAAGAACAGCTTGCTGCCAGATATCTTGTTGATAATGGGTATACTGTTCTTGAACGAAATTTCCGCAATAAAACAGGTGAGATAGATATTATCGCAAAGAAAGATAATTATATTGTATTTGTTGAGGTCAAATACAGAAGTAATAACAAATACGGATATGCAGTTGAGGCTGTAAATTACAGAAAAAAGCAGATAATAAGGCGTGTTGCACAATTCTATATGGCAACAAGATATAAAAGCTGTGATATACCATGCCGTTTTGATGTCATAGGAATAGATGGAGAAACAGTAACACATATTAAAAATGCATTTTAACAAGGATTATAATCATGAATATTAAATATATTGATACAGGAACACTTTATGAAGGATTAAAAGGAGCTGTGGTTAATAATTCCACAAGAATATCACAAAAGAATGGAATCCCTTATATTGAGTTTACACCATTTGATGAATTTGACTGGGTCACTCTTCGTTTTTCAACAAGAGATGGTGGAGTGAGCAAAGGAATATATTCAAGCATGAATTTTTCTTTTGACAGGGGCGATGATTATGAAAATGTATATAAGAATTATGAACTGTTTCTTGATACAATGAATATTAAGCCTGAAAACTGTGTTTGTACAAAACAGACACATACTACCAATGTGATTGCTGTTGATTATAATATGGCAGGAATGGGACTTACAAGAGCAAGAAATTTTGATAATGTTGACGGACTTGTAACTAATGAACCCGGTCTGTGTCTTATTACATATTTTGCAGACTGTGTACCTGTATATTTTATTGATCCTGTAAACAGATGCATAGGTGCATCACATTCAGGATGGCGTGGAACGGTTGCAGATATAACACATGAAACGGTACAGCTTATGAACAGAACTTATGGGTCAAAGCCAGAGAATATTCATGCATTCATAGGACCATCAATATGTAAGGACTGTTATGAGGTTGATGAAGCAGTTGCAGAAAAGTTCAGAAGTGCTTACAGCCAGAATGAAATCGGTATGATACTTTATCATACGACAGGAGATAAATACCAGCTTAATCTTCAGTCGGCTAATTATTTTAATATGATTCATGCCGGAATAAAACCTGATAACATAGGTATATCTGATATATGCACAAGCTGTAACAGTGACTGGCTCTTTTCGCACAGGGCTTCGCATGGAAATCGTGGCGTTTTGTGTGGATTCATGAGTATATGCAGATAATATAAAAAGCCAGAACAGATGTTTTATTGATGATCTGTTCTGGCTTTTTTTTATTTTTTGTTGTGTTCCTGTTTGTATCTGGCTCTTAATTCAGCTTCCTCAGAAGAAAGCTTTGCCCGGCTTTTTCTGCCAACTCTGGTTATAAGCAGATATATTGCTGCAAGTATAGCAATAGGAATAGCTACTGTAAGTATTGTCGATAAAGTCTCTGTAAACACACCGTTTTCAAATATGGATTTCTTCACATCTGTATACTGGGCTGAATTGATTATGTATCTGATGTCATTAATCATTTCATCAGTGATTTCATTATCCTTCGACTGAAGAGAATACATATATATATATCCGCGTGCTACAGTGTAGTATTTTCTTGTATAAATTGTCTGCTTTTCGTCTGATACAGATGTAACCTCTGTCCTGAAATATGGACGGTCGTTAATTATATCTATAGCCTTGCCTGTCATTGTCTCTGTCAGGCCATCTTCCTGTTTGGCATTCTCTGAGTCAATATACTGCAGGAACATGCCACTTAACTGATTCTCATCCAGTTCATCAAGGTTGGAAAGTGATGAGCCTGCTTTCATTCCGACAACAGCAATTTCATAAGAAATGTCTTTTGAAAATGCTTCAAGATATATATTAGATGCTTTCATTGAGTTCTGTACTTCATTGGAATCCTGTGCGCCAATATCCTTAAGATACGCATTATTGCCTGTTGTTGTCTGCGTAAAGCATATCAGTTCCTCAGGAACTTTTAATTTTAAATCAATTGCAGAGAACTTATAAGATGCATCTGCTGCCAGTGCAGTAAAAGATGGAAAAATAATTGCCGATATAAGAACCAATACCGGAATAAATGTTAATTTTTTGCGGGAAAATTTCACAAAAACACCTCCTAAAGTGCTTAAAATCAATATTTTGTATGATATCACAGTGCTTTACAAAAAGCAATTAAACTGATATTATATTATAGATTGCGTGTATTAATTTTTTGTAAATTTGCTATAAGAGCAAGGAGGAATTATGAGTAAACCAATAGTTGCTGTTGTCGGAAGACCTAATGTTGGTAAATCAACATTATTCAACAGTCTGTGCGGACAACAGATTTCAATAGTTAAAGATACACCGGGTGTTACAAGAGACAGAATCTATGCCGAGGTAAGCTGGCTAAACCACAATTTCACACTTATAGATACAGGGGGTATAGAGCCGGATACAGGTGATATTATTCTTTCACAGATGCGTGAACAGGCTGAAATTGCCATTGAAACTGCGGATGTAATTATATTTATGACTGATGTTAAGCAGGGACTTGTAGATTCAGATTCTAAGGTTGCTGATATGTTAAGACGTTCACACAAGCCTGTTATTCTTGTTGTCAATAAAGTAGACAGCTTTGAAAAGATGATGCCTGATGTATATGAATTCTATAATCTTGGAATTGGAGAGCCATTTCCTATATCAGCCGTTAACAAGTTAGGTTTTGGTGAAGTGCTTGATGAAGTGGTAAGTCATTTTCCAGAGGGTTCAGATACTGATGAAGAAGATGACAGACCTAAGGTAGCTATAATAGGTAAGCCTAATGTTGGTAAGTCATCAATCATCAATAAGCTTGTAGGCAAGAACAGAGTTATTGTATCTGATATTGCCGGTACAACAAGAGATGCCATTGACACAGCTATCAAGTATAACGGCAAAGAATATGTATTTATTGATACAGCGGGACTACGCCGTAAGAGCAAGATTAAAGAGGATCTGGAGCGTTTCAGTATCATAAGAACTGTTGCAGCAGTTGAAAGAGCTGATATTGCAATTCTTGTTATTGATGCTACAGAAGGTGTTACAGAGCAGGATGCCAAGATAGCCGGAATAGCGCATGAAAGAGGCAAGGGTATTATTATTGCTGTTAACAAATGGGATGACATAGAGAAGAATGACAAGACTATCTATGAGTTCACGAATAAGATTAAAGACACTCTTGCATTTATGTCATATGCAGAGATTATATTTGTATCTGCAAAGACAGGTCAGAGACTTAATAAAATATATGAATTAGTTGATCACATTGTTGATGCACAGACTATGCGTATCCCTACCGGTGTGCTTAATGAAATTCTCACAGAAGCAGTTGCAATGAAGCAGCCACCTTCAGATAAGGGTAAGAGGCTTAAAATCTATTACATGACTCAGGTTTCGGTAAAACCACCGACATTTGTTATGTTTGTTAATGATGTAGCACTCACACATTTTTCTTATACAAGATATATAGAAAACAGAATAAGAGAATCATTTGGATTCAGAGGTACATCTATCAGATTCATCAACAGAGAACGTAAGGAGAAAGAGTAATGTTATTTAAAATAGGTGTTCTTATATATGGATATTTTGCAGGAGCACTCATTCAGGCAGGATACTGGATGGGAAAGTTCAATAAGATTGACATCAGGGATTATGGCAGTGGCAATGCAGGAACTACCAATGTTATGAGAACTCTTGGCAAGAAAGCTGGAATTGCAACTTATCTGTTAGATGCATTTAAAGCAGTTATTGCTGATATATTGATACATTTTCTTATAGTACCACATACTGCAATTCCGGAAATGCTTTTATTTCTGTATTGTGGTCTTGGAATCGTGCTTGGACATAATTTTCCGTTCTACCTTAAGTTTAAGGGGGGAAAGGGAATAGCAGCATCTTCAGGTGTTGTTATAAGTCTTATGCTTTTTCCTAAGTACTGTTTTATGTTTACAGTTTTTGGTATTTTCTTTTTTGCACTTGTAGCCAGGATAAGCCGTTATGTTTCACTGGCCTCACTTATAGGTATGGCAATGTTTTTTGTTGAATTTCTTATATGGGGATTCTTAGGCTGGCTTCCATTAAATGGAACAGACCTTGTTGAAGGCACTGTTATTGTTTTCGCTCTTGCAGCACTTGCATTTATCAGACACCGCAGTAATATTGTAAGACTGGTTCAGGGAACAGAACGGAAAATCGGTGAAAAAAAGAATTAATTTTTGATGCGCTTATGCGCAGATTGGAGTATAATTATGGCAAATGTAAGTGTTTTAGGAGCAGGAAGCTGGGGCTTAGGTCTTGCTTTACTTCTTAATAACAACGGACACAATGTAACAGTATGGTCAGTATTAAAGGATGAAGTTGCTATGCTTCAGACTGAAAGAGAACATAAAAGATGCCTTCCTGGTGTAAAGATTCCTGACAGTATTACTGTTTCAGGAGATACAGAGAATGTAATTGGCAGTGCAGATGTACTTGTACTTGCAGTTGCATCTCCTTATACACGTTCTACTGCAAAGATGATTGCACCTTTCGTAAAGGAAGGACAGATTATTGTAAATGTGGCAAAAGGGGTTGAGGAACATACTTTATTAACACTCTGCCAGATTGTAGAAGAGGAGATTCCTTGTGCCAAGGTTGCAGTTTTATCAGGACCAAGCCATGCTGAAGAGGTAAGCCGTGGCATTCCTACAACATGTGTCATAGGAGCACATGAAAAGGCAACAGCTGAATATTTACAGAATATTTTTATGAGTGATGTATTCAGGGTGTATACAAGTCCGGATATGCTGGGAATATGTATAGGTGGCGCATTAAAGAATGTTATCGCACTTGCCGCAGGTATTGCAGATGGGCTTGGTTATGGTGATAATACTAAAGCTGCTCTTATAACAAGAGGTAATGCTGAGATAACAAGACTTGGTGTTGCGATGGGAGCTAATCCTCATACTTTTGCTGGCCTTTCAGGTATTGGTGACTTAATCGTTACCTGTGCAAGTATGCATAGCCGTAACAGACGTGCAGGAATTCTCATAGGTAAAGGATACACCAAAGACGAGGCTATGAAAGAAGTGCAGATGGTAGTAGAAGGTGTGTTCTCCGCAAAGGCAGCGTTAGAACTTTCTAAGAAATATAATATTGAGATGCCGATTGTAGAGCAGGTTAATAAGGTGCTTTTTGAAGACAAACCTGCTGCTGAAGCTGTTAAGGAACTTATGTTAAGAGATAAAAAAATAGAGATTGATAATTCTGAATGGAAGTAATCAGTCTGTATTAACAGAGGGGGAAAACTGATGGCTCATATTAAAAATCTATCGAACAGAGCATACATTTCGGGCAGTCTTAAAGACAAACTTTCAAGATTTGAGATGTATAGATACAGCTTTATTTATGCGCCTACAGGATATGGTAAATCCAAAGTAATAAGAACTTTTTTTAAGAATTACCCAGGGTATACTGTTTTATGGATAGATGCAGAAAGTTCCAGAGAGATTTTTTGGGATAATTTCTGCAATGCTGTCAAAATGTTTGATAATACATTGGCTGCAGCTTTTAAGAAAATTGGATTTCCTGATTCGGATTATGCTATTAATGAAGTTATTAATCTTTTATCTATTATGAATTCAGAGAAATTCTCTGCTCTGCTTGTGATTGATAACTTTGATGATATATTTGATGACAATATGTGCAGAATATTTGCTGCATCATATTTATCAACCGCAGTAGGATTGAGATATGCATTTATATTAAAAAAATTAACTAATCAGAGTATTATTAATCTTATAACTAAGGATGATGCGTTGGGAATCACAAAAAAAGATTTTGCATTTTCACAGGAAGATATTGAAGATTATTTCAGGCTTAATGAAATTATTCTTGATAAAGAAACTTCTAAAGATATATTTAATAAAACTCTGGGATGGCCATATGTAGTACATCTATACATGGAAGCCTATAAGAATAAACATACCGATGCAGATAAGACTGTGCTTGATAAAGCGTATACATTTATTGAAAATAATGTATGGCTGGAGTTATCTGATGATGAAAGACAATTTCTTGCTACCATGAGCGTATTTTCAAGCTTTAATCTTAACCAGTGCATGAAGCAGACTTTTTTAGAAGAAAAAATGTGTCTTAAACTTCTTAATTCAATTCCGTTAATTAATTATGATGAGCATACAAGAAGGTACAGTTTTAATCCTATGTTTGACGGATTCATTCTTCAGGTTCTTGACGAAATGCCTGTTGATGAAGTTACTAAGATTACACTCAGAGCTGCTGATACGAATCTTGATGATGGTAATTACTTTGAAGCGATGAAGCTTTACAGCCACTCAAAGGAATATAGGAAAATATATCAGCATAATATTGATTTTATAGATATATATCCTTATGTAATTAAGCAGAATAAAGATGTATTTACGGACATTGCCAATCACTACTGGGATATAGAAAAAGAGGGACATTATGAATTTTCTTTGATTATATGTTTCTCACTGCTTATGTTTAATGAGAAGCATATGGTTGAAACTCTTCTTACGGATATAACATCAGATATCTGTAAGGATTCAGTTTTAAGTGACAACAAGAAGAATTCTTACATGGCGGAGATACAGTTTATAAAGGCTTTTACAGAGTATAATGATTTTGGAAAGATGAGAGAAGGTTTTAATATTATTCTTTCTATTTCTAAATCACCTGTAAATATAATTGCCGATGGCTTTCCATTTAATTATGAATGCCCTTCAATTATGATGCTATATCACAGAAAGTCTGGAGCACTTGATAAGGAACTTGAAACGCTTGAACAGTGTGCTCCTGATTATTACAGAATAACGAATGGTCATGGAAAAGGTTTTGAAGCTCTGATGCGTGCTGATGTTTTATATAACAGAGGTGACCTTGACGGAGCTGAGATTCTCTGTCAGAAAGCAATATATATGGCAGACAGCCGTAATCAGTATGCTATATACATTGCTGCATATTATATTCTTGCAAATATAGCACTCTACAGAGGATTTAATGATCAGTATAAGGAAAATATGCACAAAATTGAAGCTGTGGCAAGAAGGGATACCCGAAAATCCAAATCGCTTGAAAAGCTTTCGGATATATGCCATGCATGTATGTATTCTGATATAGAACAGCAGGATAAAATTGCTGCATGGATTAAAGACCAGAAAAAGATTGAAGATTCCGTTAATTTCTTCTCTCTTAGTTTTGTTAACATTGTGTTTGGAAAATATCTTATACTTAATCGTGAGTATCATCATTTTCTTGGTATAAGCGGTCAGCTTTTAGGACTTAACAATCTTTTTTCTTATATCCTTCCACAGATATATACATATATATATCTTGCAATTGCGAATAAAGAAACAGGTGAGACAATTAAAGCCCATAAGTTTCTTAAAGAGGCCATAAAGCTTGCTGAACCAGACAGAATATATATGCCTTTTGTACATAATTACAGCAGCATATCTGAGCTTATGGCAGAAACTGTTGTAGGTCATGATAATCAAGGCTTTATCAGAAATGTTATAAAGATTTCAAAGGGTTATGAAAAAGGGGTTAAATCAATAAAAAAAGCTGGACATGCCCTAGCAGATTATGGACTTACTGTACGTGAGTCAGATGTTGCAAAGCTTGCAGCACAGAGATTTTCTAATAAAGAAATTGCTGAACAGCTCTTTATTGCTGAGAGTACTGTAAAGTCCAATATGAAAGTTATATTTAATAAACTGCAGATTAATTCTCGTGCAGAATTAAAGAATTTTTTTGAATAAAATATAAAGGAACTGATATTTATGAGAGTAATAGCTGGAATTGCCAGAAGTATGCCTTTAAAGGCTGCTGAAGGTGACAACACAAGACCAACTACTGACAGAATTAAAGAAACATTGTTCAATATGTTACAATCAGATATTGCAGGATGCAGGTTTCTTGATTTATATTCAGGAAGTGGTGCGATAGGTATTGAGGCGTTAAGCCGTGGTGCAAAAGAAGCTGTTCTTGTAGAAAATGCAAGACAGGCAATAGCTGTTATTAAAGATAATCTTACATTTACAAAACTTTCCCCTAAGGCTGTTGTAATGGAACAGGATGTTTTGTCTGCAATAAACAGATTATCAGGCAGCGGAGTATTTGATATTATATTTATGGATCCACCTTATGGAAAAGACTATGAATATGACGTATTACTTGCATTATCACATTCGGATATTGTAGACAGATATACAATTATTGTAATTGAGGAGGCTCTTAATGTGCCTTTGGATTATATTGATGAATGTGGATTTGAGACTGTAAAGGTTAAGAATTATAAAACTAATAAGCATATTTTTATACGATTAAAGGAGAGTGAATAACTGTGAAAAAAGCGATTTATCCAGGGAGTTTTGACCCGGTGACATTAGGACATTTGGATATAATCAGGCGTTCAGCAAGTCTTGTTGATCATCTGATAGTTGGCGTTTTAAATAACAGTACCAAAACACCATTGTTTTCAGTGGAAGAGCGTGTTAATATGTTAAGAGAAGTGACAAAGGATCTGCCTAATGTTGAAGTATTAAGCTTCAGTGGATTACTGGTGGATTTTGCTGCAGAACATAACGTTTCTGTAATAATAAGGGGATTAAGAGCTGTCACTGATTTTGAATATGAGCTTGCAATGTCGCAGACTAACAGAGTTGCGGCTCCTGGGATTGATACGGTATTTCTTACAACAAGCCTGAAGTATGCATATTTAAGTTCCAGCATCGTTAAAGAGATGGCTATGTATGGCGGGGATATTAAAAAGTTCGTTCCGGAAGAGATTATAGACAGAGTCTATGAGAAGTATGGAATCACAAAATAATCAAAATACTATTAAAGGAGTAAAACGATGAGCAGAATTGAGCAGTTAATAAGTGATATTGAAAGTTATATTGATACCTGTAAATATTATCCATTATCCAATGTTAAGATTATTGTTAATAAAGAGCAGTTAGAGGATATGCTTACAGAATTAAGATTAAAAACTCCTGATGAAGTTAAGAAATATCAGAAGATTTTAAGCAATAAAGATGCTATTCTTGCAGATGCCAAGGAACAGGCTGATGCTATTATTAATGCAGCACAGGTTCAGACTGAAGAACTTATTAATGAGCATGAAATTATGCAGAGAGCTTATGCACAGGCTAATGAGCTTATTGAACAGGCTACAGCACAGGCACAGGCTATCCTGGATAATGCAACAGAGGAAGCAAACAGCATAAGGTATGGTGCAATGCAGTACACAGATGATATGCTTGCAAAACTTCAGTATATTATTGAACATTCAATTAAGGATAATAAAGAAAAATATGATTCGTTATTATCAGGTCTAGAAAATGTATTATCTGTTGTCAATAATAATAGGAATGAGCTTAGTGGTATTGAAGAAGGAGAAACTGAAGAAACTGTGCAAAACAATTCGGAAGATTTGGATTCCACAGATACAGACAATAATGAATAACAATTAATAATCTTATAGTATATTTAATACATATATCAGCAGATAAGTCATTGCAAGTGTTACTATACACAGTACAAGTTTCTGATATATGTATTTTTTTATGCTTATATAACTGCTGCATATGCTTTTTGTCTGCATAATAATGCATACTCCGCCAAATGCATCGAGTAATACTGTCAATAATACTGTTATATTCATAGGAATTCCGGCATTTTTAATTATGGCAAGACCGTTTGATATTTCAAATAAATATGATATTAACAAACCAGCGGTATTGCTTTGTGAAAAATGCATTATAATATTTACAATGACAGAGAAAATAATAACGTAAGCTCCCAACTTCAGAGCAGTATTAATTGAAGTGTCTACAGCTTCTTCAAAGAAATGGAATATCAGTTTTTTGCCAGTTTTTATATGTGGAGCATTGTCTTTTTTATTATCTTTATCCCTAAAAAGCAGAATCACCATATATGAACATAATATTACCGGTGTATATGTCAGTGCAAGAAAGACAGGCAGACTGATACATTTTTCAAGGATATTAATATATACATAGCTTATAAGAAATGCCGGACTGGGAATATTGATTATGCCGGCAAGCATGTCCCCAAGTCTGTTTTCAGGATTATTTTTATTGTACCATGAGCAGATATAGGCTCCGTTTGGAAAGCCTGTCATAAGACCTGTTATTACAAGTATCCATGGATTATTAATATTTTTTTGCTGCAGAATTCTTACAAGAATATTAGTGAGAATAAAAGATATAAATAATCCCGGAAATATTTTCATTCCATAAAGATATAGTCCGGAAATCACTCCGTGACACACAGGAACTGATAATACCGAAAACACAAATAAAAGAATAAGTATTATGCTTATCATACAGCCTCTTTAATAATAGATATTTAATAATATTCTCAAAAATATGTTTTTATGTGTTATAATGAAATATAATTATGCAATAAAAGTTGAAATGGAGACTACAATGGAAATTCAGATGTGGAAGGAAATTCTTACACCTTATGATCTAGCGGTGGAAGAACTTCAGATAAAATTCAACCATATAATTAAAGAATACCGTCAGGCAGGTGTCTATTCACCCATAGAACAGGTTTTAGGACGTGTAAAAAGTATTTCTAGTATAATAGAAAAAGCACAGCGCAGAGGGATTGAAATCGATAAAATTCAGGAAAAACTTTTTGATATTGCAGGCATAAGACTTATATGTCAGTTTACGGAAGATATATATACAGTTGTGAAACTTATCAAGAAACGAAAAGACATGACTGTAATAAGTGAGAAAGATTATATTAAAAATATTAAAGAGAGTGGTTATAGAAGTTATCATCTTATAGTTCATTATGAAGTTGAGACAGTGAAAGGAACTACTATTATACCCGTGGAGATTCAGATAAGAACTCTTGGCATGAATTTCTGGGCAATTATTGAACATTCACTGCAATACAAATATAATGGTGAAATTCCTGCACATGTGAAAGAAAGACTAAATGCGGCATCAGATGCACTTATAACACTTGATAACGAAATGTCATCTATCCATGATGAAATTATTAATTCCCAGACCTACTTTATGGTTAAGGCAAATATTGTTTCAGATATATTAAGTACAATCCAGAATCTGTACAAGGTTGCCAATAAGCAGGTTGTTATAAAAATCCAGGATGAATTCTATGAAATATTTGAAAAAGGCGATGTTAATGAACTTTCAAGATTTTCACGCCAGTTGGATATAATTGCTGAGGATTACCGGGCACAGTCAGTGCAGTAACTCATTACAGAAACTATACAGAATTGAGGTATACAAAGTGAATTTACCAGAGAAATATACAGAATCAATGAAAATGATGTTAGGTGATGAATATGACAGCTATATAGAAAGCTTTAATGATAAGAGATTATATGGACTGCGTGTCAATAACCTTAAAATTTCAACAGAGGATTTCCTTAAGATATGTCCGTTTAAGTTAGAACCTGTTCCTTGGATTGAGAACGGATTCTATTATTCAGAAGATGACAAGCCTGCTAAACACCCATATTATTTTGCAGGCTTATATTATATTCAGGAGCCTAGTGCCATGACACCTGCCAATGTTCTTCCGATTGAGGAAGGCGATGTTGTATTTGATATGTGTGCAGCTCCCGGTGGCAAATCAACAGAGCTTGCAGCCAGATTAAACAAAACAGGACTACTTATAACCAATGATATAAGCAATTCGCGTGCCAAAGCACTTCTTAAGAATGTTGAAGTATTCGGTGTTCCTAATCTGTGCGTCCTTAATGAAGACCCTGTGGGTATAGCTTCAAGATTCTCAGGATTCTTTGACAAAGTACTTATTGATGCTCCATGCTCAGGTGAAGGAATGTTCAGAAAAGACAATAAGCTTATCAAAGCATGGGAAAAGAATGGTCCGGAGTTCTATTCGCAAATTCAGAGGAATATCATTCTTGCCGGTGCTGACATGTTAAAACCGGGCGGTAAATTATTATATTCTACATGCACATTTTCAAAACTGGAGGATGAAGATTCAGTAATACATCTTCTTACCAACAGACCTGATATGCACCTTATAGATATCAAGCCATATGAAGGCTTCTCACACGGCTTTGATACAGATGAAGGATATCATCTTGAGAAGGCTGTCAGAATATTTCCTCATAAGATGCCTGGAGAAGGACATTTTGTGGCATTATTTGAGAAAGACGGCGAAGATTATACATCTTCTAAAAGACCTGTATCAGGAAAGACAAAGCTTCCTGATGAATTAAAGGAGTTTATGGACAGCACCACATTTGAATATGACCCTGCTTATATCAATATAAGAGATACAAGAGTCTTTCTTACATCTCCTTATATGGCAGAGGAACGCGGTTTAAGAATTATAAGAAACGGTCTGCTGCTAGGTGAACTTAAGAAGAACCGTTTTGAACCGAGTCAGGCATTTGCAATGGCACTTACTAAGGATCAGTTTAATAACTGTCTTGACCTTCCTGTTTCAGATGACAGAGTAATCAGATATCTTAAAGGAGAGACTATCGATATTGATGATTTTAATGTCAAATCTGGCTGGACACTTGTATGTGTTGATGGCTATCCACTTGGATGGGGCAAGAACGCTAACGGACAGTTAAAAAATAAATATCTTGCAGGCTGGAGATGGATGTAAATGCTTATAAGACTTGATAAATATCTTGCAGACATGCAGGTTGGTACACGCAGTGAAGTTAAAGAACTGATAAGAAAAAAGAGAGTCACTGTTAATGACAATATTGTGACAAAGCCTGAATCAAAGATTAATACAGATGGTGATTCTGTAAATGTAGATGGTAATGCTGTGGGCTATCATGAATATGAGTATTTTATGCTTAACAAGCCTGCCGGTGTTGTTTCGGCAACTGATGACAATACATGTACAACAGTGATTGAACTTATTAAAACTAATAACAGAAAAGACCTTTTTCCGGTAGGAAGACTTGATAAGGACACCGAAGGGCTTCTTATAATTACGAATGATGGTGCTATGGCACATGATCTGCTATCCCCTAAAAAGCATGTTGATAAGACTTATTATGCCAAAGTTAAAGGTAAGATAAGCGATATGGAAGTTAAGCAGTTTGCCAACGGACTATTCGTTGATGAAGAGCTGACAGCACTTCCTGCCATATTAAAGGTATTAAGCTATAATTCTGATAAGGATTATTCTGAGATTCATGTAACAATACATGAGGGCAAGTTTCATCAGGTAAAAAGAATGTTTACCGCCATAGGTTCAGAGGTTCTGTTCCTTAAGCGCATAACATTTGGTGCATTATCACTTGATGAAAGCCTAAAAACAGGTGAATACAGAGCACTTACCAAAGAAGAGATATCAATATTACAACGAAACCAGATTAAAAGATAAGGAGAATTCCATGGTTAAGAATTTTCTTCCAATTAGCAGAGAAGATATGAAAAAAAGGGGCTGGCAGCAGTGCGACTTCGTGTATATATGCGGAGATGCCTATGTTGACCATTCTTCTTTTGGAATGGCTATTATAACAAGGATATTAGAAAGCCGTGGTTATAAGGTTGGCATTATTGCACAGCCTGACTGGAAAAAGAAAGAATCAATTACAATCCTCGGAGAACCAAGATTAGGATTTCTTGTTTCTGCAGGTAATATGGATTCAATGGTTAATCATTATACAGTCAATAAAAAGCACAGAAAGAATGACGCATATTCGCCTGGTGGCAAAATGGGCATGCGTCCCGATTATGCAACTATTGTATATTGTAATCTTATAAGACAGACATATAAGAAAACACCTATTATTATTGGTGGCATTGAGGCTTCATTAAGAAGAATGTCGCACTATGATTACTGGTCTGATAAGATGAAACATTCAATCCTTATTGATTCGGGTGCAGATATTATCTCTTACGGAATGGGCGAACATTCTATTGTAGAGATAGCAGAGGCGCTTGAAGCCGGTATTGATGTTAAAGACATCACATATATAAGAGGCACTGTATATAAAGCAAAAAGCCTTGACCATATATATGATGATTATATAGAGCTTCCAAGCTATGATGAGATTGCAGCTGATAAGAAGAAATATGCTGAGAGCTTCTATACACAGTACATTAATACTGATGCTTTCAGCGCCAGGATTCTTGTTGAAAAGGTTAAGGAAAAAATGTATGTCGTACAGAATCCTCCGGCGATGCCGCTTACACAGATGGAGATGGACGATGTATATTCATTGCCTTATATGAGAGATTATCACCCTGTATATAAGAAAATGGGTGGTATTCCTGCATTATCAGAGATTAAATTCTCTCTTACAAGCAACAGAGGATGCTTCGGCGGATGTTCATTCTGTGCGCTTACTTTCCATCAGGGACGTATCATACAGACAAGAAGCCATGAAAATATAATAGAAGAAGCCGAATTGATGACACATGACCCCGATTTTAAGGGATATATTCATGATGTTGGCGGCCCTACAGCTAATTTCAGAAGAACAGCCTGTGACAAGCAGTTAAGTAAGGGAGCATGTGTCAATAAACAGTGTCTTTTTCCTAAGCCATGTAAGAATCTTGTCGTGGAACACAAGGATTATATAAGCCTTTTAAGAAAGCTTCGTAAGATTCCATCTGTTAAGAAAGTATTTATAAGGTCAGGTATACGATTTGATTATTGTATGGAAGATTCTGATGATACATTTTTAAGAGAATTGTGTGAGAATCATATTAGCGGACAGCTCCGTGTTGCACCAGAGCATATATCAGATAAGGTTTTATCAAGAATGGGTAAACCTTCAAGAGCGGTATATGACAGCTTTATTAAACGCTATAAAAGAATTAATGATAAGACAGGAAAAGAGCAGTTTGTCGTGCCATATCTTATGTCCAGCCATCCGGGTTCAACCATGAAAGAGGCTATTGAGCTTGCTGAATATGTGCGTGACTTAGGCTATATGCCAGAACAGGTACAGGATTTTTATCCCACACCGTCAACACTTTCAACATGTATGTATTATACAGGTTATGACCCAAGAACAATGGAAAAGGTATATACACCTGTATCCCATCATGAAAAAGAGATGCAGAGAGCACTTATCCAGTACAAGAAGCCTGAGAATTACGATCTTGTAAAAGAAGCACTTCTTGCCAACAACAGAAATGACCTGATTGGATTTGGTCCAAAATGTCTTATTCCACCTAGAAAAATAAGGAGCAGAAGTAATGAAAAAAGTAGAAAAAGGTGAGTTCGGTTATCTTGCCTATAAAAAAAGCCGCAATATGATTAAAACAATTATTGCATTTGCTGTTGTACTCGTAATATTTATCATTGGTTTCATAATATGGAAATCAAAGAATAACTACCTTACAATGCTTGCTGTTGTACTTGTTCTGCCTGCTGCCAAATTCGCAGTATCATACTTTGTTCTTATTCCACATAAGAACTGTGACGAAGAATTAAAGAGTGCTATTGAAGAACGTAAAGGCGAATTAAACAGCGTCTATGACCTTGTTGTATCCAATAAGCAGAAGCCTGTTGGTATTATGGCAGCAGTTATCAGTGATAACCAGATACTTGCCTATACAAGTGCTGCTAAAGCTGACAAGAACCTTTTCGAGACAAGTGTTAAGGAGTTCTTGAAGAATGAGAAGCTTACATGTGCTGTCCTTCTCTATAAGGATAAGGATACATATCTTGAAAAAGTTAAGAATGCAGCCTTGAATTTTGATGTGAGCAAGGAAAACAGCCTTGACAGAAAACAGTATATAACAGACGCATTACTAAGAATGAGCATGTAATTAAGCAGGTATTATATGAAAGAAATTAACATTGATGAAAAGCTCGCAGGTCAGAAGATGATGCGCTGTCTTGAGCGTTATTTATCCAACGCCCCTAAGAGCTTTCTTTACAAAATGCTGAGAAAAAAGAATATTACACTCAATAATTCCAAAGCAACAGGTGATGAGAAGTTAAAATGTGGTGATATAATCAAGATTTTCTTTTCTGATGAGACATTTGAAAAATTCTCAGCCGATAATAACAGAACAGTTAATGACGACTACTACAACAGAATATACAGGCCACTTGATATAATCTATGAGAATTCTGATGTTATATTCATTAATAAGCCTTCTGGCATGCTTTCACAGAAGGCTAAGCCTGAAGATGTATCACTTGTTGAATATTTAATTGCACACCTTATACATAAGGGAGATCTTAACGCCGGTGATTTAGCGTCATTCAAGCCGGGCATATGCAACAGATTAGACCGTAATACAAGCGGAATTGTAGCAGCTGGAAAGACTACTAAAGGATTACAGCAGTTATCGGAAGCATTTAAACAGAGAACCCTTGGAAAGTACTATCTGTGCATTGTAAAGGGAAACGTTGATAAGCGTGCTTTAATAAAAGGATATCTGTATAAAGATAACAAAACTAATAAAGTGACTATAAGCAGGACTGAAACTAAAGATTCACTTCCGATTGAGACAGAGTATATTCCGGTATGTTCTAATGGCAATGTGACTCTGCTAAAGATTCATCTTCTTACAGGACGAAGCCATCAGATAAGAGCTCATCTTGCAAGTATCGGACATCCTCTTATAGGTGATTATAAATACGGTCAGAAATCTGTTAATGATACATTTAACAGACAATACAAAGTAAAAGACCAGATGCTTCATTCATATGAATTAGATATTCCAGATATGGACATTCATATATACGCTGCAATACCTGATTCTTTTAAAAATGTCATGAAAGGAGAACAGTTATGCCGACCTGGAATTCAAGAGGACTTAGAGGCTCTACATTAGAAGACCTTATTAATATGTCTAATGATAAATACAGGATTTCACATCTTGCACTTGTCCAAAAGATTCCAACACCCATAAAACCAATTAATATAGACCAAAGCACAAGACATATTACACTGGCATATTTTGACCAGAAAAGTACGGTTGACTATATTGGTGTTGTTCAGGGAATTCCTGTATGTTTTGATGCAAAAGAATGTGCAACAGATACATTTCCAATTCAGAACATCCATGAACATCAGATTGAATTCATGCGTGAATTTGAGAAACAGGACGGTATCTCCTTCATAATTATATATTTTTCTTCAAGAGATGAGTTCTATTATGTACCATTTTCTGATATAATCAGTTTTTGGGAAAGAAGTGAAAATGGTGGTCGGAAAAGCTTCACATATAAAGAAATAAACCAGAATTTCCGTATATATGCAAATCAGGGAATTCCTGTTCATTATCTGGAAACAATCCAGAAGGATATAGAATTACGATAGAAAGGCAGGGGGTTAGATGATTAGTGATAATCATAATGCTTATAATAACTATAATAATTATATTGATGAATATGAACTTACTAATGGATATGCAGTAGTTGACAGAAATTTCTCAATAGTAACTGCAAATGAGCCTATGTATCTGTTTCTTGGAATGTCAAAACATTATTCAATTATGGATGCTATTCATCAGGTTGACATTGACGATTTTATTGATGTTGCCAACAGTTTAAGACCTGGAATCAAGAAATCCATGTGTATACGGATGCGAAGAATAGATAATTCATACCGATGGGTAATTGTTGATATAGAAAAGAAAGTTATACCTAATACTGATTCATCTGAATACCTTGAATTACATATATCTGATGTTTTAGTTATCCGTGAGCTTAATAAAAAATTACAGCAACAGATTAAAGCATTTAAAAATGAAACTGCTGAAAATAGAAATTTACTAATTATGCAGCCTGAACCTGCTATAAAAGAATTCTGTATAAAAAACATAGAATCCGATAATAACTGCCAGCTTTCGCTTATATATCTTGAAGTTGACAATATTGAGCAGTTTAAGGCTACACATACTGATGACGAATGCCACAGAATAACATATGTAATTGAAGATACCATATTAAAAGCAATTGATGACCGTGGTGTATTAGGTCGTCTGAATGATTTTAAGTACATTATAGCTATTAAAAACATCAATAAAGAAGTTAAATTGCGTGCATTTTTGGAGCATATAAGGACCCAGATTTCATGGCATTGTAAATTTATTGATTCATCATATAATATAGAATTTTCTATTGGCATAGGAAGATATCCTGATAATGGAAAGGATTTAGACCTTATTAAGAAAAAAATCCAAAAAGCAATTAATATGGCACGTTCTAAAGGAGGCAACAGATATATAATCTATAAGGAGTTCCTGCACGGAGAAATCGAAGATTCTGATAAATAGTTTGTTGACAATAACTACATATTTATGTATAATTCATACAAATTTAGTGTGTTAGCATAGTATCACTTCAACGCATTAAAGCATTCAATATAACGAAAGGATATACATTTATGAAGAAAGATTTACTACATACACCAGAGGGTGTGCGCGATATATACAGTACAGAATGTGCAGAAAAGAAGGTCATTGAGAATCGTCTTCATGATGTCTGTGCATCATATGGATATAATGATATACAGACACCTTCTATTGAATTCTTTGATGTATTCAATAAAGAACGTGGAAGTGTACCGTCTAATGAAATGTTCAAGCTTTTTGACAGATACGGAAACACTTTAGTATTAAGACCGGATATGACACCATCTATAGCAAGAGCTACAGCAAAATATTTTGAAGACAGAGTTCTTCCAGTCAAGCTCTGTTATCTTGGCAATACATTTATCAATGTAAGCAAGTATTATCAGGGAAGACTTAAAGAAAATACAATGCTTGGTGCAGAGCTTATCAATGATAACTCTCTGGCAGCAGATTATGAGATTATCTCTATGGTTATTGACTGCATGTTATCAGCAGGTCTTACAGAGTTTCAGGTTGAGCTTGGTAATGTTGCTTTCTTTAATGGTCTTTTACATAAAGCTGGCATTACAGGAGATTCTTCAGAAGAATTATTAAGACTTATCAAGGATAAGAATTACTTCGGTGTTGAAGAACTCTTAGATAGTCTTAATATTGATGATGCAGTTGCCAAAGCATTGCTTGAACTTCCTCAGTTATTTGGTGGTACAGAGGTGCTTGAAAAGGCTAAATCTTTAACAGATGAAGAAGAGTGCATACAGGCTGTTAACAGACTTGAGGAGTTATATGAGCTTCTTAAGAATAACAATTACGATAAATATATCTCTTTTGATTTAGGAGATTTATCTGAGCATGCATACTATACTGGAATTATATTCCATGCATATACATTTGGAACAGGGGAGCCTGTTGTGAATGGCGGACGTTATGACAAGCTGCTCGGTCAGTTTGGCTGTGACAAGGCATCTATTGGTTTCTCTATCACAATTGACAGACTTATAGCTGCACTTAACAGACAGAATATCCATATCCCACACGACGCTAATGGAACACTTCTTGTATACAATGCTGACAGGCTTGGTGATGCTATAAATGTATCTAAGAAATTAAGAAGTACTGGTGTTAATGTCTGCATGATTGAATATAAAGACAGCAAGTCTGATTCTCAATATATTGAATATGCTAAAGAATCTTCATTAGTAAATGTAGCATTTATTGATGATGAATACGTTTCTGATTCAACAATAAGAGTTATTGATGAATCAGGAAAAAATGAAAGAGCAGCTGTAAAAAGCCTTGTAGGAGGTACATTTTAATGAGATATATAACTATTGCATTAGCAAAAGGCCGTCTTGCAAAGAAGGCAATGGAGATATTTGAACAGATTGGTATTCCTTGTGAAGAGATGAAGGATGAAAAGACAAGAAAGCTTATCTTCACTAATGAAGAATTAGGATTCCGTTTCTTTTTATCAAAGCCATCTGATGTTCCTACATATGTAGAATATGGTGCGGCCGATATCGGTATTGTAGGTAAAGATACAATTCTTGAAGAAGGAAGAAGTCTTTATGAAGTATATGACCTTCAGATGGGCAAATGCAGAATGTGTGTATGTGGTCCTGAATCAGCAAGAGAAAAGTTACAGCATCATGAGCTTATAAGAGTTGCTTCTAAGTATCCTAACATTGCAAAGGATTATTTTAATAATATAAAGCATCAGACTGTAGAGATTATCAAGCTTAACGGTTCTGTCGAGTTAGCACCTATTGTAGGTCTTGCAGAGGTTATCGTTGATATCGTTGAGACAGGTGCAACTTTAAGAGAAAATGGTCTTGAAGTGCTCGAAGAGGTGTGTCCTCTTTCTGCACGAATGGTCGTAAACCAGGTAAGCATGAAGATGGAGCAGGAGCGAATTAACAAGCTTATTAATGATGTCAAGAAATATATAGAAACACAGGGAATATAACAAGGAGGAAAATTCCTCTCCTCACTATGGAGTTCGGATTTTGCTTCGCAAAAAAAGGAGGAAATATAATGCGTATCGTTGAATTAACAGATGAAAGTAAGAATAATATTTTAGAGAATCTTTTAAAGAGAAGTCCTAACAGCTATGGAAAGTTCGAATCGGCAGTTGCTGAGATTCTTCTTAATATCAAGACAAAGGGCGATGAGGCTTTATTTGAATATACTAAGAATTTTGATAAGGCTGATATCAATGCTGACAATATTGTCGTAACAGAGGCAGAGATTGAAGAAGCATACTCTTTAGTTGACCCTGAACTTATTGAGGTTATAAGAAAGGCTATCGTTAATATTCGTTCTTTCCATGAGAAGCAGAAACAGTACAGCTGGTTTGATTCTAAGCCTGACGGAACTATATTAGGCCAGAAGGTTACTGCACTTGCAAGAGTCGGTGTGTATGTACCAGGAGGAAAGGCTGCCTATCCTTCATCAGTTCTTATGAATGTTCTTCCAGCAAAGGTTGCAGGTGTTGAGCAGATTATAATGTGTACTCCACCTGATAAAGAAGGAAAGGTATATCCTACAACACTTGTTGCAGCTAAAGAGGCTGGAGTTGATGTTATATATAAAGCTGGCGGAGCACAGGCTGTTGCAGCTATGGCATATGGTACAAAATCAATTCCTAAGGTTGATAAGATATGTGGACCTGGTAACATATATGTTGCCCTTGCTAAAAAGGCCGTATTTGGTTATGTAAGCATTGATTCTGTTGCTGGTCCTAGTGAGATTCTTGTAATTGCCGATGAGACTGCTAATCCTCGTTATGTTGCAGCAGATCTTTTATCACAGGCTGAACATGATGAGATGGCATCTGCAATTCTTGTAACTACAAGTGAAGACCTTGCACATAAGGTATCTGCAGAGGTTGATAAGTTTGTAGCTGAATTATCAAGAAAGGAAATTATCCAGAAATCACTTGATAATTACGGATATATTCTTGTTGCTAAGGATATTGATGAGGCTGTAGATGTTGCTAACGAGATTGCATCAGAACATATGGAAATCGTTACAAAGAATCCTTTTGATGTTATGACTAAGGTTAAGAACGCAGGTGCTATCTTCCTTGGAGAATACAGTTCAGAGCCTCTTGGTGATTACTTTGCAGGTCCTAACCACGTTCTTCCTACTAACGGAACAGCTAAGTTCTTCTCACCTTTAAGTGTTGATGACTTCATTAAGAAATCAAGCATTATTTCATACTCTAGAAATGCTCTTGAAGCTATCCACACAGATATTGAGAAATTTGCTACAGCAGAGCATCTTACAGCTCATGCTAATTCAATTAAGGTAAGATTTGAAAATTAATTAGCGCACTGGCGCGGAAACGGGGATTATATGGCTGTATCTGAAATCAGACAGGCAACTGTAAAAAGAAAAACAAGTGAAACTGATATTGCTTTATTTTTAAGAATTGATGGTTCGGGAGAAGCAGAGGTCGATACAGGAATCGGTTTTTTCGACCATATGTTAAAAAGCTTTGCAAAGCATGGTCTTTTTGACCTTAAGTTAAAAGTAACTGGTGACCTGATAGTTGACTGCCACCATACTATCGAAGATGTCGGAATTGTACTTGGTGAAGCTATCAAAGAAGCTATAGGAGATAAGATGTCTATAAGAAGATATGGCGACATTATTCTTCCTATGGATGAAACACTTATCATGTGTGCCATAGACCTTTCAGGAAGACCGTATCTTGGTTTTGAGTCTACATTTACAGCAGACAGCGTCGGATACTTTGATACACAGATGGTTAAAGAATTCTTCTATGCAATATCCTACAGTGCAGGCATGAATCTTCATATAAGAAAGATTGCAGGTGAGAACGATCATCACATTATTGAAGGCATGTTCAAAGCATTTGCAAAGGCATTGGATGAGGCAACTGTTAAAGATACAAGAATCAAGACAATTCTCTCTACTAAGGGAAGTCTCTAAATATACTTAAGGAGTTACATATATGCGATTATATCCAGCAATTGATGTTAAAAACGGGCAGTGTGTCCGCTTAAAGAAGGGACTTTTTAATGAAGTTACTGTATATTCTGAAAGACCTTACGAGATCGCTAAAGGCTTTGAAGAGGCAGGAGCACAGTTTATACATACTGTTGACCTTGATGGTGCTTTGAAAGGACACGGTGTTAATGCAGAAACTATTAAAAAGATATGTTCAAGCGTTAATGTTCCTGTACAGATGGGCGGTGGAATCCGTACTCTTGAAAACATTCAGGAGGTTCTTGATCTCGGCGTATACAGAGTTATTATCGGTACTAAGGCTGTTGAGAATCCTGATTTTATTAAGGCTGCCATTGACAGATTCGGTGCTGAACATATTGTTGTAGGTGTTGATGCAAAGGATGGTCTTGTGGCCATCGAGGGCTGGGAGAAGGTCAGTGATAAGACTGCTCTTTCACTCGCACTTGCAATGAAGGATATCGGTGTACAGACAATTGTGTACACTGATATATCAAAGGACGGTATGCTTGCCGGTCCTAATGTTGAACAGACTAAGATTCTTTCTGATAAAACAGGCATTGATATTATTGCATCAGGCGGCATGAGCTGCATGGATGACCTTACACATATTAATGATGCCGGTATCCATGGTGCAATTATCGGTAAGGCAATCTATGAAAAACGTATTGACCTTAAGGCGGCTGTAAATCTTTTTGAATCCGGAGCATCTTACAGCAAGGCATCAGCAATGCTTAAGGCTGATATTTCGTTTAAGGATTTAAAGCTTGACGCCAATGGTCTTATTCCTGTTGTTGTACAGGATTATGTCAATGGTGAAGTCCTTATGCTTGCTTACATGAATGAGGAAGCCTTCAATAAGACTTTAGAGACAGGAATCATGACTTATTATAGCCGAAGCCGTCAGGAGCTCTGGGTTAAAGGTCTTACATCAGGTCATTTCCAGTATGTTGGTTCTCTTGACATCGACTGTGACAATGATACTATTCTTGCAAAGGTTCGTCAGGTTGGTGCTGCATGCCACACCGGAAACAGAACATGCTTCTATAGAAATATTAAAACATGGAACAGATAATTTATGGAATATAAATATATAATCACAGATATTAACAATAAAATCTTCTGCTGCATATATACTTCTGATAATACCTGCCACTATCTTAAGCCTTTAGATAGTGGCAGTGTTGTTGGTAACATATATGTTGGAAGAGTTGAAAATGTAGTTAAGAATATTAACGCTGCATTTATTGAGATAGAGGATAAGCAGAAATGTTATTACTCTATACCAGACAACAAAGCACCAATATTTTTTAATGAGAAAAACAATCCTGCAATATGTCAGGGCGACAGAATTCTCGTAAAAGTTATAACTGAGCCGCTTAAAACCAAACCTGCAAAGGTATCTTCAAAGATAGAGCTTACCGGCAATTATTCAGTTGTTTCCAACGATGTAAAAGGTGTTCACATTTCAAAAAAGATAAAATCTAATGAAACAATCACAGAGATAAAAAAACGTGTTGCTGACATTCTCATTCAGAAGCAGCAGGAAGCCATAGAAAAAACAGGCTGTGATTATCTTTCAAATTTCGGAATAATATTAAGAAGCGGCTGTGCTGATGCTGATACTAATGACATTATTAAAGATGTAAATGCATTGTGTGACGAATACACTGATATGCTCCGAAAAGCTGTTTTTTCAAAGTTCTATACACTTGTACATAAAGACAGACCTGCATATATTGAGGAAATTGTTCATCTGTCTGGAAAAGACAGTGTTGAGATTATCACAGATATTCCGGCTATATTTAATGAATTAGAAACATATCTGCCTCGTAGCAGTAATATAAGTATCCGTATGTATAACGATGAATTATGGCCTTTATACAAGCTCTATTCTATAGAAAAAGAGATAGATACCGCTCTTTCCAAGAAGGTCTGGTTAAAATCAGGTGGATATCTTATTATCGAACAGACTGAAGCACTTTCTGTCATTGATGTTAATTCTGGTAAGAATGTAACTAAGGCAAAGAGCATGGAAGCAATCGAGGCTTCTGCATTAAAAACTAATCTTGAAGCCGCAGACAAGCTGTGCCAGCAGATTAAAATAAGAAATCTCTCGGGAATTATTATCGTTGATTTTATTAATATGAATCAGAGAAATTGCGATATTTTGATGGAACATTTGAAATCTCTGGCAAAAAAGGATATAGTAAGCACTACAATCGTTGACATCACCAAGCTTGGTCTTGTTGAGATTACACGAAAGAAAATTGGAAAAAGTCTGTCTGAAAGTCTTAATAAAGCCTGAAAATGCATGGAGGATTTATGGATAATACTGAAGTAAATATTTCACAGGAGATTCCTGCATACGAAAGAAGATATAGAAAGATATCAGAATGGTTTCTTAATTGTAAGCCAGCTTATGCAATTCTTAAATTCATATACAAATATATGGCTTATTTTATCGCATTTGCATACATTTTTCTTATAATAATGAGTTTACGAGGGACTTTCTTTTCTGAGATAACTCCGATTATGTTAAGAAACAGCGGTATAGTTGTTGAAACCGATAAATTTTTACTTACATCCAAGCTTATTCTGACACCTTTTACATCATTTATTCTTGTATCAGTTATAAGAAAATGTATTGATGCGAAAAGACCCTATGAAAAATACAATATAAAGCCCTTGTTCGTTAAAGATACTAAAGGGGAATCAATGCCAAGCAGACATGTTTTTTCCATTACAATTATTGCGATGTGCTGGCTTTATGTTTCTGTTCCAGTAGGGATTATAATGCTTATGCTTGTAGCAATTATGGCAGCAAGCAGAGTGCTTGCAGGAGTACATTTTGTAAGAGATGTTGTTGCCGGATTCGCAGTAGGAATTATATGTGGAATTGCCGGCTTATGGATTATCTGAAAATTTTTAAAATATTTTTACAAAAAAAATAGGAATAGGCACTTTACTGGTTAGTATTGGTATTCTTGTTA